>Ga0187842_1000031_pt1 | contig 73271 bp, 64 predicted proteins | sample SpaLakP09_SKY_41_FD_134514 | JGI IMG/M metagenome (GOLD analysis project Ga0187842, IMG submission 134514) | Oligotrophic lake water microbial communities from Sparkling Lake, Wisconsin, USA - SP09_SKY_41 | ecosystem: Environmental > Aquatic > Freshwater > Lake | place: USA: Sparkling Lake... | reverse complement strand
GCCGGCGCCTCGAACACGACGCGGCCCTGGTGCATCACGCAGACCCGGTCGGCCACCGTCAGCGCGCAGGCCACGTTCTGCTCGACCAGCACCACGGCCACGCCCTCGCGCTTCAGGCGCAGCACGGTGTTCATCACGTCCTGCACGACCTTGGGCGCCAGGCCCTGGCTCGGTTCGTCGAACAGCACCAGGCCGGGCGCGCCCAGCAGGGCGCGAGAGATCGCGACCATCTGCATCTCGCCACCGGACAGGTTCTCGCATTCACGCGCCATCAGGTACTCCAGCGCCGAGAAGATCTCGAAGCACTCCTTCTCGGTCCAGCTGCGAAAGCGGGTGCGCTTGCGGGCGATGGCCAGGTTGCGGGCCACCGTCAGGGTCGGGAACACGCGGCGGTCGTCCGGCACCCAGCCGACGCCGCGGCCGGCGATGCGGTGCGTGGGCTCGCGGGTGATGTCCTGGCCATCGAAGCGGATGGCGCCGCGGCGTGCCGGGGTCAGGCCGAGGATGGCGCGCAGGGTCGTCGTCTTGCCGGCGCCGTTGGGGCCCAGCAGCGCCAGCACCTCGCCGGGCGCCACGGTCAGGCTGACGCCGAACAGCACCTGGGTTTCGCCATAGAAGCCGTCGATGCCCTGCACCGACAGCATCACCTCGTCGTGCGGCTTCAACACGGCGCTCATGCTGCGGCCGCCAGGTTCGATCGCTGCACCCAGGGGTTCTCGCGCAGCGCGTCCGGCGTGCCCTCGGCGATCACCTGGCCCCAGTGGATGACGGAGATACGGTCGGCCAGGCGGAACAGGAAATTCATGTCGTGCTCGATTATGACGATGGTCAGCTGGCGTTTCAGCTGGGCGATCAGCTCTGCCAGCCGTGCCGTGCCTTCGGCGCCCAGGCCGGCGGTGGGTTCGTCCAGGAACAGCAGCCGCGGCTGCGCGGCCAGTGCCACACCAATCTCCAGCGCGCGGCGCTCGCCATAGGACAGTCGCCGGGCCGGCGTGTCGGCCTGGGCGCCCAGCCCAACCCGCTCCAGCACCGCATGGGCCTGCTCGCGGGCGGCGTCGTTGGCGCCGAGGTCGCGCCACATCGAGAAGCCCTGGGCGCGCACCGCCGGCAGGCCGATCAGCACGTTGTCCAGCGCGGTGTCGTCGTTGAACAGATTCATGATCTGGAACGAGCGCGACAAGCCCTTGCGGGCGATCTGTGCCGGCGACTGACCGGTGATGTCTTCGCCGGCGAAGACGACGCGGCCGCGGTCCGGCTTGTAGCGCCCGGTCAGCACATTGAAGCAGGTCGTCTTGCCCGCACCGTTGGGGCCCATGATGCCGGTCAGCTGGCCCTCCTCGAAGGACAGCGAAATACTCTCCAGCACCACCTGGTCGCCGAAGCGCTTGTGCAGCTGTGTGGCTTCAAACAAGGCCATGGTTCGCCACTTTCACGTCGGTTGAGGTCGGGGCCGGCTTGCGGGCTCGCCGCGCTTGCAGGGTCTGCCACATGCCGGCAATGCCATCGGGCTGGTACAGCACCATGGCCATGAAGAGCAGGCCGTACCAGAGCAGCCAGGTCTCGGTGTAGGCGCCCAGCAGGTCGCGGGCCAGGATGAAGAAGAGGGCACCTATCACCGGCCCCCAGAAGCTGACCAGGCCGCCGCCGATCAGCACCATCATCACCACGAAGCCGGAGTTCTGCAGGCTCATCACATTCGGATAGGCTGATTGCTGGGCCATCGCGAACAGCCCGCCGGCCAGGCCAGCAATGCCGGCCGAGATCACGAAGGCCAGCCATTTGTACAACCACACCGTGTGACCGACGAAAGCCGCGCGCATCTCGTTTTGCTTGACCGCGCGCAGCACCCGGCCGAACGGCGAATGCACCAGCCGCCACAGGGCGACCAGCGCGATGGCGAACACGGCCAGCGAGAAATAGAACAGCGCGACATTGCTGCGCAGATCGATGTCGGCAACGCCCAGCGCCAGCACCGGCCGCTTGATGTTCAGCAGGCCGTCCTCGCCGCCGGTCAGGCTGTGCCACTTGATCGCGGCGAACCAGAACACCTGGCCGAAGGCAATCGTCAGCAGCGCGTAGTAGATGCCGCGCCGGTGCGACACGAAGGCGCCGACCAGCGCGCCGAAGGCCGCGGCGATAAAGGCCGCGCCTCCCATGCAGACCCACAGATTGGCGTCCCAGCGCAATTGCAGCAGGCCGAAGGCGTAGGCGCCTATGCCCAGATAGGCCCCGTGTCCGAATGAGGGCAGGCCACCATAGCCCAGCAGCAGGTTGTGCGCCAGCGCGAACAGCATCCAGATCATGATTTCCAGGGCCAGGTATTGATAGAGCCCTGCTTGGCTGAGCCACAGCGGCGTGCTGGCGAGCAGCACCACGGTGACCAGCATCGGGGTGGTGATGAGCGGTGCGCGAGGCGAGTGGGTGGTCATGCGGCTGCTTGCGGTCAAGAAACTTTGAAATAAACCCTGGACGTGATGGAATATATGTTCTATTCTTGAAACAAGCAAGAACGTTTATTCCAAATACATCGACCCCATGCACACAGTCGCGTCATCATCACCGTTGTTCAAGCGCGCCGCGAACGGGGGCCGGCCATGAGGGCCGCAAGCTCCTACGACGAGCTGAAGGAAGCGATGTCCGCGGCCTACCCGGAGTTGCCCAAGCAGCTGCAGCGCATCGCCCGCTTCGCACTCGACAAGCCCAATGAGCTGGCCCTGGGCACGGTGGCCTCGGTGGCCGAGGCGGCTGGCGTCCAGCCCTCGGCGCTGATACGTTTTGCCAACGCCCTGCACTTCGGCGGCTTCTCCGAGATGCAGCAGCTGTTCCGCGGCCGCTTGATCGAGCGATCGGCCAGCTACCGCGAGCGTATCGACCAGCTGCGGCAGAGCCAGCCCGCCGGCCGTGGCCCCGGCGTGCTGCATCAGTTCGTCGGCGAGGCGATGGCCGAGCTGGGCCATCTGGAAGAGGCCGTGCACGCCGAGGACATGGCCGCCGCCATCCAGCTGTTGTGCGGCGCCGCGCGCATCCATGTGCTGGCGCAGCGGCGCGCGTTCCCGGTTGCCTGTTATCTGGCCTATGCGCTGAGTCAGCTCGAGCTGAAGACCTATCTGCTCGACGGCGTCGGCGGCATGCTGGCCGAGACCCTGCGCAGCGTCGATGTCGAGGACGTACTGGTCGTCACCAGCTTCCACAGCTATTCGCAGGACGTGATTGATGCCGCCGCCGCCGCGCACCGCCGCGGCGTGCCGGTGATCGCCATCACCGACAACGCACTGTCGCCGCTGAAGGCCTCGGCCCGCGTCTGCTTCGAGCTGGGCCTGGAGTCCGAGGCTGCATTCCGCTCGCTGGTGGCGCCGCTGTGCCTGGCGCAGGCGCTGGTGGTGGGGGCGGGCCATCAGCTGACCGAGGCCGCGGCCAAGCCGGTGCGCGCGAAGAAGGTGGTGGCCAAGACCTTGAACGGAGCCAGCAAATGAGCCCGACTGCCCGCCCGCTGGAACTGATCTGCGTCGGCCGCGCCGCCGTTGACCTGTACGGCGAGCAGATCGGCGGCCGGCTGGAAGACATGCAGAGCTTCGCCAAATACCTGGGCGGCTCGCCGGCCAACACCGCGGTCGGTGCATCGCGGCTGGGCCTGAAGGCGGCGATGTTGACCCGCGTCGGCGACGAGCACAACGGCCGCTTTGTGCGCGAGGCGCTGGCGGCCGAGGGGGTTGATGTGAGCCAGATGCGCACCGACCCCAAGCGCCTGACCGCCCTGGTGTTTCTGGGCATACGCGACCGCGACACCTTTCCGCTGGTGTTCTACCGCGAGCAATGCGCCGACATGGGACTGTCGGTGGCTGACATCGACGAAGCCTTCATCGCCTCGGCGCAGACCCTGCTGATCTCGGGCACGCACCTGTCGCAGCCGCAGACCTTTGAGGCCTGCCTCAAAGCCATGCACGCCGCCCGCGCCGCCGGCACCCGTGTTGCGCTGGACATCGACTACCGCCCGGTGCTGTGGGGCCTGACCGCGCCGGGCCTGGGCGAGCGCCGCTATGTCGAGTCGGATCAGGTCAGCGAGCATCTGCAGCGCGTGCTGCCGCTGTGTGATCTGATCGTCGGCACCGAGGAGGAGATCCACATCGCCGGCGGCCGGCCCGACAGCCGCGCGGCGCTGGCGCGCATCCGCGAGCTGTCGAGCGCGCTGATCGTGATGAAGCGCGGTGCACTCGGCTGCACCGCCTATGCCGAGGCGATTCCGGCACACATCGATGGCGGCGTGCACGGACAGGGCTTCGCGATCGAAGTCTTCAATGTGCTGGGTGCGGGTGACGCCTTCATGGCCGGCCTGCTGCGCGGCTGGGTGCGCGGCGAGCCACTGGCGCAAAGCCTGCGCTACGCAAATGCCTGCGGCGCGCTGGTGGTGTCGCGCCACGGTTGTGCTCCGGCCATGCCCAGCTGGGTCGAGCTGACGCACTATCTGCAGCAGGGCTCGCCGACGCTGCGGCTGCGCGAGGACGCCTTGCTGGAGCATGTGCACCGCGCCTCGACGCGCACGCGGCATTGGCCCGAGCTGGCCGTGCTGGCCTTCGACCACCGCTCGCAGCTGGAAGAGCTGGCGCGGCGCCACGCGGCGCCGGCCGAGCGCATCACCGCATTCAAGCAGTTGGTGGCCCGCGCGGCCGAACAGGGCTATGACACCGCCTGCCTGCAGCAAGGCGCCTGCCCGCGGCCCGGTGTGATCGTCGATGGCCGCCACGGCACCGAGGTGCTGCCCGGCCTGACCGGCATCGGCTGGTGGATCGCCCGGCCGATCGAGCTGCCGGGTTCGCGCCCTTTGCGTTTCGACACCGCACTGGACCCGGCGTTGGAGCTGCGCAGCTGGCCCGCCGAACAGGTCGTCAAATGCCTGCTGGCCCATCACCCCGACGACGACACCGCGCTGCGCGACGAGCAGTTGGAGGCGGTGGCCCGGCTGGCCCAGGTCTGCGCCGCGACCGGCCACGAGTTGTTGATCGAGGTGATACCACCGCGCGAAATGCCGCAGGACGAGACCACGGTAGCGCGCGCGCTGCAGCAGATCTACGACCGCGGCGTGCGCCCCGATTGGTGGAAGCTGCCGCCACCGGCCAGCCGTGGCGAATGGCATCGCATTGCCGCGGTCGTCAGCAGCAATGACCCGCTCTGCCGCGGCGTGCTGCTGCTGGGCCTGGAGGCCAGCGAAGCCGAGCTGGCCGAGAGCTTTCGCTCGGCCGCGGTGGAGCCGCTGTGCAAGGGCTTTGCCGTCGGCCGTTCGATCTTTGCGGATGCCGCCGTGCTCTGGTTCGCGGGCCAGCTGGACGACGCTGGCGTGATTGCCCAGGTCGCCGCCCGCTATACCCGTCTGATCACGCTGTGGTGCGAAGCCCGCGCCACGGCATTCCAAGCTCCTTTTCAGGACCCCACGTCATGACACAGCACATCGGATTCATAGGCCTTGGCATGATGGGTCATGGCATTGCCAAGAACCTGCTCGCCAAGGGTTTTGCGCTGAGCTTCAAGGCACACCGCAACCGCACCAATCTGCAGGATCTGCTGGATGCGGGCGCGCAGGAGCTGGAGTCCTACGCCGACCTGGCCAGGCGCACCGACATCATCATCATCTGCGTCACCGGCTCGACCCAGGTCGAGGAGATCGTCTATGGTGACGGGGGCCTGATGGTCGCGACTCGCCCCGGCCAGGTGGTGATAGACACCTCCACCGCCGAGCCGGCCTCGAGCACGCGCATGCGCCAGGACTTCCAGGCCAGGGGCGTGACCTTCGTCGATGCACCGATGGCACGCACGCCCAAGGAAGCGGAAGAAGGCCGTTTGAACACCATGGTCGGCGCCGAGCAGTCCGACTTCGATGCGCTGCGGCCGGTGTTCGCCGCCTATTGCGAGAACATCTTCCATGTCGGCCCGCCCGGGCACGGACATGTGGTCAAGCTGATCAGCAATATGCTGGCGATGACGATGGCCGCCTCGATCGCCGAGGGCATGGCCGCCGCAGCCAAGGCCGGCCTGTCGCTGCAGAAGGTGTTCGAGGTGATCTCGGCCGGCGGCGTCAATTCCGGCATCTTCCAGATGATGGTCGGGCCGATGTTGAAGGGTGATCTGGGCGGCATGAAGTTCGCCATCGCCAGCGCGCAAAAAGACCTGCGCTACTTCACCCACATGACCGAGATGCTGCCCACCAGCAGCTTCATTGCCGAGGCCGCGCACCAGAGCTTTGTGCTGGCCGTCAACCTGGGCCACGGCGAGCGTTTCATCCCCTCGCTGCTGGAAGTCCAGGAGCAGCTCAACAACGTGAAGATCGTGCCCCGCTGAATTGAATGGGGACCACCCCGTCGTTCCATCCCACAGGAGACAAGACCATGCATGACGAAGATCAGACCCCGGTTTCTTCCACCCGCCGCACGCTGCTGAAGGCCGCGGGCGTCACTCCCTTCTTCGGGCCCTGGGCGCACAACCGTGTGTGGGCGCAAGCCGCCACACCGAAGCCGCTGGTGATAGGCCTGACGATGGACGCCTCGGGCCAGTACGCCGCCAGCGGTGCCGAGGAGCGCCTGGGCGCGATGATGGCGATCAAGGAGTTCAACGACAGGGGCGGCGTGCTGGGCCGGCGCATCGAGGCCGTGCACATGGACACCGAAACCACGCCCGCCACCGGCTCGCGCGTGGCCGAGCGGATGATCACGCGCAACGAGGCGGCCTTCCTGATCGGCGCGGTGCACTCCGGCGTGGCCAATGCGATCTCGCAGGTGGCGCAGAAGTACGGCACGATCTTCCTGAACACCAACTCCAGCTCGCCCACCGAGGCCGGCAAGGACTGCCACCGTGTCAAGTTCGTGATGGACGGCAACGGCAGCAACTTCGCCTCGGCCATTGTCAAGAACGCGATCCGCGTCAACGGCAAGAACTGGGTGCTGCTGACCAATGACTACGTCTGGGGCCACAACACGTCGAAGGCCACGCGCGCCATCGTCGAGGCCAATGGCGGCAAGATCGTCGAAGAGCTGCTGGTGCCGCAGAACACGCGCGACTTCTCGTCCTATCTGCTGAAGCTGCAGCAGCTCAAGCCCCATGTGGTGGCCACGGCCATTGGCGGCGACGACCTGAAGGCGCTGCGCCAGCAGGTGGTGCAGCTGAAGATGCACAAGACCGCGGCCTGGGTCAACAACCAGCAGGACTGGCCTGACGTCTATGGCCTGGGCCCGGAATCGATCTTCGGCGTGTTCGGCACCACCTGGTACTACCGCCTCGACCTGCCGGGCGTGAAGGAATTCGTCGCTGCCTACCAGAAGCAATACCCCGGCATGGCCATCAAGGTGCCCGGCAACGTCTATCACAACGCCTATATGGGCACGCGTGAACTGCTGCGCTGCGTCGAGGAGGTGGGCACGACCAACAATCTTGCCATCATCAAGAAAATGGAAGGCCGCAAGATGTCGGCCCGCGACCGGCTGCAGCACTTCGATGCCTGGATAGACCCGAACACCCACCAATGCCAGCAGACCATCTATATGGCCAGCTACAACGACGCACCGGCCGAGAAGGACGATATCTTCAAGATACTGGCCAGCGTCGAGCCCAAAGAAGTGCAGGACACCGAGGCCGACAAGATGTGCAAGCTCGAGAGCTACGACGCCACACCCAGTTATCAGCCGTAAATCAACCATTGGCCGAACCATGATCGATCTGCTGCCGCACCTGGTGAATGGCCTGTCCTTGGGCCTGCTGCTGGCCCTGATCGCGCTGGGCTTCATGCTGATCGTCGGGGTGATGGAAACCATCAACCTGGCGCACGGCTCGCTGTTCGCGCTGGGCATGTATGCGGCCCTGGTGCTGGTGGCCCCAAGCTTGGTTGGTTCCCGGAGGCGCAGGCGGCGTACATGAGCCTGCCCATCGGCACCCGCTATGCGATCGCGCTGTTCTTTGCGCCCATCCTGGTCGGCCTGTTCGGCCTGCTGCTGGAGCTGTGCCTGCGCCGCACCTACGGGCGCGATCCGCTCTACGGCCTGCTGCTGACCTTCGGCGCAGCCCTGGTGATCGAGGAGCTGATACGGCTGACCTGGGGTTCCAGCGAGCAGCAGCTGGCGCTGCCGGAAGCGATCTCGGGCGCCTTTCTGGTCGGCGACCTGATCTACTCGCGCTACCGTGTGTTCGCCAGCGGTTTCGCGGTGCTGGCGATCGGGGCCCTGTGGCTGTTCCTGGAGAAAACGCCGTACGGCGCCATCATCAAGGCCGGCGCGCATGACAGCGAGATGGTGCGCGCGCTGGGCATCAACCTGGGGCGGCTGCGCTCGGCGGTGTTCGCGCTGGGGGTGGCGCTGGCGGCGATTGCCGGCGTGGTGATGGCGCCGATCTGGGGCATACGGCCCCATGTGGGCGTCGATGCCGTGGTGCCGGCCTTTCTGATCATCGTGTTGGGAGGCGTCGGCTCGCTTTGGGGCGCGGTGCTGGCCGGGCTGATGGTCGGCATGGTCGTCGGGCTGACCGGAGCCTATGCCTCCGAGTGGTCGCTGATGTCGATGTATCTGCTGTTCATCGCGGTGGTGACCTTCCGCTCGCGCGGTCTGTTTGGCAAAAAAAGCGTGCTCGATACATGACTGCTCATCAAGAACTTCCTTTGCAGGGCCGCGTGGCCCTGGTCACCGGCGCCGGCGGCACGATGGGCCGTGCGGCGGTACGTGTGCTGGTCGAAGACGGCTGCCGCGTGGTGCTGATCGATGTCAATGCATCCTCGATGGCGCCCTTGCAAGCTGAGTTCGGCGCGGCGGTCTGCGCCGTCGTCTGCGACATCAGCGACGCCGCCGCGGTGCGCGCCGCCCACGCCGAGGTGGTGCAGCGGCTGGGGCCTATCGACGTGCTGCTCAACAACGCCGGCATCCTGTCGACCAACAAGCTCGAAGCCACCAGCGCCGATGAATGGCGGGCCGTGCTGGGCGCCAATCTCGACGGCGCGCTGTTCTGGTCGCAGCAGGTTGTGCCCGGCATGAAGGCGCGGCGCTGGGGCCGCATCATCAACACCAGCTCGCTGGCGGCCAAGACCGGCGGGCTTACGGCCGGCACGGCCTACTCGGTGTCCAAGGGCGCGATGAGCGCGCTGACCTTCTCGCTGGCGCGCGAGCTGGCCAGTTTCGGCATCACCGCCAACGCGATCGCGCCGGCTTATGTGAAGACGCCGATGATCACCGAACAGCTGACCGAGGCCCAGCGCCAGGTCTTGCTGCAGCAAATTCCGGTGGGGCGCTTCTGCGAACCCGAGGAATTCGCGCATGCTGTGCGTTTTCTGGCCTCGCCGCTGGCCGGTTTCATCACCGGCGAGGTGCTGGATGTCAACGGCGGCCTGCTGATGGATTGATGACGATGGATTTCAAACAAACCCTGACCGGCCTGTTCGACCTGCGGGGCCGCATTGCCTACGTGCCCGGCGGCTATGGCGGCATCGGCGAGGCGGTTGCCTGGGGCCTGGCCCTGGCCGGTGCCCGCGTCGCGGTATCAGGCCGCAGCGCGGACAAGGCTCAGACGCTGGCCGCGCAGATGCGCGAGGCGGGACTCGACGCCTTCGGCCTGGCGATGGATGCGCATTCGGTGGCCGATATCCGCGCCTCGGTCGATGAGGTCGCGCGGCATTTCGGCGGGCTCGACCTGCTGGTCAACTGCGCCGGCATCCACCGCGAAGAGCGGCTGGCCGAGGTGACCGAAGAGGCCTTCGACGAAGTCATCCAGATCAATCTGAAGGCGGCGATGTTCCTGGCCCAGGCGGTCGCCGTACATCAAATCGCCGGCGTTCGGGCCGGCCGCGCACCGGGCCGGCAGGTGCATCTGCTGTCGGTGCGTGCGCAACTGGGCCTGCGCCAGCGCGGTTACTCGGCCTATTGCGCCAGCAAGGGTGCGCTGCTGATGCTGGTCAAGCAGCATGCGCTGGAGCTGGCCGAGCACGGCATCACCGTCAACGGCGTGGCGCCCACCGTGGTGCGCAGCGAAATGGCCCGCCACTGGCTGGACAACCCGGAGGTCTTGAAGCAGGTCACCGACCGCATCCCGTTGGGCCGAGTCGGCGAGCCGCCCGATGTGGTGGGCCCGGCGCTGTTCTTCTGCGGCCCGGCTGCGGGCTTCGTCACGGGCCAGGTGCTGTATCTGGACGGCGGCATCACGGCCAGCCAGTGAGGAGTCAGAACGCCCAGGTCGCGGCGGCGTAGGCCTGGCCGCGTTGCGGCAGCTGGGCCAGCACCGAGTGGGCCGGGCCACCGTAGCGGCGCACACCGGCGTCCAGGCGCAGGCGGTCGCCCTGCCAGCCGAGAGAGGCGGTCCAGACCTGGCCCCCATCGGCCGGGTGGTAGAGGCAGTCCAGTGCCGGCGTCCAGCCCTCATGGTCCCAGGACAGTCGCAGGAACAGATTGCGCCGCTGCAGGCTGCTGCCGCCGCCGAAGCCCCGGGTCTGCCAAGCCAGATTGCCGGCCAGGGCCTGGGCCGGCGCTCGACCGGCCAGACCGCTCAGCTGGGCGCCGCGCGCGTTCCAATTGCGCCATTCCTGCGCGCTCGCGGCATTGCCATCGAACCAGGCCTCGGCCATCACACTGATGCGGCTTTCGCCGGTCCAGCTCAAGCCGATCAAGGCCTGGGTGATATTGCTACGCATGCCGTCCATCCAAGGAGCGCTGCGCGCCAGGCCGGTCACCGACGTATCTGCCAGCAAGGCATCGGCTCGCCGGGCGTAGCGCACCGAGCCATGCAGCTCCAGCGACTCGGTTGCCACCCAGGCCAGGGCCGTGCCGACGCTGGCCCCGGTGTGTTCGCCCCAGCGGGCGAAGCCGTGGGCATCCAACCCACCGATGCGTCTGTAGACGCGACCGGCCAGCGCCTGCTCGTCACCGTTGCGTTCGTGACCGCGGTGGGTCGGATTGACCCAGACCAGGGACCAGGCGGTGTCGGCATCAAAGTACTCGGCCGAGAGCAGCGGCCGGCCCTGGATCTGGCTGGACAGCAGTGTGCGGCGCTCCTCCTGCGCCACCACGTCATTGGGCCGGAAGGCATAGCCGACATCCCAGCTGACCAGCTTGCGGCCGGCGCTGAACTGCCAGTTGCCGAGACCACCCGAGGTGTACAGCTCGTTCACCACCGCGCTGCTGCGCCCAGCCTGTTCGTGGTGCAGCGCGGCTGCGGCATTCAGCCAGCGCCATTGGCCGCGCAGCTCGACGTCGAGCGCCGACGCATCGGCCGGCGTGGCGGCGAAGCCGGGCAGCAGCGCATTGGCAGCAGCCACCGGGCCCTGCGAGTTGGCGGTCTTGTCCTCCACGCGGGCGCGCAGCTGGCCACTCCAGTCCTGGGCCTGTGCCACCGCGGCGAGCAGTCCGGCGACGACGACCAGCATGGGTTTGAGCATCATCAATCCAGGCTCGGGTTGCGGGCCAGGAACATCGGGTTCAGCCAGTTGTCAGGAACGGTGCGCGGCTGGCGCGAGACGTAGCGGATGCGCGTCTCCTTCCGGTTGCTGAGCTGGTCCTGCAGCACCATCTCGGTGACCAGGGTCTGGCCCTTGTCCATCACGAAGCGGGCCTGCTTGGCCAGCTTGTCTGACTGCACGTACAGATCGGCCTTGATAGGCTCGTGCCGGGTCTTGCCGAGCCACAGCTCGATGCGCTGGTAGCTGACGCTCTTGCGGCTGGCCTGCAGCGTCAGATGCAGGCAGGGTGCGTCACCACACTTCTCTTCGCCCACCACCGAGCCGGTGTAGTCCTCCGACCAGGATAGCGTGGCGATGTCGCCGGTGGAGGCATCGCCCAGGAGCTTCTGCATCGGCGTGATGCGCATGGGCCGCTGGCTGCCGGGCATCAAGAGCCAGAAGTCGTCGCCCAGCATCAAGACCTTCTGGCCCTTCTCGGCCGGGCTCTGCATCAGCACCAGCGATTGGTGCTTGGCCTGCACGAAGACCGTGTAGCGGCGCTCCTTCTCCTGGCTGCCATCGATGCCATGCAGCGTTACCAGGCTTTCGACCTGCATATTGACATCGCTGCCATTGCGGAAGCGGTCGGCGGCCTTCAGCAGGGCGCTGACATCCTGGGCATGGGCGGCGGCGCCGAGCAGGGCGAGTGTGAGCGACGCGATGGTGGTTTTCATGGTGTTCTTTCGACTGGTAGCCCGGATGCAATCCGGGGCCGGCTTGGTGTGGCATCCAACCCGGATTGCATCCGGGCTACGAATATAGGGTTCAGGTATGGGCCAATGCATCAACGATAGGCTTGTGCACCGTCTTGCGTGCCACCAGGGCCGAGGCCAGCATCACCAGCAGCAGCATCGCCAGCAGCGTTGCGGCATAGACGGTGGGGTCGATGGCGATGCTCAGCGGATAGCCATCCGAGCGGCCGGGGGGGGGCGGCATCTGCACCGGGAACAGATACAGCAGCACGCTGACGCCCAGGGCCAGCACGGCGCCGACCAGCGCACCGCCGCCGCCCAGCACCATGCCCTCCAGCGCCAGGCTGCGCAGCAGCTGACCGGGCAGGGTGCCTAAAGCGCGCAAGGTGCCGATCTCACGGGTGCGTTCGATGATGGCCATGGCCATCGCATTGGTGACGACGAAGACGACGATCAGGAAGATGATCGTGCCCAGAGCGCCGAAGATGCGGTCGTACAGCTCGCGCACGCTGCGGTAGAAGAAGGCCTGGTCCTGCCAGGTCTGCACCTTCAGTGCCGGCAGCGCGGCGGCCACCCGGGCTTGTGCGCCGGGTGTGGCCTCCATGCTGCGCAGGAACACGCCCAGGCTGCTGACGCCCTGCTTGTTGAGCAGCTTCTGTGCGGTCAGCACATCGGTGTAGACCAGGCGCTTGTCCATGTCCGGGATGCCGGTCGAGAACACGCCGCGCACGCGCACATCGAGTGCATTCAGCGCGCCGTCGGCGGTGCTGGACAGCAGCGTCAAGCTGGCGCCGGGCTCGGCCTTCAGGCTGCGCGCGAGGCCTTCGCCCAGCATCACTTCGGCCGTGGCTTCCTTGCCGCTGACCAGGGCCTCGCCAGCCTTGATCTTCAGGAACGGGCCCTTGACGGCGAACTCGCTGTCGGGATCGACGCCCACGGCCATCATCACCGTCGATTTGTCGCCGTTGCTGATCAGCCCGCTGAAGTCCACGCGGGGCAGCACCTGGCGCACATCGGGGTCGGCCAGCAGCTGGACCGTCAGCGCGGCGGCATTGTCCAGGCCATGCTGCAGCGGCGTGTCCTCGTCCCGGCTGAACTGCTCGGGCTTGGCGACAATCAGGTGGCCGGTGCTGCGCGCCGCCATCTGGGCCAGGCCCTGGTAGGTGGACAGCGCAAAACCGCTGGCCAGCAGGATGGCGGCCGTGCCCAGCGCGGCGATCGAAACCGTCACCAGCGAGCGGCGGCGGTTGCGCAGGGCGTTCTGCCAGGCGAATTTGAGCCAGCGCATATTGTTCATGCGGCTTCTCCGAGGGCGATCAATTCAGGGTGGGTGATGCGGCCGTCGAGCAGCGCGACGATGCGGTCGCAGCGGCGGGTCAACCGGTTGTCGTGCGTCGCGATCACGAAGGCCGCCCCCTGGCCGTGCGCCAGCTCGCGCATCAGATCCAGCACCTGGTCGGCGGTGACGGAGTCCAGGCTGGCGGTCGGTTCGTCGGCAATCACCAACTTCGGGCGTTTGACGAGGGCGCGGGCAATCGCCACGCGCTGGCGCTGGCCGCCGGACAGCGCGTCTGGTCGGTGCCTGGCATGGTCCAGCAGGCCCACGGCGCGCAGCGCTTCATTGACGCGATCGTGCCGCTGCTTGGCCGAGACGCCGGCCAGGAACAGTGGATAGTCGACGTTCTCGGCCACCGTCATCACCGGCACCAGATTGAAGTTCTGGAAGATGAAGCCGATTGCGTCGCGGCGCAGCAACGTCGAGCCGGTCTCGTCATGGGCATCGACGGCCTTGCCCTGCAGCTCGATTGAGCCGCTATCGGGCGCGTCGATCAGTCCGCAAAGGTTCAGGATGGTCGACTTGCCGCTGCCCGAGGGGCCGGTCAGCGCCAGCAGTTCGCCGGCGCGCACCTGCAGGTCTATGCCCCGCAGCGCCGGCACGATGTGCTCGCCCAGCCGGTAGGTCTTGTGCACCGCACGCATCTCAATGACCACGGGATTCATGACTGAAGCGCCTTCAGCTGTGCGACTGCCTGGGTGGCCTGCGGCGCCTTGTGATCGGTCACCAGCTGGTAGAACTTGCGCGCATCGTCCGTGCGCTTGTCCTGTTCAGCGTACTTGGCCGCGCGCATCCACACCGCGCCCTGGAAGGGCAGCGGCGCCTGCGCGAATTGCGGGCTGGCCAGCAACTCGTGCAGCAGCTTGGCGCCGCGTGGCCCCCGGTTGAACATGGCCGGCATGGCCAGGAAGGTGCTGATCGCCGTGAAGCGTGTCTCCAGGCTGACGGCCACGTGGCCGGGCTGCGGCACATCATGCTCGGCCCGCAGCATCGCCAGCGCCTTGTCCAGATGGGCCAGGCCGTCTTCGGCATAGCTCATCTTCCTCCAGGGCAGCATCGTGGTCGTGGCGCGCATGGTCGTTGATGCGCCCAGGTAGGCCATCAGCAGCGGGTTGCCGGGCTCAGCCTTCAGCAGCTCGGCAAAGGTATCGGCGGACTTGTCGACGGCATTGGTGTCGCCTTTGGCGGCTGCCTGGAACTGCTGCATCGCGGCCTGTAGCTGGGCCTCGGGTGCGGCGGCCAGGCTGTGTGTGCCGATGCCGGCCAGGCTCAGGGCCAGCAAGGTCCGGGTGAGGCGGTGGTTGAAGTTGCGACGGTGTGGGTTCATGGCGGCTCCTCTGGCGGTGGGTTTGACTGATCAATCAACCCCGTCAGGCTAGAGAAACGGCCTCGGCGCCGCAGCCGTTTTGCGACCCGCCACCGACGGCAGGCGCGAAACGACGCCGCCGCGGCGCGAAGTGCGCCGGCTCAGATCAGCGCTTGCAGCTTGCTGGCGACGATGCGCCAGCGTTCCTCGCCGGCTTCAGCCAGCCAGTCCAGCGGCGCCCAACGTACCGCATGAACTTCGTCAAGCTGGGCCTGCAAGGCCGCGCTGTCGTCCGCACGGGCCAGGTAGAGAAAATCGTGGTGCCAGTGCGCGCCTTCCCCCTTGCGCGGGTTCGCGGCAATCGCATGACTGTCGATGTCGATTGGAATCGCCCCAAACGGCCCCAGTGCCAGCCGTTCGATGGCCGTTGCGCCGGTCTCCTCGGTCACCTCCCGGCAGGCAGAGGTCCACAGATCCTGGCCGGGCTCGACATGACCACCCGGCTGCAGCCAGCGACCGATCACTCGGTGGTGTATCAGCAGCAGCTTGCTGTGGTCGGTGCTGAGCACCAGGGCGCTGGCCGTGATGTGGCCGCGCATCGTCGAGCGGGCGAACACGTCTTCGCCTCCCGGGTCTACCAACTGGGCCTGCAGGGCGGCCAGGCGCGTGGCCTCGGCCGGGAAGGTCACGAGATAGCGATGAAGCTCCTGCAAAGCAGCGTTCCGCATCTAGACCGTCATCCCGCCCGACACCTCCAGCACCGCCCCGTTCACATACGAGGCCTCGTCGCTGGCCAGGAAGGCATAGACGTTAGCGATTTCCTCGGGCCTGCCCAGGCGCTTCAGTGGCACCTGTTCGCGCATGTGGTCCAGCACCTTGTCGGGGATGGTGGAGAGAATCGGCGTCTCGACGAAACCCGGCGCCACCGCATTGACACGAACGCCCTTGGGGCCGAGCTCGCGGGCCCATGTCTTGGTGAAACCGATCACGCCGAACTTGGCTGCGGCGTAGTTGGTCTGGCCGAAGTTGCCGTAGATGCCGACCACCGAACTGGCGTTGAGTATCACGCCGGCGCCCTGCGCCACCATCGTGTCGGCCACGGCCTGGGCGCAGTGAAAGACGCCGCGCAGATTGACGTCGATCACGGCGTCGAACTGCTCCAGGGTCATCTTCTGCAGCCTGGCGTCCTTGGTGATGCCGGCGTTGTTGACCAGCACGTCGATGCGGCCGAACTGGGCCTTCACCGAAGCGACCATCGCATCGACCTGCTCGCGGTCGGTGACGTTCAGTGGATAGCCCTGGGCCTGGGCGCCGGTGGCACGCAGCTGAGCCACCGCCTCGGCCACGGCGGCGACCTTGACGTCGCAGGCGATCACGATTGCGCCCTCGGCGGCGAACTTCAATGCGGTGGCCAGGCCAATGCCCTGGGCAGCGCCGGTGATGATGCAAACCTTGTTCTGGAGTCTCATGGGTTCAGGTGCAGAAAGTTGATGACGGAAGGAAGTTGATCGTCGAAGTCGCTGAGTCCATGGTCGCTGCCCTCCAGCAGCAAGACCTGGCATTGCTGGTAGCGTGCCCACATCTCGCGCCAGTCCAGCACCTCGTCGCCCTTGGCGATGACGGCGAAATAGCGCTCGGGGCGGGTGATGGCGTGCGGCGTCAGCGCGCGCAGCTCATCGACGAATTCGGGGCGGAAGAAGAAATGCTCGCTCGGGTCGTGCCAGGCGGTCTGTTCGCCAATATGGCGCGACAGGTCGCGCGCCGGATCAACCGCCGGATTCAGCAGCACGGCCTGGCAGCCGAGTTCCTCGGCCAGCACCGTGGCGTAGAAGCCGCCCAACGAGCTGCCCGCCACGGCCACGCGTTCGCGCGGCCAGTCGGCCACGAGATCGCGGACCAGGCGCAGCGCCTCGGCCGGCGAGGGGGGGAGTTGCGGGCAGGCCCACTGCAGCCCCGGACGCTGCTCTTGAACCCAGCGCGCCATGCGTTGCGCCTTGGCCGAGCGTGGCGAGGAGCGGAAGCCATGCAGATAGAGCAGGTGGGACGGAGAATCTACGGTGGCGCGCATGGGCGCCAAGTCTAAGGGCCGGCCGCCCCTGTCGCAGACCGCACAAACGCCCCTGGGTTTTCCCTTGTTGGTCGACGAAGCCGGGATTTCTGGGTACGAATCGTGGTCTCAGCGCATTGACGCTGGGCCCGCCGGCACGGCACAGTCATGACTTCGCACGCCCGGGCTTCAACCGGGCACATTGTCTGAAAGCCCGGCCATGAGCCAGGCTTTCTCGTTTTTCGGGCACCCAACCGTTGGATCTCATGAGCGCCAAAATCGCAGTTCCCCTGACTCCCCTGAACTTGTCCCTGCTCGCTGCGGCCGTGGCCTTGCTGAACGGCTGTGCCACGCCGTCGGCCAACCAAGGTGATGCGGCCAAGGCAGCGGCACCTGCCGCCTCGGCGCCCACGGCGGCGAACAGCTTCACGCCGATGGCCAAGGGCGCCACGCCGCCGGCCGGTGCCTCCTCCGGTGCGGCCCCCGGCGCGGCGCGTCCTCCGGTCGACCCGACCGCACCCAAGCCCTTTGCCGATGTGATCAAGGACGCCAAGGTGCAGCAGGGCCTGTTCCCGATCTGGCGCAAGGACGAGAAGGTCTGGATCGAGATCCCGAAGGCGCAGCTGAACAAGCCATTTTTGTTCACCGTCAATATTGCCAACTCGGTGGGCGAGCGCGGGCTGTACGCCAGCCAGATGGGCGCCGACCACATGGCAGAGTTCCGCAAGATCGGCAACCAGCTGCAGCTGATGGCACTGAACACCAAGTTCCGGGCCGTCGGCGACCAGGGCTCCAAACGTGCCATCGACCAGGCCTTCTCGCCCAGCCTGCTGGGCGCCAGCCCGGCGGCCAGTGCCGAGCATCCTGAGCGCAAGTCGGTGCTGATCGATGCCAGCTTCCTGCTCAGTGACATCCCGGGCTATTCAACCCGGCTGGAGATGGCCTACCGTCTGCCCTACGGCCTGGACCGCTCCAATTCCTTCATCGAGACGGCCCGTGCCGACGAGCGTCTGAGCACCTTGACCGCACGCGTGCACTTCGCCACGCCGCGTATTCCGGCGCCACCGCTGGTGCCCGCGCCCAGCCCGGTGCCCCAGCCCACGCCGCCGGAGGCCACACCGGACCCGCGCAGCCTCTTTGTCAGCTATGTCTACAACTTCGCCCAGCTGCCCGAGACGGCGATGGCCGCGCGCCGGGTCGATCCGCGCCTGGGCCACTTCGCTGAGTCCTTCACCGACCTCGGTGGCGACCTGAAGGCCAATCCGCGCGTGCACTATGTGCAGCGCTGGCGCCTGGAGAAGAAGGACCCGGCGGCGGCACTGTCCGAGCCGGTGACGCCCATCACCTACTGGATGGACAAGAACATCCCGGTGCGCTACCGCGCCGCAGTCGAGGCCGGCATTGTTGAGTGGAACAAGGCCTTCGAGAAGATCGGCTTCAAGAACGCCCTCGTGGCCAAGCAGCAGGCCGACGATGCCGACTGGGACAATATGGACGCCGGCCACGCGTCGGTTCGCTGGTTTGTCGGCGCCGACGTCGGCTTTGCCATCGGCCCCAGCCACACCGACCCGCGCAGCGGCGAAATCCTTGATGCCGACATTGGCATGAGCGATGTGTTCGCCCGCGGTTCGCGCCGTCTGATCGTCGAGGATGTGGGTATTAGCAGCGAGCAGCGCCTGGCGCAGATGACGGCAGGCTGGCGTGATGGCAGGGGCACGAAGGCGGCCTTCTGCAGCTATGCCGACGAGTCCGCCGCCGAGATGGGCTTTGGGCTGGACGTGCTTGAAGCGCGTGGCGACATCACCCCCGATGGCCCCGAGGCCGAGGCTTTTGTGCAGTCGGTGATCAAGGACACCATCATGCATGAGGTGGGTCATACGCTGGGCCTGAAGCACAACTTCAAGGCCAGCACCACCGTCACCGAGAAGCAGCTGCAAGACAAGGCCTTCACCGAGGCCAATGGCATTGCCAGTTCGGTGATGGACTACACCGGCTACAACCTCGCGCTGAAGGGCGAGGCGCAGGGCACCTACCGCAACACCGTGCTCGGTGCCTACGACTACTGGGCGATCGAGTACGCGTACAAGCCGCTGGATCCGGCGACCGAGGCTGCGGAGCTGGGCAAGATCGCCTCGCGCAGCACCGAGCCCATGCTGGCCTACGCCGATGACGCAGATGCCGGCGGCTTCGGTCCCTATGACGGCATGGACCCGCTGGCCAACCGTTTCGACCTCGGCGCCGATCCGCTGGGCTTTTACAAGAAGCGCCTGAAGCTGTCACAGGAGCTGTGGGAGCGGGTGCAGAACCGCAAGCCCGAGGCCGGCGATGACCCCCTGCGTCAGCGCCGTGCGCTGATGGGCGGCTTCAACCAGCTGTTCCGCGCTGCCGAACTGGTGGGCAAGTACGTGGGCGGCATGCATGCGCTGCGCGATCTGCCGGGTTCGACCGGCCGCGCCAGCTACAAGCCGGTGGAGCCGGCCAAGCAGCGCGAGGCGCTGCAGTTCCTGGCCACGGGTCTGTTCAGCGTGGACAGCTTCCGCTTCCGTCCTGAGTTTCTGTCAGGCCTGACGGTCGATTACAACGAGTGGGACCGTGGTGGCCCGCTGGATGTGCCGGCCGCCGTGGCGCGCATCCAGATCGTTGCGATGGATCGGCTGCTCAGCCCCAACACGGCCCGCCGCCTGCTGGACCTGCCCGGCTATGTGGCGCCGGCCGAGCGCAAGGGCCTGATCTCGTTGAGCGAGGTCTACGGCACCTTGCAGAGCTCCGTCTGGGCCGAACTGAAGAGTGGCGCGGAGATCGACCGCATCCGCCGCAATCTGCAGCGCGAGCACCTGAAGCGCCTGCAGGCGGTGCTGACACGCGCGCCGGCCAGTCTGCCGCCCGACGCACTGAGCCTGGCCCGTCTGCATGCCACCGAGCTGCAGGGCCAGCTGCGCGCTGCTGCGGCCAAGGGTGGACTGTCGGTCGAAAGCCGCGCCCATCTGGCCGACAGCCTGGGCCAGCTGACAGAAGCGCTGCGGGCGACGATGCAGCGCAGCTGAAGTTGGCGACCCCGGATTGCATTCGGGCTACAGACTCCCCGTAGCCCGGATGAAATCCGGGGGCCACACTCAACCCCGTTCCGCCAACGCTTTCAAAAGCTTGGCATGGATGCCGCCAAAGCCGCCGTTGCTCATGCACAGCACTTGGTCGCCGGGCTTGGCGGCCCTGACCACGGCCTGCACCAGGCTGTCGATATCGGGGCAGACCATGGCCTGCTTGCCCATCGGGGCCAGCGCCTCCTTGGCGTCCCAGGCGAGTTGGCCCTGGTGGCAGAAGGCGAGATCGCATTCCTCCAGCGCCCAGGGCAGCTGGGCCTTCATCGCGCCCAGCTTCATGGTGTTGGTGCGCGGCTCGAACACGGCCAGGATGCGCGTCTCCAGGCCAACCTTGCGGCGCAGGCCGTCGATGGTGGTGCGCATCGCCGTCGGGTGGTGGGCGAAGTCGTCATAGACCTTGACGCCGCCGGCCTCGCCGCTGAGCTCCATCCGTCGGCGTACGTTCTCGAATGTGCCCAAGGCCTGGGCGGCTACCTCGGGTGCCACGCCCAGATGCTCGGCCGCGGCAATCGCCGCCAGCGCATTCAGCTGGTTGTGCTCGCCCAGCAGCGGCCAGTCCACATGGGCGACCTTGAGGCTGCCGCGCAGCACGTCGAAGCTCTGCGGCTCGCCGCGGGCGCGCAGGGCGCCGGGCTCTTCCTTGCGCGGACCGAAGCGCACCAGCTCGCTCCAGCAGCCGCGGGTCAAGACGCGTTGCAAAGCCTCGTCACGGGCATTGACGACCAGGCGGCCACTGGCCGGCACGGTGCGTATCAGGTGATGGAACTGGGTCTCGATCGCGGCGAGATCGGCAAAGATGTCGGCATGGTCGAACTCGAGATTGTTCAGGATCGCCGTGCGCGGCCGGTAGTGGACGAACTTGCTGCGCTTGTCGAAGAAGGCGGTGTCGTACTCGTCGGCCTCAATGACAAATGGAGCCCCCACGCTTGCCCCTGACGGGCCTGCGCTGCCCCCCGAGGGGGCGCTCGCGCCTTGGGACGGCCCAGCGGCGCTCGGGCCCTTGCCTTCGCCCAGCCGTGCCGAAACGCCAAAGTTTTGAGGCACGCCCCCAACCAGAAAGCCGGGCTTGAGGCCGGCCTGGTCCAGTATCCAGGCCAGCATCGAGGTCACGCTGGTCTTGCCGTGCGTGCCGGCCACGGCCAGCACATGGCGGCCCTGCAGCACATGCTCGGCCAGCCATTGCGGGCCGCTGCTGTAGGGAAGGCCGGCGTCAAGAATGGCCTCCATCAGCGGGAACTTCTCGCCGCGGGTGACCAGGTTGCCGATCACGAACAGATCGGGCTTGAGCTCCAGCTGTTCGGGCCCGAAGCCCTCGATCAGCTCGATGCCCAGCGCACGCAGCTGGTCGCTCATCGGCGGATAGACATTGGCGTCGCAGCCGGTGACTCGGTGGCCGGCCTCGCGGGCCAGGGCGGCCAGGCCGCCCATGAAGGTGCCGCAGATACCTAGGATGTGAATATGCATGGCGGCATTGTAGGAGCGCGGTCTGTGCCCCCATTCGCCGTCGCCGTGGTAGTTTTGCGCATGGCCTCGCTGATCTCCCACCCTTTCGCGTACCCGCTGCTGGAGGCTCTGCACATTGTCGGCATCGCGCTGCTGCTGGGCAGCCTGGTGCTGTTCGAGCTGCGCGTCTGGGGTGCCGCGGCCGAGCTGCCGGCGGCACCGTTGGCGCGGCTGTCGCTGACCCTGTCGCTGGCCGGTTTCGTTCTCGCGGCAGCGACCGGACTGACGATGTTCAGCACCCAGCCGGGCGAGCTGATCGCCAACCGCGCCTTCGTGCTGAAGATGGGCTTGCTGATGCTGGCCGGCCTGAATGCCGCCGCCTTTCACTCGCGCGGCGGTGTGGCACGCATGGACGGCGTCGCCCGTGCCCTGACCCTGTTGTCACTGGGTCTATGGCTTGCGGTCATCATCTGCGGTCGCTGGATTGCCTATGTCTGAGGAGTTGCCATGAACCGTCGTCACTGCCTGTTCGCCGTCGGCCTTGGCTGTGTGCTGCCGCGCCTCGCCCTGGCCCATCATGGCTGGAGCAGCTTTGACCAGAGCCGGCCGATCTGGCTGGAGGGCAAGGCCGCCAAGGTGGCCTGGCGCAACCCCCATGTCGAGCTTGAGCTGGCTCTGGACCCGGATCTGAAGCTGCCCACCGATCTGGCCAGCCGGCCGCTGCCGGCGCAGAGCGTACCCGTCGAGGGGGCCAGGCTGATGGCTGCGGCGACGCTGCCCACCCGGCGCGACCGGCTCTGGGAGCTGGAGCTGGCACCGCTGACCCGCATGCAGGCCTGGAAGGTCGAGGAGATCAGGCCCGGCACGCCGTTGGCGGTGCTGGGCTTCACCTTCACCGGCGAGAAGGGCGATGCGGTCTTGCGCGTCGAGTACCTGTTCGTCGCCGGCAAGACCTACGGGCTGCGCTCCTCGCCGACCTGAGTCAGCGCAAAGCCTGGCGTGCGGCTTCCAGCGTGGCGTCGAGATCGGCGCTGCTGTGCGCGGCGCTGACGAAGCCGGCCTCGTACAGCGCCGGCGCCAGATAGACGCCGCGGTCCAGCATGCCGTGGAAGAAGCGGTTGAAGCGCTCCTTGTCCGTCGTCATCACCGTGGTGTAGTTCTGCGGCAGCTCGTCCATCAGGAAGAAGCCGAACATGCCGCCCTCGCTGTCGGTGCTGAAGGGCACGCCGTTCTCTTTGGCGATGGTCTTAAGGCCATCGGCCAGGGTGCGGGTCTTGGCGCTCAGTGCCTCGAAGAAACCGGGCTTGGCGATCTCGCGCAAGGTGGCCAGGCCGCAGGCGGTGGCGACCGGGTTGCCGCTCAGGGTGCCGGCCTGATAGACCGAGCCCAGCGGCGCCAGATGGCTCATGATGGCGCGGCTGGCGCCAAACGCCGCCAGCGGCATGCCGCCGCCGATGACCTTGCCGAACACGCTCATGTCCGGCTTGAAGCCCGGAATCAGCCTGGCGTAGTGGGCCTGGGCGCCGCCGAGCGCGACGCGAAAGCCCGTCATCACCTCATCGAACACGAACAGCGCGCCGTACTCGGTGCACAGCTCGCGCAGGCGCTTGATGAAGGGCACGGACGCGCGCACGAAGTTCATGTTGCCGGCGATAGGCTCGATCATCACGCAGGCTAGGCTTTTGCCGTGCAGCGCAAAAGCCTCTTCCAGCTGGGCGAGGTTGTTGTACTCGAGCACGATGGTGTGCTGGGCCACCTCGGGCGGCACGCCGGCGCTGGTCGGGTTGCCGAAGGTGGCAAGACCCGACCCGGCCTTGACCAGCAGCGCGTCGGTGTGGCCGTGGTAGCAGCCCTCGAACTTGATGAACTTGGAGCGGCCGGTGGCGCCGCGGGCCAGACGGATGGCGCTCATCGTCGCCTCGGTGCCGGAGCTGACCAGACGCACCTGCTCCATCGATGGCACCAGGGCCAGGATGGCCTCGGCCAACTCGATCTCACGCTCGGTGGGTGCGCCAAAAGAGAAACCCTCGACGGCGGCCTTCTGCACCGCCTCCAGCACAGCCGGGTGGCCATGGCCGAGGATCATCGGGCCCCAGGAGCCGATGTAGTCGATGTAACGCTTGCCATTGGCGTCGAAGATATAGGCACCGTCGCCGCGGGTGATGAAGCGCGGCGTGCCACCGACGGCACGAAACGCTCGCACCGGCGAATTGACGCCGCCGGGGATGACTTTTTGCGCGCGCTCGAACAGCGCCTGGTTCAGATCGGGTTCAGTGGACACGTCGCGGGGCTCCGTCAGCATCGTCAAGAGTGGGTTCGTCGAGGTCGGATTCTTCTTCCTCGTTGGGCGGCAGGGCCCAGAAGAAACGGTCGGGCACGACATTGCCCATACCGGGGCGGAAGCCCGCGTCCAGCGCCTGGTCGAGGAAGGACAGGGCCTCGCCGACGGCGATATGCGGCTCGCTGCCGACCGCCATCAGTGCCGCGAGGGACGCCGACAGGGTGTCGCCGGCGCCGATGAAGCTGACATCGAAGCGCTCGAACTTCTCGCCGGTGATAGGGCCCTGGGGCGTGGCCAGCACGTTGTCGACGAAGTGGTCGGGCAGGGCCATGCCGGTGACCAGCACATGGGCCGCGCCATGCTCGGCGGCGGCCACTGCCAGTTCGCGGGGCGAGGCCGGGCGGTCCAGCTCCCATTCCGGCAGCAGCAGATCGGTCAGCGTCTTGTGGTTGCCCACCAGCACCTGGGTCTGCGGCAGTATCAGCTCGCGGAAGGCGTCGCTATAGCTCTGCTGCTGCTCCTCATCCAGCCAGGACAGGCTGGGGATGTAGGACACCAGCGGCACCTCGGGATAGTCGGAGAGCACCTCGGCGACGGCGCTGATGCCCTCGGCGCTGCCAAGAAAGCCGACCTTCCAGGCCGAGATGGTCACGTCTTCGAGGATGCCGCGCGCCTGCTCGGCGATCGTCTCGGCGTCCAGCACATGCTGGTCGAAGACCTCGGCGGTGTCGCGCAGCACGATGGCGGTGACCACCGGCAGGCCGTGCGCGCCCATTGCGGCAATGGTGGCGATGTCGCCGGCCAGACCGCCCGCGCCGCTGGGGTCGTTGGCATTGAAGGTCATCACGCAGGCCGGGGCCGGCGACTCCTGGTTCTCGACCTGGGAGCTGGTGACGGAGGTATCGGTGGTGCTCATGGCGTTATGCGGCGCAAGGCCAGGTAGGCAGGTAGGGCAAGGCCGGGCAGGGCGCTAGGGGAGTAGGTAACAGAAAATCGCAAATGGGCAATGTTCGACAAATCGGTGAGGAATGTTGCGTAAGTACCTATAAGCCCGGGTATTTTTGCCAACTGGCGTGGCTACAATCTTTCTCCATTGTAGTTAAGCAAACCAGGGTCTGACGGCCCTTGAAAACATCGTGACCGAACCCTGTACCTGGATGTGCCTGATCTGTGGCTGGATTTACGACGAAGCCACCGGAGATATCGAACATGGCATCAAGCCCGGCACTGCATGGGCCGATGTACCGATGAATTGGACCTGTCCTGAGTGCGGCGCACGCAAGGAAGATTTCGAGATGGTTCGCATTTGACGCCTGGCCCATGGCTGCGCGTCACCAGGAGAGCAACGCTTGAGTTCCGCAGCCGAAACAGTGACCCGGGTGCTGGTGATTGACGACAGCAACACCATCCGGCGCAGTGCCGAGATCTTCCTGAAGCAGGGCGGATACGAGGTGGTGCTGGCCGAGGATGGCTTTGACGCGCTGGCCAAGGTCAACGACTACCAGCCCGACCTGGTGTTCTGCGACATTCTGATGCCACGCCTGGATGGCTACCAAACCTGCGCCATCATCAAACGCAATCCCCGTTTTGCCCATTTGCCGGTCATCATGCTGTCGTCCAAGGACGGGCTGTTCGACAAGGCGCGCGGCCGCATGGTCGGCTCGCAGGACTACCTGACCAAACCCTTTACCAAAGACCAGTTGCTGAGCGCCGTGCGCCAGCACCGACCGCAGCCATGACCCCCGCCGGTCCTGTGCTGCTGAAGAGTAGATCGAGGTAACCCCCATGGCCATTCACAAGATCCTGCTGGTGGACGACTCCAAGACCGAGTTGCACTACCTGACCGACCTGCTGAGCAAGAAGGGCTTCAATGTGCGCACCGCCGTCAACGGAGAAGAGGCGATGAAGCGGCTGGAAGAGGAAGTGCCCGAGCTGATACTGATGGACGTGGTGATGCCCGGCCAGAACGGCTTCCAGCTGACGCGCTCCATCACCCGGGACGAGCGCTATGCCCATATCCCGGTGATCATGTGCACCAGCAAGAATCAGGAGACCGACAAGGTCTGGGGCATGCGCCAGGGTGCACGCGACTATGTCGTCAAGCCGGTCAAGGCCGAAGAGCTGCTGGCCAAGATCAAGGCCCTCGAATAAGCCGCCGGCGCCGCCATGTCCAACAAGGAAGCCCTGCGCGAGTTGCAGCATCGATTGGCGGAGCGCATGCAGGCTGCGCGTTCCCAGGCGCCGGGCAGTTCCTGGCTGGCGGTGGAGTGCGGCGGACACGACTTCCTGCTGGCTCTGCAGCAGGCCGGCGAGATCTTTCCGGTGCCCGCGATCACGCCCGTGCCGCATACCCAGCCCTGGCTGGCTGGCGTGGCCAATCTGCGCGGCGGCCTCTATGCGGTGGTGGACCTGGGCGGCTTTCTGGGACTGCGTCGGCAAGCCCCCTCCCGCAATGAACAGAGCCGGCTGGTGGCGGTGAATGCCAAGCTGGATATCAATTGCGCATTGCTGGTGGACCGGTTGGCCGGCCTGCGCAACAGTGCAGAACTGACCCCCGTCGAGGCGTCGGCCGAGGCCGGCGCGCTGCCGCCCTTTGTCGGGCGCAGGCTGCGGGACGGGCAGGGCCGGGTGTGGCAGGAGTTGCTGCTGCAGGCCCTGATGGTGGACGAGCATTTCCTGAGCATCGTGGCATGAGGTGCGCTGCGCACCGCGGCCCGCTGCGGCACAACGACTGGCTAATGGGCACAAGGGTGACAGAGACATGAGCTTCCTGGACAAGATCAAGGGCTTTGGCAAGCGTCAATCGGCTCCCGATGGTGCCGACGGTGGCGCGGCCCAGGCCGACAGTGCGTCGCCCGACACCATCACGCTGACCGAATCCAGCGGCATGCCCAGCACCCGCATGGGCGGCGCCAGCACCTCGATCATTTCCGAGGCCATGCCCACCGGCATGCAGGCCGACTTTGCCGACAGCCAGGCCGCCGAGGCCCGCCGCCGCGTGCCGCCGGCGCAAATGCCCTTGATCGGACATCTGGGCCTGGCCAGCCAGCAGAAGGTGCTGGCCTTGCTGGTCGTCGCCGGGGTGATTGGCGTCGCAGGTGCGGTGGTCTCGACCTTGATCAGCGCTGGCCGCGTGTCCGCCCAGGTGGGCGCCAGCGGCCAGGCCCTGATGCAGTCGCAGCGGCTGGCCAAATCGGTCTGGCAGGCGGTGGCCGGCAATCCCAAGGGTTTCCCGGAGCTGCGCGAGAGTGCCGACACCATGGCCAGCCTGGTGCGCAGCCTGAAGACCGGCGAAGGCTCGGTGCCCCAGGCCTCGGGCGCGGTGCAGGAAACGATTGACCCGTTGCTGCCGATGGTGGACCGGGCCGAGAAAAGCGCCAAGGTGGTGCTGGGCCAGGAGAAGGTGCTGACCCAGGTCGGCACCGCGCTGCGCACCATCAACCGCCAGTCGTCCGACCTGCTGGAAAGCGCCGAGGCCGTGGCCTCTCTGGCGATGCAGCAGAACGCGCCGGTGGCCGAGAGCGCCGCCGTCAGCCAGCTGGTGATGCTGACCCAGCGCATCGGCAAGAGCGCCAATGAGTTTCTGACCCAGGAGGGCGTCAGCCCCGAGGCGGTGTTCCTGCTCGGTAAGGACTTGAACACCTTCAAGGAAATCACCGAAGGCCTGATCAGCGGCAGCCAGGACCTGCGCCTGGTCGGTGCCAAGGACGCGCAGACCAAGGAACGCCTGCAGGCCCTGTTGAAGCAGTATGAGCAGACCCGTGCACAGGCCTATGCGATCCTGGGCAATCTGCAGGGCCTGGTGTCGGCGCGCGAAGCGCAGACCGCCATCCTGGCCGACAGCGAACCGCTGCGCCTGGGCCTGCAGGAGATGCAGAACCGCATCCAGGCCGAGAGCGGCATCCAGCTGTGGGTGTTGATCGTGCTGCTGCTGTCGGTGCTGATGCTGGCGTTGGGTGCGTTCGGCTTTCTGCGCCTGTATGTGTCCGATCAGGGCCAGCGTGCCGCCCTGGCCGAAACGCAGAAGAACGCCGCCGAGCGCCAGGAGCAGGAGGCCAAGCGCGTCAATGACGCCAACCAGGCCGCCATTCTGCGGTTGATGAACGAGTTGCAGCTGGTCGCCGAGGGCGACCTGACGCAGCAGGCCACGGTGACCGAAGACATCACCGGCGCCATTGCCGACTCGGTCAACTACACGGTGGAAGAGCTGCGCACCCTGGTGGCCCAGGTGCAGGGCACGGCCGCGCGGGTGACCGAAACCACCCAGCAGGTGGACCAGAACTCGACCGAACTGCTGGCCGCCTCGACCGAGCAGCTGCACGAGATCCGCGACACCGGCGAGGCCGTGCTGCAGATGGCCGGCCGCATCAACCAGGTGTCGGCCCAGGCACAGCAGACGGCCCAGGTGGCCCAGCGCTCGCGGGCGGTGGCCGAGTCCGGCCTGCAGGCGATGCAGAACACCATCGGCGGCATGAACGCGATCCGCGAGCAGATCCAGGAAACCTCCAAGCGCATCAAGCGCCTCGGTGAGAGCTCGCAGGAAATCGGCGAGATCACCGAGCTGATCTCCGACATTACCGAGCAGACCAATGTGCTGGCCCTGAACGCCGCCATCCAGGCGGCCTCGGCAGGCGAAGCCGGTCGCGGCTTCTCGGTGGTGGCCGAGGAAGTGCAGCGGCTGGCCGAGCGCTCCGGCAGCGCCACGCGCCGCATTGCCGCACTGGTGAAGACGATTCAGACCGACACGCAAGACGCCGTGGCCGCGATGGAGCGCTCGACGCAGAACGTGGTCGAAGGTACGCGACTGTCCGACGCGGCCGGCACGGCGCTGACCGACATCGACCAGGTGTCGCGCCAGCTGTCCGACCTGATCGTGAAGATTTCCGACCAGGCGCTCAGCGAAGCCAGCCAGGCCAATATCGTGGCCTCGAACATCCAGCACATTTTTGCGGTGACCGAGCAGACCGGTGAGGGCACGCGCTCCACGGCGACCTTGGTGCACCAGCTGTCGCGCACCGCCGAGGAGCTGAAGGCCTCGGTGTCGCGGTTCAAGATCGACTGACCCATCGTCTGAAAACCAGCCGCCACAGCATGATGATGCACAACGCACCGACCTGAACAGAAGGCACGCCAGCGCATGGACCTCCCGCGTGATTCCGAGTTTCCGGCCGACCTCAGCCCCCTGGCCTGGGTGCAGGAAGAGTTGCGCCGTTCGCTGGAGGCGGCGCACAAGGCCCTGCGCCGCTATGCCCGCGATGTTGATGCGCCCCGTATTACGTCCGGTGTGGCCGGCCAGGACACGCTGGACCTCAGCGCCCTGAACAGCGCCCGCCAGCAGGTGCACCAGGCCGCCGGCGTGGTCTCCCTGGTCGGCCTGCCGGCAGGTGCGACGATGCTGCGAGCCTGCGAGGCCGGCCTGCAAAGCCTGATTGACCACCCGGAGCGCATCAAGCTCGATGCGATCGAGACCTTGGAGCGCGCCGATTTCGCGCTGCTCGACTATGTGGCTCGGCTGCTCGCCGGCCGTCCGGTGTCCTCGCTGAGTCTGTTCCCGCCCTACCGCGCGGTGCAGACCCTGGCCGGCGCCGAGCGCATCCATCCCGCCGATTTGTGGACCCATGAGTGGACCTGGCAGGAGCCGCCCACCGAGATCACCGTCACGCCACGCAAGCCGGAGAGCGCCCGCTCGGCATTCGAGACCACGCTGCTGAAGTTCATGCGCGAGGGCTCGGCCGATGGCGCCCGCGCGCTCAGCGAGCTCTGCGCCAGCATGGCCGCCGGCGCGCCGACCGCCGCCGCGCGCAGCCTGTGGCATGTGGCGGCAGCCTTTTTCGAGGCGCAGGGCATCGGCATGCTGCAACCCGACGCCTTTGCCAAGCGCATTGGTTCGCGCTTGCTGGCCCAGCTGCGCGCGGGTGCCGCGGGCGATCCGGCCGCGGCCGACCGTCTGGCCCGCGACCTGCTGTTCTTCTGCGCCCAGAGCGCCGTGCCGCCGTTCCCCGCCGCCGCACCGCGTCTGCATGCGGTGCGCCAGGCCTACGGCCTGGATCAGCACCAGGTGGTGGACTATGAAGAGGCCCGCCTGGGCCTGATCGACCCGGCCTGGGTGGTGCAGGCGCGCAAGCGCGTCTCGGTGGCCAAGGATGCCTGGTCCTCGGTGGCCGAGGGCGATGTTCAGCGCCTGCAGGGCCTGGACGAGTTGTTTGCGCTGGTGTCAGAGTCGCTGCAGCGCCTGTTCCCGCGCGGCGAGGTGTTGGGTCAGACCTTGCAGCGCGCCGTCGTCGGCACGGCCCGCGCCGGCGCCGCACCGAGTTCGGCCCTGGCGATGGAGGTGGCCACGGCCATGCTTTACGTCGATGCCGCGCTGGAAGACGCCGCCTTCGATGCACCCGAGCAGGCTGAGCGTGTGCAGCGCCTGGCCCAGCGCGTCGACTCGGTCGCCCATGGCGATCCGGCCCAGCCGCTGGAAGCCTGGATGGAGGAGTTGTACCGCCGCGTCTCCGACCGCCAGACCATGGGCAGCGTTGTCCAGGAGCTGCGCAGCTCGCTGTCCGAGACCGAAAAGCTGGTCGACGAGTATTTCCGCGACACGAGCCGGCGCGAGGTCTTGATACCGGTGCCTGGCCAGATGTCGGCGATGCGCGGTGTGCTGACCGTGCTGGGCATGGAGCAGGCCGCCCAGGCGGTGCTGCGCATGCGCGACGAGGTTGACGAACTGGTCAATACCGAGGTCGATGCCACCCGCCAGGGCCCGCTCCAGATCTTCGAGCGTCTGGCCGGCAATCTGGGCGCCCTGGGCTTCCTGATCGACATGCTAAGCGTGCAGCCGCACCTGGCCAAGCGCCTGTTCACCTACGACGACGAGACCGGCGTGCTGGCCCCGGTGATGGGTCGGCGCGAGGGCGAAACCAGCGGCTTTGTCGGCCTGGACGAGTTGCTGCCACTGGCCGAACCGGAACTGCCGACTCCGACCTTGCCCGTGCCGTTGGTCGAGCCGGTGGTCGCAAGTCCTGCCGAGCCGCCCGAGGCGCTGGACTTCGGCCTGGATTTTGATCTGGACGAAGCACAGCCGCCGGTGGCCGAAGCGCCCGAACTGCTGACCCTGCCCGATATCGACGCACCGCCGCCGCAGCCCGAGCCGATGCGCCCGCCCTTGCCGGTGGCGCTGCCGGTGCTGACCTCCGAGGCCACCGACGTCGAGATCGACGCCGAGATGCTCGAGGTCTTTCTCGAGGAGTGCGACGAGGTCGTGGCCACGGCACGCGAGGCGCTGGCCCAGCTGCAACTGGACAGCAGCGACCAGAATCAATTGACCACCGTGCGACGCGCCTTCCATACCTTGGAGGGCAGCTCGCGCATGGTCGGCCTGCTCGATTTCGGCGAAGGCGCCTGGGCCTGCGAACAGCTCTACAACGCCCGCCTGGGTGACAACCGGCCCGCCGACGCCAGCCTGCTGGGCTTCAGTGCCGAGGCGCTGGAGTATCTGTACGAATGGCGCAATGCGATTGCCGAGAAGCGCGCCAGCGGCCATCAATCGGCCAGCCTGCGGCGCGCAGCTGATGCACTGCGCATCGAGGGCCGCGTCGAGGCACTGGAATGGCCGCAGGCCTCGCTTGCCGGGCTCGATGCAGAAGCTGGGGCCGAAGGGGGCGACGTGCCTGCCGAGCTGCGGGAGTTGGCCACGGCGGAATTTGAGGCCGTCCTGGAGTCCACCGAGTTGGCGGCGCTGGAGCCCGAGCTGTTGCTTGACCTGCCGGCGGAAGCGACCGCGACGCCAGAAAACGAGGAAGATGCCCTTTTCGAGCTCGACCTGCCCGATCTGGCCGTGACACCCGAAGCCGTGCCGGAACAAGTCCCCGAAGCGGTGGTCGAGCCGGCCCTGCCCGGATTTGAGCTGGACCTGGATTTTGGCGCGGTCACGCCCCTATTGGTTGCCGAGGTCGAAGAGCCGCCGGCCTTGCCGGACGCCGATCTGCCTGCGTTGGCGGCGTCGGCCGAATTGCCGCTGTCGCTCGACGAGCTTGACGATCAGGACTTGCGGCGGCCCGAGGACGAGCCGCTGCCGGTGGTCGAGCCCCAGCCGGAGCCCGATGTCATTGAGGCCGCCGAGCCTGTTGAACTCGTCGACCCGGAGCCTGAGCCGGAGCCTGAGCCTGAGCCTGAGCCTGAGCCCGAGGCTGTTGCCCTGGCCGAAGAAGCACCACCCAGGCCCCACTTGGAGCTGGTTCATTCCGTCGATGCCCTGGTGGCCGTCGAGGAGCGCGAGCAGGCGCTGGCCGAGCAGGCCGAGGCCGTCAAGGTGATAGGCCCGCTGCGCATCAGCATTGCGCTGTTCAATATCTTCCTCAACGAGGCCGACGAGCTGTCTCGGCGCCTGTGCGTCGAGCTCGCCGAATGGGCTCTGGAGCTCAACCAGCCGCTGCCCGAGACCAGTGTCGCGCTGGCCCATTCGCTGGCCGGCAATGCCGCCACCGTGGGTTTTGAGGATTTGTCGCGCCTGGCCCGTCTGCTGGAGCATGGACTGGAGCGCAGCCACGCGCTGGGCAGAGGCACGGTCGAGGAGGGCGAGCTGTTTGTCGAGGCCGCGGACGAGATCCGGCGCCTGCTGCATCAATTCGCCGCCGGCTTCCTGAAAGCCCCCGATGCGGTGCTGAACCAGCGCCTGATCGATCACGAGCACCGCGCCGCCGAGCGCCTGCAAGACCTGGCCCTGCACGCGCCCCTGGTCGAACCGGACTCGGACGACATGCCGCTGGTTGAGGCGGTTGCCGAGACCCTGGCCGGGGTGGAGGAAGCGCCCGAGGTCATCGAGGCAGTAGAACCCTTCGAACCCGAACCCGAACCCGAACCCGAACCCGAACCCGAACCCGAACCCGAACCCGAACCCGAACCCGGCCTGAGCCTGCTCGGCCAACTGGGCGAGGTCTTGAGCGGCCCGCTGCAGCCGGCGGCCGAGGTATACGCAACGCCGGGCCGGACCCATGCCCAGGACGAGCTGGACGTCGCCGACCTGGATGCCGAGGACGTGATCGACGAGGAGCTGTTCCCGATCTTCGAGGAAGAGGGGATCGAGCTGCTGCAGCAGCTGGCCGCGCTGATGCGCGACTGGCAGTCCAAGCCGGCCGATATGAGCAGCGCCTCGGCCTGCATGCGCAATCTGCACACCTTGAAGGGCGGCGCCCGTCTGGCCGGTGCGATGCGCCTGGGCGAGATGGCGCACCGCATGGAGTCGGTGGTCGAGTCGCTGCTGGGCAGCGGCCAGGCCGAGGCCCATGACATCGAGCGCCTGCAGTCTCATGTCGACGCAATGGCGGCGGTATTCGATGCGTTGCGTCATCCGCCGGCAGCGGTCGAGGCCGAACCGGTGGTGGTGGTCGCACCGGCACCGGTGGCGCTGCCGGGGCCAGAGCCGACGCCGCCCGCGGTGGCCGAGGCGGTTGAGATCGATGCGCTGGAGTCGCTGGAAGCCCTTGAAGCGAGCCCGCCAGAACCCGTGGTCGAGGCGATCGCGCCCGCTGCGCCGCTGCCGGCTCCGGTCGAGATCGACTGGTCCCGGTTCGCGCCCAGCGGCACAGCCGCTGCTTCCAAGGAGAAGGTGCAGAGTGCCGCGTCCCAGGGCATGGTGCGCGTGCGCGCGCCGCTGCTGGAGCGGCTGATCAATCAGGCCGGTGAGGTCAGCATCCGGCGTTCGCGGATGGAGTCCGAGGTGGCCCAGATGAAGGGCTCGCTGAACGACCTGACGGACAACCTGGAGCGCCTGCGCCAGCAACTGCGCGACATGGAATTCCAGGCCGATGCGCAGATCAGCTCCAGTCTCGAGTCGGCCAAGCAGGCCGAGCGCGACTTTGATCCGCTGGAGTTCGACCGCTACACCCGGGTGCAGGAGCTGACACGCATCATGGCCGAGTCGGTCGGCGACGTGGCCACCGTGCAACGCACCCTGCAGCGCGCTCTGCAGGCGGCCGAAGACGAGTTGGCGGCCCAGGCCCGCCTCACCCGTGATCTGCAGGACGACCTGCTCAGCACCCGCATGGTCGAGTTCGACAGCCTGTCGGATCGGCTCTACCGCGTGTTGCGCCAGGCCGCCAAGGAGACCGGCAAACAGGTGCGCCTGGACGTGCAGGGCGGCTCCATTGAAGTCGATCGCGGCGTGCTTGAACGCATGACCGCCGCCTTCGAGCACCTGCTGCGCAACAGCGTCATCCACGGCATCGAGTCGCCCGAGAAGCGTGTTGCCGCCGGCAAGGAGGCGACCGGCAATATCGTCGTGGCGCTGACGCATGAAGGCAACGAGGTCGCGGTCGAGTTCCGTGATGACGGTGCCGGCCTGAACCTGGAACGCATCCGCCAGCGCGCGGTGCAGATGGGCCTGCTGGCCGATGATGCCAAGCCCGGCACGGCCGAGCTGACCCAGCTGATCTTCATGCACGGCTTCTCCACCGCCGGCGCGCTGACCGAGATGGCCGGCCGCGGCGTCGGTATGGACGTGGTGCGCGATGACGTCAATGCCATGGGCGGGCGCATCGCCAGCGCCAGCTCCCCCGGCGAGGGCGCCAGCTTCAAGCTGCTGCTGCCACTGACCACCGCCGTCACCCAGGTCGTGATGCTGCGCTGTGGCGACGATGTGGTGGCCGTGCCGGCCACCCTGATCGAGGTTGTAAAGCGCGTGCCGGTGCCGGAGATAGCGGCGGCCTACCGCAGTGGCACGTTCACCGCCGGCGAGCCCATGCCCTTTTTCTGGCTGGGCGGCCTGCTGCAGCAAAGCGCCGCCGGTGTGCTGCACGGGCGCAACCAGCCGCTGGTGATCGTCAAGAGCGCCCAGCAGCGCGTGGCCCTGCATGTGGACGAGGTGATCGGCAACCAGGAAGTGGTGGTCAAGAACCTGGGCCCGCAGCTGGCACGGGTGCCGGGTCTTGCCGGCATCACCCTGCTGGCCTCGGGCGCCGCGGCCCTGATCTACAACCCCGTCGCCCTGGCCACCTTGCACGGTGACAGGGCCAGGCAGCGGGCGGAGGCGACGCTGCAGACGCAAGCCCCGCAGGCGCAGGAGATTGGTGCGACGCTGGCGCCGACGGTGATGGTGGTGGACGATTCGCTGACCGTGCGCCGCGTCACCCAGCGCCTGCTGGAGCGCGAGGGCTACCGCGTCACCCTGGCCAAGGACGGGCTGGACGCGCTGGAGAAGCTGGCCGACGAGTTGCCCGATGTCGTTTTGTCCGACATCGAGATGCCGCGCATGGATGGTTTCGACCTCGTCCGCAATATGCACGCCGATGCCCGCTTGCGCGATTTGCCGGTAATCATGATTACTTCACGCATTGCGCAAAAGCATAAGGACTATGCGGCAGAGTTGGGTGTGCAGCACTACCTGGGCAAGCCCTATGATGAAGACGAACTCCTGGCATTGATTGCCAGATACACTTCACGCCAAATTCGCGGGTAGGGCGCAGCGCCATGATGTCCTGGGTGTTGCCGTCTCGGGCATCTTTCTGAGCTCATCAGTCTTTGGGGAAAACAACATCATGCAGGCGCAGGCTGGCATCCGTATCCCATGTCAGAAGTCGTAGACCATCTTGCCGAGCTGACCGGCTACCGGGACCGTGACGTCATGGACGTCACCCTGGTGGGCTCGCTGCGCGACCTGCTGGAGCCGCTGTCGGTGGCCATCTACCGCTGTGTCGGCGAGGCCCCCAATGAGCGCTGGCTGACGCGGGCGCGCATGGGTGCCAACGATCCGGTTGCCACCGCCGACCCGCTGTGGGCCGATCTGGAAGGGCTGCCCCTGCTGGCCGACCATGCGGCACGGCTGGAGTGCTTCCGCTCCCGCACCGTGATCGTCGTGCCCGGCATGCCCTGCACCACCCTGTTCCCGCTGGTCAATGACCGTGAGGTCGTCGGCGTGCTTGAGCTGCAGAGCGTTCAGGCGCTGGACATGGCGATGCGACGCATGGTCTGCAGCGTGCTGCGCATTTATCACAATTTTCAGGGCCTGCTGGATTACAGCGAGCGGGACACGCTGACCGGACTGCTGAATCGCAAGACCTTTGACGAGAGTTTTCTGAAGTCGACGATGGAAATGCCCGCCGGTGCCGATGGCCGCCGCCACGGGGGCAGCGAGGTGCGCTACTGGCTGGGCCTGATTGACATCGATCACTTCAAGTCGGTCAACGACCGCTTCGGCCACCTGATCGGCGACGAGGTGCTGCTGCTGCTGGCGCGGCTGATGCGCAGCAGCTTCCGCTTCCATGACCAGCTCTACCGCTTTGGCGGCGAGGAGTTTGTGGTGCTGATGCGCTGCGACAAGGATGTGGACGCCGCGCTGGCCTTCGAGCGCCTGCGTCGCAACACCGAGCACTATGTCTTTCCTCAGGTGGGCCACATCTCTGTCAGCGTTGGTTACAGCGAGGTCAAGCCCAGCGACTCGCCTGCCGCTGCCTTCGAGCGTGCCGACAAGGCCGTCTATCACGCCAAGGCCCACGGCCGCAATCAGGTGTTCTCGTACGCCGATCTGGTGGCCGCCGGCCATTTCAAGGATGAGGATGAGAAGGTTGGGGCGATGGAGCTCTTCTAAGTCCTTGAGTGCCGGACCTTGCCGTACCCGGCAAGCTCGGGCACCAACTGACTGGGTCACAGTCCCGTATCACGCAAAAAAAGGATCGCCTGGCGATCCTTTTTTCATTTTCGTCAAGGGCACTAAATATTAAATCAAGCGCTTGATTTGATTTGTATCATGCCAGCGATGGACGCCGAAATTCACGAAAAACCTAGTGTAAACCCGGATCCCACGGCGACGCAATCCGTCGAGGCCGTGCCGGTCCGGCTGCTGCGTGCGGCCATACGCATCTTTGCCGCCAAGGGTTATGCCAAGGCCAGCACACGCGAGATCTGCCAGGCGGCGGGGGCCAATGTGGCCGCCATCCACTACTACTTCGGTGGCAAGCAGGGCCTGTATCAGGCGGTGCTGGCCAAGCCGGTGCAGGACGTGGTGTCGCTGATCCCTTGCGCCGCGGACGATCAGACCATGCCTACGATGGAAGAGGCGCTGCGCCAGTTCTACGGCGCCTTTCTGACGCCGCTGATCCATGGCGGCGATGAGTTCGCCGATCTGCGCCGCGTGACCCTGCGCGAGATGGTCGAGCCGACCCAGGCCTTTGCCGATGTGCTGCACCAGAGCATCGCCCCCGAACACCATGGCCTGGTGGCCATGCTGGCCCAGCACTGCGGCGTCAGTGAGCCGGACGATGCCCTGCACCAGCTGGCCTTTGCGCTGGTGGCCATCGTAGAGAACTACTGGATGTCGCTGGACTGCATGCGGCTGCTGGCACCCGGCCTGCTGGCCAGCCCCGAGGCCTATGCCCAGCTGATCGAGCGCCTGGTCGGCTACGGCCTGGCCCTGGTCGAACACGAGCGGCGCCAGCGCCAAGCGATATGAGGGAGAGGAAGAAAACGATGTTGATCTTGAACCGATTCAAGCGCCCGAGTTTGGCCGTGCTGGCCCTGGCCGCTCTGCTGAGCGCCTGTGCCGCCACCGCGCCAAAGGCGCCCGCCTTGAGCGCCACGCCGGTGGCCTGGGCCGCGCCGCTGCCCCATGGCGGCCAGGGTGGCCAGCTCAAGCAATGGTGGTCGCGCCTGGACGATGAGGCGCTGGTGGCGCTGATTGCCAGCGCTCAGCAAACCAATCCCAGCCTCGATATCGCCCTGGCCCGCATCGGGCAGGCCCGCGCCCAGCTGGGCAGCAGCCGGGCCGCGCAGCTGCCGCAGTTGAACGCCAGTGCCTCGGCCACGCGCGGCCGCTTGGCCCTGCCTTCGAGCAGCACGGCCACCACGACGGCGGTGCTGGGGCTTGATGCCTCCTGGGAGCTGGACCTGTTCTCCCAACAGCGCCGCCAGACGCAGGCCGCTGAGGCGCGGGCCCAGGCCAGCGAGCTGGACTGGCATGGCGCCAGCGTCAGCCTGGCCGCCGAGGTGGCGCAGACCTATCTGGCCTACCGTGCGTGCGAGGCCGGTGCCGCCATCCTGGCCCAGGATGCCGAGGCCTTGTCGCGCATGTCGGGGTTGACGGCGAAGAAGGTTGCCGCCGGCATGGAGGCCCAGGCCAATGGCCAGCAGCTGGACGCCAGCGCAGCCGACGCGCGCTCGCGTCATCTGGGCCAGCGGGCCGAGTGCGATGTCCTGGTCAAGGGCCTGGTCGCGCTGAGCGGCAAGCCCGAAGCCGAGCTGCGCCAGCTGCTGAAGCCCGGCAGTGGGCGCCTGCCCGAAGCGGCGGCCTTTGAGGTGGCCAGCGTGCCGGCCCAGGTGCTGGCCCAGCGTCCCGACGTGGCCGCGGCCGAGCGCCAGGTGGTGGCAGCGCTGGCCGAGGTCGGCGCGGCCGAGGCGGCGCGTTGGCCGCAGCTGCGGCTGGGCGGCGGCCTGTCGCGCGGCGAGTTGCGCGTGGGTGGTGGCAGCGACGGCGGCAATGGCTGGTCCTTCGGGCCCAGCCTGAGCCTGCCTCTGTTCGATGGCGGCCAACGCAAGGCCGGTGTCGATGCGGCACGAGCCCGCAGCGACGAGGCCTATGCCCTGTACCGCGCCAGTGCCATCCAGGCGGTGCGCGAGGTCGAGGAGGCCTTGGTGCGGCTCGATGCGGCGCAAGCCCGCGAGGCCGATGCCCGGCGCGCGGCAAGTGGCTACGAGCAGGTGCAGGGCGCCACCGCGGCGCGCTGGCAGGCCGGCCTGGGCAATCTGATCGAACTTGAAGAGTCGCGGCGCAATGCGCTGAACGCGCGCTCGAGCCTGCTGCAGGTGCAGCGCGAGCGCGTAGGCGCCTGGCTGAGTTTGTACAAGGCGGCGGGCGGAGGCTGGGAGGCCTCCGATGCCGTGACGCCTGTGCCACATATGACCGTATCGAGGTGAGGACATGACGATGAAAAAGAACGCATACCGACTCGGCGCCGTTGCCGCCGCCCTGGCCCTGGTGGCCGGCACGAGCAGCTTCCTGGCCCAGGCGGCCGAAGACAAAAAAGCTGCCAGTGCCCCGGCCAAGACCGCGCTGACCGTCAGCGTGACCAGTGCTGCCCAGGCCGACTGGGCCCAGACCCTGCAGGCCAATGGCAGCGTGGCAGCCTGGCAGGAGACCGTGGTCGGCGCCGAGCTCAGCGGCCTGCGCCTGGCCGATGTGCAGGCCAATGTGGGAGACAAGGTGCGGCGCGGCCAGTTGCTGGCCCAGCTGTCGGCGGACTCGGTCAAGGCCGAGCTGGCGCAGAGCCGGGCCGGCGCTGCCGAGGCCCATGCCACCTTGGCCGAGGCGAAGTCCAATGCCGAGCGCGCGCGCAGCCTGCAGCCCAGCGGCGCCATCAGCGCCAGCCAGGTGCAGCAGTACCTGACCGCCGAGGCTACCGCCAAGGCGAGGTTGGAGGCCGCTCAGGCCCGCGTGCAGGCCGATGAGCTGCGAATCAGCCAGACCCGCATCGTCGCCAGCGACGATGGCGTGATCTCGGCTCGCGCCGCCACCGCCGGTTCGATGGTGCAGCCGGGCCAGGAGCTGTTCCGCCTGATACGCAAGGGGCGGCTGGAGTGGCGGGCCGAGGTGCCTGCCGACGAGCTGGCACGGCTGAGTGCAGGCATGGCCGTGCGTGTCAGCGCCGGTGGTGCCGCGGCGGTCAACGGCAAGGTGCGCATGGTCGCCCCGACCGTCGACCCGCAAACGCGCATGGGCCTGGTCTATGTGGATCTGGATGGTCCGAACAGCGTGCGTGCCGGTACCTTCGCGCGGGGCGAGTTCCAGCTCGCCCGCAGCCAGGCACTGAGCCTGCCGCAGACGGCGGTGCTGCTGCGCGACGGCTTCAGCTATGTCTATCGCGTCGGCGCCGACAACAAGGTCAGTCGGCTGAAGGTGCAGACCGGCCGCCGTCTGGGTGACCGCATCGAGGTCTTGGGCGGCATCGATGCCAGCGCCAAGGTGGTGACCAGCGGCGCGGGCTTTCTGAGCGAAGGCGACGCGGTGCGTGTGGTCGCGGCGCCGGTGGATCAGACCCCGGTCGCGGCGGCTGCCGCAACCACCGTCGCCAAATAAGAGGCAGGACGCCATCATGATGAACGTCTCCTCCTGGGCCATACGCAATCCGATTCCGTCGGTACTGCTCTTCATCCTGCTCACCTTGGCCGGCCTGATGGGCTTCAAGGCGATGAAGATCCAGAACTTCCCCGACATCGACCTGCCCACCGTGATGGTGTCGGCCGCGCTGCCGGGCGCCTCGCCGGCGCAGCTGGAAACCGAGGTGGCGCGCAAGATCGAGAACTCGGTCGCCACCCTGCAGGGTGTCAAGCACATCTACACCAAGGTGCAGGATGGTGCGGTCACGATCACGGTCGAATTCCAGCTCGAGAAGCCCACGCAGGAGGCGGTGGACAATGTGCGCGACGCGGTCTCCCGCGTGCGCTCCGACCTGCCCGGCGATTTGCGTGACCCGGTGATCTCGAAGATGGACCTGTCCGGCGCGCCCATCCTGACCTACACGGTCGAGTCGGCCAAGATGGACGAGGAGGCGCTGTCCTGGTTTGTCGACAATCAGGTCGCCAAGTCGATTCTGTCGGTCAAGGGTGTCGGCGCGGTGTCCCGCGTGGGCGGCGTGACGCGCGAGGTGCGCGTCGAACTTGACCCGGCCAAGCTCCTGAGCCTGGGCGCCACGGCCGCCGATGTCTCGCGCCAGCTGCGCCAGATCCAGCAGGAGGCCTCGGGCGGCCGCAGCGATGTCGGCGGCATCGAGCAATCGGTGCGCACCATCGCCACGGTGGCCAGCGCCGAGGAGCTGGCGCGCATGGACATCACGCTCTCCAACGGCCGCCATGTGCGCCTGGACCAGCTGGCCACGGTCAGCGACACGGTGGCCGAGCAGCGCTCGGCCGCCCTGCTCAACGGCAAGCCGGTGGTGGGCTTCGAGATCACCCGCTCGCGCGGTGCCGGCGAGGTGGATGTGATGAACGGCGCGCGTGCCGTGCTGGAGCGGCTGAAGACCCAGCACCCCGATGTGGTCGTCACCGAGGCCTTCAACTTCGTCGATCCGGTGATCGAGAACTACGACGGCTCGATGCTGCTGCTCTACGAGGGCGCCATCCTGGCCATCATCGTGGTCTGGTTCTTTCTGCGCGACTGGCGCGCCACCTTTGTGGCCGCCACGGCCCTGCCGCTGAGCGCGATCCCGACCTTTGCGGTGATGTATGTGCTGGGCTTCTCGCTGAACGTCGTGACCTTGCTGTCGCTGTCGCTGGTGGTCGGCATCCTGGTCGATGACGCCATCGTCGAGATCGAGAACATCATGCGCCATCTGCGCATGGGCAAGTCGCCCTACCAGGCGGCGATGGAGGCGGCCGATGAGATCGGCCTGGCGGTGATTGCCACCACCTTCACCCTGATCGCCGTGTTCCTGCCCACCGCCTTCATGGGCGGCATTCCGGGCAAGTTCTTCGTCCAGTTCGGCTGGACGGCGGCGATTGCGGTGTTCTTCTCGCTGGTCGTCGCGCGGCTGCTGACGCCGATGATGGCCGCCTACATCCTGCACGCGATTCCACCCAAGGAGCATGAGCCGCGCTGGATGCAGATCTATATGCGCTGGGCCCGCTGGTGCCTGAAGCACCGCATCAAGACCTCGATCGGCGCGCTGGTGTTCTTCTTCGGTTCGTTCGCGCTTGTGCCCTATCTGCCCACCGGGTTCATCCCGCCCGATGACCTGAGCCAGACCCAAGTCACCCTGACCCTGCCGCCGGGCGCCAGGTTCGAGGAGACCCGGGCGCTGGCTGAAGCGGCGCGCCAGCTGGTGCAAAAGAACCAGCATGTGAAGCTGGTCTACACGGCCATCGGCGGCGGTGCGGCCGGCTCCGACCCGTTTGCAATGAGCGGCGCGAGCAATGTGCGCACCGCCGTGCTGACCCTCAATATGACCCATCGCACCGAGCGCTCGGGGCTCAGCAAGCAGGACATCGAGCGCCAGCTGCGCGACGCGCTGCAGGACCTGCCCGGCGCACGCGTCAAGGTCGGCTTCGGCGCCTCCAGCGAGAAGTATGTGCTGGTGTTGGCCGGCGAAGACGGCAATGGCCTGCAAGCCCATGCGGCTATCGTCGAGCGCGAGCTGCGCACGCTGCCGGGCGTCGGCGCGGTGACCAGCAGCTCCAGCCTGGAGCGGCCCGAGCTGGTGGTGCGCCCCGATGCGGCCCGTGCCGCCGACCTGGGCGTGACCACCGCCGCGATTGCCGACACCCTGCGCGTGGCCACCGCCGGCGACTACGACCAGGCTTTGCCGAAGCTGAACCTGTCGCAGCGCCAGGTGCCCATTGTCGTGCGCCTGCCTGCCTCCGCGCGGCAGGACCTGGACCTGCTGTCGCGCCTGCCCGTGCCCGGCCGCCGCGGCCCGGTGGCACTGGGCCAGGTGGCCTCGCTGAGCCTGGAGAGCGGCCCGGCCGAGATCGACCGCTATGACCGCGTGCGCAATATCAACTTCGAGATCGAGTTGAACGGCCAGCCGCTGGGCGAGGTGGCCGAGCGGGCCCTGGCCCTGCCCAGCCTGGCCAAGCTGCCGCCCGGCGTGACGCAAACCACCGTCGGCGACGCCGAGGCCATGGCCGAGCTGTTCGCCAGCTTCGGCCTGGCGATGCTGACCGGGGTGCTGTGCATCTACTTCGTGCTGGTGCTGCTGTTCAAGGACTTCGTGCAACCGGTGACCATCCTGGCCGCCCTTGTGCTGTCGATTCCGGGCGCCTTCCTGGCCCTGTTCGTCTCGCACACGGCGCTGTCGATGCCGTCGATGATCGGCCTGATCATGCTGATGGGCATTGCCACCAAGAACTCCATCCTGCTGGTGGACTATGTGGTGCTGGCGCGGCGCGAGCACGGCCTGAGCCGCTTCGACGCGCTGCTGGACGCGGCCTCCAAGCGCGCCCAGCCCATCGTCATGACCACCATCGCGATGGGCGCGGGCATGCTGCCGATCGCACTGGGCATCGGTGTGGACCCGAGCTTTCGCGCGCCGATGGCCATCGTCGTCATCGGCGGGCTGATCACCTCGACCTTTCTGAGCCTCCTGGTGATTCCGGTTTTGTTCTCCTATGTGGACGATGGCATGCAAAAGGCCGGGGCCTTGTTCGCCCGGCTGCGCCGCAAACCCGCCAAAGCTGCTAGCGTTGTGCCTGCTGCAGCCACCCCCGGATCGGATTGAATCGTGCGACCCTTGAGCTTGAACCCCCGCATCCGCAGAACGCTTTTGCTGTCGACCGCCGGCCTGCTTGCCGCAGGCCTGCTGATCTGCCAGGTGCGAGCCCAGTCGTCCGTCGAGCAGGGCAATGGCAATACCCAAGTCCAGGCCGAGGGCCAGCCGCCGCTGCTGGCCGACGTGCCCGGCGACAGCTACCAGGTCAAGGAGTTCGACTGGCGAGACGCTGTGCGCCAGCGCGAGGTGCCGGTGCGCCTGTACTGGCCTAGCCAGCTGGCCGCCGATGCCAAGGTGCCCCTGGTCGTGTTCTCGCATGGCATCGGCGGCTCGCGGCGCGGCTACAGCTATCTGGGCGCTTATTGGGCCAGCCAGGGCTATGCCAGCCTGCATCTGCAGCATGTCGGCAGCGACCGCCAGCTGTGGATGGGCAACCCCTTCAGCCTGCCCGGCCGGCTCCAGGGCGCGGCCCAGGACACCGAGGCCATCAACCGCGTGCAGGACCTGCACTTCGCGCTGGACCAGTTCCTGGCCAGCCCCCAGGGCCAGCAGATCGACGCACGGCGCATCATCGCCGCCGGTCATTCCTATGGCGCCAACACCACCCTGCTGGCGATTGGCGCGCGCGTCGAGCGCAAGGGCGCGATGCTGGACTTCCGCGACAAGCGCATCCAGGCGGCGATCATCCTGTCGGCGCCGCCGTTCTACGGCGAAACGGACCCGGCCAAGGTGCTGGCCTTTGTTACCGTGCCCAGCCTGCACATCACCGCCACCGAGGACGTGATACGCGTGCCCGGCTACTTCTCAGAGGCCAGCGACCGCGTTGCCATCTATGAGGCCACCGGCGGCCCGCGCAAGACGCTGGCGGTGTTCCAGGGCGGCTCGCACAGCATCTTCACCGACCGCGCTAGCACCGGTGGCGTGGCACTGAACCCCCGCGTCAAGGCGGCCACGCGCGAACTGTCGTTGGCCTTCCTGCGCAGCGTGTTCGACGGGCTGGATGATCCGCTGCAGCAGTGGGGGCTGCAGAACAAGGGCCTGCTGGCGCGGTATGTGAGCGGCAAGGGATCCTGAGACCTACTTCTTGCCTGTTTTGACCACCTCGTAGCGTTTCAGCGTCGCGATGCGCGCCTCGTCATGCCGCACGATGGGCGTGGCGTAGTCCCGCCCCAGCACCAGGCCGCAGGCCTCCAGCTCGGCCGGTTTGGCCAGCCACGGTGCGTGGATCAGCTTGGCCGGCAGTGAGGCCAGCTGCGGCAGGTAGCGCTTGATGAAACGCCCTTCAGCGTCGAACTTCTCGCTCTGCGTGACCGGGTTGAAGATGCGGAAATAGGGCTGGGCGTCGCAGCCGGTGGAGGCCGCCCATTGCCAGCCGCCGTTGTTGGCAGCCAAGTCGAAGTCGTTCAGCTTCTCGGCAAAGTAGGCCTCGCCGCGGCGCCAGTCTATGCCGAGGTCCTTGATCAGGAAGCAGGCGGTGACCATGCGCAGCCGGTTGTGCATATAGCCGCTGCGGTTGAGCTGCAGCATCGCCGCATCGACCAGCGGATAGCCGGTGCGGCCCTCGCACCATGCCTTGAACAGGGCGTCGGCCGCCTTGCCCTTCTCCCAGTGGATGGCGTCGTACTCGCGCTTGAAGGCATGGCCGACGACATGGGGGTGGTGGTAGAGGATCTGGTGGTAGAAATCGCGCCAGATCAGCTCCGACAACCAGGTCTGCGCGCCCTTGGAGCCGGCCTCCACCCGCTCGTGCGCCAGCCGGGCGAGGCGCCGGATCGACACCGTGCCGAAGCGCAGATGCACGCTCAGATAGCTGGGGCCTTTGATGGCGGGGTAGTCGCGGCCATGGTCGTAGGCGTCGATGCGCTCCAGGAAGTCGTCCAGCAGTTCCAGCGCGCCAGTGCTGCCGCTGGGCAGCTTAAGCTCATGCAAGTTGCTGGTCTGGAAGCCCAGATCGGTCAGGCTGGGTAGCGGCCGGGCCAGCGCGGCAGGGCAGGGTGCCAGATGGTCGGCGTATTTGGCCACCGGATAGGCCCGCAGATAGAAGGGCTGCAGCTTGCGCAGCCAGGCGTTCTTGTAGGGCGTGAACACACGGTAGGACGGGCCGCCCTCGGTCAGCACCTCGTCGCGCTCGAAGATCACATGGTCCTTGCTGGTGTGCAGGGCGATGCCGGCACCGGCCAGCGCGCCGCGCACGCGGCGGTCACGCTCCTGGGCATAAGGCTCGTCGTCGTGGTTGGCATAGACGGCCACGACGCCGAGCGCTTGAGCCAGCTTCGGGATCTCGTCGACCGCCGCGCCGTGGCGCACGATCAGACCCACCTCATGGACGCCGTGCGAGAGTGCCAGCGCGCGCAACTCGGCGTCCAGCACGGCCACGCTGTCATGGATGAACTCGACCCGGCGGTCCTGGCGAGGCAGGGTGTCCAGGATGGTGCTGTCGAACACGAACACGCACCAGACCTTGCGCGCACCTTTCAGCGCATGGAATAGGGCGGCCTGGTCGTCGACGCGCAGATCTCGGCGAAACCAGACCAGGGCGGAAGAAAGTAGTGTTTCCATGGGGCGAGTGTCTCTCAGGAACCGGGTCATTCCTCTACGACTCGTTCAAATCCAGGTATGGATAGGTTCTAAAATCCCGCCATGCCAAACGACCGGATCGACCTCACCAGCCAGTTTCTGGTCGCCATGCCGGGCATGGTGGATGAAACCTTCGCGGGCAGCGTCGTCTACATGTGCGAGCACACCGAAAAAGGTGCGCTGGGTCTGGTGATCAACAAACCGATAGACATCAAGCTCAAGAACCTTTTCGACAAGGTGGACCTGAGCCTGGAGCGGGACGATCTGGCCAGTACCCCGGTGTTCTACGGCGGTCCGGTGCAGACCGAGCGCGGTTTCGTGCTGCACGAGCGGCTGGATGAGGAGGGCGGCCACTACAGCAGCACCCTGGCCATACCCGGCGGGCTGGAGATGACCACCAGCCGCGATGTGCTGGAGGCGCTGGCCAACGGCGCCGGCCCGAAGAAGATTCTCGTCACCCTGGGCTACAGCGGCTGGGGCGCCGGCCAGCTGGAAGATGAAATCAGCCGAAACGGCTGGCTGAACATCAATGCCTCGGTGGACGACTGCGCCGACATCATCTTCGACACTCCCATCGACGAGCGCTATGACAAGGCGCTGCGCCTGCTGGGCATAGACCCGCGCATGCTCAGCCAGGAGGCGGGGCACGCATGAGTGGTCAGGCGTCCTATCTGGCCTTTGATTACGGCACGAAACGCGTTGGAGTGGCTTCAGGCAACACACTGATGCACCTGGCCACCCCGCTGCGCACGATCGCGCTGGAGGGCGACGCCCGCTTTGCCGCCATCGCCAGGCTGATTGACGAATGGAAGCCCGACGCGCTGGTCGTCGGTGTGCCCTGCCATCCGGACGGCGCACCGCACGAAATGACGGCCAGGGCGAAGAAGTTCGCCCGCCAGCTGCAGGGCCGCTACGGTCTGACTGTCCATGAGGTGGACGAGCGCTACACGACGACCGAGGCCCATGCGATGGGGGCTGCGGACGTGGACGCGGCCTCGGCGGCCTTGATACTGGAACAATTCTTCAGAGAACAGCAATGAAACAACCCCCACGCTCACTTCGTGTCGCTTCCCCTCGAGGGGGCGGTCCTTCCCTTGGGGCGGCCCGGCGGGAGCGGACATGAGCACCTTACTTCTGGACGCCGAGGCGCTGTACACCGATCTGGTGCGCGGCGTCCGGGCATTGTTGAAACCCGACACCGCCCTGGTCGGCATCTGGTCCGGCGGCGCCTGGCTGGCCGAGCGCTTGCAGCGTGACCTGGGCCTGGGTGGCGCCATCGGCGTGATCTCCAGCACCCTGCACCGCGACGACTTCGGCTCCAAGGGCCTGGGCGGCACCGACCACACCAAGCTGCCCTTCGACGTCAACGGCCTGCACATCCTCTTGATCGACGACGTGCTGTTCACCGGCCGCACGACGCGGGCGGTGATCAACGAGCTGTTCGACTTCGGCCGCCCGGCCAGCGTGACCCTGGCCGTGCTGGTGGACCGTGGCGGGCGCGAGCTGCCGATCGAGCCGGCTTTTTCGGCCGCACGGATGACGCTGCCGCGCGAGCAGCGCCTGCGTCTGGCCCGCGACGACTCGGGCCGCTTCAGCTTTGACGTGAAAGGGGAATCTGGCGATGCTGCATAAGCGCAACCCCCAGCTGAACAGCCACGGCGAGCTGGTCCACCTGCTGTCTATCGAGGGCCTGCCGCAGGCGGTGATACACCACATCCTGGACACCGCCGGCAGCTTCTTGTCGGTCAACGACCGCGATGTGAAGAAGGTGCCGCTGCTGCGCGGCAAGTCGGTGTTCAATCTGTTCTTCGAGAACAGCACGCGCACCCGCACCACCTTCGAGATCGCCGCCAAGCGGCTCAGCGCCGACGTCATCAACCTGGATATTGCAAGATCGTCCACGGCGAAGGGCGAGACCCTGCTCGACACGGTGGCCAACCTCAGCGCCATGCATGCCGACATGTTCGTCGTGCGCCACAGCGAGAGCGGTGCGCCCTATCTGATCGCCCAGCATTGCGCGCCGCACGTGCACGTGGTCAATGCCGGCGACGGCCGCCACGCCCACCCGACTCAAGGGCTGCTGGACATGTACACGATCCGGCATTTCAAGAAGGACTTCCGCAATCTGACGGTGGCCATCGTGGGCGACATTGTCCATTCGCGCGTGGCGCGCAGCGACATCCATGCGCTGACCACGCTGGGCGTGCCCGAGATCCGCGCCGTCGGCCCCAAGACCCTGGTGCCCGGCGACCTGCGCGAGATGGGCGTGCGCGTCTGCCACGACATGGCCGAGGGCATCCGAGGCGCCGACGTCATCATCATGCTGCGCCTGCAGAACGAACGGATGAATGGCGCGATGCTGCCCAGCGCCGGGGAGTTCTTCAAGAACTTCGGCCTCACGCCCGAGAAGTTGCTGCTGGCCAAGCCCGATGCCATCGTCATGCACCCGGGCCCGATCAACCGCGGCGTCGAGATTGCCTCCGACGTGGCCGACGGCCGCCAGAGCGTGATCCTGCCCCAGGTGACCTTCGGTATCGCCGTGCGCATGGCCGTGATGTCCATCATTGCGGGGAACGACGCCAAATGAAGATACTCATCAAGAACGGTCGCCTGATCGACCCCGCCAGCGGTCTGGACCGGATCGGTGACCTGGCCATCGCCGGTGGCCGCATCGTCAATCTCGGCCAGGTGCCCGCCGACTTCGACGCGGGCCGTGTCATCGACGCCACGGGGCTGATCGTCGCCCCCGGCCTGGTCGATCTGGCCGCGCGCCTGCGCGAGCCCGGCCACGAGCACGAGGGCATGCTGGAAACCGAGCTGAATGCGGCCGCTGCCGGCGGCGTGACGAGCCTGGTCTGCCCGCCCGACACCGACCCGGTGCTGGACGAGCCGGGCCTCGTGGAGATGCTGAAGTTCCGCGCCCGCAAGCTGAGCCTGTGCCGGCTGTTCCCGCTGGGCGCGCTGACCCGCGGCCTGGCCGGCGAGGCGCTGACCGAGATGGCCGAGCTGACCGAGGCCGGCTGCGTCGGCTTCTCGCAGGCCGATGTGGCGATCAGGAACACCCTGGTGCTGCAGCGCGCGCTGCAATACGCTGCCACCTTCGACTACACCGTCTGGCTGCGCGCCGAGGATCCCTGGCTGGGCGGCGGCGTGGCCGCCAGCGGCGCCATGGCCACGCGCCTGGGCTTGAGCGGCGTGCCGGTGGCTGCCGAGACGGTGGCCCTGCACACCCTGTTCGAGCTGATGCGCGTGACCGGCGCCCGCGTCCACCTGTGCCGCATCAGCAGCGCTGCCGGCGTGGCCTTGGTGCGGGCCGCCAAGGCCGAGGGCCTGCCGGTGACGGCCGATGCCAGCATCAACTCGCTGCACCTGACCGATGTGGACATCGGCTACTTCAATTCGGCCATGCGCCTTAACCCGCCGCTGCGCCAGGGCCGCGACCGCGACGCGCTGCAGGCGGCACTGGCCGACGGCACCCTGGACGCGCTGGTCAGCGACCACATGCCGGTGGCCGAGGACGAGAAGAACGTGCCCTTCGCCGAGGCCACGCCCGGCGCCACCGGGCTGGAACTGCTCTTGAGCCTGGCGCTGAAATGGGGCCGCGATCAGGGCCTGAACCTGCCCCAGTCGCTGGCGCCGGTGACCAGCGGGCCGGTGCGTGTGCTCGGCTCGACGCTCGGTTCGCTTGCCGCCAGCGCCGGCCGCTTGGTCGAGGGCGGCGTGGCCGATGTCTGCGTGTTCGATGGCGATGCCTATTGGGCCGTCAGGCCCGACCAGCTTGAGAGCCAGGGCAAGCACACGCCGTTCTCCTTCGACATCACCGGCTTCGAGCTGCCCGGGCGCGTGCGCTACACCGTTGTCGCGGGACACGTCGCCCACGAATCCACCGTCGAGGCGAACTGACGCCGATGCGGACCCTGTTGGCTTGTTGGCGCCTGGTGCGCGTCGTTGTGCATTTGCTGCATGGCTTGTGGATCATCAAGGCGCAGTTCCCCCGTCTCGACGTCGCGGGGCGGCTCCGGCGCATCCAGTGGTGGTCGGGCAAGTTTCTGTCCGTACTCGATGTGCAGCTGGACCTGCAGGGCCAGTTCAAGGCGGGCAGCTCGCTGATCGTCGCCAACCATGTGTCCTGGCTGGACATCGTGGCCATTCACGCGGTGCACCCGCGCACGCGCTTTGTGTCCAAGGCCGACGTCAAGGCCTGGCCCATCGTCGGCCCGCTGGTCCATGCGGCGGACACCCTGTTCATTGAGCGCGAGCGCAAGCGCGATGCGATGCGCGTGGTCCACCAGATGGCCGAGGCGCTGCAGGCGGGCGATAGCGTCGGCATCTTCCCCGAGGGCACGACGGGCGCCGGCGACAAGCTGCTGCCCTTCCACGCCAATCTGCTGCAGGCCGCCATCGCCGCCGAGGCGGCGGTGCAGCCGGTGGCGCTGCGCTTCTCGGACGCCGACGGCCCCATCAGCCAGGCCGTGGTCTATGTCGGTGACACCACCATCGTGCAAAGCCTGTGGCTGATCGCCATGGGCCGCGGCCTGCGCGTGCGCGTCAACGTGCTGCCGCCGGTGGGGGCGCGGCATGCGGACCGGCGGGCCCTTTCGCAGCATTTGCAGGAGTTGATCGCCGAGGGGCTTGATCGCTGAGTCCCGTGGCGTGGCCGCATTCGTTGGCCTATGATGGATTGCAAGGAGCATGCAGATGAGCGCAGAAGTGTCCGCAGAACTCGGTGAGGAGCTGTCAGCCCAGGTGGCTCCCGAGGTATTGGCGTCCCTGCGCCAGCTGGCCGCCGCCCAGGGCCGCCAGTTGCAGACTGTGCTAGACGAAGCCCTGCGCGACTACCTCGACCGCAGCCAGACGGACCGTGCTCGCCGGCATGTGCTGGCCTCCTTTGCGCAAAGCCTCGATCAGTTCGACCCGCTCTACCGCGAACTGGCGAAGTGAGCTTGCGCGACTTCCTCACCGTGGCCGATGTCCTGGCCTTGCATGAGGTGCTGATTCAACGCTACGGTGGCTCGCCAGGTGTGCGCGACCTCGGTGCCCTGGAGTCGGCGATCAACCGGCCGCAAACGGGTTACTACGAAGACATCGTGTCCGAGGCCGCTGCATTGTTCGAGAGCCTGGCCGTCAACCATCCGTTTGTCGATGGCAACAAGCGAATCGCGTTCGCGGCCGTCGATGTGTTCCTGCGCATCAATGGCTGGCAGCTCCAGCGCGAACCGATGCAGATTCACGCCGAGATGATGCAGATGTTTGACACGCAAACCTTTGACTTTGCGCATCTCTTGGCCTGGCTGCGCGGCTTCGCCCGTGCCACAGTGACACCATGACCGCCGCCCAGCTCCAGATCCGCCGTGTCGGCATCGACACCTGGCGCGAGAACGTGGCCTATCTGCACCGCGACTGCCCGGTGGTGCGGGCGGCGGGCTTCCAGGCCCTGTCCAAGGTCGAAGTCCATGCCGACAACGGCAATGGACGGCAGAGCATCCTGGCGGTGCTCAATGTGGTCGATGACGAGCGCATCGTGCGCAGCTGCGAGCTTGGCTTGAGCGAGGAGGCCTTCGCCCGCCTGGGCGTGGCCGACGGCCATGCGGCGACGATTGAGCATGCCGAGCCGGCGGGTTCGATCGCCGCCCTGCACCGCAAGATCGCCGGCGAGCGGCTGTCCCGCGAAGACCTGGCGGCCATCATCCGCGACATTGCCCAGGCCCGCTATTCGAAGATCGAGCTGGCCGCCTTCGTCGTCGCCACCAATCAGTACGAGCTGGACCGCGACGAGGTGCTGCACCTGACCGAGGCCATGATCGCCGCCGGCCGCCATGTCGACTGGCATCAGCGGGTCGGCGCCGGCCCGGTGGTGGACAAGCACTGCATCGGCGGCATTCCGGGCAACCGCACCTCGATGCTGGTGGTGCCCATCGTTAGCGCGCACGGCATGCTGTGCCCCAAGACCAGCTCGCGGGCCATCACCTCACCGGCCGGCACGGCCGACACCATGGAGGTGCTGGCCGAGGTGGCCCTGCCGTTTGACCGCCTGGTGGAGATCGTTCGCGCCCACCATGGCTGCCTGGCCTGGGGCGGCACGGCCGATTTGTCGCCGGCCGATGACATCCTGATCTCGGTCGAGCGGCCGCTGGCTATCGACTCGCCGGGCCAGATGGTGGCCTCGATACTGTCGAAGAAGATCGCCGCCGGCTCCACCCATCTGGTGCTGGACATCCCGCTGGGCCCCACCGCCAAGGTGCGAACCATGCCGGAGGCGCAGCGGCTGAAGAAGCTGTTCGAGTATGTGGCCAAGCATCTGCGGCTGCAGCTGGACGTGGTCATCACCGATGGCCGCCAGCCGATAGGCCGCGGCATCGGCCCGGTGCTGGAGGCGCGCGACGTGATGCAGGTGCTGGAGAACCACCCCGACGGGCCCAGCGACCTGCGCCAGAAGGCGCTGCGCCTGGCCGGCCGGATGATCGAGTTCGACCCCGATGTGCGCGGTGGCGACGGCTACGGCATCGCCCGCGACATCCTCGAGTCGGGCCGGGCCCTGGCCAGCATGAATGCCATCATCGACGCACAGGGCCGACGGTCGCCCCAGCCCGTGGTTGCTCCGCTCAGCTTCGAGGTGCTGGCCAGCGAGGCCGGTATCGTCACCGGCATGGACAATCTGCGCCTGTCGCGCATCGCCCGGCTGGCAGGCGCGCCCCAGGTGCCCGGCGCGGGGCTGGATCTGCTGAAGAAGGTGGGCGATGCGGTGCAGGTCGGCGAGCCGCTGTACCGCGTGCATGCCGCCTTCGAGGCCGATCTGCAGTTCGCGCGCAAGCAGGCCGACAAGCACCCGGGCTATGCCGTCGCCGACGGTGACGATCTAACCGCCCATTTGTCAGACCTTCGGCTGGCCGACGGCGCCCTGCACAGTTTTTGACACCTTCCCCATGACCGACACCCTTCTGCTTGCATTTGATGACGAGGCCACCTTGGCCCAGGAACTGGCCGCCGCGCTGGACGTGCAGCTGCATTTCGTCAAGCGCCACCGCTTCCCCGACGGCGAGCTGCGCCTGGTGCTGCCAGCCCGGCTGCCGCCCCGTGTCGTGCTGCTGCGCGGCCTGCACCAGCCCAACGAGAAGCTGGTCGAGCTGATGATTGCCGCCCCCACTGCGCGCGAGCTCGGCGCCGGGCACCTGACCCTGGTCAGCCCCTACCTGGCGTACATGCGCCAGGACATGGAGTTCACGCCTGGCGAGGCGGTCAGCCAGCGCCATATCGGCGGTTTGCTGGCCCAGTATTTCGATGCCGTCATCACCATCGACCCGCACCTGCACCGCATCCAGTCGCTGGACGAAGTGCTGCCCGGCCGACGGGGCTCAAGTCTCAGCGCCGCGCCGCTGCTGGGTGCCTGGGTGGCCCGGCATGTGCCGGATGCGCTGCTGATCGGCCCCGACGAAGAGTCTGCCCAGTGGGTGCACGAGGCCGCTGCGGCGCATGGCCTTGACAGCGCCATCGGCCGCAAGGTCCGCCATGGCGATCATCAGGTCACCCTGGCGCTGCCCGAGGTGCCGGTGCAGGGCCGGGCCGTCGTGCTGCTGGACGACATGGCCAGCACCGGCCGCACGCTGATGGGCTCGGCCGAGGCGCTGCTGGCGCGCGGTGCCGCCAGCGTCGATGTGGCGGTCACCCATGCGCTGTTCGTCGGCGAGGCCTACGCGCAGCTGCAGGCGGCCGGGGTGCGCCATGTCTGGAGCACCAACGCCGTGCCGCACGCGAGCAATGTGATTTCCGTCGTGCCTCTGCTCGCTGCCGCGTTGAGAAACTAGCCGAAGGTGAACGCGTAGGCCTGCGCCCCGGCATCGAGGAATTCGACCTCGAACAGGCGGGGCTTGTCACCGGCCTTTTGACGCACCAGTTGGTAGAGCCGCTGGGCTTCAATGACGCCCTGGCCCTGCGCGTCGACATCGAAGCCATGGTCGGCCAGCGGCGGCTTGCCATCGACGAGCACCCGAAAGCGCACCGGTTTGCCATCGGCCATCGGGCCCAGCACCAGGTGCAGATCGCGGGCATGGAAGCGCAAGGCAATGCGGCCCATGGCGCGGTTCAACAGCACGCGCTCGCCTTCGATGGTCCAGTCCCCGTTCAACGCCCATTCATTGAGGCGCAGCGATGCCGAGCCTTGATACAGCTGCGGGCGGTCGCGCTTGATGCCGCCGGGCGAGGCAAAGCCGCTGGTGCGCTCATGGCCCAGGTAGGTCTCGGCGGACAAGATCGGCATGGCGCCTGGCGCGGCTTGGGTGCCCTGGCCCTGCGGTACGACCTTGGCCGACGGCACCGACCCGGTCCCGGCTTCGGCCAGCAGCTGCTGTATCAGCTGCTCGGCCTGCTCGTAGCGGCCCTCGCCGAGCTGCTGGTGGCGGATGCGGCCCTGCGCGTCGATGAAGTAGAAGGCCGGCCAGGCGCGGTTGTTGAAGGCTCGCCAGATCGCGAAGTCGCTGTCGACGGCAACCGGGTAGGCGATGTCGAGGTCGCGCACCGCGCGGCGCACCAGGGCCGGGTCTTTCTCGAACGCGAACTCGGGCGAGTGCACGCCGATCACGACCAGTCCGGCGGCCCGGTACTTGTCGGCCCAGGCACGCACATAGGGCAGGGTGCGCAGGCAGTTGATGCAGGAATAAGTCCAGAAATCGACCAGCACCACCTTGCCGCGCAGGCCGTCGGCACTCAGCGGTGCGGAGTTGATCCATTCGTTCGCCCCGGTCAGTGAGGAGAGAACGCCGGACGCTCGCGGTGTTGCCGGGGCGGCAAGCGCGGGGCTCAGCAGTGAGAGCAGGGCCAGCAGAGTGGCGAGAATCGGTTTGAGCATGGGAGTCGTTTCGGGTGTATTCAGGTGGTGGTCAGCGTGAGCCGGGCTTCCAGCCCGCCTTCGGCGCGGTTGTTCAAGGTCAGCTCTGCACCCATGGCCATGGCGAGCTGGTGGGCGATGGCCAGCCCCAGGCCGGTGCCGCCGGTGCTGCGGTTGCGCGAGTTCTCGACGCGGTAGAAGGGCTGCAGCACCGCCTCCAGCTGATCGGGCGGAATGCCCGGCCCGTTGTCGAGCACGGCCACGGTCAGCCGGCCCGCCTCGGCATGGACGTCTATGTGCACCTCGCTGCCAAACTTCAGCGCGTTGTCGATCAGGTTCATCAGGATGCGGCGCAGCGCGTTGGGCCGCGTCACGATGGGCGCGCCGGCGCGGCCTTCCAGCAGCAGGGCCTGGCCGGCGTCTTCGTAGTCGGAAACCATGCTTTCGAGCAGGGCATCGGCGTCGATGCGGCAGGGAGGCTCGGTCGCGCCATGCAGGGTGCGGGCATAGCTCACGCCCTCGCGCACCAGGGCATTCATTGCGTCGAGGTCCTGGTGGAACTTGTCGCGGTCCTCTTCGTCGTCAAGCATGTCGGCACGCAGCCGCAGCCGGGTGATGGGCGTCTGCAGATCATGCGAAATGGCGGCCAGAATCTCGACCCTCTCGGCCATATAGCCGGCGATGCGGCGCTGCATGGCATTGAAGGCCCGCGCTGCATGGGCTACCTCGGTGGGGCCGTCCTCGGCGAGCCTGTGCGCCTTCAGATCGGGGCCCAGATCGTCGGCCGCCGAGGCCAGCCGCGAGAGCGGTCGCGTCACCAGCCGCACCGCCGCCCAGCCGCAGGCGGCCAGCACCGCCAGCTGGACCAGCAGCACCCACAGCACCCAGTTCGACACCGGCATGCCGACCCGCATCGCGTGGATCAGCACCGTGGAGCCATCCGTCAGCCGGACCTGCAGCTCGAGATCCTCGGGGGGGGCGCTGACCTCCACCAGTTTGACGACCTCGAAGGGCCGCAGCGCGTTGACGATGGCCTCGGCGAACTCGCGGGACTGCGGCGTTGAGGGCGCAGTGCCATTGACGTCGCCACCCAGCCCGAAGCGGTAGTTGCGCCGCTCCAGCCGCGTCAGCCAGCTGTCGCGCTCAGCGGCGGGCAGGCGGTCGAGCAGGGCGATGGAGCTGGCAATGTCGCGCTCTATGCCCAGCATCATCAGCTGGCGCAGGGCCAGGCCTCGCTCGTAGCGGATCGCCGCGAAGGTCAGCAGCTGCGCGAGCACCAGCCCGACGACGATGATCAGGGTCACGCGGGCAAACAGGGAGCGCGGCAGCAGCGGGATCTTGGTGGTCGTGGGCATGGCGGCTCGCGGCAGTGGCATCGCTGCGTTTATAGGCCTTGTCAGCCAGGCTCGAACTTGTGTCTGCTGGATCATGGCCGTTCCTGGTCGTGGAGGGGCTGGGGATGTCGCCATTACAGCGGTTTCCTGTATCCGCTATGTGTCGGCCGACACCGGATTTGCATGCCGCTGTGTCCGCCTGCCCGGTCAGATACATGGGCATACAAACCACGGGCGCCAGGGCCGCGGTGGCGCTACATTGCGGCCATGACGCCCTCCACCACCGATCACGTCCTCATCGTTGATGACGACCGCGGCATTCGCGAGCTGCTCACCACCTATCTGGTCAAGAACGGCCTGCGCGTGGTGGCCGTGCCCACCGGCCGGCACATGCGCGCGGCGCTTGAGGAATCGGGCCCCTTCGATCTGATTATTCTCGACCTGATGCTGCCGGGCGAGGACGGTCTGAGCCTGTGCCGCGACCTGCGCAGCGGCAAGCACATGGCCACGCCGATACTGATGCTGACCGCCCGCGGCGAAGAGGCCGACCGCATCCTGGGCCTGGAGATGGGCGCCGACGACTATCTGGTCAAGCCCTTCGCCGCCCGTGAGCTGCTGGCCCGCATTCGCGCGGTGCTGCGCCGCACCCGCATGCTGCCGCCGAATATGCGCTTGACCGATGGCGCCCAGATGCTGCTGTTCGGCGAATGGCGGGTCGATACCGCCGCGCGCCATCTGCTGGACGACAGCGGCCTGCAGGTCGCCCTCAGCGGCGCCGAGTACCGGCTCTTGCGCGTGTTTCTCGATCATCCGCAAAAGGTGCTGAGCCGCGACCAGCTGCTGGGCCTCACCCAGGGCCGCGACGCCGAGCTGTTCGAACGTTCGATCGACCTGCTCGTCAGCCGCCTGCGCCAGCGCCTGCGCGACGATGCGCGCGAGCCGCGCTACATCAAGACGGTGCGCAGCGAGGGGTATGTGTTTGCCTCGGCGGTCGAGGCAACGGATTGAAGGCCAATCCCCAAGCATTCGCAGGTGCCTATCTTGTCGAGTCCGGGCGCATTGCGAGCCGGCGTCGCCGTCACCCTGAATGCGGCGCTTGGCCCTGCGGGCCAAGTCCCCTTGCGCTGCTCACGCCCTGAGGCTACGCATCCAACTCGCCCTCCCACCCCCTGCGGGGCCGGCACCTGCCTTCGGCAGTCGCCTGTGGTCGGAGCTCGGCCAAGGATGCTCGGCCCATCGCCTGGAGCGATGGGCAACCTCCGGTCGCTGCGCTGCTCGGCGCCGCATAAGGGGTGCCGTCGCCACCGGCTCGCAATGCAGGCAGCGGTGGTGGCGCCCAGCTCTTGCCACGCCACCGAGCATCCGCGCAGGCACAGCCCCGCCAGGCGACGGGCGCCTGTGCGGGGCTGAAGCGCGCAGCGGCTTGCGCCAGCGCGCTTTGCGCGCGATTCCAAATCTGACTGGGCGCGTTTGTCCGAGCTTAGTGAGCGGAGCGAACGGGTGCGAGTTATGCGCCCGGCCCAAGCCGCGAGCACTGCAAGGCAGTTGAGTTGGCCGCAGGCCGGCTCGCCCCCCGCACTGAAGCCCGGCGGCTGGCGGGGCTGCGCCTGCGCCGCCACCGGCCGACAAGCACCAAGAAAAGTATGCCAGCCGGCTGCAGGTCAGCGCGTCGAAACAGCCGGCTCTGCCAGCAAGGCCTGAATCCTCTTCTCGGTCTCACCGTAGTTGCCCTCGCCATAGTGCGAATAGACGATCCGCCCCTGCTTGTCGATCAGATAGACCGCCGGCCAGTACCTGTTCTTGAAGGACTTCCAGGTGGCATAGCTATTGTCCTGGGCGACCGCGTGCTTTATCTGCAGCCGCTTGATCGCGTCCTGCACGTTCTGCGCCGATTTCTCGAACGCGAACGCGAACTCGGGCGTATGCACGCCCACCACGACCAGGCCCTTGTCCTGGTACTTCTCGTGCCACTGCCTGACGTAGGGCAGATGGTTGAGGCAGTTGCTGCAGGTATAGGTCCAGAAATCGACCAGCACCACCTTGCCGCGCAGCTCGTCCAGCTTCAACGGGGCTGTGTTGAACCAGCCGTCGATGCCGCGAAACTCCGGCACCGGCCGGGCATCGGCGGTGACCCGGCCCTCGGGCGGCGGCGAGGCCGCGGTGATGGCGGTCACCGAGGCGGCGATGACGGCGACGAACAGCAGCGCATTGGTTCGGATGCTCATGGTGATGCGGCCCAGCGGGGCCCGGGTGGATGCGAATGAGCGCATTCTTGGCCACCTCTGCCCCGATTGGCCCGGAATATGTACGCCTGTGTATCCGGGCCGGACATCAACACACTACGTTTCGCGAGAGCTGCGCCGCAATAGGTTCGCCTATCGAAACGTCACCGAAGTTTGGCGCTTGATCGGGAAAGAACGAGCAGCAGGCCCGCAGCTAAAAGGAGTGCGCCACTGGGCTCCGGCACAGGTGTCAATGGAATGCTGGAGTTAAAACGCAAAGATCCGTAGAGGCTAGGCCCGGTTTGGGTCAAATTCTCATCGTATTGCCTGAAATCCACGGCAAACGCATTGATGCCATTCAGCCCGTAGCTGATCTCAAGCACGTTGAACCAACCGGACTGCTGGTTATTCCCTCGGCCATTTCCGGAGATATTTATGCCCGGTTTGGTCGGTGAGTTGAATGGAAATCGCGTGGCGTTGTTGTAGAAGCCCACGCTCAGTGGTTGTCCGTCGTTGGTGTTCGTTTTTGGATCGTAGGTGGGCGCCGCGAAATCGAAGCTCCAGTAGTTACCGTCCTGGAAGCTCACCGAGACGCCCTTGTCAAAATTGGTCGTGGCAGAGAATATTCCTTCAATCCCATGTGTCCACGTGGCCTGCGGTGATCCGACAGCACCAGATACCCAGCTTCCGGGCTCTCCCTTCAAATATACGCTGGCGGTAGTTGCCAAATTGGCATATGCCGGCCCAGCAAAAAACAGCAAAGCAAATGACAGCGCTGCGAATATTCTGGAAATCATGCTTCTCTCCCATATGTCGACTCAAAGGTCGGGTGGATTCAGGTTTTGTATTTGATCTAGACAGATGAAATCATCGAGCTCCCTTCGGGTGGTGCGGAGTGACCTTCGCTTCGACAGGACCTAACCCATGTAGGGTGCGGTTCAAACCGGCAAGGCACCCGAGTCGATAGCTGCATTGCCTTCAATGACTCCGCGCGACTTCGGCAATACCTCGGTGTGCCTGCCTCAGAACAGGGTGCACTTGCACCTAACGTTCCTGGCACGCAGATTGCCACAAATTGCCACTGCATGCCAATGCCACGCATCGAGCCGCCGATAGCAGAACTTCGACAAGCCATTCGGCCTGCGACACGCGCCGCTTGATCAAACGCAAGCCCCTTGCTGTTGTCGCGGCTTACCGTCACCAACTCAAACCGAGCATCGGAACGCCCCATGGAGTTCAAGGACTACTACGCCACGTTGGGCCTGGAGCGCAGCGCCACGCAGGACGAGGTCAAGCGGGCCTACCGCAAGCTGGCGCGCAAATACCATCCGGACGTCAGCAAGGAGCCGCAGGCGGAGGCGCGTTTCAAGGAGGTGGCCGAGGCCTACGAGGCGTTGCATGACCCGGAGAAGCGGGCCGCCTATGACGACATCGGCCGTGGCCCCGCGGGCGGGCAGGACTTTGCGCCGCCGCCGGGTTGGGCCAGCGGCTTCGAGTTCAGCGGCAAGGATGGTGGCATCGGCGCGGGCATGGACCGCAGTGACTTTTTCGAGACGTTGTTCGGCCGCCAGGCCGGCGGTGCGCGTGGCCCGCGTGCCGCGACCCATGCGCCCGGCGGTGACCACCATGCCAAGGTGCAGATTGCGCTGGAGGATGCCTTCATCGGCGCCACGCGCACGGTCACGCTGCGCATGCCGGTGGCGGACGCGCAGGGCCGCGTCGCCATGCAGGAGCGCAAGGTCGAGGTGGCGATCCCGAAGGGTGTGCGGGCCGGCCAGCATCTGCGGCTGGCGGGGCAGGGTGGGCCCGGCCAGGGCGAGGGCCCGTCCGGTGACCTGTATCTGGAGATCGTGTTCAAGCCGCACGCCACCTTCCGCGCCGATGGTCGCGATGTCTATTTCGATCTGCCGCTGGCGCCCTGGGAGGCCGCGCTGGGTGCCACCGTGAGTGCGCCCACGCCGACGGGCACCGTCGAACTGACGATTCCGCCCGGCTCGGCGGCCGGCCGCAAGCTGCGGCTCAAGGGCCGCGGCCTGCCCGGTGATCCGCCCGGTGATCTGTATGCTGTGCTGACCATCGCACTGCCGGCGGCCGATACCGACGCCGCCAAGCAGGCCTATGCCGAGCTGGCCAGTGGCTTCCGTCAGTTCAACCCGCGTGTGGAGGCAGCATCATGAGCACAGCGAATGTTGTGCAGGGCGTGATCGTCGAGCAGACCTTGTACTTCAGCCTCGGTGAGCTGTGCCGGGCCTGCAGCGCCGAGGCCGAGCAACTGATGGCGCTGGTCGAGGAGGGCGTGCTTGAGCCGGCCGGCAGCGGGCCGCAGGAATGGCGCTTTCCCGGCCCCTCGCTGCGCCGCGCCCATGCGGCCCTCCGTCTGGCGCGCGACCTGGAGTTGAGCCCGGCGGCCACCGCCCTGGTGCTTGATCTGCTGGACGAGATCGAGGCGCTGAGATCGCGACTGCGGCGTGCCGGCCTTGAGTGAATCGGCTGTCACGGCTGTGCCCGTGTTCAGCGCCCACGGCCTCACCAAGACCTATGGCGAGGGTGAGGTCGAGGTCAAGGCGCTGCGCGATGTCGAGCTGGAGATCGCGCGGGGCGAGTTCATCGTGCTGCTGGGGCCCTCGGGCAGTGGCAAATCGACCCTGCTGAACATCCTCGGCGGGCTGGATGTGCCCAGCAGCGGCCAGGTGATGTTCGGTGAGCAGGACCTCAGCGCCGCCACCGAGCCGGAGCTGACCGCTTATCGCCGCGAGCATGTGGGCTTCGTGTTCCAGTTCTACAACCTGATCCCCAGCCTGACGGTGCGCGAGAACATCGCGCTGGTGACCGATATTGCGACAGACCCGATGCCCGTCGATGAGGCCATAGACCGCGTCGGTCTGACGCCGCGGCGCGACCACTTCCCGGCCCAGCTGTCCGGGGGCGAGCAGCAGCGCGTGGCGATTGCCCGGGCCATCGTCAAGCGGCCCGACGTGCTGCTGTGCGACGAGCCGACCGGCGCGCTGGACTACCAGACCGGCAAGCTGGTGCTGGAGGTGATTGCGCGTATCAACAAGGAGATCGGCACCACGGCCATCGTCATCACGCACAACGCGGCCATTGCGGGCATGGCCGATCGTGTCGTCTATCTCGGTGACGGGAAGATCCTGCGCATCGAGGCCAACGCCCACAAGCTCGATCCGTCCGAGCTGACCTGGTGAAGCTGCATGAAAGCCCTTGACCGCAAGCTGCTGCGCGACCTGCGCCGCATGTGGAGCCAGGCGCTGACGATTGCCCTGGTGGTGGCCAGCGGCATCGGCGGCTTCATCACCAGCCTGTCGGCGGTCGATTCGCTGGCTCTGGCACGCGACCGCTTCTATGCCAGCGGCCGCTTTGCCGACGTGTTCGCCGGCCTCAAGCGTGCGCCGCTGGCGCTGACCGAGAGGCTGCGCACGGTGCCCGGCGTGGCCGATGTGCAGACCACCCTGGAGCAGGTCGTGCGCGTCGAGCTGCCCGGTCTGGCCGACCCCATCATCGGCCAGCTGATCGGGGTCGACTGGCGGGCGCCGGCGCGGATGAACCTGGTCACGGTGAGCAGCGGCCGCGGGCTGACCAGCTCCGAGCAGGCCGGCGGCGGTGCCCGCGCCGATGGCACGCTGGAGGCCCTGGTGTCCGAGGCCTTTGCCCAGGCCCACCAGCTCAAGCCCGGCGCGCGGCTGAACGCGTTGATCAACGGCAAGCAGCGCGGGCTGATCGTCGTCGGCACGGCGCTGTCGCCCGAGTTCATCTTCGCCGGTCTGTGGGGCATGCCCGATGCGCGCGGCTTCGGCGTGTTCTGGGTGGACAGGGCGGCCCTGGCCGCCGCCTACGATATGGAGGGGGCCTTCAACCGCGTGGCCGTCAAGCTCGCACCGGGCGCCTCGGAGCAGGCCGCCATCGACGGTGTGGCGCGGCTGCTGGCGCCCTACGGCGGGCGTGAGGCGCACGGCCGTATCGAGCAGAGCTCGCACGCGATGCTCGACAACGAGATCAAGGGTCAGCGGGTGCTGGGCACGGTGCTGCCGGCGATCTTTCTGGCCGTGGCCGCCTTCTTGCTGAACGTCGTGGTGGCGCGGCTGGTCTCGACCCAGCGCGAGCAGATCGCGGCGCTGAAGGCGCTGGGCTATCCGAACCGCACCATCGCCGCGCACTACCTGAAGCTGGTGCTGCTGATCGTTGCGCTGGGGCTGGGCTTGGGCTTGCTGGTCGGAGACGTGCTCGGCGGCATGCTCAGCCGCCTGTATGCCGAGTTCTTCCACTTCCCCAGCCTGGAGCACAGCATCGCGCCCTGGCTGCTGGTGTTGAGTGCGGGCATCACCGTGCTCACCGCGGTGGCGGGCACGATGAACGCCATCCTGGCCACCGTGCGGCTGCCGCCGGCCGAGGCGATGCGGCCACCGGCACCGGGCCACTACCGCCGCACCCTGCTGGAGCGGCTGGGCATCCAGCGCATTCCGACTGGCCTGAGGATGATTCTGCGCAATATGGAGCGCCGGCCGCTGCGCAGCGTGCTGGCCATCGGCGGCGTGGCCGCGGCGCTGGCCATCGTCATCATGGGCAACTTCATCAGCGACGCGATGGACGTGGTGCTGGACACCCAGCTGACCCTGGGCCTGCGCGGCGACGTCACTCTGTGGACGGCCGAGCCGGTGGACGACAGCGTGCGCCACGAGGTGGCGCGGCTGCCGGGCGTGAACAGCGTCGAGGCCACGCGCTTCGTCTCGGTCACCTTCGTCAACGGCCACCGGCGCGAGCGCAGCATGATCCGCGGCTACGCCGGACGGCCCGAGCTTTACCGCGTGATCGACGTCGATCGCCGCGAGACCCTGCTCGACGGCCGCGGCCTGGTGCTGACCGACCGCCTGGCCGACAAGCTGGCCTTAAGCGTCGGCGACCCGGTGCAGGTCGAGGTGATGGAGGGCCGCGGGCGCACGGTGACGATGACCGTGGGCGCCACCGTGCGCGAGATGATGGGCCTGAACGCCTATATGGACCGCGAGGCGCTGAACCGCGCCCTGGGCGATGGCGATGTGACGACCGGCTACGTGCTGGCGGTGCAGCCGGGCGGCGAGGCCCGCGTGCTCGACGCCAGCAAGGCCATGCCGCGCGTGGCAGGGGCCTGGAGCAAGGCCACGATGCTGCGCAATATGGAGGAGATCAGTGCGCGCAATGTGCGCATCATGAGCACGGTGATGACGGTGTTCGCCAGCATCATCGCGGTGGGCGTGGTCTACAACAATGCGCGCATCGCGCTGTCCGAACGGGCCTGGGAGCTTGCCAGCCTGCGCGTGCTGGGCTTCACCCGGGCCGAGGTCTCGGGCCTGCTGCTGGGTGAGCTGGCCATCATCATCGCCCTGGCGCTGCCGCTGGGCATGCTGATGGGGCTGGGCCTGTCGCATGGCATCACCGAGCTGCTGAAATCCGACCAGTTCTTTTTTCCGGTGGTGGTGCGGGCCCGCACCTATGTGGGTGCGTCGCTGTGCGTGGTGGTCGCCGGCGTGGCCAGCGCGCTGGTGGTGCGCCGGAGCATCGACCGGCTCGATATGGTGGCCGCCTTGAAGACGAGGGAATGAACAAGTGAAGAAGACGACCTGGTTCTATGTCGTGGGCGGCGCCGTTGCGGCCGTGGCCCTGGTGGCGTGGGCCTTTGCGCCGCGGCCGGTCGAGGTGGAGGCCGCGACCATCACCCAGGGCAGCTTCCAGACCACCATCGACGAGGATGGCAAGACGCGCCTGCGCGAGCGCTACGTGGTCTCGGCGCCGCTGGCCGGGCTGCTGACACGCATCACTTTGCGCGAGGGCGACACCGTGGCCGCCAATGCCGTGGTGGCGCAGATGACGCCGGTGATGACACCGCTGCTCGACGAGCGCAGCGTGCGCGAGCAGCGCCTGCGGGTGCAGACGGCACAGGCCCGTGAGCAGGCCGTGCTGGCCCGCGTTGAAGGCGCCAAGGTTGCAGTGCTGCGCGCGCGCAACGAGGCCCAGCGCAGCGAGCAACTGGCCAGGCAGGGCTTTGTCTCGCCGACCAAATTGGAGACCGACCGCCTGGGCGTGATGGGCGCGCAGAAGGATCTTGATGCCGCGGTGCAGGAGCGCCATGTCGCGAGCCACGAGGTCGAGCAGGCGCGCGCCGCGCTGCTGGCCGTGCGCGAACCGCAGCGCCTGGGCGCTGGCGGCTTTGCGCTGCACGCGCCGATTGCCGGCCGTGTGCTGCGCGTGCTGCAGGCCAGCGAGACGGTGGTGGCCCTGGGCACGCCGCTGCTGGAGTTCGGTGACACGCAGGCACTGGAGATCGTCGCCGAGCTGCTCACCGGCGATGCCTTGCGAGCCTTGCCCGGCAGCACGGTGCTGATCGAGCGCTGGGGTGGCAGCGGCGTCTTGCAGGGCCGCGTGCGCCTGGTCGAGCCGGCGGCCTTCACCAAGGTGTCGGCGCTGGGCGTCGAGGAACAGCGCGTCAAGGTATTGATTGACATCACGAGCCCGGCGGAGCAATGGAAGGCGCTGGGTGATGGCTACCGCGTCGGCGTGCGCATCGTCACGTTGGGCTTGGAGCAGGCGCTGCAGGTGCCGGTCAGCGCGGTGTTTCCGCTGCCGGGCGCCGATGGAGGCATGGCCGTGTTCTTGATCGATGCCGGCCACGCGCGGCTCACGCCGGTGCAGATCGGTGCACGCAACAGCACCCATGCCTGGCTGAAGAAGGGGCCGGCCGCCGGCGCCTCGGTGATCGTCTATCCGCAGGCCACGGTCAAGGACGGCGCCCGCGTCAAGGTACGCACCGTCTAGCCTCGGCCGTTTTTGCGTCTATATTTGCGCGCAAGTTGAGCGGTGCGAATACAGAACAAAAGGGGCGAGGCATGGCGGGACTGTCGAAGACGAAGCGGGCACTGATCACGCTTGCGCTGACCGCAGGCTTTGGCGGCAGCCTGTTCTTCGCGCTGCGTGGCCAGAAGGAGGAGCAGACAGCGCAGCAGGAGCAGGCGCAGCTCGCCTCCACGGTGGTGATGAAGGGCCTGATCTCGCTCGATGTCGAGGCCTATTTCAAGGACGAGCGCGTCATCAAGCGGCTGGCCGCCAAGCGCCTGCCGGTGGCTGTGCAGCGGGTCGGCAGCCGCGACATGGCAGCCAAGGTCAGCGCCGAGCAGGACTTTCTGTTTCCGTCCGGCGTGGTGGCGGCCAACCAGGTGGTGGACGCGGCGCGCAAGGCCAATCTCAACGCCGCCCAGGTCTCGCCCTTCCACACGCCGATGGTGATCGCGTCGTGGGAGCCGATCGCCCGCATCCTGGTCGCCAACGGGCTGGCCAAGCCCATCTCGCCCAAGGTCTATGGCGTGGACATGGCCAAGCTGACCGAGCTGATGCTGGCCAAGAAGCGCTGGAAGGACCTGAAGGAGGCCTCCGCCTACGAAGTCACGCGCAGCGTGCTGGTCTCGACCACCGATCTGCGCCGCAGCAACTCGGGCGCCATGTACCTGGCGCTGACCAGCCAGGCGCTGCTGGGTGATGTGGTCACCGACCGCGCCACCGCCCAGCAGACCGCCCTGAAGCTGGCCGAGCTGTTCAAGCGCCAGGGCTATCAGGAGAACTACGTCAACGGCAACTTCGATGACTATGTCGCCATCGGCATGGGCAAGGCACCGATGGCCTTCATCTACGAGAACCAGCTGGTCAGCCACGCCATGGCCAAGAAGGGCGTCAGTGCAGACATGGTGCTGCTCTACCCGCAGCCGACCATCGTCAACAAGGTCGTGTTCGTGTCGCTGAACGAGCGGGCCAAGGCACTGGGCGAGCTGCTGGCCAATGACGCCGAGCTGCAGGGCATCGCCGTCGAGTACGGCTTTCGCATTGCCGACACGCAACGCTTCATGGCCGCGCTGCAGCCTACCGGCCTGGCCGTCGAGCCGCGCCTGAGCCAGGTGGTGGACCCGCCCTCGTTCGAGCTGATGGCGGAGATGATCGACGTCGTGGCCAGGGAGATGGCGCAATGAAGTTCAAGTGGTGGATGGGCGTGGCGGCGCTGGCCCTGGTCTATGTCGTGGTCAAGAAGGTGGGCAGGAGCGAAGCGCCCGTTGCCGCACCCGCGGCGGTGTCGGCCCCGGCGGTAGCTGAAACCGAATTCAAGGTGCTGGCCACCAGCGATCTGCGCGATGTGCAGCCGCTGGAGGAGATGGTCAGACAAGCCACCGGCGTCAATCTGCGCTTCAAGTTCGGCGGCACGATGGAAAGCACCGAGGCGGTGCTGGGCGGCGAGGCCAAGGCCGATGCGGCCTGGTTCGCCAATGCCAAGTACCTGCTGTCCAGCCCGCAGGGCCAGGGCCGGGTCAAGCTGCAGGAGAAGATCATGCTGTCGCCGATCGCCGTCGGCGTGAGCGTTAGCGATGCCAAGAAGTACGGCTGGGACCGCCCGGACGCCAAGCTGACCTGGAGCGACATCGCCGCGGCGGCGCGCGCCGGCAAGCTGCGCTATGCGCTGTCGAATCCGGCCACCTCGAACCAGGGCTTCATGGCCTTGATGGGCGTGGTGGCCTCGGCCGGCGGCAAGGCCGAGGCGCTGAACGCGGCCGATGTGGACCGCGGCGCGATTGCCGACTTTCTCAAGGGCTACAAGCTGCCCGGCGACAACTCGACCTATCTGTCCGAGCAGTTCATCCTGCAGCAGGGCACCCGGGTCAACGCCTTCATCAACTACGAGAGCTGGCTCTTGAGCCTGAATGCCTCGGGCAAGCTGCGCGAGAAGTTATACCTGATCTATCCGTTCGAGGGCGTCAGCACGGCCGACTACCCGTTCATGCTGCTCGACGAGGCCAAACGGGGCGACTACATCAAGGTGGCCGACTATTTGAAGAGCGACGTTGCCCAGCTGTGGCTGGCGCGGCAGACGCTGCGCCGGCCCATCAAGCAGGACATCGCCGCCAAGGTCGAGGAGCTGCTGCCGCGCCAGGGCCTGCAGGTGGAGCTGCCGTTCTCGCCCGACCGTGCGCTGGCCGATGGCCTGATAGCGGCCTATCTGAACGAGTTCCGCACACCGATCGCCAGCACCTTTGTGCTCGACACCAGCGGCAGCATGGCCGGCGGTGGCCGCCGCGATCAGCTGGTGCAGGCGCTGCACTACATCGCGGGGGCCGACTCCTCGCTGACCGGCCGCATTGCCAAGCTGACGAATCGCGAGCGCCTGTGGCTGCAGCCCTTCGCCGAAAATCCTTATGGCCTGGTGCGCTTCGAGCTGCCCGCCGGCAAGGTGGGCGCCAAGGGCGTGCAGGAGCAGGCCGACAGCGAGGCCAAGCAGGCCGTGCTGGCCGAAGTGCGCGACAAGGCCGAACGCCTGCGCATGAAGGGGGGCACGGCGCTGTACGACGCGGTGTTCGAGTCGCTGCAGCACATGCTGGCCGAGCGCGAGAAGTCTCCCGGCTACCAGTATTCGGTGGTCGCCTTCACCGACGGCGAGAACAACCAGGGCCGCAATCTCGAGGCCTTCAAGCGCGACTATGCGGCCCTGCCCGAGGACGTGCGCGCCATTCCGGTGTTCATGGTGCTGTTCGGCGAGGCCAACGAGGCCGACCTGAAGGCGCTGGTCAAGATCACCGGCGGCCGCGTGTTCGATGCGCGCAGCACGCCGCTTTACACCGTGTTCAAGGACATCCGGGCCTATCAATGAGCGCCTTGTTTCGCTTCCTGGCTTCGCCGGCCAACTGGTGCGGCTTGGGCCTGGCCAGCGGCATGCTGGTGCTGAAGGCCTTGGGCCTGCTGGGCAGCTTGGCCCTGCCCATGGCCGGCCTGGGCTACCTGGCCGGCTTCGTGATCGGCGGCCTGTGGCTGGGCTGGCCCTGGACGCGCGAGCCCGAGTGGGCGGCACTGGAGTTCAGCGACGAAGGCGATGCCCGCGAGGCGATGGAGCGTGCGCTGAAGGGCGTGCGCCAGCTGACCGAATACAACCCCGACAAGCGCATTCCGCTGGCGCTGCAAAAGCGCGTGCTGGAGCTGTGCGAGGCACTGGAGGCCCTGCTGCAGCAGTGGGAGCGCTCGCGCGGCAGCCTGTCCCTGCAGGACAGCTTTCATGCGCGCCACATCGCCATCAGCTATTTGCCCGATGCGCTGAACACCTATCTGGCCATACCGGCCGCCTTTGCCACCACCAAGGTGCTGGACAACGGCAAGACCACCCAGGCCACCTTCACCGACACGCTGGACGAGCTCGATGCCAAGCTGCGCCAGCTCGGCGACGATCTCTCCGCCCAGGACGCGCACGCCTTCCTGGTGCACTCCAAGTTTCTGAATCAGAAGTTCGGGCCCCAGGGCCTGGATGCGCCAGCGCTCAATCTCGCCGACAAGGAGCCCAAATCATGAACAGCCCCACCACCACCACGCCCGCAGCCACATCGTTCCAGCTGCAGCCGCCCGAAGTGCTGACGCCGGTGGCCGTGGAGGCGGCGCGCGAGGCCGTGCCGCTGAAGCCTGAGTTGCAGCAGCAGGTGGATGCCCAGGTGCTGCGCTTCATCGACGCGCTGGCCAGCGAGGACGTTCAATCCGACGCCTTCCGGGCGCGGCTGGACAGCGCCTTCGCGCTGGGCAAGGAAGAGATCGCCGGCGCCTCCGACCTGATGCAGAGCCGCTTCATGCAGCGCAACTTCGACGGCATCGAGGACAGCTCGGCCTACAAGGCGATCTCCAGCATCCGCGCCCAGCTCGACGAGCTGAACCCCGGCAAGGAGGGCGATCTGATGCAGCCGCGCAAGCTGCTGGGGCTGATCCCGTTCGGCAACAAGCTGGAGGCCTATTTCCGCAAATATCAGAGCGCCGCCGAGCAGCTGAAGACCTCGATGGGCCAGCTCTACGCCGCCCGCGACGATATGCAGAAGGACGTGATCGACATCGAGGCCACCCGCGCCAAGCTGTGGGACGCGATGCAAAAGCTTGCTGCCGCGGCGCGCTTCGCCACCACCCTGGACACCCAGCTCGCCGCCAAGGTGCAATCGCTGGAGGCGACCGACCCGCAGCGCGCCCAGGCGCTGAAGCAGGAGGTGCTGTTCTATGCCCGCCAGAACCTGCTCGATGTGCAGACCCAGCAGGCCGTCTGCGTCAACGGCTATCTGGCGCTGGACGTGCTGAAGAAGACCGGCCGCGAAATGATCAATGGCTGCACCCGCGTGGCCACCACCGGCATGAGCGCGCTGGCTGTGGCGCAGACGGTGGCCCGCGCCACCGGCAACCAGATCCGCGTGATGGAGATGCTCTCGGGCGTCAACGAGACCATAGGCAACCTGATCAGCGAGACCGGCCGCGCGCTGAACCAGCACGTGGACCAGACCACCCAGTTCGCGCAGAACCCGATGCTGGGCATAGACAAGATGAAGGAAATGTTCGACCAGACCTTCCAGGCCATGGACGCAATGGACAACTTCCGCGCCAAGGCCATCGACGTGATGGGCCAGAACAATCTGATGCTGCGCGAGCAACTCGACCGCGCCGACACCCATGTGGACCGGGTGCGGCAGCAGCGGGCGCGGGAGGCGGTGGGGAGTGCGGGGGATGTGGCGGGGCCGGTGAAGTTGTGACGGGCAGCGGGATTCATAGCCCGCGCGCTCAAGTCACGGCCTTTCGCGCCAGTATCCGGGCCGTCGCCCATGGTGGGCAAGGGCGCTGATGTGTACCGTATTGCCTGCGACTCGATAAAGCATCGAGAACGGATACCTGCCGATCGGAAACAGGTAGCGGCCTTTTGAAGTTGCCGTCCCGATGCCCGGAAAGTCAGCTATTAGGCGAGCCTTCGATTCAAAGGTGGCGAGGAAATTGTCCGCGGCGAAGGCGCCGAACTGCTGCCTGCAGAAGGCGGCCGCGTCTGCCAATTCAGCTTCGGCTTCCGGCGTGAGTACATAGCTCACTTCAGCGATGCACGGATGCGCGCCACCGCTTCGGGTCCGTTGACCCACTGCGCCTGGCCATCGGCGATGCGCGCTTCGCGTCGGTCAGCCTCCTCGGACCAGGCTTGCTCCCATTCCGGGTCATGGCCAAGACTGGCCAGCAGCCGGTCCACGAGTCTTGACCTGTCTGCCTGCGGCAGGCTCAGCGCCTCAGCTTCGAGTACGTCTATTGGGATAGGCATCGCGCACCTCATCTGTTCGCAGAAGGGGAAGCATGCCACAAGCGCAAGGAGGCTGGACTTGGGCGCTGCCCTTGCTGTGGCCTGGGTGTCTTGCGGCAAAGGTGCAGGGCTGGCACTCAGTCCACCTTGATATCCGACTTCCTCACCAGCTTGGCATAGCGCTCCGTCTCGCTGCGGAAGAAGCGGGCTGCTGCCTCTGGCGTGCTGGGGTGGATGTCATTGCCCTGGCGGGCCATCGCCTCCTTGACCTCGGGCGTGGCAAAGGCGGTGATGAAGGCGGCGTGCAGGCGCTTGACCTCTGCGGCGGGGAGTTTGGCCGGGGCGATCACGGCGAACCAGCCGCTGGCGTCATAGTTGGGCAGGCCTTGTTCGGCGATGGTCGGGATCTCCGGCGCGGCGGCCGAGCGGCTCTGGCCGCCGACGCCGATGGCGCGCAGCGCGCCGTTCTTCAGATGGCCCTGGATGGCGGGCAGGGCCAGCACGCCCATTTCGACCTGGCCGCCGATCAGGTCGGCAATCATCGGGCCCGAGCCCTTGTAGGGGATGTGGCGGATGACGACACCGGCCTCGTCGACGAACATCTCGGCCGCCAGATGCAGGATGGTGCCGTTGCCCGACGAGGCGTAGTTGTAGGCATCGGGCCTGGCCTTCAGGAACGCGATCAGCTCCTTGACGTTCTTGGCCGGCACCTTGGCCGGGTTGACGACCAAGACCATGGGCGTGCTGCCGATCACCGAGATGGCGGTGATGTCCTCGATCGAATCGAACGGAATCTTCTTGTAGACGCTGGGGTTGATGACGTGGTTGTTCGAGACCACGCCTATCGTCAGCCCATCGGGCGCGGCCTTGACCAGCGACGCCGTGCCGGTGATGCCGCCCGCGCCGGGCAGGTTTTCTATCATCACCGGCTGGCCGCCCAGCGCCTTGGACAGGGCGGGGCCGACGGCGCGGACAATCGTGTCAACACCCGACCCCGCGCCCACCGGCAGGATGATGCGCAACGGCTTGTCGGTGGTTTGAGCCCAGAGGGTGGGGGTGACGCAAAGCAGGCCGGTGGCCAGCAGCGTGATGAGGCGGCGGTGTACTTGGATCATGTGATGTCTCCTGCGGGGCAGTGTTTTTGTAGCTTCAGTTCTTGGCCTTCAATCGGGCCAACACCTCTTCGGTGTGTTCGCCCACGGCGGCCAGCGGCTGGCGCACTGGCAGGCGCGCGCCGCCCATCAGCATGGGCAGGAGGACGACATCGGTGCTGCTGCCGTCCTCGCATTGCATGGGCGCCAGGCCGCCGCTGGCACGCAGATGCGGGTCCTGCAGCAACTGGTCGGGGCGGGCGATCGGTGCATAGGGCAGGCCGGCAGCCTCGAGCTTGGCCGACAGCTCGGCGATGTCGTGTTCCGAGAGGATGGCGCCCAGCCGCTCCAGCACCTGCGGGCGTATCGCCACGCGCAGCTCGTTGGTGGCCAGGGCCGGATCGGCCAGCAGGTCGGGGCGCTCCAGCAGCTGGCACAGCTGGGTCCACTGCTTGTCGCTGACCGCAGCGATGAACAGCTGCTCGCCGCGGGCCACAGTGAACACGTCATAGACCGACCAGGGCGAGGCCCGTGCCGGCATCGGCGGCGGCGATTCGCCTGTCATGGCCGCCTGCTGCATATGCGAGGCGACCAGGAAGGTGCAGTTCTCGAACAGCGCGCTCTGCACCTCCTGCCCACGGCCCGTGCGCTGGCGCTCCCACAGCGCGGCCAGCACGCCGATCACGCCGAACATGCCGCCCATGATGTCGTTGACCGAGGCACCGGCGCGCAGCGGGCGGCCCGGCGGGCCGGTCATGTAGGCCAGGCCGGCCATCATCTGCACCACCTCGTCCAGCGCCAGCCGGTGCTCGTAGGGGCCGGGGAGAAAGCCCTTGTGCGAGGCATAGATCAGGCGCGGGAAGACCTTGGCCAGGCTCGCGTAGTCCAGCCCCAGGTTGGCCATCAGGCCGGGGCGGAAGTTTTCCACCACCACATCGCTCTGGCCTATCAGCTCGCGTGCGTTGGCCAGGCCCTCGGGGGTCTGGATGTCCAGCACCACGCTCTTCTTGTTGCGGTTGAAGCTGCGGTAGAAGCCCATGCCGACGCCGGACATCGTGCGTGTGCGGTCGCCGCTGGGCGGCTCTATCTTGATCACCTCGGCGCCCAGATCGGCGAGGATCATGCCGCAGGTCGGGCCCATCACCATATGGCTGAATTCGATCACGCGCACGCCGGCCAGGGGCAGGGCGCGCTCGGTGTTGGTGTCTGTGCTCATGATGCGTGCTGATGGGAAAAGGTCTTGGGCAGGCCGGCCCGCCAGAGTGTGCCGTGCAGGGCCTCGCCTTGCAGCCATTCGGCGACATCGGCGCGCAACGCCAGCAGCGCCGGCAGATTGACGCCCGTTTGCAAGCCCATGCTCTGCAGCATGAACAGCAGATCCTCGGTGGCCGCATTGCCGCTGGCGCCGGGCGCGTGAGGGCAGCCGCCGATGCCGGCCAGCGAGGCGTCGAAGCGGTTCACGCCCAGGCGCAGCGCGGCATAGGCATTGGCCAGCGCCAAGCCGCGGGTGTCATGGAAGTGGCCGCAGGCCAGGCGCTCGCCGGCAACCTTCAATGCCTGGCCGAACAGATCATCGACCATTGCCGGATCGGCATAGCCCACCGTGTCGGCCAGGCTGACGCGGTCGGCGCCCGCATCCAGCAGGGCCTGCATCAGGCGCAGCACCTCGGCGGTGGAGACCTGGCCCTGCAAGGTGCAGCCGAAGGCCGTGCCGACGCCGCCCTCGATGATCGTTATCGAGCCAGTGGAGTCGCGCAACGCGCGCATCTTTGCCACCTCGGCCACCACCTCGTCCGGCGTCTTGCGCAGATTGGCCAGGCTGTGCGCATGGCTGGCAGACAGCGTCACGACCATCAGCGCGGCACCGGCGGCGATCGCATGCTCGGCGCCCTTCAGATTGGGCACCAGCACCGAGGCCATCAGGCCGGGCAGGGTGCGGGCATAGGCCAGCACCTCGGCGGTGTCGGCCAGCTGCGGCAACAGGCGCGCCGGCACAAAGGAGCCGACCTCGATCTCGCGCTGGCCGGCCGCGTGGGCGCGCCGCAGCCATTCCAGCTTTTTCGCGGTGGGCAGCACGGTGGCAATGCTTTGCAGACCGTCGCGCAGACCGACTTCGCGCACGACGACCGAGGGGGGAAGGGTGGACATGGGGCAGGGCAGAAGCTGGGGATGGGTGATGTTCAGCCATTCCGGAATGCCGCGCCAGCGGTATTTTGGAACTATCAGCGTTCCAATCCGGAATGTCACAATGACCCATGAGCGCCGCCTTCGACCCCGTCACCCTGAGGCTGTT
>Ga0187842_1000030_pt1 | contig 74903 bp, 58 predicted proteins | sample SpaLakP09_SKY_41_FD_134514 | JGI IMG/M metagenome (GOLD analysis project Ga0187842, IMG submission 134514) | Oligotrophic lake water microbial communities from Sparkling Lake, Wisconsin, USA - SP09_SKY_41 | ecosystem: Environmental > Aquatic > Freshwater > Lake | place: USA: Sparkling Lake... | reverse complement strand
CGTGGTGCTCAAGCCGGCCGAGAGCACACCGATCAGCATCCTGGTGATGGCCGAGCTGATCGCCGACCTGCTGCCGCCGGGCGTGCTGAACATCGTCAACGGCTATGGCCGCGAGGCCGGCATCCCGCTGGCAGAAAGCAAGCGCATCGCCAAGATCGCCTTCACCGGCTCGACGGCCACCGGCCGCGTGATCGCGCAGGCGGCGGCCACCAACCTGATTCCGGCCACCCTGGAGCTGGGCGGCAAGAGCCCCAACATCTTCTTCGAGGACGTGGCCGCGGCCGACGACGCCTTTCTGGACAAGGCGATCGAGGGCCTGGTGCTGTTCGCCTTCAACCAGGGCGAGGTCTGCACCTGCCCCTCGCGTGCGCTGATCCAGGAATCGATCTACGACCGTTTCATCGAGCGCGCCCTCAAGCGCGTGGCCGCCATCAAGCAGGGCAGCCCGCTGGACACCGAGACGATGATGGGCGCGCAGGCGTCCGCCATGCAGATGGACAAGATCATGAGCTATATGGCCCTGGGCAAGGAGGAAGGCGCCAAGCTGCTGATCGGCGGCGACCTCGCGCAGCTGCCCGGCGATCTGGCCGGCGGCTACTACGTCCAGCCCACGCTGTTCCAGGGCAACAACCAGATGCGCATCTTCCGCGAAGAGATCTTCGGCCCGGTGCTGGCCGTGACCACCTTCAGGGACGAGGCCGAGGCGATGCAGATCGCCAACGACACGCCCTACGGCCTGGGCGCCGGCGTCTGGACCCGCGACGGCAGCCGCGCCTACCGCTTTGGCCGCGGCATCCAGGCCGGCCGCGTCTGGACCAACTGCTACCACGCCTACCCGGCCCATGCGACCTTCGGCGGCTACAAGGAATCCGGCATCGGCCGCGAGACCCACAAGATGATGCTGGACCACTACCAGCAGACCAAGAACCTGCTGGTCAGCTACTCGCCGGACAAGCTGGGGTTCTTCTGATCCTTCGCCACGGCGCATCCGCGCAGGCACAGCCCCGTCAGCTGACGGGCGCCTGTGCGGGGCCGAGGAGCGCAGCGGCTTGGGCCAGCACGCGCCAGCGTGCGGATCGATAAACCGACTGGGCGCGTTTGTCCGAGCTTAGTGAGCGAAGTGAACGGGTGCGAGTTACGCGACCGGCCCAAGCTGCGAGCACCGCAGGGAAGTCGCCCAGCAAGGGCGACCCCCGCACTGAAGCCCGGCGGCTGGCGGGGCTGGGCCTGCGCCGCCACCGCCCTGGATCAGCCTGGAACTGCCGACTCAAGCCGCCAGCAACTGCCTCAGCACAAACGGCAGGATGCCGCCATGCCGGTAGTACTCGACCTCGATGGCGGTATCGATGCGCAGGCGCAGAGTCACCTCGCGCACACTGCCGTCCGCTCGCGTGATGCGCAGCAGCGCGTCGGCCTGGGGTTTGATGTCGTCGCCAACATCGATATCAATCACCTCGTTGCCGGTCAGGCACAAGGTCTCCCAGCTGTCTGCGCCCAGGAACTGCAGCGGCAACACGCCCATGCCGACCCGATTGGCGCGGTGGATGCGCTCGAAGCTGCGCGCCACCACGGCCTTGATGCCCAGGAGCTGCGTGCCCTTGGCGGCCCAGTCGCGGCTGGAGCCGGTGCCGTATTCCTCGCCGCCGAAGACCACCGTCGGCGTGCCATCAGCGATGTACTGCATCGCGGCGTCGTAGATGAAGCGCTTGTCGCCCGAGGGCTGGAACAGCGTGTAGCCGCCTTCCTCGCGGCTGCCGTCGGCCTTGGGCGGAATCATCAGGTTCTTCAGTCGCACATTGGCGAAGGTGCCGCGCATCATCACCTCGTGGTGGCCGCGGCGCGAGCCGTAGCTGTTGAAGTCGGCCTTGCTCACGCCGCGTGACAGCAGGTACTGGCCGCCGGGCGAGGCCTCCTTGATCGCGCCGGCCGGCGAGATGTGGTCGGTGGTGATCGAGTCGCCGAACAGGGCCATCACACGGGCGCCGGTGATGCGGGCCGCGCCGCCTTTGGGCTGCATGTCGAAGCCCTGGAAGAAGGGCGGTTCGGCGATATAGCTGCTGACCGGCCAGTCATAGACCTGTCCGGTGGTGCTGTTGATCTTCTGCCAGAGCTTGCCGGGCTTGGTGGCGACGCGGGCGTAGTTCTCGCGGAAGGCCTTGGGGCGCATCGCGAAGCGCATCAGCTTGTGCACCTCCTCGCTGGTCGGCCAGATGTCGCCCAGGTACACGTCTCGCCCGCCCTTACCCTTGCCAATCGGCTCGGTCATCAGATCGCGGGTCACGCTGCCGGCCAGCGCGTAGGCCACCACCAGCGGCGGCGAGGCCAGGAAGTTGGCCTTGATATTGGGGTGGATGCGCGCCTCGAAATTGCGGTTGCCCGACAGCACGGCGGCGCAGACCAGGTCATGCTGGGTGATGGCCTCGTTGAACTCGGGAATCAGGTCGCCGGCATTGCCTATGCAGGTGGTGCAGCCATAGGCGGCGACGTTGAAGCCGAGCTTCTCAAGGTAGGGCAGGAGGCCGGCGTTCTCCAGGTACTCGGTGACGATGCGCGAGCCCGGGGCCAGCGAGGTCTTGATCTTGGGCGAGACCTTGAGCCCCGCCTCGACGGCCTTCTTGGCCAGTAGGCCGGCGGCCAGCATCACGCCGGGGTTGGAGGTGTTGGTGCAGGAGGTGATGGCGGCGATCAGGATGTCGCCGTGGCGCAGGTCGATGCCGTTGCTGGTGGTGACCTTGGTCTGCAGCGCATCGGCCGGCTGGTTGAAGCCGTTCTCGGCCGTGGGCTTGCTGAGCAGCTCGCCGAACTGCCGGGACAGGTTCGTGATCGCTATCCGGTCCTGCGGGCGCTTGGGGCCAGCCAGCGAGGGCACGACCGTGCCCAGATCGAGGCTGACGACGCGGGTGTAGTCCACAGTACCGTTGAATTGCGGCGTGCCGGGAATGCCGAACAGCTCCTGCGCCCGGAAGTAGGCCTCGAAGGCCTCGATCTCGCGCTTGGTGCGGCCGGTGCCCTCGAAGTATTCGATCGTCTTCTCATCGACCGGGAAGAAGCCCATCGTCGCGCCGTACTCGGGCGCCATATTGCCTATGGTCGCGCGGTCCGGCAGGCTCAGGCGGGCCACGCCGGGGCCGAAGAACTCGACGAAGCTGCCCACCACCTTCTCGCGGCGCAGGATTTCGGTCACCGTCAGCACCAGGTCGGTGGCGGTGACGCCCTCGCGCAAGGCCCCCGTCATCTCGAAACCGACCACATCGGGCGTCAGGAAATAGACCGGCTGGCCCAGCATGCCGGCCTCGGCCTCGATGCCGCCCACGCCCCAGCCGACGACGCCAATGCCGTTGATCATCGTCGTGTGGCTGTCGGTGCCGACCAGGGTGTCGGGGTAATAGGTCTTGTCTTTCGACTTGTGCACGCCGCGGGCCAGATACTCCAGATTGACCTGGTGGACGATGCCGAAGCCCGGGGGCACGACGCCGAAAGTGTCGAAGGCCTGCATGCCCCATTTCATGAATTCGTAGCGCTCGCGGTTGCGCTCGAACTCCAGCTTCATGTTCAGATCCAGCGACTTCTTCGTGCCGAAGTGGTCGATCATGATCGAGTGGTCGACGACCAGATCGACCGGCACCAGCGGCTCTATGGTCTTGGGGTTCTTGCCCATGCGCGCCGCCACATTGCGCATCGCCGCCAAGTCGGCCAGCAGCGGCACACCGGTGAAGTCCTGCAGCACCACGCGGGCGACGACGAAGGGGATCTCGTCGGTGCGCTGCGCCACCGGCGCCCAGTTGGCCAGCTGCTGCACATGCTCGGCCGTGACCTTCTGGCCATCGCAGTTGCGCAGCACCGACTCCAGCACGATGCGCAGCGACACCGGCAGGCGCTTGATGCTCGGGAACTGCCTGGCCAGCAGTGGCAGCGACCAGAACTGCCCCTTTTGCCCCGCTGCCGGTGCAAACGAGGCCAGCGTGCTGGCGAATGCGTGGGTCACTGCGGGGGGGACTGCTGGCTTGGCTGGCATGACGGGACTCCGGACGTTGCGCGTGGAGCGGCCATTGTGTCAGGGCGCTGTTGACACCGGCAAGTCAAAGGTCAACAGAGCCGAAGTCAAGCCAGGCGCTTGCCAAGCCAATGGTCCAGGGTCAGGACTGAAGGCCGGGTGACCATCACCACCGCCAGCATCAAAGCCCAGACCAGATGCTGCTCCAGCGCGGCCGGCGCATCCTTCAGCACATGGTAGTACGACAGCACCGCGACGAGATTCAATACCGACAAGCCGGCGGCCGAGAAGCGCGTGGCCAGGCCCAGCAACAACAGCACCGGCAGCACCAGCTCGCCGGCGGTGCCACAGAGTGCGGCCAGAGCCGGTGGCAGCAGGGGCACCTGGTATTCGTCGGTGAACAGCGCGACGGTGCTGTCCCAGTCACGGATCTTGGTCAGGCCTGACAGGAAGAACACCTTGGCCAGGTAGACGCGCATGGCCATTTGGGCCAGCGGCGCCAGCGCGTCGAGCAGGCGGGCGATCGGCGCCCAGAATCGGTTGAGGGCTTGCAGCGGCTGTGTCATGGAGCGTCCTGGTGGTTGGCGGGTTGATCAACAGTCGCGCCAAGCCTCGAAAACTTACAGCGCTTTCGCCGAGAGCCGAGCCGCGCGACAATCCCGCCCTTGTTCGCAGGAGTTGGAATGATTGTTCGAATCGATATCGATGGCAATGACATCGCGCTGTATGACTACCGGGTCAGCTATGAGTCCGAGGATCTGTATGCCGACAGCGGTCTGAGCTCGGTGCTGGAGGCCCTGGTGGCCGCCGTCGAGGGCCTGGCGCCCAGCGTGGTGGGGTTGGAGGTCTGGTACCGCGGCGTGGTTTCGGGCACCTATCCGCTGACCGTGGTGGCGATGAGCCCGGACCAGATCACCGAGCATGCCCAGAACACGACGGCGGCGATCGAGGAGGCGATGCAGTAGGGTGGTTTCGCCCACCGCCGGCGAGGTGCTCGAATGTCAACCACTCAAATCGATGTGGTAAAAATTGCAAAAACTGCTCTAGGTCACCCCCTTTTGGGGGGGCGAGTCATACTGAAGGGGGATGTTGCAGAGCAGCGCCAAAGCAGAAGATCCGCTCCAGCTGGCTGCAGTAGGTCAGATCAAGGATGACTCCATGCATTTCGATGAACGTAACGAAGGTGACTATCGGATCTACGCTGGCGCGATCGAGGCACCGTCTGGCGATGGCTACCTCGCGGCCGTGGTCGTGAAACGCATACGCGGCGAGACCACACACACCGGCGCCGAAGCCTTCCGTGATGAAAGCCTGGCCTGTGGCCATCGCTGGGCCGAGCCGGAAGGGGCGCTGGCCTATGCCATCACCAAGGCGTTGAAACTGATTCGCAGCGAGCCCGCGGCCCTGCGCTGCTGAGCCCGCATCTGCCTGCATCTGCGGCAGATCCCGCAGCCACCATGAAAAAGAGCGGCCTAGGCCGCTCTTGTCACGTCAGCGCGGGCCGGTCTTCGGCGGGCGGCCATCGCGGCGCGGTTCGCCGCGCGGGCCCGCCGGGCGAGGTCCTGGGCGCTGGCCGGGGCGTTGATCGGCTCGGGGGCCGCGGTTGTCGCGTGGCTCACGCTGTTCGCGATTCCCCGGCGGGCCGCTGCGATGGGGCGCCGGCGCCTGCTGCGCGCGCTGCTCGGCCTCCTGGCGGGCCAGGGCCAGCAGGCCGTCCAGCTCTTCCATCGCCACACCCTTGAGCGCGCAGAAGTTGGCCGGCGTCAGGGTCGTGGTTTCGAAGGCGCGCAGCAGGTTGAAGCGGTTGCGGCGCTGTTCTTCTTCCTGCGCATGCTGGGCTTGCTCTTGCGCTCGAGCGGCCTCGTGGTTGGCGCGGCGACGGGCCAGTTCCTGCACGGCGATCTGGCGATGTTCTTCGCTCATCTCGCCGGCCTCGGCGCCGTCCAGGTCATAGCGGTGCTTGGCCTTGCTGGCGGCGATCAGATAGGAGGTGCTGCCGGTGTAGCGGCGAAAGAACGCCGACAACACCTGCTTGCTGAACTGGCCGGGCGCACGCTCCTGGATATCGGCCTGGATGCGCAGCTTCAGTGGCTTGGCCGCACCGGCAAACAGTGCCGGGAACAGGGCCTTGAGCTGCTGGGCACAGGCGGCGGGGCTCATGGCAGGCGTGCTGGCGGGCTGCTGGGCAGCAGCAGGCTCAGCTTCGGCACCCGCGTCGGCGTCAGCTACGGCCTCGGCGGGCGCTTCGGCCTCAATGGCTTCCGGTGAAGAAGCTTCATCAGCGGCAGCAGCGGGCGCGGCGGCGTCGGTAGCAATAACTTCAACCGGCGGCAAGGAATCGTCAGAAGACATGGGTCGGGCAATCAGCGGGAAAGGGGTCGATTGTGCCAAGTTTGTGAGTGGCACCTGAAATCAGGGGCGACGCTGCAGCAGGCGGCCCGCGCGGCCGGTGCTGGTTTGGCTTTCGCCGACATAGCTTTGCACCCCGTTCACAAAGACGGCGGTGATGCCGTCAGATACCTCCAGCGGCTGCTCGTAGCTCGCGCGGTCCTGCACACGCGCCGGGTCGAACACCACCACATCGGCGAACCAGCCGGGCTGCAACTGGCCCCGCTGATGCAGGCGGAAGTTGCGCGCCGACAGGCCGGTCATCTTGTAGATCGCCTCCTCCAGCGGGAACAATTGGCGCTCGCGGCAGTAGCGGGCCAGCACGCGGGGGAAGGCGCCCCACAGCCGCGGGTGCGGATGGCGGTCGTGGGGCAGGCCGTCGGAGCCAATCATCGTCAGCGGGTGGGCGACGATGCGCTCGACATCGTCCTCGTGCATCTGGAAGTAGCAGGCACCGCCGGGCTGCAGGCGCCGGCAGGCCTGCTGCTGAGTGATGCCCCAATCGGCGGCGATGTCGGCCAGCAGCCGTCCCTCCTGTCCGGGGTGCGGGTCCGACCAGGTCAGGCGCACGTCGATCACGCCGTCGACCAGATCCTCGCGCAGAACGGTGGAGCCGGCCACATAGGGATAGACGTCCATCGCCACCGCCTGGCGCGCGGCCAGCTGCTCGATCAGCGGCAGGGTTTCGCGCGTGCGGCCCCACTGCGACGGCCCGGCGCATTTATGGTGCGAGATGATCAAGGGAACGCCGGCCTCGAAGGCCGTGTCGCCGGCCTCGTGCAGCGCCTCGATGATGGCCTGCATCTCGCTGCGCAGATGGCTGGTGTAGACGCCGCCTTGGCGGGCGACGACGCGGGCCAGGGCCAGCACCTCGTCGGCCGGCGCGGCAAAGGCGGGCTCGTAGAACAGGCCGGAGGACAGGCCGATGGCGCCGTCTTGCAGGCATTCATCGAGCAGCGCTTCCATCGTCGCCAGCTCGGCTGCGGTGGCGGGCTGCGTCAAATCGTCCATCGCCGCAAAGCGCAGCGTCGTGTGGCCGATCAGCAGCGCCACGTTCAGCGCCGGTTGTGCGGCCTCGAAGGCGGCTCGGTAGTCGGCCATCGCAGCAAAGCGGAACGACTCCTGGCCCAGCAGATTGAGTGGCGGCTGCGGCGCCTCTGTGACCAGCGGCAGCAGCGAAATGCCGCAGTTGCCTGCGATCACCGTGGTGATGCCCTGCGATATCTTGGGCCGCATCTGGGGCTGCTGCAGCAGCATCGCGTCGTCATGCGTGTGCACGTCGATGAAGCCGGGGGCGATGGCCTGGCCCAGGCAATCGATGACCTCGACCTCATTCATGTCTATCTGATCGCGTAAGTCGGTTCCGATCAACTCGATCCGGTCACCGGCCAGCAGCACATCGCCAACAAAACCCGGCGCGCCGCTGCCATCGAGCACCAGACCGCCCTGCAGCAGGGTGCGCATCAGGACTCGCCCCAGTTCAGCAGTGGGTGGTGGCGCGTGTCCAGGCCGTGAGTCGAAAGTACCTTGCGCACGCCGGCCAGGCGCTGCACGACGCTGTCCCCCAGGCGCTGGGCGATCAGCACGGTCAGCACCTCCAGCACGGTGAGGTGGGCCAGATAGGCCTCGGTGCCGACATGCATCACCGGATCGTCGGGCACCTGGATGGCGATGACGATGTCGGCGAGTTTCGCCAGCGGCGTCCCGGCCTGGGTCAAGGCGATCACCGTCGCGCCCTGGCCGCGGGCGACCTCGACGGCTTCCAGCAGCGACGGCATGCCGCCGACGTGGGAGATCGCGAAGGCCACACTGCCGGCCTGCAGCGTGGCGGCCGAGACCAGCTGCAGATGCTGGTCCAGATAGGCGTTGGCGACCAGGCCCATGCGGAACAGCCGCGCCTGCATGTCGGCGGCCATGAAGCTGGAGGTGGCGCCCACGCACCAGCAGTCCACCCGCTTGGCGGCGACGAAGGCATCTGCCGCCGCCTCCAGCGCCTGCGGGCTCAGCTGCGCCTGCACGCCATTGACGGCCGCCGCGGCGCTCTTGATGACCTTGGAGACCACCTGGGCCGTGTCGTCATGCAGCTGCACGCGACGGTGCAGCGGCGAGCCGCTGACGGCCAGCTCCTGGGCCAGCGCCAGCTTGAACTCGCGCAGGCCGGCAAAGCCCAGCTCGCGCACCGCCCGCATGATGGTCGGCACGGAGGTGTTGGCCCGCTCGGCCAAGGCCTCGAAGCTCTCGTTCAGCGCCCGCTCGGGGTCGCTCAGCACGATCTGCAGCGTCTCGCGCCGAGCCGCGGCCATAGTGCCGCTGCTGTCGGCCAGCAGGTCGGCGATCTGTTTCAGCACCGGTGTGGTCATCGAATCAGGCTCAGAAGCAAGTGACGAGGGCGTCGATGACGCGGTAGTCGGTATCGACCACGGGCATCCAGCGCCATTTGTCGAAGGTGGTGCAGGGGTGAGACACCCCCAGCGCCACGCGGTCGCCGACCTGCAGGCCGGCCGGTTCATCGCCCAGGCGCAGATAGGCATGCTGATCGTTCATGCCGCTGATCGTCCAGCCCGCGGGCGTGGCCTTCGGCGTGCGGCTGTTCAAGACGCACAACGTGATCGGTACCGGCATGTCCAGGTCGTAGGAGATGTCGCGCTTGCCCACGGCCAGGATGGCAAGACCTGGCTCCGGCAGCGACTGCACCGTGGCCCAGACCTCCAGCGCCGCCTGCAGGCCATTGCCGCAGCCCAGCCGCTGGTTGACCACCGAGACCATGCGCTTGTAGAAGCCATGGTCGTGGGTGATATAGCAGCCGGAGCGCAATAGGCCGATCACCGGCTTCTTGAGGGCAGGGCGCAGGGCCGGCACGACCAGATCGAAGATCGCCGAGCCGCCGGCCGAGACGATGATCTCGTCGGCCTCGAACAGGTCTTCCCGCTCGCATTGCAGGGCGATGGCGGTGACGCGGTCCATCAGCGCCTGCGCAAATGGCACATCGGCGGCGCTGTCGCCCTTGGCGCCCAGGCCTTCGTAGCATTCGATGCCGGAGAGGACCACGGCGCTGTTCGCGCGGGCCCGGCGGGCCAGTGCAATCGCCTCATCGGCGGTGCGGCAGCCGGTGCGGCCGCCCATGGTGCCAAGCTCCAGCAGCACCTCGAAGGGCTTGGCCGGATTGGAGGCCTCGATCAGGGCCAGCTGGGCCAGCGAATCGAGCAGGAACAGCACGCGCAGATCGGCATGCTGGGCCAGCAGGGCCTGGACGCCGCGCAAATCACCGGCATCGAGCACCTGGTTGGCGATCACGCAGCGGCGGGCGCCCGCCTGCACGCCTATGCGCAGTTGGGTCACCGTCGCAAAAGTCAGGCCCCAGGCGCCGGCGTCGAGCTGGCGCTGGAACAGCTGGGGTGACATGGTGGTCTTGCCATGGGGCGCGAAACGCACGCCGGCATCATTGGCATAGCCCTGCATCCAGCCAAGGTTGTGGTTCAGCGACTCGGCCCGTACGACGGCCAGCGGCAGCGGCAGATCACCGTTCAGCACATTCCAGCCCTGGGCGGCAATTTCGGAGCGGCGCAGGGTCGGTGCCTGGTGCGGATAGCCTTTATGCGAAGCGTCCAGCAGGGGGTCGATCAAGTCGTTGATGTTCATGCCTGAGTGTCCATCATCAGTTCGCGCCGGCTGCACGCCACCCAGCGGCCGGGGCGTATTTCTTCGAGTTCGGGGCGTGTGTCCGCGCAGGCGGCCACCGCCTGCGGGCAGCGGGTGCGGAAGACGCAGCCCGAGGGCGGATCGATCGGGCTCGGGATGTCGCCCTTCAAGACGATGCGCTCGGTCTTGATTTCGGGGTCGGGCTTGGGTGAGGCGGCCAGGAGGGCCTGGGTGTAGGGGTGCAGCGGGCGCTCGAACAGCGCCTGCGTGCTGGCCACCTCCATCACCCGGCCGAGATACAAAACGACGACGCGGTCGCACAGGTACTCGACCACATCGAGGTCGTGCGAGATGAACAGCATCGTCAGCTTCAGGCGCTCGCGCAGATCGCACAGCAGGTTGACGACCTGGGCCTGGATCGACACATCCAGCGCCGACAGCGGCTCGTCAGCGACGATGAATTCCGGCTCCACGGCCAAGGCGCGGGCCACGCCGATGCGCTGGCGCTGGCCGCCGGAAAACTCGTGCGGGTAGCGGCTGGCATGCTCGGGCCGCAGGCCCACCAGATCCAGCAGCTCGGCGATGCGGGCCATGCTCTGGCCGGGGCCCTGGGCCAGGCCGTGGGTGGCCAAGGCCTCGCCGAGGATGTCGCGCACGCGCATCTTCGGGTTCAGGCTGGCATAGGGGTCCTGAAAAATGATCTGCAGCTTGCTGCGCAGCTGGCGCATGCGCTTGGACGTGGTCGTGCCCAGGTCTTCGCCGCGGTACAGCACCTGGCCGCTGCTGGCGTCGATCAGGCGCAGCAGGGTGCGGCCTATGGTCGATTTGCCCGAGCCGGACTCGCCGACCAGGCCCAGCGTCTCGCCGGGCTGTATCGTGAACGACACGTCGTCAACGGCGCGCACCGGGCGGGCGCTGCTGCCGAAATAGCGCTTCAGCTGTTTGACTTCGATCAGCGGCTGAACGCTCATGCGGCCTCCTGGGTGGCTTCGGTCAACACGCAGCGGGTCTGGCGGCCGGCGCCATCGGCCAGCAGCTCGGGCATGGCCAGGTCGCAGCGGGGTATTGTCCTGTCACAGCGCGGCGCGAACGCGCAGCCGGGCGGCGGTGCCAGCGGGCTGGAGACCTGGCCCCGGATGGCATAGAGCCGCCGCGGGCCCGTGCCCCGATGCGGCGGCTGCTTGCCCGGCAGGCAGGCCAGGAGGCCCTGCGTGTACGGGTGTCGCGGCGCGGCGAACAGCTCGCGCACGGGAGCGGCCTCGACGATGCGGCCGGCATACATCACCGCCACCTCGTCGGCATGGTGGGCGACGACGCCCAGATTGTGGGTGATGAACAGGATGCTGGTGCCCATCTCTCGCTGCAGCTTGCGCATCAGCTCCAAGATTTGCGCCTGTATCGTCACGTCCAGCGCGGTGGTCGGCTCGTCGGCGATCAAGAGCGTCGGATCGCAGGCCATGGCCAGCGCGATCATCACCCGCTGGCGCATGCCGCCCGACAGCTGGTGCGGGTATTCGTGCAGGCGCTGGCCGGCGGCCGGTATCTCGACCAGATCCAGCATCTGCCTGGCGCGGGCCAGCGCCTCGGCATGGCTGGCACCCTTGTGCAGGCGCACGCTCTCGGCGATCTGTTCGCCGATGGTGAAGACCGGGTTCAGGCTGGTCATGGGCTCCTGAAAGATCATCGCGATCTGGTTGCCGCGCACGGCGCGCATCTGGCGCTCGGGCAGGCTCAGCAGGTCCACGGTCTGGCCGGAACGATCGACGAACAGGGCCGAGCCGGCCACCGTGGTGCGAGCCGTGCGTGGCAGCAGCCGCATCAGGGTCAGGCTGGTGACCGATTTGCCCGAGCCCGATTCGCCGACCAGGGCCGTCGTGCGGCCGGGCAGGATGTCGAAGCTGACCTCGGCCACCGAGTGCACGGCGCCCTCGTCGGTGTGGAAGGTGGTGCTCAGATGGCGCACCTGCAGGCGTGGCGTGGTCATGGCATCAGGCATCACATTGACTTCTTCAAACGCGGGTCGAGCAGGTCTCGCACGCCGTCGCCCAGCACCTGCAGGGACAGCGCGGTCAGGATGATGGCCAGGCCCGGGTAGAGCACGACACCCAGGGACTGGTGGGCGTATTGCTGGCCGCCGGCGACCATCGTGCCCCAGGTGGGTATCTCCGGCGGCACGCCGACGCCCAGAAAGCTCAGTGCCGCCTCGGCCAGGATCGCATAGGCAAAGATGAAGGAGGCCTGGACCAGGATGGGCGACAGCAGATTGGGCAGGATATGGCGCCACAGAATCCGCCAGGTGGCAATGCCCAGCGCCCGCGCCGCCTCGACGAAAAGCAGCTCGCGCACCACCAGCGTCGAGGCGCGCACCACCCGTGCCACCCGCGGCGTGTAGACCAGCACCAGGGCCAGCACCACGTTCAGCAGCGAAGGACCGAGGATGGCGACGAGTGCGATCGCCAAGAGGATGTCGGGCAGCGACATCATCGCGTCAACGATGCGCATCAAGGGGGCATCGAGCCGGCGGAAGAAGCCCGCGACCAGTCCCAGCAGCGTGCCGCCCAGGATGGCGCCGAACGCGGTCAACGCCGCAATCGCCAGCGAGTAGCGGCCGCCGAAGGCGATGCGCGAGAACAGGTCGCGGCCCAGTTCGTCGGTGCCCAGGTAGTGGCTGGCGCTGGGCGCGTTCAGCCGCTCCAGCACAGCCGTGTCATTGGGGTCGTAGGGAGTGACCCACTGCGCGGCCATGGCGATCAGCACCACCGTCAGCAGCACCAGCGCAGCCAGCAGCACGATGCGGCGGCGAAACAGTTTTCTCAGCAGCAGGCCCATCAGTATTTCACCCGGGGATCGACGGCCATATAGAGCAGGTCAACCAGGAAATTGATGACCACGTAGATGGCGGCGATGACCAGCAACGCGCCCTGGATGACCGGATAGTCGCGGCGCAGCACCGCGTTGACGACCAGGCTGCCGACGCCGGGCAGGCCGAACACCGTTTCGGTGACGACGGCCCCGCCTATCATCAGCGCCACCGTCAGGCCGATCACGGTGACGATGGGCACCAGCGCATTGCGCAGCGCGTGCTTGAGGACCACCGGCCACTCGCCCAGTCCCTTGGCGCGGGCGGTGCGCACATAGTCCTCGCCCAGCACGTCCAGCATAGAGGCGCGGGTGAAGCGGATGATCAAGGCCGAGTTCAGCAGGCCCAGCACGGTGGCCGGCAAGACCAGATAGTGCAGTCGCTCGGCCAGGGTCGCACCCGGGTCGCCATAGCCCGAGACCGGAAACCAGCCCAGCGACACGGCGAACAACTGCATCAGCACCAGGCCCAGCCAGAAGCTCGGGATGCTGGCGCCCAGCATGGCCAGCGAGGTGAACACCTGGTCGATGACGCGACCGCGGAACACCGCCCCGACGATGCCGCAGGGCACGCCGATCACGGTGGCGATGGCCACTGCCAGCAGCGACAGCAGGGTGGTCGGCTCGGCCCGTTCGGCCAGCGCCTGCAGGACCGGGCGCTGCAGAAAGATCGAGTCGCCCAGATTGCCCTGGGCCAGTTCCTTGAGCCAGTAGAGGAACTGCACCGGCAGCGGCCGGTCCAGCCCGTACTGGACCTGCACGCGGGCGATGTCGGCGGCGGTGGCCTGGTCACCCAGCAGCACCGAGATCGGGTCGCCGGAGGCAGCGCGCGTCAGCACGAACACCAGCACGGCGACGATGGCCAGCACCAGCAGCATGCCGGCCAGGCGCGAGGCGAGGTAGCGCAGCATGGCGGAGTTCAGGGCTTGAGCTTGACGTTCCAGAAGAAGGGCCAGGTCGCAGGCTGGTAGCCGTCCAGACCCGGCGCGCGCGCCGACAGGCTGCTGAACTTGCCGACCACGATGTAGGGCACCTCGTCATAGACCAGGGCCTGCACCTTGCCCCACAGCGTGGCGCGCTTGGCGGCATTGGTCTCGGCATTCAACGCGGCCAGGGCCGCCTGCTTGGCCGGCGTGCTCCACCAGCCCGGCGCGCCTTCACCGAGTTGCGGCGGCGACAGCATAGGCTCCGGGAACTGCGGCGAGTGGGTGATGTAGATGTCCCACAGCTTGGCGTCGTTGCGGCGCTGCACCAACGTGGCCCAATCGACCACGTTCAGGTCGACCTTGAAACCGGCGCGCTTGAGCTGCTCGGCCATCAACAGCGCCATGTTGTAGTGGAAGTCGTACTGGCGGCTGGTCAGCACGCGCACCGCTTCGCCCTTGTAGCCGGCACCCTCGGCCGCAGCCTTGGCCTGCACGGCATTGCGCTGGTTGTAGGCGGCGGTGCCGGCGTCGGAGTAGAAGGGCGTGCCCTTGGGGAAATGATTGCCCTCGACGCTGAAGAAGCGCGTGTCGCCAAAGCCGGCGGCCAGCATCTCGCCCTCGCCGATGGCCATCTGCAGTGCGCGGCGCAGCGGCGTCGAGGCCAAGACGCCCTCCTTGGTGTTCAGCACCAGATACGGGAAACCGAAGGCCCGTGTCATCACCGGCACGGTCTTGGCGGCGGCCTTTTCCAGCCTGGGCAGCGCCTCGATCGGCAGCAGGTCGGCGTAGTGGAACTGGCCGGCCAGCGCGCCCTCGACGCGGGTATTGGCATTGGGCACCGGCATGAAGCGCAGCTCCTCGACCAGGGCCTCGCGACGGCCCGCATAGCCGCTGGCGGCCTCCTTGCGCGCCGTGTACTGCTCGAAGCGGGTCAGCAGCACGTACTGGTCGGGGCGGCGCTCCTTGAAGCGGTAGGGACCGGTGCCGATGAACTGGGTCAGCGGCTGGGCGATGGCCTCCTTGGCCATGATGGCGGCCATGCCGCTGGGCAGGGCCAGCTGGGGCAGCAGCGGGGCATAGGGCTGCTTGAGCACGATCTCGACGCCGTGGGTGCCTTTGGCGGTCAGCGAGGCGATCTCGGCGCCCACCGCCTTGCCGCGCGGCGCCATCTCCATCCAGCGTTTCAGGCTTGCCACCACATCATCGGCAAGCAGCTCGCGGCCGTTGTGCAGCATCACGCCCTTGCGCAGGGTGATCGTGTAATGCAGGCCGTCCTTCGAGATCACCGGCAGCGCTTCGGCCAGCAGCGGCGCGATCGCCCATTTGGCATCGAAGGTGTACAGCGGCTCGTAGACGTGCTGCATGATGGTGCCGACCAGATCGGCCGTCGAGGCCATCGGGTCCAATGTCTGCGGCTCGCCGACCATGGCCAGGTTCAGCGCCGACTTGGGGGCCTGGGCCAGTGTGCCGGGCGCCGTCAATATCAGGCTGGAGGCCAGCGCCGTCAAAGTCAACAGGCGGCGGCGTGAGGTGGCGAGAGGGCGCATGCGGAATCTCCGTGTTTGAAATGAAATTTCAATGACGGCACGATATTCCCGCTGAATTCGTCAAACAATCGGGTAAACCCGCAAATTACGGGTTTTGATTGAAATGTAATTTCACAAATAAGACAATCAAGATCTGATCAACCCGGAGCCATCACATGCCGCTCGAATACCTGGGCAACCCGCCCCTTGCCTCCGACCGCCAGGTGCGGCCGTTCTCGCCCGCCGTGCGCGCCGGCGACTTTGTCTACGTCTCGGGCCAGGTGCCCGCCAATGAGGCCGGTGAGATTGTTGCCGGTGGCATCGAGGCGCAGACGCGCCAGGTGTTCGTCAATCTGAAGAAAGTCTTGGCGCTGGCTGGGTGCACGCTGGATGACGTCTGCAAGGCCACGGTGTGGCTGGACGATGCGCGCGACTTCGGCGCCTTCAACCGCGTCTACCTGGAGCAGTTCCCCGGCAACAAGCCGGCGCGCTCGACCACCGAGGCGCGCCTGATGGTGGACGCCAAGATCGAGATCGACGTGGTCGCGTACAAGCCGGCCTGACGCACGAGGCGTCGGCCGGCTTGGCTGAACATCAACTCAAGTCTTGGGGTCGATCGCCAGCTGGTTGTCGACGCTGGACACGCCGCTCACCGATGCGGCCAGCGCGGTGGCTCGCTCGCGGGCGGCGGCAGTGGGTGCCTTGCCCTTCAGCGCGACACGGCCCCGCAAGGTGTCCACATTGATCTTCAGCGCGCTCAGCTGAGGATCGCGCGCCAGCTCGGTGTTGATGCGCGTGGTGATCGCCGCGTCGGCCACCGCGTCGGTCACCTTGTCGGCGGCCTTCTTGCTGGCGTCCTTGGCGTCCTGGGCGACTTCCTTCATCGCCTGCTTCGCCTCGCCGGCCTCCTTGTTGGCCTCGGCCTTCGCGGCCTCGGTCCGCTGCTCGGCGGTGGCGATCGCGCCGTCCAGCTTCTGGCCGGCGGTGCGCTCGTCGTCCTTGGCGCCGCAGGCACCCAAGCCCAGTGCCATCAGCGCGGCAAGGCTCAGCATTTTTATCGATGAGTGGATCTTGACCATCATGTGCTCCTTGCAGCGTCGGGCTTACTTCTGACCGAACTTGGCCTTGGCGGTGTTGACACAGCCGGTCTTGGCGTCGCCGGCCAGCGCATCGCACTTCTCGGCGGCAACCTTGTAGTCGGCGTTGCGCTTGGTCTCGTTGGCATCGACCACGGCGGCGTGGACTTCCTTGCTCATCTTGGCATCCGCGACAGCCTTGGTGTGGGCGGCCTTGGCTTCCTTGACGCAGACGTCCTTGTCATTGCCGGCCTTGTCGTCGCACATTTCCTTGGCCACGGCATACGCGGCGTCTGACTTGGCAATGGCCAGCTTGGTGGCGTCGGCCGACTTGCCGCTGAACTGGAACTGCAGATCGGCCAGTGCAACCTTCTCGACGCCCTTGGCCTGCTGGACGCAGATGTCCTTGGCGTTGCCGGAATTGGTGTCGCAGGCCTTCTTGGCGGCCTTGTAGTCGGCGCTGATGCGGTCCTTGGCGGCGCTGTGGTCGGCCTTGCTCATGGTGGCCGAGAAGGCCAGCGAAGAGCTCAGTAGGGCGGCGGCGATCAGGGTGGTCTTGAGGGTGGTTTGCATGGATGACTCCGTGGGGTTGTTGAGGAATGGAAAGGCTTGGTCTGGCATGCCGCTCATTCAACGGTGCAGGCCATGAAATCAGTATGCAAAGTGCGCTGGCCCGCACACAGCAGACGAGGGCGCGTTGTCGCGTAGCCCATGTCCTACAGCGCCGGCACGTCGGGCTTGCTGGGCTTGGCGGGTTTGGCGGGTTTGATGGGCGTGACCGCGGGAATGGCCACGCCCGTGGCACGCTGCATCAGCGCCTGGCAGGCGGCCACGGTTTTCTGGCTGTCCTCGTCCCCGCCCTGGTCGAGCAGCGGCAGGATGGCGGCCAGCGGATTGATCAGTGCCAGCAGGGCGGCCGGCAGGAGGCGGCGCGCCAGCGGACCCGCTTCCAGCGAAAGCTTCGGATCGGCCAGTGTGCCGCCCACCAGCACCGGCGCGCGCAGGGTCAGTGGGCTGAAGTCCTTGGGCGATACCCGCATGCGCAGCGCCAGCTGTTCGGTGGCCAGCGACATCGAGCCGTCCACCCAGATGGTGGAGTCGCTGGTGTCCACCAGCATCACCTTGGGCACGACCTGGCCCTTGGTCAGCCGCAGGTCGGCGGCGCCGCAGCTCACCGGCAGCGGTCGGTCGCCGCGTATCAGCACCCCCAGCGTCTGCGCCAGGTCGATGCCTGCCTGTTCGACGATCAGGTGCGACAGGCTGCCCTCGGTCCAGTAGACCAGTGCATCGCCGCTGGCGCTGGCCAGCATCTCGGCGCTGGAGCGGCCGGTGCCGTCCAGCTTCAGCCGCCCGCCCAGGCGCCCGCTGACAAAGGGCGGAGCCCCGCTAGCGCTGCGCGGCTGTCGTATCCATTGCTCCAGGGTCAGACCGGACCACTGCAGCTGCGCCTGCCATAGCGCGATGTCGGCGCGGCCGTCCAGCATCAGCCGGCCGCCTATGCTGCCCTTGGCCGTGCGTGCGGCAATGTCTTGCAGGGTCAGCACGCCGTCGCTGAGCAGCAGGCGTGCGTTGAGTGGCACGATGGCTTCGGCAAAGGCAGCCCCCAGGCTGACGCGGTCCAGCTTGACGCCGATGTCCGCATCCATGGCGCGCAACGCAGGCAGGTCGAAACGCCGGTCGGGCAGCAGCTTGCCCCCCGCACGCGGCGGCTCGATGGCGGCTGCCGGGGCGACGCCCACCGCCGGCCCCAGATCCTGTATCGCCAGGTTCTTGCCGGCCAACTGCCCGGTGAGCAGCGGTCGCGCGGGCAGGGTGTCGTAGACGAAGCTGCCGCGCAGATCGCTCTGGCCCACGGTCAGCCGGGTCAGCTCGGTCGTCCAGCGGGTCTGCTCATGCACCAGCCGGCCCTGGGCGCGAAAGCGTGCCGTGGTCGGCAGGGTCAGGCCGAGCGGCTTGCCCAGCGCGGCCAGCGACGGCCCGTCGATCACATAGTGACCGCGCAGGCCCTGCAGGCCCAGCAGATCGCGCAACTGGCCGACAAAGCTCAGCCGTGCCTGGCCCGAATGAGCCTGCAGGCGCACGTCGATCGAGGGGCCATCGTCCCCACCGCTGATCCAGGCCAGCGGTGCGCTTGACTGCAAACTGGCCGTCAGCGGGTTGCCACGGTAGCGGCCGCTGGCCCGCGCCTGCAGGCCCTGAGTGGGACTCGAAGCCGGAGTCGACCTCGACGCGGCTGCCGCTGGAGCAGCCTCGCCATCGAGCAGTGCAAAGCTGATGAAGGCGTCCAGCGCCAGTGGGTCGTTCAGCACGCCGACCTCGCCGCGCTTGACCTCCAGCCGCTCCAGCACCAGGCCGCCCATCGGCTGACCGGTGGTGTCGCCTGCCTGGGTGCCGAAGTCCCAGCTGGCGCGGCCATCGGTGCGGCGCTCCAGCGCGGCATTCAGCTGTTCGGCCACCAGTGACTTGATGCGCAGCGGCGCGCCCTCGCGCAGTGCCCACAGATCGCTGTAGCGCAGGCTCATCTGCACGCCACTGGCACGCAGCGTTGGGCGCTCGGCGTTCCAGCTCGGGCCGGCCACCCAGAGGTGGTCGCTTTCCACGCGTACACCGCCGAGCAAGTGGATGCGCAGGCCTTGGCGCGTGCCATTGGCATTCAGCTTCACTTCTCGCTGCAGGCGCTGGCTCAGGCGCTGCTCCAGCGGCTCGGCCAGCCAGGGCCAGGCCATCAATTCGCCGACGGTGAACAGGCCGGCGAGCAGCACCAGCAGGCCCGCCGCGACAGCCAGGGCCCAGCGTACTGAGCGTCGAGGGGATGCAGCGTCGGAGGTCATGAAGAAGCGGACAGTGGTGCGAGCATGCGCGATCGTGGCACTCTGCCCGGCGCTTGACGATCAGCCGGCGGCGCGCAGCGGCGTGGGCGCCGTCCTACCTGCCAGCGCGCTGTCGCGCAGGGCCACCGCCCAGGCCGCCCCGAGCAGAAAGATCTGGCTGGACCAGTAGATCCAGACCAGCAGCGCCGCGAACGAGCTGGCCGCTCCCAGCGCAGACTTCGAGGCGGTGTTGGCGACATACAGGCTGATGCCCCAGCGCCCGAGCATGAACAGGCTGGCGGCCAGCACCGCACCGCCCAGCGCCCAGCGCCAATGCAGCCGGCCATCCGGCAGCCAGCGAAGCATGACGGCGAACAGACCGGTGATCACCAGCCAGGACCAACCCAGTTCGGCTCCGGCCAGCAGCGGCGACAGCAGTGGCCAGCGCACGGCCATGCCATTCAGCCCGACCAGGGCCAGGCCTTGCAGGACCATCGCGATGGCGAGCAGAAAGCCGCAACCCAGCACGACGCCGACAGCGATCAACCGTGCCTGCAGCAGATAGCGCCAGCCGAAGGGCGGCTCGGTCTCGGCCAGCATGTTCTGCAGCGAAGACCGCAACTCGACGAATACACCGGTGGATCCCAGCAGCGTCGTCGCCAGCGCCACCCAGGAGGCCAGCGCACCCGACCCCAGGCTCAGCGTCAGCACCGGGCGTTCGAGCAGCATCGCCTGCAGCGTGAGGGCCTCCTGCTCGCCGAGTAGCTGCCGCACCGAGCCCAGCAGGGCTGCCTGGGCCTGAGCGTCGCCCAGCAGCCAGACCAGCAGACCGGTCAGCACCACCAGCAGCGGTGCCATCGAGAAGGCCGCGTAGAAGGCCACCGCGGCACCGGAGCGCATGCCATTGACGCTGGCGAAGCGGTCCAGCGCCAGCCCGGCGACACGATAGCCGAACAGCAGGATCGCCCACGCGCGGCTCAGCACGGATCAGCCACGCAAGAGCAGGGCCAGACGCTGCGCCGAACGGCTGTGCTCGGCCATCACCTTCAACAGCACGATCAGCACCGGCCCCAGGAACAGGCCCCACAGCCCCCACAAGCCACCCCAGAGCACAACGCCGATGAACACGGCCGCGGCATTCATGCGTGCCGCGCGACCCTGCAAAAAGGCGGTGATGACGGTGCCGATCAAGGTGGAACTGACCAGTAGCAGGCCGGCAATGGCCACGGCCATCGAGCCGCTGCCGAAGGCCAGAAAGGCCTCTGCCGTGCCCAGACCGGTCATGATGACCATGCCCAGATAGGGCACCACATGCAGCACGCCGGCGGTGACACCCCAACCCGCCGCGTCCGGCAGGCCGGCCCAGCTGAACATCAGCCACACGGTCAGGCCGATCAGCACATTGGTGAACAGCAGCACACCGGCATAGATGCGCACCTGGCGGCCACATTCGCGAAGCGCGTTGGCGGCGGCCAGTCGCCGTCGCGGGTCGTTGCCCCACTGGCTGATCAGCTTGCGGCTCAGTGAGGGTGCGCCGGTCAGCACGAAAAAGGCCACCAGCATCAGGATCGTCGCATCGCTGCCGAAGTGCAGCAGCATGGTGGTGCCCGACATCGCGGTGGCCCGCAGGGCTGTGCCGGCGTCCTCGGTCAGCGCCGACGGGGCCGAGGCGGCGGGAGCCACTGCCAGCGCGGCGGCGGGCGCCGGCCTTTGCCGGTTGCGCGCCAGCGGTGCGGTGGGGCGGCCGGAGTCGGTGAGGCGGGTGGCGGCGGCGTCGAGCTCGCCAAGCGCCCGGCGCACCCGGGTGGTCAGCGACTCGGTTTGCGGATCAATCTCGCGCACCCGGTGGGCGGCCAGCGTGATCATTTCCGGCACCCGTTCGGCGGTCCGCAACAACTGGCCCCCGAAGCCGTAGCCGGCCAGCATCACCACCGCCACCACGCCGGTCAGCGCCACCGGCACGGCCAGCGCGCGCCAGCGCAACACACGTTGCAAGGCCAGCACGGCCGGCTCCACCAGCAGGGCCAGCAACACCCCGCCGGTCAGTGGAATCAGCACGCTGCGGCCCCACCACAGGGCCACCATGCAGGCCAGCACGGCCAGCACCAGCATCGGTGCGCTGGCGCGGGGCTGCACGGCCAGGGCATCGCGGCCCTGTGCCGCCATCCGCAGTGCTTCGGCCGCCGTGTCGGAGATGGCGGTCACTCGGCGCAGGCGGCTGGCGCGCTCGGCGGCACGCAGCGAGCCGCGCGTGCTGTCTCCGCGGCGCAGGGCCAGGCGCAGTGCGGTGGTCGGGTCCGGCTTCACCACCAGCTCTCCAGCAGGCGGGCCGCACTTTCCTTGGCGCGTTGCAGCCAGGGGCGGGCCTGCCATTGCGCCAGGGTGACGGGTGCCGAAGCGGCCAGATCGCGGCGAAACATCGCCTCCATTTCCTGGCCGAAGTCGTCACCTATCATCACCGCATTGATCTCGTTGTTGCCGACGAAACTGCGCCAGTCCATATTGCTTGAGCCCACGTTTGAGAACACGCCATCGATCACCGCCGTCTTGGCATGCAGTACCGCGCCCTGCAACTCGTGCAGTTTGACGCCGGCCTGCAGCAGCGTCCCGTAGTGGCTGCGCCCGGCATGCAGTACCGGCGCAAAGTCGCTCATCGAGGGCAGTATCAACACCACATCGACGCCGCGCCTCGCCGCCTCGGCCAGCGCAGCAATCATATCGGGACCAGGCGCGAAGTAGCCCATGGTCAGGTGCACGCTGCGCTGTGCACCATCGATGGCCGTCAGCAAGGCGCCGTACATTCGGGCCTCGTTACCGCCAGTGCCGGAGGGGATGATCTGTATCACTTGCCTGCCGGCAGCGCTGCTGGCCGCTGTGGCGGTGGCGGGCAGATTGCCGCAGCCCTGCGCCAACCACGCCTCGCGCACCAAGGTATCCAGCGCGGCCACGGCAGGGCCGCGCAGCTGCACCTGGGTATCACGCCAGCCGCGCTCGCTGCGTGACTTGCGCCGCCCGAACGAGCCCGAGGCATAGACCTCGCTGATATTGATGCCGCCGACAAACGCCACCGCGCCATCGACGACCAGGATCTTGCGATGGTCACGCAGCGTCAGGTCCCAATGGCCGGGGCGCATCAATGGATTGACCGGGTTGAAGGCGCAGACGGCCACGCCGCCGGCGCGCAGTGCCTCGAAGTAGCCGGGCGCCGTGCCCAGGGACCCCAGCGCGTCGTAGAGCACATGGGTTTGTACGCCCTGGGCCTGCTTGCGCAGCAGCAGTTCGGCCATGCGCTGCGCCAGGCCCTGGTCTTCGAGGATGTAGGTTTCCAGCAGGATGCTGCTGCGCGCCTGCTCCAGCTCGGCAAACATGGCAGCGAAGGTGTCCGGCCCGTCAATCAGCAACCTTGCCTGATTGCCTGCGTAGATGGGCAGGGCGGGCAGTGCGGGCAGGGAACCCGCCTGTGTGAGCAGGGCCAGATGGCGGCTGCTCAGATCGGCCTTGCCCTCGGCCGCCAACTGTGCCAGCACACGTTGTCGCGCCTGTGGGGCCATGCGGCCCTTGGCGCCATGCAACTCGGGCCGCGACGGCCCTGCGGCGGCTGCGGCTGTCGGTGGTGCCTGGCGCATGGGCAGCACCGAGCAGGCCTGCAGGGCGAGCAGCGCCAAGGCAATCAGCAGGCAGCGGCTATTGGGCATGGCCGACACGTTGCCTAGTCGCGCCAACGCACCGGGACCAGCGCCTCGTCGCCCTCGTCCTGCTCCGGACTCTCCGCCAGAAACGGATAGGCAGCCTCGTAGCCCAGCGTGAGTTCGGTCGAGTCCGGTGCAAGCACCGGGCTTTTGCGCTCCCCGAAGCCGAGACGGCGTGCCAGTTCGGTGGTTGTCATCGAAGTCTCCTTGGGCGCAGGGTTCAAGCGTCGAGCATGTCCTTCAACTCGTCGGCATGCTCTTCCTCGTCGGCGAGGATGTCTTCGAGCATGCGGCGGGTGGTCGGGTCCTTGTCGCCGATCAGCACAATCATCTGGTGGTAGGCCTCGACGGCGATGCGTTCCGCCACGAGGTTGGCACGCACCATGGCTTTCAAGTCAGTCGAGTCGTCGTAGTCGGCATGGCTGCGCGCCAGCAGGCCTTCGGGCGAGAAGTCAGGCGCGCCGCCGAGCTGCACGATGCGCTCGGCCAGCCGGTCAGCGTGGCCCGCTTCGGCGATCGCATGGACCATGAACTCCTCGGCAATACGCGGTGCCGACATGCCGTGGGCGGTGAAATGGTGGCGCTTGTAGCGAAGCACGCAGACCAGCTCGGTCGCCAGTGCGCCATTCAGCAGTTTCACGATGGGCCGCGCCCACTGCCCGGAGCTTGGGGTCACGGCGCCATCGCTCAGGTCCGAGCGGGCCTGAGTGAGAGCGCCCTCGTCAAGTTCCATGCGCTGGTCTTGCGCGGCGTCTGTGGGGAAGGGCACGGCTGTCACGGGTGAGTGGCTTTGCTTGTGGCTCATGGGGACCTCGGATTGTTCAGGAACGCAGGAACGGCTTGCGCCGCACGGAGAAGACGTGATGCCGTCATTTACGGGCGGCGACCACACCCAGCAGGGCCAGCGCCAGCAGCACGATGACGACCGCCAGGCAGACGAAGAACAGCAGCTTGGCCACGCTGGCCGCTCCGGCCGCAATGCCGGTGAAGCCCAGCAGACCTGCAAGCACGGAAACGATGGCAAGAATCAGGGCCCACTTCAGCATGGTTTCGTCGCTCCGGGTTGGTGGACAAGGCCTGACCCCTGGGTTCCAGGTGCCAGCCCTTGGTGATTGATTTCAGTCTAGGCAGGGGGGCTGGTGCCAGCCATCGGCACAACCCGCCAGGGCGTGTAGGACAGCGCCGCATGCAGTGCACTTCAGGTCGCCCGGCCCGGGCGGCACGCCGATTGCCTGTTCAGGGCAGCTGTGACTTCAATCCCGAAGCCCGAGCCCGGCCGGCGCCTTGCCGGCCATCAGGAGAAATCTCATGAAGTCCCTCAGAACTGCTTCCACCGCGGCCCTGGTGCTGCTGCTGGCCACCGGCCTCGGCGCCTGTTCCAACATGTCTTCGCGCGAACGCGCGGCCGCCACCGGCGCGGTGGTGGGCGGCGTTGCGGGGGCCGTTGTCACTGGCGGCAGCACGGCGGGCGTCGTGGGTGGTGCGGTGGTCGGCGGCGTGATCGGCAACGAACTGGACAAGAAGAAGAACAAGTAGTCGCGGTCCGCTGCAGTCGGGCACACCGCTTGCCCGAGCCCAGCGCGGCGCTTCGCCGCAGCCGAGACCGCGCTCCCGCCCGCTCTCGTTCAAAAACCGAAACCCGGAGTTCACTATGAACCTGAAGAAACTTACCTTGGTGGCAGCGATGACCATCGCCGCCACCGCTTCTTTCGCTGAGAACATCAATCTCGTCCTTCCGGTGGTGCCGAACGCGGCTATTCCGGGGGCGTTCTCGGGCGGCTATGGCATCACACACATCGAAGCTGGTGTGTTCACCGATGTGCTGACCTTTACCGGTGGCATCGACGGCATCTTCTCGTCGGCCCTGATCACGACGGGCTTTCTGCTGAACACCAATATCGATTTGTTCAGCGTCTGGGTCAACGGCGCCCCGTTCTCGATGTCGCCCACAGGGCCTGTCGAGTGGGCCACGATCGGCCCGATCAATCTGCAGCAGCCCTTCGTGATCACGATCATGGGCGTGGCAGCGCCCGACCTGGCACCGGGCTCGGCCATCTCGGCCAGTTATGCCGGTACGGTCAACATCACGCCGGTGCCGGAACCTGAATCCTATGCCCTGATGCTGGCCGGACTGGCCGCGCTGGGCTTCATGGTGAAGCGCCGCACCAACAGCTGAATCGTCCCCTCCCTTCGCTGAGTCGAGCCTCAGCCGGGATTTGCGCCGCAGGTCTTCACGACTGCGGCGTTTTTTCGTCCGCTGCGGCCATGTTGCCGTACTCCTTGAGCCGGTTGTACAGCGTCTTCAGGCTGATGCCCAGGGCCGCCGCCGTGCGCTCGCGCTGATGGTCGAAGTGGGCCAGTGTGGCGAGTATCAATAGGCGCTCGGCCTCGACCAGCGAGCTGCCCAGCGGTATCTCCAGCGCCGGGATCAGCGATTTTTCCTGTCGCGGCGCGGACGAGGCCTGACCGGCCTGCGGCAGCCATTCGTCGCTGATCGTCGGGCCGTCGGCCATCACATAGGCGCGTTGCACCACATTGCGCAGCTCGCGCACATTGCCGGGCCAGCGATAGCGGCTCAGCATCGCCAGCGCCGCAGGCGAGAAGCCTTTCAGCGAACCCTCACGCTGGCAGACCTCGGCCAGAAAGTGCTCGGCCAGCAGGGGCACGTCTTCGCTGCGTTCGCGCAGCGGCGGCAGGTCGATCGGGAACACATTCAGCCGGTAGAGCAGGTCCTCACGCAGGCGGCCCGAGGCCACGGCCTGGTCGGGCGAGCGGTTGGTGGCGGCTATCACCCGCACATCGGTGGCCTGGGGCTGGGTCGAGCCCACCCGCATGAAGGTGCCGGTGCCCAGCACGCGCAGCAGCTTGACCTGCAGTTCGAGCGGCATCTCGGTGATCTCGTCCAGGAACAGCGTGCCGCCATGGGCACGCTCGAAAAAGCCCTGGTGCTGGCGGTCGGCGCCGGTGAAGCTGCCCTTCTCGTGACCGAAGATCTCGCTCTCGATCAGATTGGGCGAGATGGCCCCGCAGTTGACCGCCAGAAACGGCTGCTTGCGGCGCCGGCTCAAGTCGTGCACGGCCTGCGCCACCACCTCCTTGCCGGTGCCGCTCTCGCCGGTGATGAACACCGTCACCGCCGTGCCGGCCACCCGCGAGATCTGCTCGTAGATGCGCCGCATCGCCGGGGCGCGACCCCACAGCTGGCCGAAGTGGCCACTTTGCTGCCACTGCGTGTTCAGCGAGGCCAGCTCGGCCTGCAGCGTGGAGGGCTGCATCACCCGCGACAGGATGCCCTGCAGCTGTTTCAGGTTGACCGGCTTGATCAGGTAGTCGGCGGCGCCCAGGCGCAAGGCCTGGATCGAGGTGTCCAGGCTGGCATGGCCGGTGATCAGCACGATCTCGGACTGCGCGGTCAGCTGCGGGTCGGCGAACAGGTCCATGCCGCTGCCGTCGGGCAGCTGCAGGTCGAGCAGCACGATGTCGGGGGTCTGCAGCGCCATCTGGCGGCGCGCGTCGCGCAGGCTGTGGGCGGTGGCGACGCTGAAATTCTGGGTGGCGATCAAGGCGGCCATCAACTCGGCCGAGTCGGCGTCGTCTTTGACGATCAGTGCGTGGCCCATATCGAGTTCTCCCTGGACTGCGGGCTTGCCGCGCCGGGAGGCGGGGTCAAGGATTCTCAGAACTCTGCGGCGGTGGCGTGCCTGGACGGGTCGGTCGTGCGCATCGGTAATGTTTACGCAGCATACCTGAGGCGCTTGCCGACGCTGGCAAAGCGGTGATGGCTTTGGTAAGCGTCGGTTGCATGGCTCGCATGCCCGCAGCCACGGGCATGCCGATTGCTCAGCAGGGTGTTCCGAGGCCACAAGGCCTTGTCACCCCATTCAGGAGCGCCCTATGGCCATCGTCAACGCCAATACCTCATCCGCCAACTCGCCAGGCATTGCCGACACCAGCGCCGACAGGGGCCTGGAGGGGCTGCTCAACAGTGCGCACACGGACGATCTGGTCAACCGCGTTGCGAAGAGCGCCCACGAGACTGTGGACCGCCTCGCCGCCACCGCCGGCCCGGCGGTGGATCGCATCTGCCGCGGCGTCGAACAGGCCTCGGACTCGGTGCATGCCGGCGCCGATCGCCTCAGCGAAACCCAGCAGCAGTGGACCGAGAGCCTGCGCGGCACCGTGCGCGAACACCCGCTGGCCGCCCTGGCCACTGCCGTGGCCCTGGGCGTGCTGGTGAGCCGGCTGGCGCGCTGATCCGTGTTTGAGCCGGGGCCTCGGCAAGGCTGAGCTTGCCTTAGCGCATGGCGCGGATGACTTTTCATGGAGCAAGTAGGCCGGGATGTCGTCCCGGCAGCCGACTCACTTTCTTTGGCGAAGCAAAGAAAGTGAGGCGGCCGCCGGGACGCAATCTCGGCCTCCATCGCTGCATGATTCACAAGCGGGGCCATGCCCACTTACCCATCTATTATCCAGGCGGAGGCTTCGCCCCCGCCCGCCGGCTGCGATGCTTCTGGTAGTGCCCCATCAGCGGCGTCGCTGACACGCCGTGCAGCAGGATGGAGCCGGCGATGCTGAGCAGGCAGACCGAGGTCAGCACGCCGGCCTGCTGGCCCTTCAGGCCGTGCTCCAGCGCAAAGGCCAGGTAGAACAGCGAGCCGACGCCGCGTATGCCGAACCAGGCCAGCAGGCGGCGCTGGGTGGCGGGCAGGCCGCTGCCCAGCAGCGAGGCATAAACGCTGACGGGGCGGACGATGAAGATCAGCAGCAGGGCGAAGCCGACCTGCGGCCAGCTCCAGTCCACCCAGGGCATGGCCACGCCGAGACACAGCACCATGCTGACCTCGACCAGGCGCTCGCAGCGCTGCCCGAAGGCCAGCAGGCGGCGTGACAGATGGGTGCTGTCGGCCTTGGCCTCGGCCATCGAGGCGGCGGCCCGGGTGCCCTCGTGGAAGAGCGCGATGCCGGCCACGAACACGACCAGAAAGGCCGAGGTGGCGGTGGCGCGGGCCAGGCCGTAGCTGAGCGCGATGGCACCCAGATACAGCAGTTCGTCCCAGCCCAGTTCGTGCTGGCGGCGCAGCCGCATCCGTATCGCCCAACCCAGGCCATGGCCGCAGGCCCAGCCCAGCAGCGCTCCGCCGACGATGGGCCAGACCAGATCGGCCCAGGCCCACCCCAGCCATGGCAGCCAAGGCAGGGCGCTGGAGCCGAGGCTGTGCAGGCCCAGCAGGCCCAGGGCCAGCATCACCGCCGGCAGCGCCGTGCCGTCATTCAGTCCGCCCTCGGCGGTCAGCGACAGGCGCACCGCATCGCGGTCATGCTCGGAGCGTATCTGCACCTCTGAGGCCAGCACCGGGTCGGTCGGGGCGAGCACGGCGCCCAGCAGCAGGGCCAGCGGCCAGGTGAGGCCCAGAATCCAATGGGCGGCGGCGGCGGACAGCGCGATCGTGATCAGCATGCCCACCGTGGCCAGCAGGGCGGCCACGCGCCAGGCCTTCCACACCGGTGGCACGCGCAGGCGCAGGCCGACGGCAAACAGCGAGATCAGCACCGCCACTTCGGTGACCACCACCATCACCGGCGCATAGGCCTGGGCCTGGGCCTCGTGCCAGGGTTTGGCGAGGGCGCCTACGCCCCAACCAACCATCAGATAAACCACCGCCGGTGACAGCGGCAGCCGCCGTACCGGATGCTCGGCCAGGCCCATGGCGATCAGCACCACGCCCAGCAGCAGCAGCGAGGCGGTCAGCATTGAGCAGTGGTCAGGTGGCTTCTGGGCATGGGTGTCTCGTTGGAGTTGACAGGCATCAGGGTACTCCGCTTACCTCGGGATACGTCTGCTGCTGGCGGGCGGCCGGTCTCCAGGCTTTGCCGCAAGGCGCGGTTGCGCATCGGTAAGCGGCAGTCACTCACAGGGATGTCACCCAGGGCGGCGATCGGGCACGGCACTTGCGTCAGCCTGTTGAATTGACACCCGAGTAAGGACCCAAGATGAGCGCCATGGCCCTGCACGCGGACCAACGGCAGCAGCAGACGCTGTCGCCCCGGCTGCAGCATGCGGTGAAGCTGCTGCAGCTGTCCTCCCTGGAGTTTGCCCAGGAGGTGAACCAGCTGCTGGACAGCAACCCCTTTCTCGAAAGCGAGGAGGCGGCGACGGAGACGGAGACGGACGCCACCGACGATGCGCAGGCCGAGCCGCTGGACGATGCCGAGGATGAGCGCGACCTCTGGCAGGGCGAGGGGGTGCCCTCCGGCCCGACGGGCGGCGCAGGCGAGGGCGGTGACATCGGTGCGCTGGACCTGATCGCCATGCCTGGCTCGCTGGCGCAACATCTGCACGGTCAACTGGGCGTGTTGTCGCTGCCGGCGCGCGACGCCCTGCTGGCCAGCGCCCTCGTCGATTCGCTCGATGACGATGGCTATCTGCGCAGCGAGCTGAGCGAGCTGACGGCCGTCACCGCGCTGTCGCCGCCGGCCCTGCGCGAGGAGTTGCAGATTGCGCTGTGCCGCGTGCAGTCGATGGATCCGCCCGGTGTGGCCGCACGCAACCTGGCGGAATGTCTGCTGCTGCAGCTTCCAGCCCTGGCCGATGCGGCGCAGCGCGCGTTGGCGCGCCGCATCGTGAGCGAGCAACTGCCGGCCCTGGCCGCGCGCGACCTGGCCGGCATGGCGCGCAATCTGGGCCGCAGCGTGGCCGAGATCGACGCCGTGTGCAGCTTGATACGCCGCCTGGATCCGCGCCCGGGTGCCGCTTTCGGCCATCAGAAAATCCACTACCTGGTGCCCGATCTGATCGCGCGCAAGCTGCGTGGCAGCTGGACGGTGCAGCTCAACCCGTCGGTCGTGCCAAGGCTGCGCCTGAACGAGGGCTATGCCGAGCTGTTCCAGCGCCATCGGGGCGCACAGGACCATGCCATGGCTGCCCATCTGCAGGATGCCCGCTGGACCTTGAAGAACGTGGCTCAGCGCTTCTCGACCATTCTCAGCGTCGGCGAGGCCATCGTGCGCCGCCAACCGGGCTTTCTGGACTATGGCGTGATGGCGATGAAGCCGATGGGCCTGCGCGAGATTGCCGAGGAGCTGGAGGTGCATGCCTCGACCGTTTCGAGGGTCACCAACAACAAGTACATCGCGACGCCGCTGGGCGTGTTCGAGCTGAAGTACTTTTTCTCTCGCGCGATGACCATGGCCAGTGGCAACCGCTGCTCGGGCACCGCGCTGCGCGGGCTGGTGCAGGACCTCATCGAAGCCGAGAAGCCCGGCGCGCCGCTGTCCGACGCTGCCATTACCCGCCAGCTGGCACGCCAGGGCCTGGTGGTGGCGCGGCGCACGGTCACCAAGTACCGGCAACTGCTGCATATTGCCGCAGTGGGGCGCCAGGGCCGTCCGGCATGAGAGGCGGCGGCGGGTGCCGCCGGTCTTCAAACGCGGTCCCGCCGAGGGGCCGCCGCGATCTGCAGCTGCACGCCATGGGTCCGCCCGTCGTCCAGCAGGCGCAGCAGCCCAGGGCTGCTCTCCTGAGCCACGCCATCGAGCAGCAGCGCACCGGCTGAGCCCACCGCCAGCTGCTCCACCAGCACCTGGTAATTGCTGCTCAGGTAGCGGTAGCTGAACTTGAAGCCCGGCCAGTGGGCCGGCAGGCGCGGGGCCAGCCGCAGCCAGGCCTGACCCTCGCGGTGCTCCAGATGTATGCCCAGCAGCTGCTCGACGATCAGCCGGTACATCCAGCCGGCCGAGCCGGTGTACCAGCTCCAGCCGCCGCGCCCGACGTGCGGGGCGACGCTGTAGACATCGGCCGCCATCACATAGGGCTCGACCTTGTAGACATTCAGCTCATCGAGGCTGCGGCCATGGTTGAGCGGGTTGATGATGTCCAGCAACTGCCAGGCCCGATGCACGTCGCCGAGCTCGGCAAACGCCATCGCCGCCCAGATCGCGCCATGGGTGTACTGGCCGCCGTTCTCGCGCACGCCGGGCACATAGCCGCGGATGTAGCCGGGGTCGGGGCCGGCACCGTTGAACGGCGGGTCCAGCAGCTTGACCAGGCCCTGACCGGCGCTGACCAGGCGTGCGGCCAGCGCGTCCATGGCCTGGCGCGCGCGCTCGGGCGGGGCCACGCCGGACAGCACCGCCCAGCTCTGCGCGATCGAGTCGATCTGGCACTCAGGGCTTTCGCTGGAGCCCAGCGGTGCGCCGTCGTCGAAAAAGGCGCGGCGGTACCAGGCGCCATCCCAGCCGTGCTGCTCCAACTGCGCGGCCAGGTTGCCGCGCTCGGCCTCGCAGCGCACCGCGAGCGCATCGTCGTCCAGGCTCTGCGCCAGCGGGGCGAACTGGCGCAGCACCTCGCACAGGAAGAAGCCCAGCCAGACGCTCTCGCCCCGGCCCTCGTGGCCGACGCGGTTCATGCCGTCGTTCCAGTCGCCGCCATCCATCAAGGGCAAGCCATGTCCACCCAGGCGCAGGCCGTGCAACAGCGCGCGCTTGGCATGCTGGTACAGCGTGCCCGACTCGCTGGAGCGCATCGGCAGCTCGAAGTTGGATTCGTCCTGCGGCGCGACCGCCCGCCCGTCCAGGAAGGGCACGGACTCGTCCAGGATGCTGCGGTCGCCGGTGCATTCGATGTAGCGGCTGAGGCCCAGTGGCAGCCACAGATAGTCGTCCGAAATATGGGTGCGCACGCCGCGGCCCACCGGCGGATGCCACCAATGCTGGACATCGCCCTCGACGAACTGGTGTGCCGCACACAGCAGCAGCTGCTCGCGCAGCAACGCCGGCCGGGTATGGACCAGGGCCATGGCGTCCTGCAGCTGATCCCTGAAGCCATAGGCCCCGCCCGACTGGTAGTAGCCGCTGCGTGCCCACATCCGGCAGGCCATGGTTTGATAGACCAGCCAGCCGTTGGTCAGCTGGTTCAGTGCCGCGTCGGGCGTGTGCACCTGGACAGCGCCCAGTGCCTCGTCCCAGTGGCGCTGCACGGCCTGCAGGGCCGTGGCCGCCGCGCCGGGCAGGCGCATGCGATGCACCAGCTGCTGGGCCTCGTCGGCGTTGCGCGCGGCACCGAGCCGGAACACGATCTCGCGGGTTTCGCCCGGGTCCAGGTCAAGTGGGGCCTGGATCGCGGCGCAGGGGTCCAGCGCCGCGCCGACGCGGCCCAGCAGGCGCTGGCTGCGCAGGGCCTGCGGATGGCCCAGGCTGCCGTTGCGCCCGATGAACTCGGTGCGGTCGCAGGTCATGCTGCCGGCGCGGTGATGCTCGGCATCGACATCGAAGAAGGCCACCCATTCCGGGTAGTCATTGCTGTAGGGATTGCGCACCATCAGGGGACCGGCCTCGCTTGACATCGAGGTGATCAGGTGCGGGGCGGTGGCCTCGCGCACGGCGCCGAGCACCCATTCGACATAGCCGGTGGCCGAGAGGCGGCGTGGCCGGTCGGAGCGATTGGTGAGGCGCAGCACGCTGAACTTGACGGCCGCGTCCACCGCCACGAACACCTCCAGCTCGCTGGCGATGCCGTCCACCAGCCGCTCGAAGCGGCTGCAGCCGAAACCATGGCGGGTGGTGCAGGCGGCCGTCGCTTCGGCACGGCTCGGTGACCAGACATGGCCGGTCTCCTCGTCGCGCAGATAGAAGGCCTCGCCGCAGGCGTCTGTGACCGGGTCGTTGTGCCAGGGCGTGAGCCGGAACTCATGGGCATTCTCGAACCAGGTGTAGGCCGCACCGGCCTCGGAAATGACGCTGCCGAAGCCCGGGTTGGCGATCACATTCGACCAGGGCGCCGGTGTCGTCTGGCCCGTTGGCGGGGCGATCACGTACTCCCGCCCGTCGGCGCTGAAACCGCCCAGGCCGTTGTACAGGGCCAGCTCGTCGCCGCGTGGGGCCGAAAGCTGGGCCGGCAGCGGGGCCGGCTGTGGCCGGTAGGCGCGGCTCGGCACCAGGGGCTGCTGGCGGCGCTCGTGGCCCGCCCGGGCCGTCGCTGCATGGTTGCTGCGTCGCTCCATGCGCGGGCCGCGCTCCAGTTGCTCGGCCAGGCTGCCGCGCTGGTCGCTGAACACCGCGCGTGCCACCGACTGCAGCAGCACCCGGTCCTCGTACGAAATCTGATCGGCGTGGCGCACGAAGATGCCGCCGGGGCGATCGATCACATGGGCCTCCACGCCGGCCGACACCAGGCCCAGGATCTGCTCGTGCAGCTGCTGGCGGTAGATGTCGCGCTCCTCGTTCCAGACCACCAGGTCCACGGCCAGCCCTTTGAGCCGCCACCAGGCATGGGCCTGCACCAGCTGGCGCACCAGCTCCAGATGGGCGATGTCGCCGATCTGCACCAGCACGATGGGCAGATCGCCGGAGATCGTGTAGCCCCACAGGCCCGACTGGCCGCGGCGGTTCTGCTTGATGATGGCGGCGTCGGCGCGCAGGGTGCTCTGGTTGAAGATCACGGCACTGGCCAGGCGCGCAAACAGCTGCACCTCGGCCTCGCTGCAGTTGAGCTGGTGCTGCACCACCTGGCTGTGCGTCCAGGCCAGCTCGAACACGCGTTCGGCCAGGCGCCGGTCGCGGTACTTCTCCACCAGGGCCAGGCAGCCGTCGCGGCTGTCCGCAACGCCGATGACGATGTCCACGATGATGCTCTGGTCCGGCCCCAGCGTGACCACGCAGCGGCTCGCGGCCACCGGGTCGAGCACCGAACCGGCGGTGTTCGACAGCGGCCCGCGCTGGCGCAGTGCCAGCGGTTCCTGCAGGCTGCCGCCCCGGCCGATGAAGCGGGCGCGGTCGGTCTCGTGCGAGACGCTGCCGCCCTTGCTGCCGCGCATGCCATGTACGGCCAGCAGTTGCAGCATCCAGGGCGAGGCGTCGTTGGACGCGCGTGGTCGGCGATTGCACAGCAGTGCGCCCGCCTCAGGGAGGAGTTCCGTCTGCACGAACAGTTTGCTGAAGGCCGGATGCTGCGTATCGCTGGCGGCGGAGGCCAGCACCACCTCGGCATAGCTGGTGATCTCGATCTGGCGCGTGCTGCGGCTGGTGTTCTTGATGCGCACCCGCTTGAGCTCGATCGCGTCCTCGGGCGACACGGCGATCTCGGTATGGGTCTCGATGCCATGGTCGCGGCGGCGGAACTCGGCCCGGCCCTCGCAGAAGATGGCCTGGTAATGGCTGCCGGTGCTGCGGGTGGGCTGGTGGGCAGTGGACCACAGGGCACCGCTTTCAACGTCGCGCAGGTAGCAGAAGCTGCCCGAGGCGTCGCAGGTGCTGTCCTCGCGCCAGCGGGTCACGGACATGTCCTTGTAGCGGCTGTAGCCGCCGCCGGCCTGGGTCACCATCACATGGTAGCTGCCATTGGACAGCAGATGGACCTCGGGGGCCGGCGTGTTGGGGGCGGTGAAGCAGCGCACCGGCACCTCGCTGCCGGAGGCGGGGCTGCGCAGCGCCGCCCGCTCGGCCGCCGCCGCATGGGGCACCACGCCCTTGGGCACACGCTCGTGCAGCAGGGGCAGGGTGGCCAGCAGACGTGGGTCGGCCTCGAAGAATTGCTGCATGCGGGGGCCGCGCAGTACCTGGGCCATGGCCAGCAGGCCCATGCCCTGGTGGTGGGCCATGTAGGAGCGCACCACCGCATGGCCCTGGCCACGCGGCAGGCGCAGCGGCGTGAAGTCCACCGCCTCGTGAAAGCCGTAGATGCCGCTGGCGCCCAGTGCTTGCAGCCGCTGCAGGTTCTCGCAGGCCGCCACCGGCTCGATCAACAGGGCCATCAGGCTGGCGTAGGGCGCCACCACCAGGTCTTCGGCCAGGCCGCGCTTCAGGCCCAGGCCCGGCACGCCAAAGGCCCGGTACTGGTAGTTCAGCGCCGCATCGGTGGCGTTGTAACCCGACTCCGAAATGCCCCAGGGCACGCCGCGCTCACGGCCGTACTCGATCTGCCGGCCCACCGCCGCCATGCAACTCTGGTCCAACAGCGTATGGGCGTCGCTGGGCATCAGGAGCATGGGCATCAGGTACTCGAACATCGAGCCGCTCCAGGACATCAGCACCGGCTCGCCATTGACGGTGCTTAGCTGGCGGCCCAGCGCAAACCAGCTCTCCTGGGGCAGCTGTCCCAGGGCGATGGCCGCGAACACGCCCAACCGCGCCTCGGAGGCAAGCAGGTCGTAGTAGCCGGTGTCGGCGCTGTGCTCGTCGACGTTGTAGCCGATCACCATCTGATGGCGGAAGCTGTCATAGAGAAAACCCTGCTCCATCTCGCACAGCGCGCCGGCGCGGGCGGCCAGCGCCTCGAGCCGGTTCAGGCAGGCCTGTGCGGCGTCGCTGGCGTCGCCGCGCTCGGCCAGCTCGCGCAAGGTCGCGTCGCCGGCGAGGTGGGGGTGCTCCAGCAAGTCGCCACTGTCGGGCAGCAGGTCGGCCAGCTCGTCCAGCGCCGCCAGGCATTGCAGGGTCAGGCGTTGCGCCCAGCGCTTGGCCTCACCGGTCAGCGCCTGCAGCGCCACAGAGGCCAGCAGCTCGGTGCAGGCGGCGTGCAGGCTCTCCAGCGCATTGCGCAGTCCGCCCAGGGTGACGATGGGTGTGTCGCACCAGCGGTTCAGTATCTGCTCGAAGGCCTCCAGCGAGACCGTAGACTCGCTCTCGACCAGGGCCTCGCGCAGCAGCGCATAGGTGTCGGCCAGGCCGGCGCACCAGCTGGGCTTCAAGAGCGACTCGTCGGCCATCGTCAGCAGGCCACCACGCAGGGTCAGCAGCTGCGCCATCAGATTGCCGCTGTCCACCGTGGACACGTAGCGCGGCCGCAAGGGCTGCAGCGTCTGGGTGTCATACCAGTTGAGGAAGTGGCCGCGGTGGCGCTCCAGGCGCTCCAGGGTGTCGAGTGTGGAGCCTATGCGCGCCAGCATCTGGCTCAGCGTGATGTAGCCCAGGTCACGGGCCGTCAGGTTGGCCAGCAGCGCAAAGCCGATATTGGTCGGCGAGGTGCGGTGGGCAATGCGCGGCACCGGGTGCTCCTGCAGATTGTCGGGCGGCAGATGGTTGTCCTCGGCGCCGACGCAGGTGTCGAAGAAGGCCCAGGTGCGGCGCGCCATGGTGCGCAGATAGCGCTGTTGCGCATGGCTCAGCGCCGGCCGGCGGGCGCGCAGGGGGCGGTCCAGCCACCACATCAGCAGCGGCGAGGCCAGCCATAGCAGCAGCAATGGCGCCGCCTGCGGCAGTGCCTCGGGGCGCAGCCGCAGCAGGGCTGCGCCGGTGAGTGCCGCCGTCAGCGGCCCCAGCCACATGCGTGCCGCCGCCTCGCCCAGGGCCCGCAGGCTGCCGGCCGGCGCCCCCTGGCGCACATCGGCCGAGGCCGTCCATTCGAGCAGATTTCTTCTGCTGGCAAGGCTGCGCCACAGCGTCACGACGATGGCGTGCAGTGAATAGCCCGCTTCATGGGGCAGACAGGCCAGCGTCTGCAGCAGCTGCAGCAATTGGTGGCCGAACGGTTGCACGCCAACGTGACGGGGATTGAGCCCGGTCAGATTGAGCGGGCGCTTGAGCAGGTCAAGCAACTGGGCGGTCAGCGGCACCAGACCGATGATCAGCAGCACCCGCACTGTCCACATCCCGGGTTCGGGCAGGGCCAGCCAGCCGACCAGCAGCAGGCTCATCAGCGCCGCGGGGCTCAGGCTGCGGCGCAGGTTGTCGAACAGCTTCCAGCGCGACAGCGCGGACAGGGGGTTCAAGGGCTTGTCCGGCAACACGTACAGGCGCTTGCGCAGCCAGCCCAGCAGCTGCCAGTCGCCGCGTATCCAGCGGTGGCGGCGGGCCACGTCGGCGCCGTAGCGCAGCGGTGCCTCTTCCATCAGCTGCACATCGCTGAGCAGGCCGGCGCGGGCATAGCAGCCTTCCAGCAGGTCGTGGCTGAGGATGCGGTTGTCCGGCAGCTGCCCGCCCAGCGCGTACTCGAACGCATCGACGTCGTAAATGCCCTTGCCGATGAAGGAGCCCTCGTCGAACAGGTCTTGGTAGACGTCCGAGACGGCACGGGTATAGGGGTCGATGCCGGGCTCGCCGCCATGCAGGCGGGCATAGCCCGAGCGCCCGGTGCTGGGCAGGCTCAGGCCCACGCGGGGCTGCAGGATGGCGTGGCCCTCGACCACGCGCCGCGCCTGCACGCCGCTGCCGAAGCGCGGGCGGTTCAGCGGGTGGGCCATGCTGGCCGCCAGCTGCACCGCGCTGCCGCGCGGCAGCTGGGTGTCGGTGTCAAGGGTGATGACGTAGCGCACCGCGGCCAGCGCGCTGCGGTCGCCGACGAGGTGGGAAAAGGCCTCGTCCGGTCCGGCGTCGGCGCGGCCGCGCAGCAGTGCATTCAGATCGGCCAGTTTGCCGCGCTTGCGCTCGCGGCCCATCCAGTGCGCTTGACGCGCATTCCAGCGGCGCGGCCGGTGCAGCAGCAAAAACGGCGCGCTGCCGCCGCTGCCGGCATAGCGGACGTTCAGCGCGCTGATGCCCGCACTGGCCAGGGCGATCAGCCCGGCGTCCTCGGGCCGGTGCTCCTCGCGGGCATCGGCCAGGTCGGTCAGCAGGGCGAACTGCAGCTGGGCATCGCGGTTGGCAAGGAAGCGCAGCTCCAGGCCTTCGAGCAGGGACTCGATGCCGGCCGGGCTGCTCAGCATCGTCGGCACCACCACCAGTGTGCGGGCGCTGGCCGGCAAGCCCAGCGCATAGTCCATGCGCGGCAGCACCTGCGGCCGCACGAACAGGGTGGAGATCCAGTTCAACAGCGCCAGCGACAGCTGCCAGGTGGCGAGCAGCAGCAGCAGGCCCAGGCCGACCAGCGCCCAGGGCGGCAGCTGTGAGGCCAGGGCGACTTTCAGGAAGGGCCCGGCCGCCAACAGCAGCGCACCCAGCAGCCCGGCACCGACATAGGCGCGCAGCGGCATCGCCCAGCCCGGATGCTGCGCCCGCCAGCGGCTGACGCGCAGGCCCAGCAGTTGCTCCAGCGCGGAGCGGCCGTGGCCCAGCAGGTAGTAGCCGACATGGCCCTGGCGCTCCAGCCCCTGTGCGTCGCTGAGCCGCTGAGCCGCCAGCTCGGCCAGCTCGACCGCATGGCTGGCCACCTCCAGCTCGCTGCGGCCGCTGCGCCGGGCCAGGCGCTCCACCGCCAGCCGGTAGGCGTCGCGGGTGATGAAGTCCATCTGCTCATAGACCGCACTGGGGTCGCGGCGCAGGGTCTGCTCGACATTGCTCAGGGTCTCGACGAACTCGGGCCAGTTCATGGCGCCCAGCAGGCGCAGGCTGCCGATGCTGTTGGCGACCGAGACCTGGCTGGCCGCCTGCGACTGGCTTTGCAGATGCACCATTTGCTCGATGCTCTGGCCCTGGTCGGCCAGCCGTTGCTCGACCCAGGTCAGCGGCAGCGCCAGCTGCGCCCCCTGGCCCTGCAGCCGGCGTGTGAATGCGGCGACAAAGGCGCTGCTGAGCGTCGGCGCGGCGCGCGCCATGTCGGCGATCACCAGTATCAGGTCGCTGGAGCGTTGCTCCAGCGCCTCCAGCATGCGCTGGGCCCAGGCGTCGGCGGCGTCGCGGTCCTGCCGGCCCAGGGTGACACTGACGCTGACGCGGCGCAGGTTCTCGATCAGGGCCAGGCGCAGCATGATGGGGAAGGCCCACAGCTCACCCAGGGTCAGTGGCTGCACGCTCTGGTAGGCGGCAACAAAGCGGCTCAAGGTGCCGCGGCTCAGGCTGCCGTCGGCGTGCGCGATGGCCTGCAGCGCAAGTTCATAGACGCGGGGGCGGCCCACGCCCTGCGGGTCATCGCTGCGTGCGGCCAGGCGCGGCAACTCGCGGCTGTAGCCCTTGGGCAGGTGGCGGCGCGCGGTGCGTATCTCTTCCTCGATCAGATAGAGGTTGTCGAGCAACCATTCGGCCGCCGGAGTGATGGGCAAATCGGCCGCCACCGCCTCGGACAGCAGCTTGCCCACGCCGGTGAGCACCTCTTCGTTGGCGCGCAGGCGGGCCAGCAGCTGGTCGGGGCGGCGCTGCGGGTCCAGCACATGCTGGCGAGCCAGGGCGAGGCCATGGGCGGCCATCTGATCGGCGCTGAACAGCGTCTCGCGCAGCGGCGCCTCCTCGCGGCCCAGGTCCAGCCGGCCGAGGCTCAGCCGTCCCCACTGCCGCCACTGACCCGCCGTCGCCGTATGCCAAAACCGTGCCGCCAAATTGCCAACCGCCATCAAACCATCCTCCGGCCCTTGCGGGCACATTTCATGCGGGTGAGACGTTCACCCGTGACCCGACGGGGCAATCGGCGTGCCCGCTCGCAGCGAGCGCAGGGCAAACCGCGCTCCCGGATCGCTCAGGCCGTCAGGGGCAGGGTGACGACGAACTCGCTGCCCTGGTCCTGGCCGGCGCTGCGGGCCAGTACGCTGCCGTTGTGGGCTTCGACCAGGTTGCGCACCACCGCCAGGCCGATGCCCAGGCCCCGGTTCGGATGGGGCCAGGCCTGCGACCTCTGCACGAACAGGTCGAAGATATGCGGCATCGCTTCGGCCGAAATACCGATGCCGGGGTCGGCGATACCGATACAGGCCACCCCGCCCAGCGACTGCACGGTCAGCGTGATGGTGGCGCCCTCGGGCGAGTATTTGGAGGCGTTCTCGAGCAGATTGCTGAACACCTGCGCCAGTCGCACCGGGTCGCCCAGCACCGGCAGCGGGCCGGGCAGCGGCGGCATGGCCAGGGTCTGGCGGCGGGTCAGCATCGCCGGGCGGCAGCTGTCGATGGCGGGGCCGAAGACATCGGCCAGATCGATGCGGTTGCGCTCAAGCCAGAACTTGCCGACCCCGACGCGCGAGCCGTCCAGCAGATCGTCCACCAGCCGGGCCATATGGGCCACCTGGCGCTCGATGATGACCTTCAGCCGCGCCATCAACGCGGCGTCGTGGAGGCCCTTGTCCAGCAGCTCGGCGGCCGTGCGTATCGGCGCCAGCGGGTTGCGCAACTCATGGGCGACGATGGCCATGAATTGGATCTGGCGGCGGTGGGCGGCCGCGGCCTGCGCCTCCAGATCGCTTGCCAGCATGGCGGCCAGCACCAACTGCTCGTTGGCCTCACGCAGGTCGCGCAGGCGCGGTTCATGATCGGCCGCTGGCGTGGCGAGCGGGCGCTGCAGCCGGGGCAGCAGGTCGGCGCCAAAGCGGCTGGTGCTGTCGCTGTCGGCCGCCAGCTTGGCGTGCATCTGGAAGCCGCCCGGCTCGCGCTTCTTGGCGTGGTACATGGCCTCGTCGGCACTCTTGATCAGGGTGGCGGCGTCCAGCCCGTCCTCGGGATAGACGCTGATGCCCACGCTGGCCGAGATGCGGAACAGCAGGTCGTCGATGTGGCAGGGCATGGACAGCGAGCGCAGCATCTTGGCGGCGATCAGTGCCGCATCGGAGGCGTGGGCGACTTCGGCCAGCAGCACCAGGAACTCGTCGCCGCCATGGCGGCTGACGGTGTCCGAGTCGCGCACCACCGACTCCAGGCGACGCGCCGCCAGCTGCAGCACCTCGTCGCCGACGGCATGGCCCAGGGTGTCGTTGATCTGCTTGAAGTGGTCGAGATCGACGAACAGCACCGCCATGCGCGTGGCCCGCCGCCGCGCCAGGCCGATGGCTTTGTCCAGCCGGTCTAGCATCAGGCCGCGGGTGGGCAGCCCGGTCAGCGGGTCGCGCTGGCTGGTGCGGGCCAGATCGTCGAGGTTGCTGACGGCGGTCTCGGCGATGGCCTCGGCATGCAGGGCGGCCAGCACCAGCTGCTCGTTGGCCGCCAGCAGCTGCGCCCCGAGGTGGCCGTTGAACTCCTGCTGCAGCTGCTGCAGATCGCCGCGCAGGCGGGCAAGCTGCTCACGCACTTCGTCCGCCTGACTTTGCAGCAACTTTAGCGCGCGTTGCGCCTCGGCAGCCTGGCGCGAGTCAGGCAGGTCGGTCACGGACAGGCGCCTGCCGCGCCGGAGTCAGTCACCATCGGCCCCGTTGACATGGGTCGGTAATCCCGGCCGCCGGGTCGGTTTGCCACCCAGCAAGCCCTCGTAGTTGGGCAGCATCTCGCCCACCTGGATGCCCTGATCGTCGATGCTGAACAGGTGCAAAGCCTTCGAATGCGCGCAGGCGCGCAGCTTGACGACCGCCATCACCCGTTCCAGGTTGCTGCCCACCTCGATATAGCGCTGCACGATGATGGCATCGGTCAGGAACGCCGTGCCGTAGGGGCTGAAGCGCAGGTCACTGAAACGGTCTTCCAGCTCGGAGGTCATCAGCACCGTGACGCCGGTGGAGGCCAGCGCCGCCACCAGGCGGGCCATCGCTTCGCGGTAGTCCGAGCGGAAGGTCGGCGCCAGCGCCAGCTCGAAGCCCGACAGCGAGTCGATCACCACGCGCGTGGCCTTGAGCCGGCCGATCTCGGTGATCAGCAGCCGCGCAATCTCATCGACCGACAGCCCTGGCGCGCGGGTGTCCACCACGCCGACCTTGCCGTCGCGTATCAGCTCGGCCAGCTCGCGGCCGCGCGACTGGGTCGGGCGCTGCTCGAAGGCCGCGATGACGCCGGTCTCGCCGCGGCGCGCCCCCTCGGCCAGAAAGGCCGCAGCCATGATGCTCTTGCCCGAGCCCGACGGCCCCGCCACCAGCAAGGAGTAGCCGCAGGGCAGGCCGCCCCCCAGCATGTCGTCCAGACCCTTCACGCCCATCGACAGGCGTGCAGGCGCCGGTGCGTCCATGTCCGCAACGGGCGTGAGTGCCCATTGCGGGGGCGCGAACACATGCAGGCCGCTTGACGTGATGCGGAAGGTGTGCAGCCCCGGCAGGGTCGGCTGGCCGCGCATCTTCATGATCTCCATCTTGCGCACCATCGAGTTGCCCTGCACGCTCTGGCGCAGCCAGATCAGGCCGTCGGACACGGTGAATACCGGATTCGGCTCGGTGTCGTTGAAATACTCGCCGATCAGGAAGGTGGTGGCCTGCCAGCTGGTCATCAGCACGCCCAGGTTCTGGATGAAGCGCTGCAGGCTCAGGTAGTTCTCGCCCTCGCCCTGACTGGCCAGTATGACCGAGCGGAACGAGTCGACGAACACCAGGCCCGGGCCACGGGCCTCGACCTCCTCGACGATGCGCGACAGCACCTTGTCGAGGTCGCCGCTGACCATGTCATCGGCCAGGTTGATGAAGCGGATCGATCTGTTCAGCTTGTCGAGATCGAAGAAGTCGAATTGCTGCTGGTAGCGCAGCATCTTCAGCGGTGGCTCACCGAGCACGGTGAAATACAGCGCCGGTCGCTCGGGCGTGGCCAGCGCAAACATGATCTGGTGCGCCAGGGTGGTCTTGCCACAGCCCGGTGTGCCGGCGATCAGATTGAACGAAAACTCGGGCAAACCGCCGCCCAGGATTTCGTCCAGGCCGGGTACGCCCGTTGCAAGGCGTTGGATGTTTGCTTTGGCAGTGGTCATTGCGGGGTGTCCTGCACGGCTTGGCCGCTCAAAGGGTTGTGCCAAACGAAACCGATCATTCTTTCGGTCAGCGATGCGCCGATCAACTGGCTCAAAAGGTCGTGAAAAGCAGAAAGCAGGGCGGTAGCCGCCGCCGTTGCTTCGGCGCTGGCCCGGTCCGCCAGCGCCCGGTGCAATGCGGTGAAGTCACCCGGCAGCAGCGCGCCCTCGTAGGCGGCCGCCAGGCAGGGATGGGCGGCGCGGGTCAGGTACAGGCTGCGCTTGTAGAGCGCGGCCACGCCACGTTGGCCGACGATAGGCGACAGTGCCGCATCGATCTGCTGCCACAGGGCCACCACCACCGCGGCCACCTGCGGTGCATCGACGGCCCGCTCGTTCAGATGCACGAGCGCCGCTGGGGGGGTAAGCGCCTCACTGGGCATCGCGATTCCGGTGGCTGTCCGCACATGCGGCTGGCGCGATGGTACGCCCAGGCCCTGGTATGTTTCGGACGGATTGTTGTATTGCAACACGTGGGCTCGCGATCAGGCTTGACATGGGGTGGGCCTGGGCCTGCGATGCATCATCAGGCCAGCGAACGCAGCGAAGGTTCCCGGTCCCAATGCCGGGTCATCGCCGCCGCGATGAAGGCCGGCACCGCATGGACGGCGACCACGCCCGCATCGGGGCTCACCCCGGCAGCCGTCAGCAACGCCCGCCCACCGGTGTCAACGGCAATGGTTTTCAGATGGGCGAAGGCCTGGCGCACGAAGTCTTGAGCAGCCGCTTCCTTGGACAGTTGCGCGGCACCGGCCTCGGACAACACCAAGGCGACCGCATCAAACAGCACCGAGGGGGTGCCGGCCAACTGGCCATCGACCGCCAGCCGCGTGCCGTCGGCCAGTTGCACGCCACCTATCGTGAGGGCGATGATCTTGACCGTGGCCCCGGCCTTGCCGGCGGCGGCAACCAGCTTGCTGATCGCTGCGCCGTCCGAGCCATCGGCCACCAGGATTGCCAGCGCGCGGCCTGTCAATGTGGGTGGCGTCTTGCCGATGATGCGCAGGGCCGGCGACGGGGGCAGGTCCTGCACGGGTGCGGCCGCAAGCGGCACTTCGGGCAGCTCGGCCAGGCCAAGGCCGTTGCCGACGCGCTGGGCCAGGTCGCCATCGATATGGCGCAGATGGCCCACCATCGCCTCGCGGATGTGCGGGTGCGCGACCTTGGACAGCTCGAACACCAGGGCCGAGGCCAGGTGGGCCTGTTCGGGCACGCCCTGGCTCAGGTAGAACTGGCGTGCCTGGCTGTAATGGTCGGCAAAGCCGGCCTGGCGCAGGCGGCCCTTGGCGGCGAGCACCTGCTCGGGGGCGTTGGCGCTGCGAAAGCCGGTGGCCGGAGACTCGCGCGCCGGGGCCGGTGCCAGGGAGCTGGGCTCGTAGGCGACGCGACCCTGCGGACGGCCCATCTGCATATGGCCGTCGCGTTGCTGGTTGGCAAACGGGCATTGCGGCGCGTTGATGGGCAACTGGTGAAAATTGCTGGAACCCAGCCGCGACAGCTGGGTGTCCAGGTACGAGAACAGGCGGCCCTGCAACAGCGGGTCATTGGAGAAATCCATGCCCGGCACCAGGTGCGAGGGGCAGAAGGCGACCTGCTCGGTCTCGGCGAAGAAATTGTCGGGCCAGCGGTCCAGCACCAGGCGGCCGATCACTTGCAGGGGCACCAGCTCCTCGGGGATCAGCTTCGTCGCGTCGAGGTGGTCAAAGGGGAAGGCATCGGCCTCGGCTTGCGAGAACAGCTGCACCGCGAACTCCCACTCGACCGGCCGGCCTTCGGTCAGCGCCTCGAACAGGTCGCGGCGGTGGAAGTCCGGGTCGGCACCGGCGATCGCACAGGCCTCGTCCCACAAGGTGGACTGCAGGCCCAGCTTGGGCCGCCAGTGGTACTTGACGAAGGTGGACTCACCTTCGGCATTGATGAGACGAAAGCTGTGCACGCCAAAACCCTCGATCATGCGCAGCGAGCGGGGCAGGGTGCGGTCCGACATGATCCACATCACCATGTGCATGGACTCGGGCGTCAGCGAGATGAAGTCCCAGAAGGTGTCATGCGCGCTGGCGGCCTGGGGGAAGCCGCGGTCGGGCTCCATCTTGACGGCGTGGATCAGATCCGGAAACTTGATCGCGTCCTGGATGAAGAACACCGGCACGTTGTTGCCCACCAGGTCCCAATTGCCCTGGGGGGTGTAGAACTTCAGCGCAAAGCCGCGCACGTCGCGCGGCGTGTCGGACGAGCCCGAGCCACCGGCCACGGTTGAGATGCGTGCGAACAGCGGTGTCTTCACGCCAACCTCGGTCAACACCTGGGCCGTGGTGAACATGGCGAGCGACTGTGTCAGCTCGAAGTAGCCATGGGCACCACTGCCGCGCGCATGGACGATGCGCTCCGGGATGCGCTCGTGATCGAAGTGGGTGATCTTCTCCCGCAGGATGAAATCTTCCAGCAGGGTCGGGCCACCCGGGCTGGCGCGCAGCGAATTCTGGTTGTCGGAGACCGGCAGACCTTGATTGGTGCTCAGCACGGGCTCGTCGCCCTGCGCAGCCTGATGCAACTCACCGCCGGCACGCCGCATGGTCTGCGAGACAGGCTCGGGGGTGGCGCGCTTGGCGGTGGGTTGCTTCATGGCTGCCTCGCTCAGTTGCTCAGCGCGTCGGCATAGGGCTTGGTGCCGTAGTACGAGTGGATGCTCTTGGCCCAGGCCGGGTCGGCCATATTGGGCCACTGGTCCTGGTCGAAGCCAGGCGCTTCTTCCAAACGCGACTTCTCGACGTTGAGGGTGAAGCGCTTGTTGACGGTGTCAAGCACCAGTGCGCTCCAGGGCACGGCAAAGAGCTTGTCGCCCATGCCCATGAAGCCGCCGAAGGACAGCACCGCATAGGCGACGTGGCCGGTGTGCATGTCCAGCATGAACTCCTTGATATCGCCCAGGTCGTCGCCGGCCGCGTTGTAGACGTCGTTGCCGGTCAAGGTGTTGGCGCCCATCAGCTCGGGGCCCGGGCCGGTGCCTGTGTCGCCCTTGTACATGCCGTAGGGGTCGCGTTCTGTGTAGTTCATGGAGTGCTCCAGTTGCAGGTGTTGTCGATGGCGCGGCAATTTGCTGCGCTGACGTGAAGTTAGGCCTATGTGTGCCGGCCGTCTGTTCGCCAGCGCACCCAGCTCAGTTCAAACGGATCTCGCCGCTGTCGCTGTTGATGGCGGGCGCCGTGCCGTTCAGTGCCGCCTGGGTCAGCTCGTAGAGCTGGGTGATGCGGCTGTCCTTCACATTCCAGTAATGGGCGTGGCTGATCTTGACCTGGACCAGGCCCAGATCGGGGTCGTTGATGCCGCCGGCGAACCACAGCTCGGCCAGCGGCGACCAGAGCGCAGCGGCCTTCGCCGGGTCTTCGACCAGGCGGGCCAGGCCGGACACTGAGACATAGAGATCCTTGCTGGTGTGCACAAAGGCCAGATTGACGTTGGCGTCGTGGGCCAGGTCCGCCAGCGGCGAGCGATGGCGCGACATGAAGAACCACAGGCAGTCGTCATCGTCGATTTGCTGGTTCTGCGTCGTCATAGGGCGCGAATGCAGATGGCCGTTGGCATGGCGGGTGGTGAACATCGTCAGCTTGATGCCCTTGATCAGCTCCCAGAGCTGCTCTCGCGGTTGAACGGTTTGGTGCATGCAGGGCTTTCGTGTCTGGCGCGTGTGCTGCACGAGGGATTCGTGCCACGGGCCGTGGGTCGAGCTTGCGCGTGGGGCGCTGGCTGCGACGTAGGACGAGGGGCCGTGTGGCCGCAGGGCCATGACTTGCGCGCAACCGGCCTGTAGGCGCAGACGCCGCCGGGGTGTCGGACGCTGCTCATTTGCTGCATCGCAACATCCACAGGTCCCGAAACGCCGCTAGCCTGAGTGCAAAACCAGGCTTACATATGCCCAGAAAACGCAAGACCTCTCTCTGGCCGATGTCCCTCTTCAAGGTGGGCCAGACCGCCGGCGTCGCGCAATTGCGCAAGGCGGCCGGCTCCATGGGCCGTGTGCTGCGCGTGGTGCGCCCGGTGGTCAAGGCGCCGCGCGGCGCCGGACTGTGGAGCGCAGGCGCGGCCCTCGGGCCTGCCGGAATGAGGCGCTACCGCCTGCTGCTGCCCCCGGGCCTGAGGGTCGGCGAGCGCCTGCCGCTGCTGGTGATGTTGCATGGCTGCGCCCAGGACGCCAATGCGTTTGCCTTGAGCACCCGCATGAACCGCCTGGCGGTGCAGCAGCGTTTTGCCGTGCTCTACCCGGAGCAGGACCGCCATGCCAATCTGCAGGGCTGCTGGAACTGGTACGAGACCGACCGCGGCCTGGCCTTTCGCGAGGGCGCCACGGTGCTGGCGATGATTGACCAGGTGTGCCTGCTCCCCGCGATCGACGGCGGGCGTGTCGCCGTGGCCGGCCTGTCGGCCGGTGCCAGCCTGGCGGCGCTGCTGGCCAGCCGCTACCCGTCCCGCTTCTGTGCCGTGGCCATGCACTCGGGCGTGCCGCCCGGTGCCGCCCATTCCACTGCCACGGCCTTGCGCGCGATGCGTGGTCATGCGCCCGCGCCGGCATTGACGACCCCGACCGCTTTGCCGCCCCTGCTGGTGCTACACGGCACCGCCGACACCACAGTGGCGCTCAGCAATGCCGTGGCCTCTGCCCGGCTGTGGGCCGAGGCGGCCGGCGCGCAGCCGGCTTCCAGCCGGGTCGTGCGCCGGGGCAAGCGCAGGCCGATGACGGTGACCGACTTCAAGCAGCGGGGCCGCCTGGCGGCGACCCTGTGCGAGATCGACGGCCTGGGCCATGCCTGGAGCGGTGGCGCGGCCGGTCAGCCCTTCAGTGACGCCAGCGGCCCCGATGCCTCGCGCATGATCTGGGCCTTTGCGCGGCGCCAGTTCGGTTTGGTGCGAACCGTGGAGCAGCCGGTCGCGGAGGATTTGCAGGCTTGACTGCGATCCATCAAGCTCGACCCTTCTTTCTCTTACTCAGGAGCCTCGCCATGACCCGTTTGACCGCCAAGGACTTTTCCCCCGACGTGCTGCAACTGTTCGACCGCTATGTGCATGGCGACCTGAGCCGGCGCGGTTTCATCGACCAGGCGGCACGTGCCGCCGGTGGCACGGCCGCCGCGGCTGGCCTGCTGGCCGCGCTGAGCCCGCAGTTCGCGCAGGCGCAGCGGGTGGTGCCCACCGATCCGCGCATCAGCACGCGCACGCTCAGCTTCGACTCACCGCTGGGCAGCGGCCAGGTGAAGGGCTATCTGGCCAAGCCGGCCCGGGCCACGGGCAAGCTGCCGGTGGTGATCGTGGTGCATGAGAATCGCGGCCTGAACCCCCATATCGAGGACATCACCCGCCGCCTGGCCCTCGACGGCTTTCTGGCCTATGCCCCGGATGCGCTGGCGCCCGTGGGCGGCTACCCGGGCGACGAAGACAAGGCGCGCGAGCTGTTCGGCAAGCTGGATGGTGCCAAGACCCGCGCCGATTTCGTGGCCGCCACCCGTGCGATGCTGAGCTTTGCCGAGGGCAACGGCAAAGTCGGTACGGTTGGATTCTGCTTCGGTGGCGGCATGGCCAACTACCTGGCCACCCAGGTGCCCGAACTGGCGGCGGCCGTGCCCTTCTACGGCGGCCAGCCGCCGGCGGCCGAGGTGGCCAGGATCAAGGCGCCGCTGCTGATCCACTATGCCGGTGTCGATGAACGCATCAACGCCGGCTGGCCGGCCTATGAAGAGGCACTGAAGGCGGCCGGGGTCAAGTACGAAGCCCATATCTATGCCGGCACCCAGCACGGCTTCAACAACGACACCACGCCCCGCTTCGACGCCGCCGCAGCCGACCTGGCCTGGAAGCGCACGGTCGGCTTCTTCAAGGCCAATCTGGTGGTTTGATCAGTTCTTACGAAACAGCGCCAGGGTGCCCAGCACCGCCTCGCCGCGGTTCTCGCGCAGCTTGGCGCCTTCCAGCAGCCGGGTCTCGAAGCCCTGGGCGGCGGCCAGACGCTCCAGGTAGTGGCGGGCATGGGCGTAGCGGCGGGCGGGGGGCAGCACGAACTCTTTGCTGCCCTCGTGGGCCTCGACCGAGAAGGCGAAGTGCCCGCCCGGACGCAGCGCCCGGTGGGTAGCGGCGAACACCGGGGCCAGGTCGCCGATGTAGACGAACACATCGGCCGCCAGCACCAGGTCCTGGCAGGCCTGCTGCGGCTGCAGGTGCTCGATCAACTCGGCGCAGACCAACTCATCGTACAGACCCAGCTCGCGCGCCTTGGCCAGCATATTGCCCGACAGATCGACGCCGATCAGGCGGCGCGCCATTGGCCTGAGCAGCGGACCGCACAGGCCGGTGCCACAGCCGAGATCGAGGACATCGGCGTCGCGGGGGGCGACCAGGCGCTCGATGGTGCTGCACAACAGCTGGGGCGTCTGATACTTCAAGAGCTGGGTCAGGTGCTCGTCGAAGCGGTCGGCATAGTCGTCGAACAGGGTCGCCACATACTGGCGCGGAGAGGCCGCCGGGGCCTCCCCGGTGCCCAGCGCACCCAGGGCTGCGAGGTGGTAGCGCAGCTCCTCGGCATTGCCGCCCAGCGCAATGGCCTTGCGGAAGTTGTCGGCCGCCGCTGCGCGGTACTCCTGCTTGCGTTCCGGGTTTTGCTCCGACAGCATGGCCAGCAGCTCGCTGACATTGAGACGTGCCTCCAGCAGATCGGGGTCGATCTCCAGCGCGCGCTCCAGGCTGGCCAGTGCGTCCTGCGGGCGCTTGAGCTTGCGCAAGAGTTTGCCGCGATTGGCCCAGGCCTTGGGATTGAGTGGCTTCAGCGCCAGCGAGCGCTCGTAGCTGGCGAGCGCCTCGTCGAAGCGCTTTTCCAGACTCAGCGCAATGCCCAGGCTGTTGTGGGCGGCGGCACTGTCGGGCCGCACCTCGGCCGCCTTTTGCAGCAGGGTGATGCCCTCGGCCAGCCGGTTGCTGCGTGCCAGCAGGCCGCCGAACAGGTGCAGCGCGTCGAAGTGGCGGGGGGCCCGCTTCAGCAGCTTGCGGTACAGCGCCTCGGCCTGCGGCAGCTGCTGGCGCTGCTGCAGGGCCAGCGCACGCTGGCATTCATCGTCCAGGGCTTTCAGGGAGTGGCTTTGAGGTGGGGGCATAGATGGGCGGTGGCCGGGCGACCCGACTATTGTGTGCCAAGTGAGCGGGGGCATGCGGCCTGCCGCCCAGACTCCAGATACCGTCCATTCGTGCAATACGACCTCAGCCGGGCGATGGATGCCCGGAGCACGGCCTCAGGGCTTGTCAGTGCCGGACGGCCCCCGTACATTCGGACCCAACAAGCGCATTGCACGACAGCGCCCTCAAGGGGCCGACAGACGCACCGGGGCCGCGTCGTGCAAAAGGGAAAGGTGCAATGAACTCTCCGGTCGTTGTCGGAGCGGCGGGCCTCGGGCCTGGTCGTCGAAGGTGGTGGGTCTTCGGTGCAGGCCTGGCCCTGGCGCTTGCCGTCGCGCTGGCCCTGGGCTTCCATCTGGCCCGCGACCGCCCGTCAAGCCCCGTTGCGTCCGGCGAGCGGCTGACCATCGCCGTGCCTGCGGCGCCCCATGCCGCCCTGCTGCATGTGGCGGCAGCGAAGCGCTATTTCGCCGACGAAGGGCTTGAGGTCGTGACCGTGTCGGCCAGCCATGGCCGGGTGGCGCTGGACTTGCTGGCCGAAGGCAAGGTCGATCTGGCCGCGGCGGCAGAGCTGCCCTTTGTGGTGAAGGTCATGAACGGTCAGCCGCTGGCCATCGTGGCGTCCGTGGCCAGCGCCACCAGCGAGATGGCCGTCGTTGTGCGGCGCGATCGCGGTATCCGGCGGCCGGCTGACCTGGTGGGCAAGAGGGTAGGCGTCACGCGCGGCACCAGCGGCGAATACTATCTGTGGGCCTTTCTGATCAGGCACAAACTGGGCCCCGATGCGGTGACCTTGGTCGATGTCGCGCCGGGCGAGCTCGACAAGCAACTGGCCGCCGGCGCCCTGGACGCGATTGCCGCCTGGCAGCCGACCCGCTTTCGGGCGGAGGCGGCGCTGGGCGAGGGCGGCATCACCTTGATCGAGCCGAATGCCTACACCGCCACCTATGTGGTGGCCGGCCACGGTGCCTATCTGCGCCAGCATCCGCAGGCGATGCAGAAGTTGATGCGGGCGCTGCTGAAGGCCGAGGCATTTTTGCAGGCCGAGCCGCAGCAGGCGCAGCAGCTGGTGGCCGACCGGCTGGGCGTGCCGGCCGCGAGCCTGCAATCCAGCTGGCGGGATCAGGAGTTCCGTGTCGATCTGCTGCAGCCGCAGATGATTACCTTGGAGGATGAGGCGCGCTGGGCGGTGGCGCGCGGCCATGCCCCCAAGGGCGCGGTACCGAACTTCCTGCCTCATCTCTATCTCGATGCCTTGCTGGCCGTTCAGCCGACGCGCATCACGGTGGTTCACTGATGAAGATCAGCACCAAGGCCACACTGGCCACCGTCATCGCCATCGGCACGGTGGCCCTGATCGCGGCGATGATTGGCTGGGCCAATGCCGAGGTCGAGGACGCTGCGCGCCAGCGGCGGCAGACGACCGAAATTGCCCGCGTGCTGAACGATCTGCGGCTGGTGACTTTCGAGTACATCCTGCACCGCCATGAGCGCGCCCGCCAGCAGGAGCGGGAGGTGAACACCCGCCTGGAGCGCCTGATCGCGGCCAACCCCTACACCGAGCCCGAACAGGTCGCGCTGCTGAAGCATCTGCGCGTGCGCAGCGAGATGACGCACGGCCTGTTTGGTGAACTGCAGCCGCTGCCCGCCGACACCGCAAGTGCGCTACCTGACGACGAGGTGACGCGGCGCTTCGAGGTGCATTTGTCGAACCGGCTGCTGATCTACCAGCAGGAGAGCGTCACCGACGCGATGGATCTGGGCCGCTTCTCCACCGAGCGCATCAATGCCGCCCAGCAGCGGGTGGTGCTGGTGATCGCGGCGGGGCTGGCCTTGATTGCCGCCATCACGGCCACGGCGGCGGTGCTGATTCATCGCAATGTGCTGGCGCCGATCGCCCAGCTGGAGCAGGCCACGCGCGAGGTGGCGGCGGGCAACTGGAGCTATCAGCTGGACATCCGCGGCGAGGACGAGATCGGCCAGCTGTCGCGTAATTTCAACGCCATGACCCAGGCGCTGCGCGACGCCTTTGCGCGCATCGAGCAAAGCAACGAGGAGCTGGCCGCACTGAACAAGGAGATCGAGGCCTTCAGCTACTCGGTGTCGCACGACTTGCGCGGGCCGCTGCGCAGCATGGACGGCTTCTCGCTGGCCCTGCTGGAAGACTATGCCGAGGGGCTGGATGCCCAGGGCCGGGACTATCTGCAGCGCATACGCGCCGCCAGCCAGCGCATGGCCCGGCTGATCGACGAGCTGCTGGGTCTGTCGCGGGTGACGCGGGCCGAGCTGGCGATCCGCGCCGTCAACCTGAGCGAGATCGCGCGTGACATCGCCGACACGCTGGGCCAGCAGCAGCCGCAGCGTTCGGTGCACTGGGCCATCGAAGAAAACATGATGGTGCAGGCCGACAGGGCCCTGATGCAGATCGCCATGCAGAACCTGCTGGAGAACGCCTGGAAGTTCACCGGCAAGACCGAGTCGCCGCTGATACGCGTGGGCACGCAGGAGCTCGACGGCCAGAAGGTCTGCTTTGTCGCCGACAACGGGGTCGGCTTCGACATGGCCTATGCCCAGCGGCTGTTCGGTGCCTTCCAGCGCCTGCACCACGAAAGCGAGTTTTCCGGCACGGGCATAGGCCTGGCCATCGTGCAACGCATCTTCCGCCGCCATGGCGCCAGGATCTGGGCGCAGGCCAAGCCCGACCAGGGGGCGACGTTTTTCTTCAGTTTGACGGAGCAGATCGATGAACGAAACGAACAAGGACATCCTGCTGGTTGAGGACAACCCGGACGATGTCACACTGACCCTGCGGGCGTTCAAGCGCAGCCACCTGATGAACCCCATCGCCGTGGCCCGCGACGGTGTCGAGGCGCTGGACTATCTCTTTGCCCGGGGCGAGTACAGCCACCGGGTCGGCGTGCCGATGCCAACCCTGATCATCCTGGACCTGAAGCTGCCCAAGCTCGATGGCTTGGGCGTGCTCAAGGCGATACGCGCCGATCCGCGCACCCAGCTGCTGCCGGTGGTCATCCTGACCTCGTCCAAGGAGGAGCAGGACCTGATCTCGGGTTACTCGTTGGGCGCCAACAGCTATGTGCGCAAGCCGGTGGATTTTGTCGAATTTCTTGAGGCGGTGAAGGTGCTGGGCATCTACTGGCTGGCGCTCAATCAGCTGCCTGCGCGGGGGGCCATCGAGTGAGCAAGGAGGTCAGGATACTGGTCGTTGAGGACTCCGAGGACGATGCCCAGCTGACCCTGCTGGCCCTGAAGCGCGGCGGTTTCAAACCACGCTGCCGGCGCGTCCAGGACGCCGCCTCGCTGCGCGCGGCGCTGAGCCAGGAGCGCTGGGACGCGGTGCTCGCCGACTTCAGCCTGCCGCGCTTCAGCGGCGTCGAGGCGCTGAACATCTTCCGCACCACCGAGCTCGACATTCCCTTCATCTTTGTCTCCGGCACCATAGGCGAGGAGACGGCCGTGGCGGCGATGAAGGCCGGCGCCAGCGACTATGTGATGAAGCAGAACATCGCCCGCCTGGCGCCGGTGCTGGAGCGCGAGTTGGAGCAGGCGCTGATACGCGCCCAGCATCGCCAGGCCCAGCTCGACCTGATGCGCTCGCACGACCGCTATATGGATCTCTACGACTTTGCACCGGTGGGCTACATGACCCTGGCTCAGGACGGCACGATTGCGCAGCTGAACCTGACCTCGGCGGCCATGCTGGGTGATCGGCGCGAGCATTTACGCGGCATGAACTTCGCCGACTTCGTCATTGCGGCCGATAGGGCGCGCTGGGCGGAGCACTTCACCCGCACGCTGTGCAGCGGCGACCGGCAGCGGCTGGAATTGGAGCTGCGGGGTGGCGGCAACGCCGGCTTTCATGCCCAGCTGGACTGCATGCGTGTGCTGCCTCCGCACAGCCCGCCGATGATGCGCGTCGTGCTGACCGATATCGGCGAGCGCAAGGCGGCCGAGGCCGATCTGCGCAAGTTCGAGCTGCAGCTGCACCACATCCAGAAGATGGAGTCGATCGGCACGCTGGCCGGCGGCATTGCGCACGACTTCAACAACATCCTTGGCGCCATCCTCGGCAATATTGATCTGGCGCGCACCGAGCTGACCGAGGGCCATGCGGCGCAGGCCAATCTGGACGAAATCCGTAAGGCCAGCCTGCGGGCGCGCACGCTGGTGCGCCAGATCCTGACCTTCAGCCGCCGTGAACCGCAGGAGCTGCTGACGCAGCAGCTGCGGCCGATGATCGAGGAGACGCACAAGCTGCTGCGTGCCACCGTGCCGGCCGGCGTCGAGATCGACCTGATGCTCAGCGACGCGCCCCTGTATGTGCACGCCGACGCCACCCAGGTGCAGCAGGTGCTGATGAACCTGTGCACCAATGCCTGGCATGCGCTGCAGGGTGGCGCCGGGCGCATCTGCATCGGCCTTGCTCCGGTCGAGCTGGACGCCGTGGCCTCGCAGCGGCTGGGCGGCCTGGCCCGCGGCGCCTACATCCATCTGTGGGTCAGCGATACCGGCACGGGCATAGACGCGGCCACCCGCGAGCGCATCTTCGAACCCTTCTTCACCACCAAACCGGTAGGGCAGGGCACGGGACTGGGCCTGTCGGTGGCGCATGGCATCCTGGCGGCCCACCAGGGGGCGATCGAGGTTGATAGCGAGCCGGGCCGCGGCAGCACCTTCCATCTCTACCTGCCCAGCGTGGCGGCGCCAGCGAGCACCGCGCTGCCGCAGCCAGCGCCAGCGCCGATACGCGGCCACGGCGAGCATGTGCTGTACGTCGATGACGACGAAACCATGATTCTGATGGTCGAGCAGATATTGCTGCGCTCGGGCTACCGCGTCAGTGCCTTCCAGGATGCGAACCTGGCCATTGCGGCGGTGCGCGAGCATCCCCACTCCTTTGACTTCGTCGTCACCGACTTCAATATGCCGGAGTTCTCGGGCCTCGACATCGCCCGGGAGATGGCACGCATCCGCCCTGACATGCCGGTGGTCATCAGCTCAGGCTACATCACAGACAAACTGCGTGTCGACGCACGCGACTCGGGCGTGCGCGGCCTGCTGGAAAAGCAGAACACCTCGCAAGACCTCGGCGACATGGTCGGTCGAATCCTGGCGGGGGATTGCAAGCGCGTCGCTTAGCCCCATGCAGTCGGCTGCTATTCTTTGGCCATGAGTTCCAAAGTCGATCACCACGCCAGCACCGACAACGTTCATTCCGATCGCCATTTCGGCGTCGAGCATGGGGCCATCCACAAGCCGATTCATACCTCGGTGCAGTATGGTTTCGACCGAGTCGAAGACCTGATCGGCGTGTTCCAGGGCACGCTCAAGGGCGGCTACAACTACGCCCGCCAGGGCACGCCGACGACGGCCGCGCTGGAGGCCAAGATCACGCAGCTGGAGCGGGGCCTGGGCACGGTTAGCTTTGCCACAGGCATGGCAGCCATCTCGGCCGTCTTCCTGACGCTGCTGCGCACGGGCGACCACATCGTCTCCAGCCGCTATGTGTTCGGCAACACCAACAGCCTGCTGGGCACCCTGGAGGACCTGGGAGTCGAGGTCAGCAAGGTCGATGCCGGTTCGGCCGCCGCCGTCGAGGCCGCGCTGCGACCCCATACCCGCATGGTTTTTGTCGAGACCGTGGCCAACCCTGGCACCCAGGTGCCGGATCTGGTGGGCATAGGCGCGCTGTGCCGGGCCCGAGGCCTGATCTATGTGGTGGACAACACCATCACCTCGCCGGCGCTGTTCCAGCCGCGCACGGTCGGCGCGAGCCTGGTCATCAACTCGTTGACCAAGACCATCGCCGGTCATGGCGATGCGCTGGGCGGTGCCGTCACCGACACCGGCCTGTTCGACTGGCAAGCGTTTCCGAATATCTTCGCCGCCTATCGCAAGGGCGACCCCCGGCAGTGGGGCTTGCAGCAGATCCGCAAGAAGGGCCTGCGCGATATGGGCGGCACGCTGTCGTCCGACGCGGCGCACCGCATCAGCGTCGGTGCCGAGACGCTGGAGCTGCGCGTCCGCCAGACCAGCGCCACCGCGCTGGCCCTGGCCCGCTGGCTGCAGGCCCACGCCAAGATCGCCGCTGTGCACTATCCCGGGCTGGCCTCGCATCCTCACCATGCCCGCGCCGCCGAGCTGTTCAAGGCGGGCTCCTGGCTGATGAGCTTCGAGCTTCGCGATCCGGCGGATCTGGTGCCGGTGCTCAACCGCCTGCAACTGCCGATCAAGGCCACCGGCCTGGGCGACACGCGCACGCTGATCATCCCGGTCGCCCCGACGATCTTCTGGGAGGCCGGTCCTGCGGTGCGCGCCGAGATGGGCATCGCCGACGGGCTGATACGGCTGTCGGTCGGGCTGGAAGACGAGGCCGACCTGATCCGCGATTTCGCGCAGGCGCTGGGCTGAAGCATCCGTCGGGCCGGTGAAGCTTGTGCGTCAGCGCACAGACGCCTGGGCAAGACCCGGCGATAAGAGGCCACTACTGCAACCTAGGAGCACAGCCATGTCCACCAACGTGACCATCGTCGGCGAGGTCAGCTACCGCGAGGGCGACGGACCGATGATGGTGATACGCCCCGGCCTGTGCGAACTGGAGCTGACCGCCAGCGACGCCACGCTGGGCTGGCAGGAGGGCGACAACCGCCTGTCGGCCGTGATGCCGCGCGGGGACTTTGAGCGGTTCGTCAAGAAGGGCGCGGTTCGGATGGAAGCCGGGGAGCACTGAGCCCGGTTGCCGAATACCATCCATAGACCATCCGTGTGGATGGTGTTAGCATGGGGCATGAATCGCAAAACACCCACGCCTGCGGCCAAGGCCAAGCCGGCAGAGTCGGAGAAGATCACCATCAACCTCGGCTTCGTCGATCTGGGCCAGATCGACCTGCTGGTGGCCGAGGGCTTTTACGGCAACCGCAGCGACTTCATCCGCACGGCCATTCGCAATCAGGCGGCCAGCCATGCCGACGTCGTCAAGCAGGCGGTGGCCCGCAAGATGCTGGTGCTCGGGCTGCAGCACTTCAGTGCCGACGATCTGCGGGCGGTGCAGGCCTCCCATCAGACGCTGCAGGTGCGGGTGCTGGGCTTGGTCACGATTGCCGACGATGTCAGCCCGGAGCTGGCGCGGGCCACCATCGACTCACTGGACGTGCTGGGTGCGCTGCATGCGAGCCCAGCCGTCAAGGCCGCGCTGGCCGATCGCCAGCGCTGAGCTGCAACACTCCACCCGCACAAGGATTGAATGAACCACACCCTGCAGGACCTGATGCGCGATGCCACCCGACTGACCCAGGCGGGGCGCCTGAGCGAGGCCACCGCGGCGATCCAGCGAGCCCTGGGCGGCTTCGCCCCGATGGCCGCGCCCGTCACGACAGCCGCGGCCGCGGGTGAGGTGCTTGAGGGCTGCGTCTTCGAGTCACCGGCGCCCAGGGCCGGCGGTCAGCCCGCATCGGAACGCGTCGATGGCGGTGATTTCCGCGGCGGTTCGTTCACCCACGCGTCGTTGAACCGTCAATACAAGCTCTATGTGCCGCCGGGCCGGTTCGGGCAGGCGTTGCCGCTGGTGGTGATGCTGCATGGCTGCACGCAAGACCCCGATGACTTCGCCGCCGGCACCGACATGAACACCCGCGCCCGCGAGCAGGGGTTTTGCGTGCTCTACCCGGCCCAGGGGCAGGACGCCAATCCGTCACGCTGCTGGAACTGGTTCAAGCACAGCCACCAGACCTGCGAGCGCGGTGAAGCGGCGCTGATCGGCGCGCTGACCCGGGCTGTGATGCAGGAGCAGGGCACAGACCCGCGGAGGGTCTACATCGCCGGCCTGTCGGCGGGCGGGGCGATGGCCGGCCTCGTGGCCGTGGCGCACCCCGAGTTGTTTGCCGCGGTCGGCGTCCACTCCGGCCTGGCTCCCGGCGCGGCGCGCACCCTGCCCGAGGCGATGGCGGCGATGAAGGGCGGGGCCGCCGCAGGCCATGCCCAGGTGCCGCTGCCCTTGCCGTTGATCGTCTTCCATGGCGACCAGGATCCGACGGTGCATCCGCGCAACGGCGAGCAACTGATCGCCGCCGCCACGGGCCGGGGAGGCGCTGCCCCGCGCATCGAGCCAGGCCAGTCGGCCCAGGGGCGCCGCCATACCCGCACCCTCTACATGGGGACGGATGGCAGCGTCGCGGCCGAACACTGGCTGCTGCACGGGGCCGGCCACGCCTGGGCGGGTGGGCAGACGACGGGCTCGTACACCGACCCCAAGGGCCCCGACGCGACCCGGGAGATGCTGCGCTTCTTCTTCGAACATCCGCTCCACCCTGGGTACTGACAGATCACGCCTGGCTGTGCGCAAGCGCACAGACGAGGCCTGGTTCGCGGGCGTACAAGCATCACATGCCATCGGATGCAAACCCGTCACCAACGCCACCTGTGGCCCTGGCAGCGCTGGAGCTTGCCTTGGAGCAAAGCCAGCAGGTCAAGGCCAAGGTCGAGGCCTGCGTCGAGGATCTGTCCAGCAGCAACGAGGCCACCAAGACCGCCATTGCCGAGGGCACGCAGTTGCTGTCTGCCCATGCCGTGCTGGTCGAGAGCGAGGCGGTCGAGGGCCGTGTGCAGGAGGTTGCAGACGACCTGCATGACGCCACCGAGGCCCTGAGCCAGGGCATCGAAGACCAGAAACTCACGGCCGCGGCCTTGAGCCAGACCGAGCAGGAACTTGCCCAGACGCAGGCGGCCTTGGTGGCAGCGCAGGCCGGCGAGAAGCAGGCGCGACTGCGGGCCATGCACGACTCGGCCACCGGCCTGCCCAATCGCGAGCTGTTCGATGACAGGCTGGAGCAGGCGATTGCGCTGGCCGCGCGCCACCGCTGGACCCTGGCCGTGATGTTCATCGACCTCGATGGCTTCAAGTCGGTCAACGACACCCATGGCCATGCGGCCGGCGACGCAGTCCTGAAAGAGGTTGCCGCACGGCTGCTGAAGCGATCCCGGGAGGAGGACACCGCCTGCCGCAACGGTGGCGACGAATTCCTCTACCTGCTGTTGAACCCGGGGGACGTCGGCAACATCGAGCGCCTGGCCGGGCTTGTGATCGCCGAACTCCAGCAACCCATTGCATTCGGCGCCCTGCAGCTCAGCATCAGGCTGAGCATGGGCATTGCCACCTATCCCCAACACGGCACCACCGGCGAGCAGTTGGTCAGGTGTGCCGATGGTGCGATGTACCGGGCGAAGGCCAAGGGCGGGGGCGTCGAGGTTTGCTGAGGCGCATCGCTCCGCCTTGAAAGCAAAAAAGCCGTTGAAACGCAACGGCCTGATTGCTGGTTGGTGGAGAGGAGGAGGATCGAACTCCCGACCTCCGCATTGCGAACGCGGCGCTCTCCCAGCTGAGCTACCCCCCCGAACCCAAAATCAGTATAGCGCCGGATTTTTGCGCGCGGACACCGGTTCAACCCGGGGTTTGACGGGCGTCATGCCAGACGGCCAGCAGGGCCTGTTCGCGCTCCGGTTTGAGCTGGCGGGCGAGGCTGGCCCGGCCCGCTGGCGTCGTGACCCAGGCCAGGGTGCTGAGGAGCGTTTCCGCGATCGGGCGGCAGTGCAGGCCGTTGGCGCGGGCCTTGCTGCAATCAATGCGCAGCATGCCGGCAAGGCTTGCGTCGGCGCTCGGTATCCACAGCGGCAGCTCGACCCAGGCGCCCACGCTCTGCTGCTCCAGAAAGGCCTCGCTGACCCAGGTCAGGCGGGCGTCGCTGCTGAACGCCGACTGCGCGGCGCTCAATACTTCACCCAGGGTCAGGTCTGGCGAGCCGCTGGCGTTGAAGTCACCGCGGGCGCCGTGCTCGACCAGTTCCAGCATGAAGGCGGCCAGATCGTGCACGTCGATGCACTGGGCCGGAAGGTCGGGGCCAACCGGGGCCAGCACCTCGCCGCCACGGGCGATGCGCTCGGCCCAATAGCTGAAGCGGCCGGAGGGGTCGTGCTCGCCGACGATCAGGCCGGGGCGGACGATCAACGGATGGGCGGCGTGGGCCAGCAGCTCGCGCTCGCAGGCGGCCTTCAGCGGGCCGTAGTTTTCACCGGTCACCGCCTGGGCGTCACGCACGTCCTGCTGGTGCAGTGCTGCGATTTCGGTCATGCCGGGGTCGGGCAGGGCGGCAAAGGCGGAGATGCTGGACACCAGCAGATAGGGGCAACTCGGTCGCAGTGTCTCGATCGCGCAGCGCACGTCGGTGGGCAGGTAGGCGCAGGTGTCGATGATGGCGTCCCAGTCGCCGGCGGCACGGGCCAGATCGGTTTTGCGGTCGCCGAGGATGCGTGCCACACCGGCCGGGGGCGCTGCGCTGCTCTGGCCGCGCTGGAATACGGTGACCTGGTGGCCGCGGGCGAGGGCTGCGCCGACGAAGGCCGAGCCGAGGAATACACCGCCGCCGATGACAAGCAAGTTCATGGTTGTGGAGGGGCGGCGCCGGCCTGGCCCCCGAGGGTGAATATGGGCGATGAGTGTAGAGGCCGAGTCCCAGAGCCGCGCCATTTTTGCGACACTGCTTGTCACCACATCCGACCCGTGAGCGCCCATGCCCCCTTACGCCGATCGCGAGCCTGATCCCGCCTGGCTCGACGCGCAGTACAACAATCGCGCCCGCATCGCCGACAGTGCCGATATTTTCCAGCGCTGGCAGCGTGCCTCGGCGCTGTCGCGCGAGCGCTCCCCCTGCAGGCTCGACCTCGCCTATGGCGACGGCCCCGATGAACGCCTGGACCTGTTCACCACGACCCGCGCGCAGGCACCGGTGCTGGTGCTCCTGCACGGCGGCTATTGGCGCTCGCTGGACAAGGCCGACCACTCCTTCGTCGCGCCGTCCTTCGTGGCCGACGGTGCGCTGGTGGTCGTGCCCAATTACAGCCTGTGCCCGGCGGTGCGCATGGACCTCATCCTGCTGCAGACGGCGCAGGCCCTGGCCTGGACCTGGCGCAACGCCGCGCTGTACGGCGGCGACCCGCAGCGCATCGTCGTCATCGGGCATTCCGCCGGCGGGCAATTGGCGGCCATGCTGCTGTGCTGTCTGTGGCCGCTGCTGGGCGCCGATCTGCCGGCCGATCTGGTGAAGGGGGCGATGGCCATCTCGGGCCTTCATGATCTGGAACCTGTGCGGCGCTCGCCCTATCTGCAGAACGATCTGCATCTGACGCCGACCCTGGTGCGCAAGCTCAGCCCGGCCAATATGCCGGCGCCGAAAGCGCCGTTGTACGCGGTGGTCGGTGGCCTGGAGAGCGAAGAGTTCCTGCGCCAGAACAGGCTGATACGCCAGGCCTGGGGCGCCAAGGCCGTGCCGGTCTGCGAGCCGATTGCCGACTGCAACCACCTGACCATCCTGCATGATCTGGCCGATCCGCTGGGCCGCTGCCATCGGCTGGTCAACGAGTTGCTGGGGCTGGACGCATAGCAGCCACCTATGGCAGGCATTGACGCTTTGTATTGCGGCAGGCCACGCAGTGGGGTACCGTCCACGGGTGCTGCTGAAGCACCGCGATGAGTCGGCAGCCGCTTTGGAACACCACCACGAACTTCAACTGGAGAGCGATCATGGGCTTGAAAGGATCGAAGACCGAGCAGCACCTGAAGGACGCCTTCGCGGGCGAGTCGCAGGCGAATCGCCGGTATCTGTATTTCGCAAACAAGGCCGACATTGAAGGCCAGAACGATGTGGCGGCGCTGTTCCGCTCCACCGCGGAAGGCGAGACCGGCCATGCGCACGGCCACCTGGAGTTTCTCGAAGAGACGGGCGACCCGGCCACCGGCCTGCCCATAGGCTCCAGCCGCCAGAACCTGGCCGCCGCCGTGGCCGGCGAGACCCATGAGTACACCGATATGTATCCGGGCATGGCGAAGACCGCCCGCGACGAGGGTTTCGAGGAGATCGCCGACTGGTTCGAGACCCTGGCCAAGGCCGAGCGCTCGCATGCCAATCGCTATCAGAAGGCCCTGGACGCATTCGTTGACTGAATGATCGCTGTACGTCGTTGAACGGTTGTGCGGCGCTTTCGGGCGCCGCAGTCGCATGGCAGCCAGGAGCCACCCATGAGCACACGCGAAGGCAATCTCGAGGCGCCCACCCGGCATCCGCTGGACTGGAAGAATGAGGAGTTCTACGACGAAGGCAAATGCCTGCACGAGCTGGAGCGCATCTTCGATATCTGCCATGGCTGCCGGCGCTGCGTGAGCCTGTGCCATTCGTTCCCGACCCTGTTCGACCTGGTGGACGAGAGCAAGACCGGTGAGGTGGACGGCGTGGCCAAGGCCGACTTCTGGAAGGTGGTGGACCAGTGCTACCTGTGCGACCTCTGCTACATGACCAAGTGCCCTTACGTGCCGCCTCATCCATGGAATCTGGACTTCCCGCACACCATGCTGCGTGCCAAGGCGATCAAGTTCAGGAAAGGCGAGGTCAAAGCGGGTGAGCGCTTCCTGGCTTCGACCGATGTGCACGGCCAGTTCGCCGGCATTCCGGTGGTGGTGCAGGCGGTGAATGCCGTCAACAAGACCGGCCTGGCGCGCAAGCTGCTCGACAAGACCCTGGGCGTGCACCCCGAGGCCTGGATGCCCGAGCTGGCCGGCCAGCGTTTTCGCTGGGGCGCCCAGTCGGCCGGCGTGGCCAGCGTGGTCACCCACGGCGAGCGCACGCCCGGCAAGGTGGCGATCTTCGCCACCTGCTACGTCAACTACAACGAGCCCGGCATCGGCCATGACTTGGTCAAGCTGCTGGAGCACAACGAGATTCCCTATGTCATCGTCGACAAGGAAAGCTGCTGCGGCATGCCCAAGCTGGAGCTGGGCGACTTGGAGTCGGTGGCTCGGCACAAGGAGGCGAACATGCCGGTGCTGGCCCGCTATGCGAAGGAGGGCTATGCCATCGTCAGTGCCATCCCCAGCTGCACCCTGATGTTCAAGCAGGAGCTGCCGCTGATGTACCCGGACTGCGCCGACACCCAGGCGGTGATGGCGGTGATGTTCGACCCTTTCGAATACCTGATCGCCCGTCACAAGGACGGCCTGCTGAAGCTGGACTTCAAGACGGCCCTGGGCAAGGTCAGCTATCACATCCCCTGCCACGGCCGGGTGCAGAAGATAGGCAAGAAGACCGAGGAGATGTTCAAGCTGATCGGCGCCAGCGTCGAGGTCAAGCTGAATACGGTGGAGCGCTGCTCGGGCCATGCCGGCACCTATGGCGTGAAAACGCTGTACCACCCTATCGCTATGAAGATAGGCAAGCCGGTGTTCAAGGCCATGGCCAGGGATGAGCCCGACTACATCAGTAGCGACTGCGCGTTGGCCGGCCACCATATCGCCCAGGGCATGGCCCAGGCGGGCACTCCGGCGAAGAACTTGCAACACCCACTGAGTTTGATGCGCTTGGCCTACGGGCTGAGCTGAGGAGTTTCGCCATGACCATCACCATCGACAGCCTGATGAGCCTGGAGGCCTACACCCGCCAGCGCAAGGAGGCCAAGCCCCGGGTGATTGCTCATCGCCGCCTGCGCAGCGTGCGCTTGGGCGAGCACCTGAACCTGCAGTTCGAGGACGAGCAGACGGTGCGCTACCAGATCCAGGAGATGCTGCGCATCGAGAAGATCTTCGAGGAGGAAGGCATGCAAAGCGAGATCGATGCCTATGCCGCGCTGGTGCCCGACGGCTCGAACTGGAAGGCCACGATGCTGATCGAATATCCTGACCCGCATGAGCGCAAGCGCGAGCTGTCGCGATTGATCGGTGTGGAGGACCGGATGTTCGTCGAGGTGGAAGGGCACGCGCGGGTCTATGCGATTGCCGATGAAGACCTGGACCGCGAGAACGACGAGAAGACCTCGGCCGTTCATTTCGTGCGCTTCGAGTTCCCCAAGGCAGCGCGTGAGGCGCTATTGGCAGGTGCGGGCGCCAAGCTTGGCTGCGACCACACCCATTACCCCGCCCACGTGCAGATTGCGCCCGAGACCCTGGCCAGTCTGGCCGGTGACCTCAAGTCTTAGGCCCGTTCGTTCAGCACATTGCCCTTGGTGTGGACCACATTGGTCTGATGATCGAGATTGCGCTGCAGGGTGTTGAGCAGGTCTTGCGTCGTGGGCAGGCTCGCGGCGCCACCGGTCTGGGAGCTTTGCAGGTCCTGCAGCACCCGGCCCAGGGCCGCCTCCAGCGAGCTGACCGAGTCGCCGCTGGCCAGTTGCGAGGTCAACGAGGCCAGGGCTGCAGCAAAACTGGATGACTCACCGGTGGTCAGTGGTGGTGAATGGGCGTGTACCGCCTGGAACAACGCCTGCATCAGCCGGCCCAGATCGGTCTTGCGCTGGCTGCTGGCGGCTTCATCGGCCTGGCTGGCGGCTTCGCTCACGCCGGAACTCAGGCCCAGTTGCTGGAAGGTCAGCTCCATCGCATCGGCCAGGCCGCCACTGCCGCGGCTGCTGCTCTTGGCCGCAGCGGCGTAGCTGTCGGCCTGTCGTTCGACGCGCACCGTGTTGGGGCTGCTCTGCGTTGCCGAAGGGAGGGCGTCCGTGCGGCTGGGTGGTGCGATGCCGGGTAATCCATTCAAGCTCATGACGAACTCCGATGCAGCAAGCAAACGTGTTGCGTTCTGTGCGTGGGTCGGGAGCCGGCCTGGATGCTTGAGAACGCTTCAATGGGGGTTCTATCGGCCGAATTGTCCAAACCTTCAATTTGTGAGGGTTTTTCGCCGCATATCCGGCGATCTGATGCCGGTTTGATGCTCCGGCGACCTTGAAAATCGATGCTTGATAGACGTCAAGCGCTTCGCAGCAGGACCTCGGCGGTGTGGGCCAAGCTCGCGGGGCCGCCATCCTCCAGTGCCAGCACCGGGGCTTGATCGAGCTGATGGTAGTTGTTGCGCAGCGAGCGCTCGTAGCCGGGGTCGTAATGCAGGCGCATCAGCTCGGAGAACAGGCTGGCCCATTCGCCGGCGCGTGCCGCCTTTTGCCAGCCTGCCACGGTTTCCTTGCCGCGCAGCTCGACCAGGGCCTGCAGCTTGGCGCAAAAACCCTCCACGTCGCCAGCGAAGTGGCCGTAGTCCTCCAGCAGCAGCTGCACCCGCGCCGCCTCGGGCATCTCCACCCACCAGCACTGGCCCTGCTCACGCATGGCCTGGTGCAGTTGCTCAGGCACACGCAGCTGGCCGATCTTGCGGCTCTCGCTTTCCAGGTACAGCGGTTTGCTGGTGTCCAAGCCGCGCAGGGCCTGCCAGATCAGTGTCTCGAAGCGTTTCTGGCTGGGCTGGGGCTTGTCGGGCAGGCCACCGAGCACCGAGCCGCGGTGGCAGGCCAGGCCCTCCAGATCGAGCACCTGGCCGCCTTGCCTGGCCAGCGCCTGCAGCAGCCGCGTCTTGCCCGAGCCGGTGCGGCCGCACAGCACACGCAACTGGGTCTTGATCGGCAAGTTCGCCAGATCCTCGCGGACGTGGGCGCGGAAGGCCTTGTAGCCACCGGTCAGCTGGCGGCTGTTGAAGCCGATCTGGCCCAGAAACCAGGCCATCGCGCCCGAGCGCTGACCGCCACGCCAGCAATAAACCAGCGGCTTCCAGCCCTTGGGCATGTTGGCCACCTCGCGTTCGACATGGGCCGCGATATTGCGCGCCACCATGGCCGCGCCGACCTTGCGGGCATCGAAGGCCGAGATCTGCTTGTACATCGTGCCGACGACATGGCGCTGTTCGTCATCCAGCACCGGCCAGTTGACGGCGCCCGGCAAATGGTCTTCGGCGAACTCGGCCGGAGATCGCACGTCGATGATGGCGTCGAAGTTGCCGCTCAGGGCCTCGGCAATGGTGATCGGGGTGCTGCTCATAGGGTCGGCGAGACAGCGTCCAGCAGCTCGCTCTCGATCTGCAATTGGGCTCTGTTCTGCTGCAAGGCGGGCCCGTCGACGAGAAAGGTGTCCTCTACCCGTTCACCCAGGGTCGTGATCTTGGCCAGCTGCAGATTGATATGGTGCTGGGCCAGCACCCGGGCGATGGCATAGAGCAGACCGGTACGGTCACTGGTGCTGATGCTCAGCAGCCAGCGCTGGGCCCGTTCGTCGGGCCGCAGCGAAATGCGTGGCGTGAACGGGAAGGACTTGACGCGCCGGGAGAGGCGCCCCTTGCGTGGCTCCGGCAGTGGCCCCTGGGCCTTCAGCGCCAGGCTCAGCTGCGACTCGACCAGGGACACCAGGTCGCGGTACTGCAGGTCCAGATCGGGGCTGATGACCTGGAAGGTGTCCAGCGCAAAGCCGGTGCGCGTGGTGTGTACCTTGGCATCAAGAATATTGAAGCCGGCGCCGTCGAAATAGCCGCAGATGCGGGCGAACAGGTCCTGACGGTCCGGCGCATAGACCAGCACCTGCAGTCCTTCGCCGACCGGCGACGGCCGCGCGCGCACCACCGGTACCTCGCTCTGAACATGGCGCCACAGCGCCCGAGCATGCCAGGCCAGGTCGGCTGAGTCATGGCGGGCGAAGTAGCTCAGCTCCAGGGTCTGCCACAGCGGTGTCTCGGTGTCGGGCAGCATCGAATGCAGGGCCAGCATATGGCGGGCGTCCTGCTTGCGTGCCTCGATCTCGGCCGCGGCATTCGGCTTGGCGCCGCCCAGGGCGCGCAGCGTCGAGCGGTACAGCTCCTCCAGCAGCTTGCCCTTCCAGGCATTCCAGACCTTGGGGCTGGTGCCGCGGATGTCGGCCACCGTCAGCAGATACAGCGCGGTCAGCCCGCGGGCGTTGCCGACCACGGCCGCAAAGCCCTCGATCACATCGCTGTCCGACAGGTCTTCCTTCTGTGCGATGCGCGACATCGTCAGGTGGCCCTTGACCAGGAAGGCGATCATCTCGGTGTCTTCGCGGCCGATGCCATGCTCTCGGCAGAAGCGCCGCACCTCGGTCGCACCGAGCTCGCTGTGGTCGCCACCACGGCCCTTGGCCACATCGTGAAAGAGGGCCGCGATGTAGAGCACCCAGGGCCGGTCGAACTGCGCCGCCAGCTGTGAGCAGAACGGGTACTCGTGGGTGTGCTCGGGAATGAAGAAGCGCCGCACATTGCGCAGCACCATCAGGATGTGCTGGTCCACCGTATAGACGTGGAAAAGGTCATGCTGCATCTGGCCGACGATGCGCCGGAACACCCACAGATAGCGCCCCAGCACCGAGGTCTGGTTCATCAGCCGGAAGGCATGGGTCTGGCCCTCGGGCTCCTGCAGCATCTGCATGAACAGTGCGCGGTTCTGCGGGTCGCGGCGGAAGTCCGCCCCCATCAGGCCGCGGGCGTTGTACAGCGCCCGCAGGGTGCGCGCCGACAGGCCCTTGATACCCGGCGTCTGCTGGTAGAGCAGGAAGGTCTCCAGGATCGCATGCGGGTGCTCGGTGTAGAGCTCGTCGCGGTCCACCTCCAGCATGCCGGCGCGGTCGAGGAAGTGCGCGTTGATGCGGCGCATCGGCGCGTCCTGCGAGCCGTTGATGCGCTCCTCGATGTTCAGCATCAGGATCTGGTTGAGCTGCGTCACCGCCTTGGCCGCCCAGTAGTAGCGGCGCATCAGCATCTCGGAGGCGCGCAGCGTCTTGGTGGACTGGTAGCCGAAGCTCTCGGCCACCGCCGTCTGCAGGTCGAACACCAGCCGGTCTTCGCGCCGGCCGGCGACCATGTGCAGGCGCGCCCGTATCAGCTTGATCAGCCCCTCGTTGCGCTGCAGCTGCTTGACCTCGAACGGCGTGATCAGCCCGCGCCCGCACAGCTCGCCCCAGCTCTTGCCCAGGCCCGCGCCGCGCGCCAGCCACATCACCACCTGCAGATCGCGCAGGCCGCCCGGGCTTTCCTTGCAGTTGGGTTCCAGCGAGTAGGGCGTGTCTTCGAACTTGGTGTGGCGCTGGCGCATTTCCAAGGTCTTGCCGCGCAGAAAGGCCTTGGCATCCAGCGCCTGGGCATGCTGGCCGCGGAACTCGCGGAACAGGCTGCGTGAGCCGCACAGAAAGCGCGATTCCAGCAGCGAAGTCTGCACCGTCAGGTCGCGCTCGCTCTCCTGCAGGCATTCGTCGATGGTGCGCACCGAGGAGCCGATCTCAAGGCCGATGTCCCAGCAGGCGGTAATGAAGCCCTCGATCGACGCCCGCGTGGCCGCATTGGTCAGCGCCTTGCCCGAGGGGAGCAGCACCAGCACGTCGACGTCGGAGTAGGGGTACAACTCGCCGCGGCCATAGCCGCCAACGGCGATCAAGCTCGCGTACGGCGGCATCACCGCATGCTGCCAAAGCTCGAACAGCGTGCTGTCCACATGGCGGCTCAATGCTCGCAGCAGGCGAAGCGCGGCCGGCGCGGTGGCGCGCGAGCCACGGAAGTGCTGTATCAGTGCCTGCTTGCCCTGGCGGAAGCTCTGCCGCAGCGCGGCCACGCCTTGCTGGGCCGAGGCCTGTGCGGTATCAGTGCCGGCGGTCACCACGGGCTCGGCCATGGGCCGCCTCAGGTCGCGGTGGTGGTGATGAAGGCGGGCAGGGGCGGGCTGCCGGCCGAGAGCGTCAGTACTTCAAACCCGGTTTCGGTGACCAGCACCGTGTGTTCCCACTGGGCCGACAGCGACCGGTCCTTGGTGACGATGGTCCAGCCATCACCCATCTCGCGGATCTCGCGCTTGCCGGCGTTGACCATCGGCTCGATGGTGAAGATCATGCCCGGCACCAGCTCTTCCATCGTGCCGGGGCGGCCGTAGTGCATGACCTGCGGCTCTTCATGGAACTTGCGGCCTATGCCGTGGCCGCAGAACTCGCGCACGATCGAGAAACCAAGGTTCTCGGCAAAGGTCTGGATGGTGTGGCCGATGTCACCGAGGCGCATGCCCGGCTTGACCTTGGCAATGCCCTTCCACATCGACTCGTAGGTCATCTGGCACAGGCGCCTGGCGGCGATCGAACCCTCGCCGACGACGAACATGCGGCTGGTGTCGCCATGCCAGCCGTCCTTGATCACGGTCACATCGATATTGACGATGTCTCCGTTCTTCAGCGGCCGGTCATTCGGAATGCCGTGGCAGACCTGGTGGTTGATCGAGGTGCAGATCGACTTCGGGTAGGGCGTGTAGCCCGGCGGCGCGTAGTTCAGCGGGGCGGGAATCGCCTGCTGGACGTTGAAGATGTAGTCGTGGGCCAGCTTGTCCAGCGCCTCGGTGCTGATGCCTGGCACGACATGGGGCGTCAGCATGTCCAGGACTTCGGAGGCCAGGCGTCCGGCCACGCGCATGCCGTCAATGTCGGCGCCGGTTTTGATCGTGATCGTCATGGGCGGGATTATCTCATTGGCGCTGCGTCCACAAAGGCTTGAGGGCTTGCTTCGCCGCTACCCCGTAAAATCCCGCACTTCTCCAGGCCCACCCACATCGGGACCCCATGGCTCACAAGCATCTGAATCACTTCGAAGGCGGTAACGCCCTGTCCGCTTTTCGCGCCCAGGCGCTTTGCCCTAAGCTGCAGGCCATCAACGAGCGCATCACCGCCGTCGATGCCCGCCATGTGCACTGGGTCTGGAGCGACGAGGCGCTGGAGCGCCCGGAACTCGACAAGCTGGCCGCCCTCTTGAGCTATGGCGACGCCTATGCCGGCAGCACCGAAGGCACGCTGGTGGTGGTGGCGCCGCGGCTGGGCACCGTTTCGCCCTGGGCGTCAAAGGCCACCGACATTGCTCACAACTGCGGGCTGAACGTGCACCGCGTCGAGCGCGTGACCGAATTCCGGCTGACCTTGAAGACCGGCCTGTTGGGCGGCGTCAAGACGCTGAGCGAGCAGGAACTGCTGGACTGTGCCGCGCTGCTGCACGACCGCATGACCGAGAGCGTGCTGCTGGCCCGCGACGAGGCCCAGCACCTGTTCGACGACAAGCTCGGCTCGGGCGTGGAATGGGTGGACGTGCTGGGCCTGGGCCGCACGGCACTGGAAAAAGCCAACACCGATTTCGGCCTGGCCCTGTCGGCCGACGAGATCGACTATCTGGAAGCCGCCTTCATCAAGCTCAAGCGCAACCCCAGCGACGTCGAGCTGATGATGTTTGCCCAGGCCAATTCCGAGCATTGCCGGCACAAGATCTTCAATGCCAGTTTCACCATCGACGGCGTGGCGCAGGAGCGCTCGATGTTCGGCATGATTCGCAACACCCATGCGCTGGCGCCCCAGCACACGGTGGTGGCCTATTCGGACAATGCCTCTGTGATGGAGGGCGGGCCCATCGAGCGCTGGGCGCCACTGGGCTATACCAACGCGCCGCAGTACGGTGCGCGCAACGAGGTGGCCCACGTCTTGATGAAGGTCGAGACGCACAACCACCCGACCGCCATCTCGCCGTTCCCGGGCGCCTCGACCGGCGCCGGTGGCGAGATCCGCGACGAGGGCGCGACCGGCCGAGGCTCCAAGCCCAAGGCGGGCCTGACCGGTTTCTCGGTCTCCAACCTCTACCTGCCGGGCACGAATGAGCCCTGGGAGCAGCAGCCCTATGGCAAGCCGGGCCACATCGCCAGCGCCTTGCAGATCATGATAGACGGGCCCCTGGGCGGCGCCGCTTTCAACAACGAATTCGGCCGTCCGAACCTGGCCGGCTACTTCCGCGTCTACGAGCAGAACGTGGCCGGTGTGATGCGCGGCTATCACAAGCCCATCATGATTGCCGGCGGCCTGGGCCAGATCAGCGCCGGCCAGACGCACAAGATCGAATTCCCTGCCGGCACCCTGCTGATCCAACTGGGCGGCCCGGGCATGCGCATAGGCATGGGCGGTGGCGCGGCCAGTTCGATGGCGGCCGGCGTCAATGCCGCCGAGCTGGACTTCGACTCGGTGCAACGCGGCAACCCCGAGATCGAACGCCGCGCGCAGGAGGTCATCAACCATTGCTGGGGCCTGGGCGATGCCAATCCGATTCTGGCCATCCACGATGTGGGCGCGGGCGGCATCAGCAATGCCTTCCCCGAACTGGTGGACGGCGCCGGCATGGGCGCACGTTTCGACCTGAGCAAGGTGCCGCTTGAAGAAACCGGCCTGGCGCCCAAGGAAATCTGGTGCAACGAGAGCCAGGAGCGCTACGTCATCGCCATCGCGCCCGAGAGCTTGGCCGTGTTTCAGGCCATGGCCGAGCGCGAGCGCTGCCCGTTTGGCGTGGTCGGCGTGGCCACTGAAGCCAAGGTCTTGATCCTGGAGGACGGCGAGGGTGGTGAACGCGCCATCGACATGCCCATGGACGTGCTGCTGGGCAAGCCGCCCAAGGTGCACCGCGACGTCAGGCGCATCGCCCGCACCGCGCCGGCGCTCGACCTGACCGGGCTCAAGCTCGACCAGCTCGCCTTCGATGTGCTGCGCCACCCGACCGTGGCCAGCAAGCGCTTCCTGATCACCATCGGCGACCGCACGGTCGGCGGCATGAACCACCGCGACCAGATGGTCGGTCCCTGGCAGGTGCCGGTGGCCGATTGCGCGGTCACCCTGGCAGACTACGCGGGCCTGCGCGGCGAGGCGATGAGCCTTGGCGAGCGCACGCCGCTGGCCGCGCTGGACGCCCCGGCCTCGGGCCGCATGGCCGTGGCCGAGGCGATCACCAACCTGCTGGCCGCGCCGTTCCAGCTCGAGCGGGTCAAGCTCAGCTGCAACTGGATGGCCGCCTGCGGCGAGCCCGGCGAGGACGCGGCGCTGTACGACACCGTCAAGGCCGTGGGCATGGAGCTGTGCCCGGCTTTGGGCATCAGCGTGCCGGTGGGCAAGGATTCGTTGTCGATGCGCACGCGCTGGGTCGATGCCGGTGTCGAGAAGCAGGTCACCGCCCCGGTGTCGCTGGTCGTTACCGCTTTCGCCACCTTGGACAGCATCGAAGGCACCTTGACGCCGCAGCTGAAGGTGGGCGACACGACGCTGCTGCTGGTCGACCTTGGCGCGGGGAAGAACCGCATGGCCGGCTCCATCCTGTCGCAGGTGCTCAATCAGAGCGGCGATGTCGTGCCCGATCTGGACGATGCTGAGGCGCTGAAGCGCCTGGTGGGGGCTGTCAACCAACTGCGCGAGCGTGGCCAGATCCTGGCCTACCACGACCGCAGCGACGGCGGCCTCTGGGCGGCCGTTTGCGAAATGGGCTTTGCCGGCCATCGCGGCGTCAGCCTCAACGTGGACATGCTGGTGACCGAGAGCGACGGCATCGCCGACAGCCGCGCCGACCATGGCGACTCGAAGAACTGGGCCGCCCAGGTCAGCGGCCGCCGCGACGAGCTGACCCTGAAGGCGCTGTTCAACGAGGAGCTGGGTGTGGTCTTGCAGGTGGCGACCAGCCATCGCGACACGGTGTTGCAGACGCTGCGCGAACATGGCCTGTCCAAGCACAGCCACGTCATCGGCAAGCCCAATGACACCGGCATCGTCGAGGTCTGGCGCGACGCCAGGCAGGTGTTCCAGGCGCCGCTGGAATCGCTGCACAAGAGCTGGGATCAGGTGTCATGGCAGATTGCCCGCCTGCGTGACAACCCGACCTGCGCCGATGCCGAGCATGCCGCCGCCGGCGCCGCCAAGGACCCCGGCCTGCATCAGCATCTCAGCTTCGACGAAGGCGAGAACCCCGCGGCGCCCTTCATCCACAAGGCGCGCCCCAAGCTGGCCATCCTGCGCGAGCAGGGGGTCAACTCTCATGTCGAGATGAGCTATGCGATGGACCAGGCCGGCTTCGACACGTTCGACGTGCACATGAGCGATCTGCAGACCGGCCGTGCGCGGCTGGACCAGTTCCAGGGCTTCGTCGCCTGCGGCGGCTTCAGCTATGGCGACACCCTGGGTGCCGGCGAGGGTTGGGCCCGCTCGGTGATGTTCAATCCCGTGCTGACCGAGCAGTTCGCTGCCTTCTTCGGCCGCCCCGACACCCTGGCGCTGGGCGTCTGCAATGGCTGCCAGATGATGGCGGCCCTGGCGCCCATCATCCCCGGCGCCGAGGCCTGGCCGCGCTTCACGCGCAACAAGAGCGAGCAGTACGAGGCCCGCCTGGCCATGGTCGAGGTGCTGGACAGCCCGTCGGCCTTCTTCCAGGGCATGACCGGCAGCCGGCTGCCGATCGCCGTGGCCCACGGCGAGGGTTACGCCGACTTCTCGCAGCGCGGCGACGACAGCAAGGTGCTCAAGGCGCTGCGCTTCGTCGACAACTTCGGTGCCGCCACCGAGACCTATCCGTTCAACCCGAACGGCAGCCCCGGCGGCCTGACCTCGGTGACCACCGCCGACGGCCGCTTCACCGTGCTGATGCCGCATCCGGAGCGGGTGTTCCGCAATGCCTTGATGAGCTGGACCCCCGGTGACATCAACGAGCAAAGCCCGTGGATGCGGATGTTCCGCAATGCCCGGGCGTTCATAGCCTAGGTTTGTTGGGCCAGGTCCGGGGCGACCCGGGGCAGTCGGAACACAAAACGGCAGCCCTGACCCGGCTGGCTGTGCAGCTCGACCTGACCGCCCAGCACGCCGGTGACGATGTTGTAGACGATGTTCAGGCCCAGGCCCGTGCCGCCACGCCCCATCTTGGTGGTGAAGAAGGGGTCGAAGGCGCGGCGCCGCACCTCCTCGGTCATGCCCACGCCGTCGTCCTCGACCGCCAGCTCGTAGTCCTGCTCCGACAACACCCGCGCGCTGATGCGCAGCCGGCCCTGCTCGCGGCCCTCGAAGCCGTGCAGCAGAGCATTGAGCAGCAGATTGCTGAGCACCTGTCCCAGCGGGCCGGGAAAGCCGTCCAGCTTGGCATCTAGTTCGATGGCGGTTTCGATGCGGTAGGGCGTCGACTTCCAGCGCGCCCGCATCAGGCTCAACACGTCGTCGACGACCGATTGCAGGGTGAAGCTGCGGCGCTGCACGCTGGTCTGGTCCACCGACAGCTGCTTGAAGTGCGCCACCAGCTCGTTGGCCGTGCCAAGACCGTGCAGCAAGATCCTTGCGGCGGTGCCGGCGTCGTCGAAATAGGCTTCCAGCATCGATCGGCGCAGGCTGTTGTCGGCAAAATGGCGGCGTACCTCGCGGGTGCGCTCGCCCAGCGTCGAGGCGGTGGTCAGGCAGTTGCCGAGCGGCGTGTTGAGTTCGTGGGCCACACCGGCCACCAACGAGCCCAGTGCCGCCATCTTCTCGGCGCGCAGCAACTCGTCCTGGGCCTGGCGCAAATGGCTCAGCGCCTCGCTGAGTTCGGCGGTGCGGGCCTGCACCCGGGACTCAAGCTCGGCATTGAGCTGGCGCAATTGCTGCTCGGCCTCGCGCTGCGCGCTGATGTCGCGGGCCACGCCCAGAAAGCCCAGCGGACTGCCATCGGGAGCGCGCACATGCGAGACGCTCAGCGAAACGGCCAACAGGTGTCCGTCGCGATGGCGGTAGGTCCATTCGCGGGTCTCGCTGCCTCGCTCGGTGGCCCGCAGCACAAAGGTCTCGAAGTCCTCTACCTTGCGCCCCTCCTCGGCGCTGAGTTCGGCAGCCCGCGCAGTGACCTCCTGCTGCAAATGCAGCAGCACTGGATTGCGCCCCAGCATCTCGTGCTCGGCATAGCCGAGCATGCGCTCTGCGCCACGGTTGAACAGAATCATCCGGCCTTCCATGTCGGTGGCGATGATGGCCACCTCGACGGCCGCATCCAGCACCGCCTGCAAACGGTCGCGCGCCAGCAGCAGCGCAGCCTGCGACTCGCGCAGTGCAGCCTCGGCCCGTTTGGCCGCAGTGATATTGCGCCCGGTGCCTCGGTAGCCCTGGAAGCGGCCGTCGGCATCGAACACCGGTGCACCCGACACGCTCAGATAGCGCAGCTCGCCATTGACGGCGTGCTGGGAGTACTCGAAGTCGCGGAAGGGCTGGCGCTGCTGCAACAGCGAGCGGTGCTCATCCCAGTCGACGCCGGGCACCAGATTGGGTGCCTCCCAGCGCAGATGGCCCAGCACGTTCTGCGTCGGCACCTCGGTGGACTCCTCGGCGGCGCGGGACACAAAGGTGAATCGCAGATCGGCGTCTTGCTCCCAGATCCAGTCGCTGGCCAGCGCGGCCATGCTGCGAAACCTGGCCTGTGATTCTTCGAGCTGCTCCCGCGCCACGCGACCCTGCTCGATCTCGGCGAACAAGGCCGCGTTGCGCTGGCGCAGTGCGAGCTGCTGGCGGACCAGCAGGGCCAACAGCGCGCTGACCAGGGCGCCACCCAGCAGGACGGCCAGCACATCGGGGGCCAGCCAGTTCGAGGCGGTCTGCCAACCGCCCCGGGGCGCCGCCAGCAAGGCCCAGTTCGCGCCGGGTAGCTGCGCCATCTGTATCACCGGCGCGCCATCCCGCAGCGTGGCCGGACCCCACAGGTGCTTGCCGGGGCGGCCCGGTGTGT
>Ga0187842_1000029_pt1 | contig 75305 bp, 85 predicted proteins | sample SpaLakP09_SKY_41_FD_134514 | JGI IMG/M metagenome (GOLD analysis project Ga0187842, IMG submission 134514) | Oligotrophic lake water microbial communities from Sparkling Lake, Wisconsin, USA - SP09_SKY_41 | ecosystem: Environmental > Aquatic > Freshwater > Lake | place: USA: Sparkling Lake... | reverse complement strand
TTCTCCCTGTGTCGTATGACGCATACAAGAACATCTATACTTGCGAAGGCCACTTCTGTTCTCCGGAGTGTTCCTTGGCGTACCTTTATGGCGCCTTAGATGTTTCGGACACTGTTCGTTGGAATCGGCACACGCTTCTGAGGCACATGTATGCTTCCGGATACACGCAGCGGGACCTGACACCTGCGCCTCCTCGGACTCTTCTGCGTATGTTCGGAGGTCCGCTGGACATTGCTCAGTTTCGGGCGTATTCGCGCGGATCCAATGACATCGTTCTTTCCGCTTTGTCGCCAATCCGACTTGTGTTTCCGACCATGAATATCCAAGGTCCATTGCGCGACTTAAAGAGGTATGTATCTCTGTCCACGGACGTTGTGGAAAAGGCGTCGCAGCAACTACGTCTGAAACGGTCAAAGCCTATTCACACAAACATTCAGACTCTGGACATGTGCTTGAAGGCTCGTTAAACTTCGCTCGTTTCGGATACAGGAACGCTCACTCTTTCTTTGTATGCCGTTTTTATCGCCGCCTCTTTTCTCTTGAGCTCAGACAGCTTGATGTTGCTGTTAAAAGAATGCCCGGATTCTTCAATTATCTTTGCGACTGTTTCTTCTCTCGGCGAAGGGTGGGATTCGGTCTTTAACATATCGTTCCACATGATCGGGTCTGTGAGCTCAACCGACGGAAACGCCTTCTTGAATTTTTCAAGAACGCTGTTTGGAATGGATGGAGACTGCTCGATCAGTCTGTCCATTTCGGAACGACACACGAGCAGAAACTCCATGCACGGTTCTCGCTGTTTTCTAGCGAGAGCAAGTTCAATGGATATTTTGCGATACAATTTTCCCCATGAGATGCCGGCACCCCTATGGGCCTCCATCTTTTGAGCGTATCGCAAGTAGTTTGCAACGGTTGAAACGATTCCAGTCGCAAGAGAGAATGCGCCGATACCGATTTGGGCAACGCCCTGCATGTTTTCTGGAACCATAGAGCTAAGACCAAAATTTGCAGTTCCAGTCAGAGTCGACAGAACGATTACGGGAATCGTGAAGCCCATGTTGAGTCTGGAATACTTTGTTTCCGATTCGTCGTGAAGCCAGCGGTAACACGCAGACTTGTCTGCCCACTTTGCAAGCAACTTCTCCTCTTCGGAACTCCATTCGCAATTCGGGATTTGTCTCTGCTGCTCGGGCTTCAACTCCGGCTTCTTTAAAATTTCCGCCATTATTATGATTTTGACGCATAGTTTTTTATAATAGCAAATGGCTGTTCAACAACAGTCCTCTATGTTCACAGAAGTATTGAAGACCCAGTTCATGATGGGGATTGTAAATAGCGCAAAGACACACACCCCGTTGCGGAATATCATTCTTTTGAACATTTATGAACGCATGGTTCAATCCTTTCCTGCGTGGTTTCCGTCAATACGGAATATGTGTGTGCGTAGATCAAAGCATTCTCCGAACCGAGAGGAAAAGGCAGTTATCACGTGCGAGAGGATTCTTCAAATGTCTGCCGGAAGAACGCAGAACCAGAATGCAAGCAATCATTCTCGCATGGATTCGGTAGTTCATTATGTGACCACCATTCCTGCGATTCGCAATCTTATTTGCATGACGCACCACGACTACCTTCCCCACGAATTTGACCCGGTGCTTGTAGACCCGGACATCTATTTTCAGATGATAGATTTGAAGTATAGCGACGGACAGGTGGAGAGCATCAAGTTCAAACTGTTTTGCTACGACCACGAGGTTCAGTATTTACAGGCGTTCATAGACAGGTGTAATTTGGACTACGAGCGCCGAATGGCGAACAAGCTGGGAACGTCGCTTTACTATTTTGATATGGTCACGCAGACCAAGAACAAACGGACGACGCAGAATCCTCTTCCCACAACGCACTTGATCTACACCAAGCACAAGTTCCACACTACTCGGTCCTTTGAGAACGTGTTCTTTGAGCAGCGGAAGAGTTTGCGGGCGCATTTGGACTTCTTTTTGAACAGAAGGGACTGGTATGAGCAAAAGGGGATTCCGTATACGCTCGGGTTCATGTTTCACGGAGAACCTGGGTGTGGAAAGACGTCCAGCATAAAGGCTATTGCAAATACGGCTAGACGCCACATCATCAACATTCAGCTATCGCAAATCAAGTCCAAGGAGCAACTTCGGCATCTGTTTTTCAACGACGAGATACACGTTTACGATGGAGTGAAGACGGAGCGATACACGATTCCGGTTCACGAGCGTCTTTACGTGATTGAGGACATTGATGCAATGGGAGACTCAGTTCTTCGGCGGGATTGGAAGAAGCCTGTGTCGGATTCTTCAAAGCCGTTGTCAATGGAGGATGCGTGGATGGAGGCGCACAAGGAAGAGGAGCAGAACGAGCCTCTTGATTTGTCGTTCCTGCTGAATTTGCTGGACGGAACGCTGGAGGCCTCTGGACGCATTTTGGCAATCACTTCAAACTTCCCGGAACGCATTGATAAGGCTCTGATTCGGCCTGGACGCATAGATATGATTGTCCAATTCAAGAAGTGTAGTTGCGAAATACTGAAGGAAATGGTGAGCAATTTTTACGACAGGGACTTTGAGGAGTGGACGACCACTGAGATGGACTACAAGTGGAGTCCTGCTGAAGTCAACCAGATCTTGTTTCGGAATTTCAACTCCCACGAAGAGGCTTTGGAGGAGTTGAAGACTTTGAGTCCGAAGGATTTGAGTGGATTTGAGAGTGTTCCTGCGATGACGTATGCTTAGCCGGAAATAGCCTTGGACAAACGATACAAATTCTGAATATAGACCCATACATTTGTCTTTGATGAGTCGCTCATGCTCTGGACATACTGCTTGAGCTTTGAAAGAAGATTGAAGTCAACACCTCCTCCGAATTCCTGAAACGAGTGGTCTAAAAAGAACTTCTCGTTCTTGGAAAGGATTTCTGACTCAAATGCTTTTGAGCTATCGTAAAATACACTTGGAATCAACCCAGGATTCACTGGACGCATCATGCGGATAGAAGTAATGCCGAGCGCAAAGTCGGCGTCATCGGGGTACATTGCACTGAGCTCTCCGAGAAACGTCAAAAGCTGGTCAAAGAATGTGTCCATAAGAACCTTTCGAGGCGCCATTATATTTACTTACGCGAGACTCCTGAAAATTCCGTTTAACTGAATAGTATAATGCGCATTGTGGGATTGAATGGAGGGCTCGGAAACTGGCTTTTCCAAATCGCATTTGTTGAGTATTTGAAACAGTTTGGCGTGAATCCCAAAATTGAAATATTCGCAAAATCTCCACATTCAAAAGTGAATTACTTTGATAACATTCTTCAATATTGGAGGAATCAATTGGTTGAAATCAACAGGGTATTTAATCGGGGAAGACTTATTTTCCGTGAAGATTTTCTTCAGCGAGACAACTGGGAGCAGATTGTTCGCTCAAGTCAAAGTTTAACAATAATTGGATTTTTTCAAAACCACAATTACATTACACCTTCTTTCTTGGAAAACATTCACTTGCCGAAGGACTCTTTATCTAGGCATCCTGGAATACAAGATACGGTATTTATTCACATCCGGGGGTGTGATTACCCAAGTAATCCGCTTTACAACTTTAATTTAGATAGCTATTACGAACGGGCGGTTCAGTTGTTTCCCACCGGGACGACATTCTCAATATTCACCAATGATATAGATTACGCAAACACAAAGTCGTTCTTGACATCGGTTCCTCATGTGTTTATTCATGAAGGAGAGCTTGACTCGCTTTACCTAATGACACAATGTAGTGGGGGGATCTGTGCAAATTCGTCGTTCTCTTGGTGGGGGGCTTATTTGAACAGGCAAAGGAAGCTTATCCTTCCATCAAAGTGGTATACCAATACGTCGTTATTCGCAGGTGGGTATTATTTCAAAGAAGCTACAATTCTAGATCTATAAAAGCCTACTTACGCGAGACTCCTGAAAATTCCGTTTCACGCTGTTTCTGAATCATCTCAAGCTTGCGCTTCACGTCGTCATTGGAACCTGTCTTTGAATTGTCGTTAAGGGTATTCTTTGTAGACGGACCGTCGGAAGAAGGGAGTCCGGCTCCGCCCGTGGATCCCGTTCCAGACCCGTCCAGAAAGGTATACATACTTCCTCCTCCCATTGCAAATGAGCTCGGGGCATCCCATAAGGAATAGCTCTCTGTCAAGCTACCGGCTCCCTCAAATCCCCAAGGCGTGAGGTCTCCGATAGGCTGGTCTTTTGACAGTTGTCCGTTCGCAGTGACCGCTCCTTCTTTCTGAGGTATTTCCTTTCGCGAATTGGTCGGCTTTGCAATGTATCCGTAAATGTCCTTTCCCACGACCACGTCTTTGGTCTCGTTGTTATAGAGGGTGGGCACGGACTTCAAAAACGGAGGAATTTGAGCACGAGGGATAGTTTCCACCTGAATGAGTTTGTAAAGCGAAATCTTGTTGAGAGCCTTCAGCGTTTCCAGAATCTGCTTCGAGTTCGGACACCGTTCGCTGTAAAACAAGTAAGATTGGGACATGTCGTTATGAGTTTTTAGGAAAAAAACGGATGCTTGAATAACGAGATGGAAAATAGTAAAACCATGGCGGACATTGTCAACCACTCCGAGAGCAAGTGTAAGAACTTCTTTCATGCAGAGTTCAAGAAATTTCCGGTCACATTCGTCAATGCCATTCGGCGCATTCTGCTGACGGACCTTCCGACCGTTGTCATTCGTAACGTTGAAGTTCTTGAGAACACGACTCAGCTACCCCACGAAATGCTCCGGCATCGCATGGAGATGCTTCCCGTCAACGTCAAGCCCACGGACGCATCTACCATTCGCGAAGCCAAGGTGGAGTTGCGAGTGCTTCCGGAAAAGGAAGGGACGCGAAGTATCCGAACGAACGACTTCGTGATTGAATCCAGCCGACCCACTTTGTTGATGAATGACCGAGAGCTTGACACTCCTCTTCTGTTTGTTCGTGTTCGGCCGAATGAGTCGGTTCATATTCGTGGAAAATTGGCGGTTGAGACCAAGACTGCGTCGCAGGTGTGCACAGCGACGACAATGTGGCACGTGGATCCTGTGAGGGCAAAGGACGACAAACGGATATTCGTGGACGAAAACAACGGGTCTCCGGCTGTGTTTGACAATTTCTACGCCCAGCGGTCATATTCGCGGAACGCAAAGGGACGTCCGGATTGGATAGATTTGGACGTAGAGAGTGTCGGCGTGATTCCTGCAAAGGAGTTGGTGGATATGTCCGTGAAGATCCTGAGGAAACAGGTGGAGGAATATATGGCTGTCGCGATTGACAACATCCAGCGACAGAAGGACGACGAGTACCGAGTGGAAATTGATCAGGGAGGACATACGGTTTGCGCTCTTCTGCAAGAAGTCATGTATGAAACGCAGGACGTCCAGTTTGTCTCCTACGACATTCCGCACCCTCTCAGGCCAGAGACTGTTCTGCGGTTCCACACGAAACGAGTTCCGGAAACAATTCTAAAGGCGGCGCAGACTGTGGTGGAAGAATATTGTGAGAGTGTAGAAAAGAGTCTATAAGACAATATGGCGGACGTGTTGGAATTTGACGTCGCAGACTTTACAGTGCTTGAAACATTCACCTTTGAGGAAATCGTTCAAAGACCAGAAATATTGAGATTTTTTACCTTGGAGGAACAGCTTCTTGATTACTTTGAGGCTAGGCTTCCAAAGGGGGAATTGACGCAGTATAAATTGCGGAAGCTCGAGCGGGAGCAGGACAGAGTCAAGGACGCTTACTTGTCCACAGTCGAAGAGCACGACGGCGGTTACGACGTCAAGCGTAGCAGGACAGCACGCATGCCCGAATGGATTCATCCTCTCGTTGACTCTTATGAGCTAACTGCTTACGATTACACGAAACAGTGGGCTCCGCTGTTCAGCGAGGAGCAGCGCAACAATAAGGGCTATTACAATCGCATGATTTTAGCGATTCCAAGACCGTATCAGACTTCTCCGAGCGAAAACACTCCTGTAACAGAGAGGACTTACGGCAGGACGGACGAAGGAAAACAGGTTGTGGCTCTTGGCGACTATGCTGCTTCAAAGACGATTATGCACGAAGACGGAAGCAAGGAGATCGTTGAGATGCGTGTTTCAAACACGAAAGACGATATTCGGATTCAGGGATATTCCATGGACGCCCGAAAACTAGAACTTCCGAATCCGCTGGATGGACACCCGTTCCTTGAATCCGGTCAACCCGGAAAGCTGGTTACCAACGAACCGTTTGAGGACGTCTATCCTTCCGTGGAGGCGATACTGACACACGCCGTCCCGACCACCAACGATCCGTTCGGAAAAGGTCAAGAGTATTTGAAGCTTTACGACGTGAAACTGCAGGAGATTCCGTGGAGCGTATGGAAGCAGCGATTTCCGCCGGTAGATGTAATTTTGAAGTCTCCGCCCCCCGTAACTGTGAAATTTCCAAAGGCGGCGAGTTCTGGGGCTCCGTCCGAAGACCTTCAGAAGATGTACGGATCCAAATGGGTTGACGGAGTCCATCCGCGCTACTGGATGACGCAACAAGAAGATGCAGGCGTTCTTGTGGAGAAACTGCTGCTTTCTATGACGAACAACGCAGGATTGTTGAACGTAAAACCTCTTGGCGATATGTTGGAGCCACACCATCCCGAATCTTCTCCCGAAGAATGCATCCAATCCTCCACGTTTGAGAGCTTTATAAACGGAGGAGTCTACCGATCCGGGAAATGCGTTCCTGTCGGAGCCATTCACGCAGAACAGAATGCCCTGATCGTTCTTGGACGAAAGGCGTGGACGGAGGGAACCGAGATGGACATCCTGAAAAAACACCAAGACGTTTTGAAAGGATACAGACACCAGACCGAGTTTGCAAAGATGGTGAAGTACGCAAGTCATCCAACGAAGGAAACGCCGGAATTGCGAAAGGATATACTGCTGCTGTTAAACGACCCAGAGAGAACGGATACAGACAAACTTGACGCAGCCGAAGTCTTGTTGAAAGATATTGTTCCTGCCGAGAACTTGTATTTGGACGCCGACGGATCTTTCCTGGTTTGTCAGCATACGATTGCCACATTGAAGGGGGAGATGGCGAAGGATTTGAATGCGTTTTACCGAAAGTGGACTGCATCCGACCAGGGATTCCGAGTATGTAAAACGTGCGGCGAAAGAATCGGTCAAGTGTTTACGATCCAAGACGAATTCGACAGCGACGGGCGTTTGGTGGTTTCGCAGGGAGTTCTGGACGAAGACGGGTTCCGCGGAAAGTCCCAAATTGATTCGTTCGCGAATTCTTTGAAGAAACTGTCGAGCGTCTTCCTGTTAAAGGCTGCTCTTGATTCTGTCTTTTACATGATTCTGTCGTTTCTCCAAGTCTTGCCTGAAGAGCGTCAACTAATACCGGTCCTTCATCTCGTGCGCCGAATGTCCGCTTCGTTCAAAGAATTCGCAAAGGCAAAGAAGTTCGGCGAGGATATGCAGGACCGTGTGGACGGAACGTTCGGGTTCGTGGGAGCTATCGTTCTTCTACAGACGCACCGACCCTTTTTGGTTCCTCGCAGATCTATTGGATCCCGTCCTATGGTCATGTCCGGATTCCCGAGAGACACCGACGATGTTAAATCAAAGGGAATCATTGACACTCTCCTGTTCATATTGAAGGAGCCGTTTGAGTCGTATTCCGGGTCCTTCAAGGGTCCAATCGTTCCATTCCTCCGGTATCTGATTTCTAAAGAGTCGGCACTACGAACAGACTCCGAAAAGTATTTGAAAAGCATCGCTGCAAAAGAGTTCAAGGCTCAATTTGAAGAGGCAAAGGAGCGGTATTTGGTTGCGCCGCCGTTGGTTGAAACGTTGAGCACGAAGAGGCTTCCGATTCTCACAGTAGATAAAAAGGCTTACAAGCCAAGCGAATCCCTTCAGCAGAATCCCACGAACCCTATCTGTATGTCCGTCAAGCCAATGACGATTCTTCAGCCAAAACGAGGACCGAATGTTTCGCAAGCCCCGGCGGTCTTATGGGAAGGCATAAAGCCATCTCCTCGTGCTTCTATAAACCCCGAAATCGTGTCAGAAGACGCCGATATGAATACGGTGAGAGACGCCGACATTCGCCGACGTTTGCAGATGAAATTCCCAGGTCTAAAACTTCCCGCTCTTTCTTCTTTTTTGAACGAATCCAATGACGGAATCGGAATACTGTCGCTTCTACAGCGACTCATAGACATACTGATGAAAGAGTCCGGGTTCCCGAAAAAGACCATTCCTGGATTGCGAAAGACGATCGTGTACCTGAACACGCAATTGGACGCGTCTTTGCTACGAGATGTCGCACGCGGGCTCGTGTTTGAAGTTCTGCACACCGTGTCTCAGAGTGAATCAAGAGCCGAGTTGGAAAGGACGCTTCAAACTGCAGTGCGCAAGGACATCGTTCTGCGAATGATACTTCTGAAGCGAGAAGACGCAGACAAAACAAACCAGGTGTTGCGTGCAAAAGAGCGCGAAACGTTCAAGAGCCGAATGCGTGAAATGGATGACTCGGAGCGAGAAGTCACGAAGCAACTCTTGGATATCGGACTGGCGGGATACATTATCACGAACGAAGACCGAAAGTTGTTTGCGAAGGAAGATGTGGAAGTAGATCAAGACGAAGAGACTCTGAGGCGGGTGCGAGGAATGGACGAGAACTTGCCGGAAGAAGGGCCAAACGCATACAGGGATTTGGATGCAGGAGAGGCGCCGCTTGGAGAAACCGGAAAGGAACTTGAAACTGACTTTGGAGATTATGGAGACAGAGCAGTTAGAAATTACGGAGACCAAGGCGACGATAATAGATACGATTTCAATGAGGGTTTTGGAGTTTAACCTCGTTGAAAAAGGATGCCCCTAACATCGGTTGAGTTGTATGCGACTGTGATATGTGGTGGGATTAATCTATCTTTATCTTTTCGGTTTCGTAGCATCTATCCCTGTAAAGCCTCAGCCTCTCTTGAAATTGCCTGCGAAATGTGGAGTCCACAATGTCAATGACGAGTGGCGCAACAGTTCGTTTCGCTTTCTCCACTCGCAGGATTCTTCCCACAATTTGTTCGATATCAGGCCGAGGGGTCGCCATAACAAGCGTATTGAGAGATTCGACATCAAATCCTTCCTTTACAAGTTGGTAAGTAGAAATCAGAATGCGTTTTGATTCACAGAACTCGGTCCTCACAGCAGGTTTCATTCCTCTTGCGAGAATCCCAGTATGTTTCTGAATGTCGGGTGGAAGTGTTTCAAACAGCTTCTTTGTGTGCTCAACTCTGTCGCTGAGCACCAGAATTTGACGAGTCGGGTCTTCGTATAAATCCTTCAGCAATTCCACGATCATCTTGTTGCGCGGTTCAAATTCGGTGAGTTTGTTTACCATCAGAGATGTGAACATGACGCCGGACTGGTTCTTGATCACTGTGTTGAATTCTGCATCGTCCGTCTCAAACTCCAGCACTTCCACTTTCACTCCCGAGTCCACCTTTTCCGCAGAATCCGATTTATAAAGCATCGGACCCAAGCACCAGTTGATCACATACATTAACTTATCTTTGCGTTCCGGAGTTGCACTCAGCCCCAACATGTGCTTAGACGTCAGTTTTGGAACGACCCTAACGAACGCTTCTGACGCAATATGGTGGCATTCGTCAACTATGACTAGACCCAACCTTTTGAAAGATGACGCAGTAACATCTTCTCGCATGATTCCTTGTAGCATTCCAACAGTGATATCGTGCTCCGAGGTATATCTCACAATGTCTGAACTAATTGACTCTAGTGTAGCAGAAACCCCCATAATTTCCGCTAACCGAAGTATCTCGGCATTCTTCAAATTCTTGATGAGTTTGAAGTGAGGAGTATCTGGTGCCTTATATTTAATAACCGCTCCCTCTATGCGAATTACAAATTCCTGAAGAAATGTGTCTACACTTGTGTCTTCGTTCCATATACCTACGCGCGCCTTTGGGAGAAACGACTGGATTCTCTCCACCCACTGATCCTTCAGAAACCCAGAATGGACAAGAACGAGAGTTGGGAGTTTGATTTGAGAGGCGATGTAGAGGGCACACACAGTTTTTCCGCCGCCGGTTTGGAGCGACAATATGCCGTCACGGGGGGATGGAAGTAGAAAGGAGTTGACGACGGGTTCTTGTGCTGCCCGAATTGTGCCCGAAAATTCCCAGTATTTGTCCTCTGTTTTTGGTACGTCGCGATACGAAACCTTTGGTGGCCCGTAAGTTTCAATCCCATAGTGTTTCGGGACGTAGATATACTCTTCCGACTCTAGATACACTGGATAACGGTGGACGAACTGGGGCTTTACGAAGACGGACGGAATGTAAGGTCTGACGTTCAGAATTCCCTTCAGTTGAAGCAAATTTTTAACGTCTGTTTTCGGAAGTCTGTATCCGTGGATCGTCAGGGCCATGTTTGCCTTTCTTACTTTCAAAACGAATTTCCGTTTTCAAAGTGAGAAATTTCAAACCAGAATGGAGGCGATCAGTATATTCTGCATTGTCGTTCCGATCCTCTTGCTTTGTTGGGTAGTCTATTTCTGCGTCAGACAGCGCTAAATACTCGCAAAGAAATCACGCAAAGACCTGTCCTTAATGAAATCGCGAAGCTTCATTTTTGAATCTTTCAGGAACGGGTCCTTGTTATTGCGCAACTGAACCTTGTCGTAAGTATTGCTGCTGTGGCTCATTACCAGAATCGTCTTCATAGGATCCAGAGCCACGATTCCCTTGTCCTTAATTCCGGTAAGGAAAGACGTTTCCTCTGCGTGCGTCACTTCTTCGTCGTATTTGTTCGCGACGTAACTCTTGCGCCACGCCATAGTTCCGTTCGTGATATGCGATGGGTGATAAGGTCCTAGTGCATAAATCACCTTGATGTCCGTATAATACATAAACATTTCAACAGCTCCCGCCATTTCTGCGTCGGGACACTTTTTGAACATTTGGACGCAATGCGATACGCGTTCGGGAGGGTAGTAATCGTCGTCGTCAATTGCAACAATGATTTCTCCAGTGGCAAGCTCGTTCAGTCGGTTCCTCTTGTATCCGATGTTTTTCTTATCGGGATTGTAGATGTATCGGACGTTTGGGAACGGTAGGTCTTTGAACATGTCTTCAACCTTATCTGTTCCGTCGTCATAAATCAACCACTCCATTTTGTCCTTCGGATATGTCTGCGAGTTGTACATCGCGACGAGATGGGGAATGAACTTTCTGCGATTATAGGTTGGCGTAACTACGGTTACAAACGGATAGGTTGGCAATCCCTTGCGTTTTTCAAGAGTAGTCATTAACTTACTTTTTACGAATCTATCTAAACTTCTAGAACGACAGAATTGTTTTCACGAACGGATGGAGACGCTGGGCTTCTGTAGAGAATCGGCTTCCCTTTACAGTCGTATAAATGCGTTCACACGAAGACAGAATGAAAAAATCAACCAACATGTCCACATTGAGCTGATCCTTTGACATCCCGAGCTCTGAGTTCGTCAAATTATGAACGCCCTTTGCAGAATCAACCTTCACTTGACTGATGACGTATGTGCTCGGAAAGAACCGCTTCCAAATATCAAGTTGTTCCTTGTCGTCGGACACTGCAACTATATGGGACCGATTCATTCCGCCAAGTGTAACAATGTGCGAAACAATAGATTGAATGCTGATTATTCGTTTCCGAGCGTGGATATGGTCGCCTCCCCGAATGTGAATTCCCCAAGAATTATCTATTGCGTAACTGGATTTATGGTGACGTATTTTCTGAATGACTCTCTGGTCAATTACCCGAAACACATTCGCAAAGAAGGATGAGTCTGGATACAAAGTTCTCCATCCGCAACTAGAGAACACTACAACATCTGCAGAAAACGGAGCGTCCAACACGCCGATATCAATTCCTGCAGTTTTGTTTGCAGCAAAGTATTCGTAGCTCATATGCTCATTCAATCGTCCCTTCCAGTGCGGAGGGTGATACGTGGCATCTTCCGGAATTTCGTCAAGAGAATTTAGAACAGGCATATTCACAAGCTTGAAATAGGTATAAAAGTCCTCGGACCCGTGACTCCACATCTGGTCTCGCCAGTCCACATATATTTTCACATTGTGTTTGAGGGCGTACGCAACTGCCATCTTAAGACTTTCAAGTCGGTCTCCAAATCCAAGCCAGCCTTTTACGATTAGATATTTCATTTTCATCGAAAACGGATTTAAAGTTCTGGATTCGGACACAGCATCAGCAGAATGGAAGTTTATAACGACGAGGAGAAGCATGCGAACTACATGTTTCTCCAAGCCGCAATCCAGCACGTCCAGCAGGGGAAGAGGATCACGGAGGACTGGATGGAAGAACAGAAGGAAATGATACTTATCTATCGCGAATTCTGGCCAGACATGACGTGTTTGAACCCGGACATTCGGGACTACAGGTTCAGAGCTCAAGCCGTGGAGGCCGAGACGCTTCTCACTCTGCTTTACGAGGAAATATGCGAAACAAGTACGTTTTCGGTGGACACTTATCACGTCTTCAACATGTGTGTTGACAAGATGGCTGAGACGTTCTTGGAAGATGACGACGTTTCCAACATGTTTGCGTCCTTCACGCTGTCGTAATGAACATTTCCGCATTTGAAAATTTCTTTCCAAGAGCTTCAACCAACCAATCGTGGTGTGTGACAACTGCAATACTCTTACATCCCGCAGATCTCTTAAAAATATCAATCAGAGCTTTTTCTGATCTAATTTTAACGTCAAACGGACTCTCTTCAATCCATTCACACGAGTCTTTCACGCATTCCAAATTTGTGGAGGAATACATTGCAAGTTCGTCTTTTTGTTGCCTTCTGTTTACTGGATGCTTGCCCTGTGTTTCCATAAGACCGTCGTGGAGATGTAGGACTGCATCTTGTCCAAAGATGTTACGTGCCGTTTGAATACACCGAAGCAAAGGGGACACGTAGATACGGTCTACGTCTGGTGCCACCAAAGACCTAGTTTGCTTTTCTCCTAGTTCGGTGAGAGGAGCATTTACGTATTTTTCGGAAAAGTATGCGTCCTCGCCAATTAATGCAAATCCTTCGTTGTGCTTCGCATGTCCGTGCCGTATGAACACTACCTTCATTTCTAAGTTTGATTCGGGTTGCGTGAAACCCGTAAAACCGTGTTAAAAAGACTCGCACATAGTTATAAATGAATCGCGCTTACGATTACAACGGCGTGCTCGTATCTGCATCGCGACCAAAGACACTTACTCGGACGGTCAAAAAGACCATTCAAATAGATTCGGGAGACCGAGATACCTACAAGTATTACACCAACGGAGATTTTTGTGTTTACTTGCCCCGCACTTACCAGAATGTAATCTCTATTCGGCTAAAGGACGCCCAGTTTCCTCCTTTGGTGAGGACTGCGACAGTGTCTGGGGGAGCCGCGACCCATTCGTTCAATGTATCAGGAAGCAACGGCCAAAACATTCCCAGCTCCACGTATACTGCCGACACTCTTGTTACTGCTCCCGCTCCGTATTTCCTTCTAAGTTTAGAGGGACTCGACAAAGTGGATGAAACTACCGTCAACGCCAACCGGTCCACGTATTCCGACAGCTTCTTTGCAAAAATTCCAGCAACAGCCACAAATTACGGCGGATCAACGTTCATCAACTACAACGACCACAGCGCACTGGAAAACATCGCGACATTTTCGCCACCAATTGGAAATCTAGACAGGATGCATATTACAGCGCGTCTACATTCCCAGCAAGATAAGAGCGGGTTTTTGTATTGGACGACGGATGGAGCGGTTGCGGCCGCAGGTGGAGCTGGAACGAATGTAGGAACCGCCGCCGATTTCAATCTGACGTTTGAAATTGAGTATTTGGACAACGGATTTTCGGATTTTTCGTCAATGGAGACTCGTTTGGCGGAGATGCGCTAAATGAATGACTTCAGCTCCGACGTGACCTGCTCCATCATTCCAATCAGCCGGTTCATGCGATCCTTGTCAATACGAACAATCGCAGGATCGGCGTTCACCACCTTCTTCTGAGGCATAATGTGTCCGACAAGAGTCTCCAGCGTGATGAAGTATACTTGGGAACAGTCCCATGCGTCCCGGTTTGAGTGAAAGTGGATGTCGTTGATGCCATAGAGAACGTCGGCGAGTGTCTTGCCGTTATCCACTGCCCACTCTTCCAGCGTGTTGTAGGTCTTTCCTGCGACGTAATCCACATAGTTGTTGCGATTGGGAATGCAGTGGCGAATTTGAGTCTTCTTCAACTCATTGTAGGCTGCGAGGTTCTCCTCATTGCGCGGATGCGGAACTCCTGCCAAAGACAGCTCGGATGCGAAGAAGAAATATGGACTGTCGGCTTGGATATACTCGTTCGGCTTGTTTGGATTCACGAGGTTTGCGAAATCGGAATCGGCGATAATGTTGCGACCATACTTGCGAGAGCGCGAGAGAATGACCGCGTCCATTTGATTATTACCGTATCTATACCGGTAAATCGCTATCCGTTTTTGGTCTAGCGCATGCGTTTTCCGAGACGCACAAAGGTGTCCAGCGTGAACAGGAAGAAGACGCCCGTGAAGACATACAGGATCATATCGTGGGTGGATGAAGTTTCGTATCCGGTCTTGTTCTGCTCTATCATTCGCAGAATCTTGTTGAGTTTGAGTTCTTGGTCTTGAGCCTGAAATCCTGGAGGGGCGTACGCATAGTTCGTCATTTCTTCGCGCACGGGTCTAGACACGTCTCGGATACGAGAAGAGGTGGGGTTGAAATTCCGCTCCCCCTCTTCGTCGCTCCTCACAATCGGAAGACTCGCCGACAAATCGTCGATAGTCTTGCGGTTCTTGTATACGGCGGCCTGTGTTCGCTCTGTCGGAGACGAAAACACGGGTTTGTCGTATTTTGAAGAAGGTTCGCTCTGAGCGGGCGGCGTCTTTCCTTTCTTTTCGAGAGGAATCGGACTGCCGAACTTGGATCCCCACACTTCCTCTATGCTTGCCATTGTTCTTTCGCTCATAGAAAAATATTACAATCGGAATTAGTAAATGCGCCGACCAGAACTGGTTGCATCCTTATCGGTGCTGCTTTACATTGTCTTCTTCGCCGTGTCGCCCCCGCCATTCGTCCGATCGGTTCTCGCCAATCCCGTTGGAATGGCGGCTGCAGTCGGCGGGGCAATCTACGTTACGCTTTACAAGAGCAAGGTTGTCGGAGGTCTTTTATTAGTCGCACTCGTTCTAAGTATGTCTCGCGGGGGACGGGAGGGGCTTACTAGTTGTGCTGTCGGAAACGCCGTCGCTTCTAAGAAGTGGAATTATACAGGAACGCCACTACTTACGGCTCCTTCACCAAATATTGATTCGTGTGGCAGGGCATGTTGTGGGAGTCGTAGATGCAAGAATTACATGTATAACTCAGATAGCAAAAGTTGTACATTGCTTTCGGACGCACAGACTACTGGACCTATGGTAACAGTCACAGGCCCTGAAGCACCAAAAATGTTTGCAGGGAGTGTCACGCAACCTAGCGAGGCCTTACCACCACCCGGATCTGGCAGTGGTTCTGGAACTAGCACAACTTCCGGCTCTGGCACTGGTTCTGGAACTAGCACAACTTCCGGCTCTGGCACTGGTTCTGGAACTAGCACAACTTCCGGCTCTGGCACTGGTTCTGGAACTAGCACAACTTCCGGCTCTGGCGCTGGTTCTGGAACCAGCACAACTCCTCCTCCGCCTCCCTCTAGCACTCCTACTCCTTCTTCAAGCGGAGCTGGCGCTGGTTCCGGCACGTCAGCCACCTCTGTGAACCCAATAATTACCTGCAATGTAGAGAACTACAGCAACTTTAAACGGTCAGGTCCCCAAGATTTTGCCCCTTTCTAATAAGGGATGGTTCATAAATTTGACTATACGTTGTTCTTTCGCTCATAGAAAAATATTACAATCGGAATTAGTAAATGCGCCGACCAGAACTGGTTGCATCCTTATCGGTGCTGCTTTACATTGTCTTCTTCGCCTTGTCGCCGCCACCAGTGGTCCAATCAGTTCTCGCCAATCCCGTTGGAATGGCGGCTGCAGTCGGCGGGGCAATCTACGTTACGCTTTACAAGAGCAAGGTTGTCGGAGGTCTTTTATTAGTCGCACTGGTTCTAAGTATGTCTCGCGGGGGACGGGAGGGGTTTAATACTGCAAGAGGCAGGTTCGTTATTAATGAGGCGAACCCGGACGCCGCAGTGTTTTGGAATCCCGTGGGAACTCAGGATCTTTACGTTATAGACGGACGAGGCGATAATTGTAATAACTGCGGTGAATGGGTGTGCGGTCCCGACGTACCTGTTAAAATTCCATGGGCTACGTTGAGCACTATGTTGCCAGAAAAGGGAACCTTCCGATGCAATATGGCATTCGGTCCTGGAACTAGCACCAGCACACCCACAATGTCCTCCTTATTACCGCAATGTCCAGGCGGACAAGTGAGGATTCCGGAAGCAGATAATGAATGTGCGGTTCCAGGTTCTACTGCTGCACCATCAGCGCAACCAACCTGTCCACCCGGATCGGCATTTGGTACATACACTTCATTTTTTGGCAAGCCGTTGACAGGAACAGGGTGTGTGGATAATAAAACTCGCGCTTTTGTACTCGAACTTCCAGAGTGTCCTGAAGGATATAGACTACTCGGAACAAAGTGTTGGGGTAAATGTCCCGGAGATACAGGATCTTTTAATATCGGCAAAACGTGTCCTCCCGCTACAACTCCTCCTCCTGCCACCACACCTCCTCCCGCTACAACTCCTCCTCCTCCCGCTACAACTCCTCCTCCCGCTACAACTCCTCCTCCGCCTCCCTCTAGCACTCCTACTCCTTCTTCAAGCGGAGCTGGCGCTGGGTCTGGCACGTCAGCCACCTCTGTGAACCCAATAATGTCCTGCAATCTAGAGAACTACAGCAACTTCAAAAGGTCTGGTCCCCAAGATTTTGCCCCTTTCTAATAAGGGATGGTTCATAAATTTGACTATACGTTGTTCTTCACGGGCATGATGATGCTGGTGCTCAACGTAGGCAGTCGTGATATTTTACACGAATTCAGCGATTCCGACGAAGATTACAGGCGCAATATAATCCTTCGGCGATTCGCGATTTTCGCTGTGTGTTTCATCGGGACTCGCGATATCGTCCACTCTCTCATTCTCACGGCTGCGTTCATTGTCCTTGCAACCGGACTCCACCACTCAAAGTCCGTCTACGCCCGAGAAGGCATGAAGAATCACAATCTTGCAGTGTCGGGGACGGCGGTTATAGCGTCAGCTTAAAGCTTGAACGAGACCGAGTTCTTTCCGGTAGAGCCGCCCTTCCGAGACGTCTGAGGAGGCATAGACACCTTCTTCGTGTCGGCGTTCACCTTCGCGAGAAGATCGTCAAGATTCAAGCTGGAGGCCTTCATTTCACGAGCCGGAGCGGGCGGAGGGGCAACTGCTGCTGCAGGAGGCTGAGCGTTCGGTCGCGCGATTTTCACAGGACTCTTGATACTTGTGGGTGCGCGTCCAGGGTTCTGTGTGGCCTGCGGAGGCGGAGGCGGAGGCGGCATCATGCTTCCGAGGTAACTGGCAAGTCCGGCCATGGGGTTTGATGGCTGAGAAGGAGGAGGGAATGAAACAGCCGGAGCAGCTGACTTCATGTCCCTAGTTTGCTGCTGCATCGCCGCAGTCGCCAGCTGACGAGCAATGTCCGGGTTCGTCCTCAGAACCTCGTCAATGTTCGGAATAGGGGCTTTCCGCGCCATCTGGTTTGTCAGATGGACCATATACACCATCATACATGTGCGAATGGGAATACGAACGAGAGGGTGCATCTTCATCTTGTCGCCGTAAAGCTCATACAGTTCCTCAAAATCCTCCTCCATGTCCACTACATTCATCTGAGCAGACTCCGAAAGGCCGTCCAGCTGAAGCCCGAACGCCTTCACGATGTTCACGTTCTTAGAGCTCCACTCCATCGCCGACATTCCAGTAATATACCAGTCGCAGAACTGCTTTATTGTCTGGTCCATCTGCTTTTCGCGACGCATGAACTCTAGCTCCATACGCATCTCCTCCATTGGAGAATCCAACGTGAACCGCTTGCGCATCGGCACGCCAAGCCGCTGAAGGCGCTCAAACTTTCGAAGCATTTCGTATTTCTCCTTCATCAAGTGCTCGTCTGACATCCGCCGGCTACTCGCAGACGTGGCATGGACAAAGGAGTCGGCGTTCATGTTCTGAAACCCGTCGCTCGTCTCCATGGGTCCGACCTCGTTGAGAGAGGGAAACAGTTTTGGGGCTGGTGCAGACTCCGTGGATGGCTCGTCCGGAAACGAAGAAAACTCTATCGTCTGAATATCGGCCATCCTAGTGTCTGGCGCATTTGCGATCGCAGCATTTGTAAGCATTTCTGCGCCCAATATGTCCATTTGTTTGTAATGAGCGGTTCAGTTCTGAAAACTAGAACGCATCACTCCCAGAAATGAATTCCGAGAGAATTCAATACCGACTCGTTATCCCGCACTTTACAGAAAACGTTTGCAGATTCTGGATTGGAAGCTCTTGCTTGAGCTTGGGGTTCAGGGCCACACACGGACACGAGTGCGTGATATCTTCTTCGTATGTCCCCAGCCTCTGAAGACGCGCATGGCCAGAACCAACAGGGTTCTCTCCAGTAACTCTTGGGATCGCTGAAGACAGATTTATGCTGAATACTAACCTCTGAAGGCAACGTAATAACCTCAGGTTCAGGCTTAACGTCGCAGTATTCCCAGAAAATATACTTGATGACTTTGTAATCTCCGCAAAAAAGGTATGCCTCCGCGTTCGTCACGTCTGGCGAGACATATGTTATCCGAATCTGCGTCGGCTTGTTTCTAGACTTCCAATCTTCGCCATTCAAGTAATCGGTCAAGGCATGTGAAGCCACGAAATCGGCGTCCCAACGAAACCGCCACGGATATGTTGCCTTTGAATAGCACCACCTGGAATGCTCTACGAAACTATGCTTGGAAACAGCGTCCGTTATAAGAGTCTCGTATCCCGGTCTAGAAAGAGGAAAGTCGTAATCGTGAATGTGTATAGGCATCCCCTCCTTCTGCAGACTTTCCGCTATAGTGCGAGACCCGTCCGTGCACAAATTCAAAATGACGTGAATGTCGTGCGGGATCGTCAATGTTCTCAAAGACTTGAGGGATTCTTCTAACGTTGCTTCTTCGTTTCGAACCCTCACAATGAATGAAATCCCGGACATTTGAATGTTCACGTGTTCATTATGAAAATTAATGCTCCATAACCCACAGACCTTGTAAGAAGCAGTCCGCCAAGTCGTCTTTCTTCGGGTGTTTGAGCATATACGTCTTCCACTTTTCAGTAGGAACAAGTTCCGTCGCGTGAACAATGCCGGTTGATTTGCGACCCTTGTATGTTTTGGTAGAGTCTTGTAGCGTAATCATGTTCGTCAATTTATGGACAGCCGATACTCCCTTGCACGCGTACCCCTGGCACACGAACCACATATGAAGCATAGCTTGGACGCACAGCATTCTCTTATCCGGTTGTTGCTCAAACGCAATCAAGTTGGCGTCTTTCCAAAGATCTCTGCGAGCTTCAAGGCACTGTGCGATCGGTCCGGCCAAGTCCACTACGGAGCACTGCTTTGCAGATTTGACGCACCGCTTCCAGACGTTCGCAGAGTAATGGGCGTACAGTTTCTCAACAAGTTCCTTCTTGGTGCTTCCGGTAACGTTGACGCCCGAGGCTTCCACCTTCAATACGCCAGGATCCTTTTTGTTGAGTGAGGTTTTCGTGATGGGTTTGGATCCCTTTGGACAATGTGTCTTACACGCATACGCAGTTTCGTCTTGCTTCATATAGTTCGCGGCTTTCTTACACTTGAAACATTTGGGATTATCGTGTCCCGCCGATTCCGCCATCACGTCAATCAAGCCCCAATGTAAAATTTTCACATTGGAACGAGTCGTTCCTTCCATAACACAGAACGCCAAATTCCGCAGCCCAACATCAAACGACACGAGCTTCATTATCTTGTTTAATGTAGTATTGTGAAAGTTCAAGCAGTAGCCTTCAGTAGTTCAATGAGTGCAGACTTGGAATCACGCTTTCCGAACGGAATTCCCTTCTGCCCGAGCAGTTCACGGAGCTGGACGGCTGTCTTCGACTGGAGGTCGTCTACGTCGACAGGGGCAGACTCGGGGGGCGGCGGAGGCTCCGTCACATGCTCCACAGACACTCGGTCGTCATCGTCAGACGGAATCTCCTCCTCTGCGACCTCGGACACGTTCGGAACTTCTGCAATCTCTGGAGCTGGCACGACGAGAGAGGAGACCACGATAGAGAGCGACTGGATGTTCTGCTGAGCGACAGTCTGGCGCCAGTAGATGTATCCTACCATACCGGAAAGCACAAACACCATGGCGGCGAGAACGAGGATACTTGCGTACGTGAGGTCCATTTAGTAGGTTGTGAGTATCTATTCTTTAAGTTTGAACGACACAATAATCTCGCATTAAAAAGTAATAATGTCAAAACAACCCAGTAGAAACGCAAATTTGGGCGCGTCCGCGTTCACAGCCAGCGTTGCTGCAAAAGCTCAAGCGAGTGTTATATCTTCAACCCCTGCAAGTTCGGGCAGAAAAGGCACTTACCAGTATATTCCTGGTATCACTGGATTGAACTTTTCGTCATTTACATTTTTAAATGGATTGACCCCGAAACAGATTCAAGCAGTTGCTGAACTTGTTGCCAGGTATGTTTCAGAGCTTGGTGTTGGAATCTCAACAAACTCAGCCGTTGTATCGTCTTTTTTAGTGCAATTAGCAGCAATTTTGGCACTACAAGATGCATCCTCGCCAGTTCTCCTAACATATCTTACCGCGTTGGTCTCTGGAAACTCAATAAGCGGAGCAACCGTGAGTGGCGGTGTTTCGTTAAGTGGTGGAACTACAATCAGTGGGGGAGGAACGTATATAGGATATACTGTTGTTCCTACAACCGTCAGCGGAGGAACACCGGTGGGTGGAGCGCCGCCTGCTGTTGAAAAATTCTCGGGAGTTACGGTAGGGTATGCTCAAGCATCAATACCTGTGGATCCTATAACGAAAGTCCCAAGGTATCCAGCACAGTTTTTTGCCACTGATATTGTTACTGATTACGCAACAGGACAAGCGCTGTACCTTTCAGACGAAAGGAATTCCATGATTCGGCGGATTATTCCAGGAGATCCTTACCCGATTGGAAGCGGATTGCAGTATCCAGTTGTACAAACCCTAGCGCGAAACCAACAGCCGAGATCTATTAAGTTTGATACTGTAAATAAGTTCGTGTATAGTTCACTTACATCAGAAAATAGCTTTTATCTGTATTATCCTGGCGGCAATAAAGGGTACTCTGTACGTGGGGTGCAAACAACTGTCAGCGGATCTACTGCTTATTTGGACGTAATGGGTGTAGATAATGTTGGGAACATGTATTATCTACAGTATATGGGTGGAGACCTGTCTCCGAGTAGTAATCTCTCCTATATCTATAGATACAACCCTCTGACAAACACCCATACTCTATTGACGAATCCGTCTGCGACCGGATCTGCAATTCTCAAGGGTTCGTCTGTAACTAACACTAGTGGCGCACTATCAACGTTTTCACTGTGGTCTCAGCAACTCGTATTTTCTAAATCTCTGGCATACGCAATATTGATTCCAGACACTTTGGTAACCTTCTCACTGAGTGGAGGAGCAATTACTCCGTCATCTACCGTTACCGTTTTAAAACCAGGCGGAGTGACTGGAGCTGTGGGTGCTGCGAATATACAATATATAGCTGCTGAAGGAAACAGTCCTTCGTATTTATATTATTATCGTTACGGCACCAACAACATAAGGCGTACCGCTTCATCTGATACTTATGCTTCATCTGCTGATATATTTAACTCGATCACTGGTTACAGTGGAAACAATGGACCTGTTAGTTCAGCAAGAGTGAATTTAACGGGAGCAAGTGGCGGAGCAAGTCCTTCCTTTTCTTTCGACATCAGTGGAAACATGTTTTTATCTGACATCGGAAACACGGTTATCCGGAAACTAACTCCTGCGAGCGGAACGGGGCCTATTAATGGAAGCGCGACTATAACGTATGTCGCAGGAACAAATACTAGCTCGGCCTATAATGGCGATACGTTGCCATACAAAGCAACGCTGACGGAGTAAAAAATATCGTACTTGAGTAAATGCCTGCCGAAAGTGAAATTACGAAAAATGTCTCGAATGAGACGGTGTCCACGTATTACTACGTGATGTTCATTATTGCGCTCGTTGCGACTGGAATTTTGGTTCTTGTTGAGCTCTACATCATCATGAAGAGTCCCAAGCGCGGAATCTTGATGTTTTTGCGAACGGCTCCAACGATCGTTCTTGCAGTCCTGAACTCAATGTTCCTTTACATCATCAGCGCCCGCGCACTAGACTAAACTTACATAGTTGACGCATGAGAAACACAATGTTGCTCGCAGTGTCCACGCTTCCGCATTTTGCCTCCATACTTCCACTCTATCCCCACGACATGTATGACTACAAGACCGCGATTCTCGTTTCATCGACGATCTCGGTAGTTTGGCACGTATATGGCGAACCATTAAACATCGTGGCTGTTCTAGATTACCTAGCAGCATCACAATGGTCGTATTTTGAATTGAAATACGGTCGCGAAAATAGACAAAAAATCGCGGCATTGAATTTCGCGATGTTTGTTTTCAATATATTCGTATTAAGGTCTGGTTCATACCCGTTCTATCACTCGTTGTGGCATTTAACAAACTCCGCAAAGTGCTTTTATGTTGCTACGCTGATTTCAAGGACTCAGCCACTCAGAAATCTTCATCCAGTCGGATCTCCATATCCTTCTGGTTCATTCCAACACCAGGCTTTGAATACTCGCTCACCTTCTTCTCAAAGAAGTTCGTCTTTCCCTCCATCGATATTAGATCCATGAAATCAAACGGGTTCTGGGCTGAATATATTTTTTGAATTCCCAGTTGGACAGCCAGTCTGTCTGCCACAAAGTGAATGTATTGTGTCATGTCGCGCGCGTTCATTCCAATGAGGGAACAGGGCAGGGCGTCGCAAATGAACGCCGTCTCCTTTTCCACAGCCGACTCTATGATATCGCGGACTGTCGCTGCGTCCAGCTTTTTAGATAGCTTGTGATACATCGCCACTGCAAACTCGGTGTGAAGCCCCTCGTCCCTTGAAATCAGCTCGTTGCTGAACGTGAGTCCCGGCAGAAGCCCGCGCTTCTTGATCCAGTAAATCGCACAGAAAGATCCGCTGAAGAAGATGCCCTCCACGCACGCAAAGGCAACCAGCCGAGTCGCATAATCTTCCGCTGAATCAATCCACTTCACTGCCCACAGAGCCTTCTCGCGAACACACGGAATCTCGTCAATTGCCCTGAAATACTTGTTTTGCTCGTCCTTGTCCTTTACATACTGGTCAATGAGGAGCGAGTACGTCTCGGAGTGAACTCCCTCCATCGCGTTTTGGAAAGCATAGAAGAGGCGAGCGACGGGAGACTGGACGTCCCGTTGAAACCGAGAAGCCAGATTGTCCTGAACAATTCCGTCTGAGCCTGCGAAGAAGGCGAGAACGTGTTTGATGAAATACTGCTCCTTCTCCGTCAACTTGTTCCAATCCTCCTTGTCCTTGCTGAAATCAATCTCCTCGGACGTCCAGAAACACGCTACTGACTTCTTGTAGAGGGCATACAGCTCCTCTTCGTAGGGCGAGATCGGGAACAGAGTGTAGCGCTGACCGAGTGTAGTCGACGACGAATCAAAGAGAGGATCCATTGTATATTACTACCAGTCAAAATGAGTTAAAACGAATCCGTTTTGTATATACAAATGTCCGCGGACCCCTTTGAGAACACAACTACGGTCAAAAACATCCTCCAGCACGTAATTTCTCCAAAGGTGGTCAGTGATGGAGCAAGTGGGTACATTGTCCGCACCGACTTGGTTCATGTTCATAACCTCATTTTTGAAAAAGGGACGCCTACTGAGAATGGAACCTCTGGAAATCCATTCACAACACAATGTGGATCAGTTAATTTATCGGGGGCGTCCGTTACGGTCTATCATTCAAGAGTAACGAGCACAAGCATCGTGTTTGCAAGTATAATTAGCGGTTCGTCCTCTATCACTATTTCACGAGTAATTCCAGCCGTAGGGTCTTTCACAGTTCATCCAACCTCGGCTCCTGGTACTAATACAACAGTCGGATGGTTTATTGCGAGGTTTTCAGTTTAGTGACTATCTTGTGAAGACTCAAAACCGAGACCTTTGACATTTCCGAAACGGGTTTCATTTGTGCTTTCGTTGTCAGTTCTAGAACGTGCGCCACAACGCCAGCCACTATTGTTTTTGGCGTATGTTCCATCTCCCCTTCATTTGAATCGTAGAGTTCGCAAAGCATATCCATGACTTTTTGGCGCTGAGAATCGTTCATTCCCAAATCCGACACAAGTCGTTCTGCAATTCCAAACTGAGTGTCCAGCACCGTATTTTCAGTTTGAATGAATCGTCCTACGGCCTTACATAGAGCCCGAATATTGACTTGAAACATCCTTGCGATTTCCTCGTGCGTCCTTGATGCGTTCTGGTTTCTGCAAGCGACGAATACGGCTGCGCCCATACACGCCCGTCTCGTGTCCCCCCTCACTTTCTGTGCGTCCTCCATCTGCTTATAAAGTCCGCATGCGTCGTGTATGACTGACTTTGGAAGACCGGCGTGCGTGCACGGAAGCTGAATGGCGTCAAATATGCCCATCCATGAGCGCTCGCTGTTTGCAAATAGAGACCAGCAAGTGAGTCGTTGGACGTTTTTCAATTCCTTGTTGCCGGAAGAAATCCCTCGGTGCGACATCACGGAGCCGTAGGAAGACGCAGGAAGCAAGTCGGATGTTGCAAACCCGGTGCGACATTGATCTTCTCCCTTTCCATCCTCGTAATTTCTCCACTCTGCTCCCTCATCTATCACGGTATCAAAGATGGTGCCGCACTGAGTGCAAACATACTGTCCCTCCTCAACGGTTGTAGAATGTATGCACTCCATTTACGACCTCGCCGTATCCTTCCAAGAGTCCGTTTTTCATGTGGAATAACGCAAAGAAAAATCCAAAATAGACCCTACAGTCGGAACGACGCTTTTGAACGGCTTGTCCATGAATTTCTCATACATATATTTCAGCTTCTCGCCGAGATCGTTCATGAAAAGGAAGATCGCGTAGATGAAGAACATTCCGCTCGTATATGTGTCTACGAACGCTGCCATTTCACGACGCACCGGGAATATGGGCGCTGACGTGTTTATCGTGAACACAGTCCAAAAGGCTATGAGAGCAAGCAAGGATACCTCCACTGCGATATCGTATAGCTGGAACAACGTGGATTTGTTCTTCCAGTCGTCCGTGAATTCGTCAAAGAGGTAGTGGAAGACGAAGGACACGACTCCGCCAAGAAAGGCGTAAAAAATAGAGAGAACGGCAATGTTCAAACTCAAATTCCGAATATCACTTGCGTAAAGTTTGTGGTGAAAAACGTTGTTGGCATACACGACCATTTGTTAATCGGTGACTTTTAATATCATCACGCCTCCACCTATCATTGCGATGGCAAAGTAGTCGTGCAAATGAAGAACCTCTTTGAACATGATAACTCCTACGGTTGTTGTAGCGACTACGGACAGACCGGACCACAGCGCGTTTGTCATTGCCATTCCAGTATGGTGATAGGTCTGACACAGCAGATACCCCACAATCGTATAAAACAGCATTCCGGCCAAGAAGAATCTGGAATCGTCCAAACTCCGCTTGAAGCAGGACATTGCAAGCGTTTCCATAAGAACGATCAGAAGAACATAAAACACTATGCGAGGAACGCCCGCCATTTATCTTTCGTTAGGTAAAAACGCCAGAGTTGTAGGATCATACACTTGGGGTCGGTAATTCGTAGTGAGTATCGGTCTACCTCCGTCCCGCGATTTCACGGGTTTCATCCAGGATATAAAAAGGTGCTTGTTGTCAACTATCCACACCCAGTATCCTGCCTTTGTGAACTCCCTTACCAGAAACTCGAATGCGTCTTTGAGTGCGAAGAGCGGATAACCGAACACGTATGTCGGAACATCGTAAAGGATATAGGGCGCATTAGGCTGATGAATCGCCTGCTGTCGTATCTTTGCCTGTATTTGAGCAATAACAGGAGTCATTGCAGCCATCCGATTTTCACGTCGTTCCTCCTGCTCTTTCCATATGTCATTCGCTTTCAGCATCTCTGCTTTCTACAACTAAAAGAATGTCTGTCCCGTTTCGCAAACTCGTGTTGGGTGGAGGAGGGGTCAAAGGCATACTACATGTCGGTGCTCTTCTAGAACTTTCAAGACATCAACCTCTTTTTTTTCCAAAGGGGGTCTACGGCTGCTCCATTGGGTCTATCGTTGCAACGTATGTCGCGTTCGGGCTTCCTATTGAGGAGGCTCCTAAGCTCATACATAAATACTTGTCGTTCCATGCGATTCTTCCGCCCATTGACTTTGCAAGCGTAAAGGCCGCATTTTCAACAAAAGGGATCGGGGAAATGGATGTATTTGAAAAACAGTTGCTATCGTTGTTTGACGAGGTAGGACTAGATATCCGAAATATCCATATTTCAGACTCAAAAATGCCGCTGTTCATTGTAGCCTCCAATATCACGGACGGAATCCCCTCCATTTTCTCAAACAAGATAATGCTTCTAGACGCTCTGAAGGCCTCGTGTTGTATGCCCGGAGTGTTTCGCCCTTACGAACTTTACGGAAAAGCGTACATTGACGGAGACACTCTCCTTCCCTCCATTACGAACATTTTGAAGACAGTGGATCCAGACACGCTAATTCTAGTCCTACCGAAACCGAGGCGGTGCATTCTTACACCGCGTCGGATTGAGAGTATATCTCCGTTTGACTATATTAGTGAAATACACACTATGAAAATGCGCGTTGGTCAGATGGTTTCAAATAACGAACAGACATTGATGCTACACTATCCGAAACTGGAGAGCAGCTCAGACCTTTCCCAAATGGACGTAGAGGACATTCTAAGCACTGCTGGAAGGCAGCTTCGGGGTTTCCTCAGCTCCAAGACAAGCCACTAGAAACTTTCGGAACGTTTCCTTTGTTGGCATCTCGTTCATGTGTTTGTCTCCGTCGGGCGTAACCAGAACGAACCCAGGATATCCTTTAACTTCGTGGGCTTTGAGAAGGTCTTCATGCAGGTCTCCGTCGTATTCTTCCAATTGAACTGAATGTCCTCCGAACGTGACAGGATGCGCCTTCATTTCGTCTCGGAATTCATCCCATTGTGGCCTTGCCTTCTTTGACCAAGGACACCACGTGCTGAAAAAGAATATGAATTTGATAGGTTCAGTTGCCTTTGAACCAGATACGGTTTTCGCAGGAACCGTGACTTTCGCAATCGTGTTCAGATAGGCCGTGTATGCTATGACGGCGATGGCGACGCATCCGAGAGCTACGAATATATATTCAAGCTCCATCTTTACGAAAAGAGGGGTATAAAACTTTGGCGTTTTCTCGTTCTTTTGAATACCAGTTGCGGTATGCAGTCAATGAGTTCAGAGCGGGGTTTAAAACCATACTCCAGGCTATTTCGTGCGTCTGTCGTTCTGGCTCATACGGCTTTGGAACTATCTTGACCCATTGACCGTTGTATCTCACGACGTCCATTGTTCTATACAGTTTCGTTATGTGAAACCAGTTTACCGGGGGAAGCCCACGAGGTTGGCGCCAATTCCGAAACCTGCACCCTGGCGAGCGGAGGAACCGACGCTAGGGGCGTAGATATCCAGAATCGCGAAAGTGGCAAGGGCAACGAGGGCGATCATTCCGATCTCGGAGAGCTTCAGGACCTTTCCAGGCAGGAAATATGCAGCCACTGCGACGGCCAGACCTTCCAGAGCATACTTTACGAAACGTCCAGCGAGGTCGGTCATGTCAACAGTCGGTGCGGCGGGTTTCTGTTCAGGCATTTTATAGTTCTCATTAGAGAAAATATTCGTTCAATAACTGGTTTTCATAGAATCCGTCGATTATAAACAAATGCCTCGCGAGACTCTCCCCACCCACGAAGACGATGGATTCCCGATTGATTATTTGGAGGAGGATCCCGAGGTCCCGACGCAGCGCTACTGCATCATTTCTTTCATTTCGCCGGAGAAGGTTCTGAAGCAGAAGGCGGAGTTTTACAATGAGAAGTTCGTTGAGTGGCTCGAGTACGACTGGAAGATCAAGGGGTTTGAGCGCTACAATGCCTTCATCGCACAGAAATACAATCTGAAGGTGGAGGATCTCTTCAAGGACACAGAGGATTTCACGAAGGTTCACAACGAGGACATTCGGCGGACGGACATCCACGAGCAGCACCAAGTGTTCATGCTGAAGAAGGAGAAGGAACTGGAGACGCTTTTCACCGAGAAGGTCAAGTTCCAGACAAACGTGCGTGGCGTAAAGGTCCGTCGTATTTTTGCAGATCTGCAGGAGGCGCAGACCTACGCCAAGGTTCTCCAGCGTCGTTACCCCCGCGACAACCTGTATGTCGGGAAGGTCGGCGCATGGCTGCCTTGGGATCCGTCGGAGCACATGATGCCTGAGGTTGAGTATGCCGAGAAGGAGCTGAACGAGCTCATGCGCAAGTACAAGGAGAACGAGGTGAACAAGGAGATCTTCTTTGAGGAGGAGAAGAGCGAGAAGATCCGCAAGCAGCGCGAGGAGAACGAGTCTCGCAAGAAGAAGGCGCTGGCTGATAAGGAGGCCGAGTCTGACACCCAGCTACTTCAGGACAGCATTGAGACGCCGGTTCACCCTGCGGAAGGCGGCGTGCGTGATCTTTAAATTCTGGCGAAATACCAGGCGTCATTAACCCAGTTTCTTCACGTTCACCCAAGGACCAGCGTTTTTCTTTTGAACGGATCCTGCAGAGTATTCATCCTGCGCCAACATGGCGCTTGAGAACGGTTTGTTGTCTGCCCACAGCGACTCGTCGCACAGCTTGAAAGGAGGGTGATCCGTCGCCTTATACCAAAACACCTGGTCTTCCAGTTTATTGGATTGGATTCCGTTGCAAATGACCAGACACTCATAATTTTCTGTGCATTGGTCCATGAACTGACAGAACATCTCAAACGTGGGAAACATACCTGCATAGTTGTCGTAGATGCGACGGCGGTTGCTTGTGATAGTCTCGCGCAGAATGAATACGAAGTCCACGTTCGTGCGGAGATTCGGAGTGATTCCGAGGGGGTATTGCATCGTGATAATCGTCATCAAGTCAACGTGACGACCGTTCATGAACACATAGCGAGTGGACTCTTCCTTGATCCACGAAGAATCATACAAGCAATCGTCTAAAATTAAAAAAGCACGAGGGTCTACCGACGAATTCCCTCCGTGCGTCTTTTTATCGTTATTGCGCGCCGTCTTTACACTGAGCTGGCGCTTAATGACGTTTGTCACAATAGAAGGAGCATATTTGTCGTGAATCAGTTTGGAAGGGACCATGTGCTGAAAGAACTCGTTTGCGACTTCCGTTCCAGAAATCACGGTTCCAATAGGGAAACATTCGTGGGTATTTGCGAGAATGTCTCGCACCAAGAAGGATTTTCCGGTATCCTTTTTTCCAATAACCACTATCATCGGCGACTTTCTTGAATCGATCTCACACCTCTCTTGGAGTGTTTCTATATTGAATTTCTTTATCTGGAAATTCATCTATTACACATATGCGTGAATATTTTGGTTTTGGTTTATACACGCTGAATAAGAAATGGGAAAGCGTAGAGCACCTAGCTCCGAACTGAAAAGTGTTGCGATACCTGCGCATGTCCACAGATACAAGGAGATCGCAAAGATACGTGACACTGCCAGCACACATTGGAACGTGGATCATCTCCAGCCATTCTTTCCGTCTTTAGAACTTTTGTTCAAGACCGAAAATTTAGATAACGTGAAGGATCACGGTCTGAAGCTGGACGAACAATTAGAGTCGGTTCTTGGAAATAACAAGGTTCTAACATCTTCTGGTGAGAAAGAGATTCATGTAAAGCAATCTGTAATCATTAACGCTTTCAAGTGGATGCGAGGAGATTACGGAACTGCAATGGGGCTCTCTACGACCCGCGAAGAAGCAACACGACTGATGGAGAAAGTCCAGTCGCCACACAACTCCGCTTATGTGGGGAGTTTGGTTTCTGCCATGTTGTCTCAGTCTGGATGCATCCATTTCCCGAAAGTATACGGCGTCTTCTCTGGAATCGCAAAGAAACACAAGTTTGATATTTCGGACGATTACGAGGACCTTTCGTCTCGCCCTTGGTTTCCCAAACACATCGGAACTTACTTTCACATCCAGCTGGCCGACCACGTATCGCATACCGCCGAATTCAACCATACTCGCTCCAGACGTTTGGAGATGGAAGTCGGAGACACTGCAGAGCTTGGACCCGTGGATGAAATAGAAGGAATTGTTCCGCAGGGAGATGTCTCTATACCGGAAATGAACCGAGTCTTTGAAGAGGATAGTAGTGGAGCCGACGACGAGTCCGACAGTTCGTCCGTCTCAACGTCCTACGTATTTGAAGTCAGGTCTTGCGATTGTTCCGACGAAGACGAAGAGGAGGAAGAGGAGGGAGACGACGATTTCGCGAGTGCCACGTTATCAAATGTTCCTGTTCAGCTTACAGTTATGGAGAAATGCGAGGGAACGCTGTATGAACTCATGTCTATGGAAACAGACACGGAGAAGCATATCTGTTGGATGACACAGGTCCTTGCAGGTCTTGCGTTCGCTCAAAAGACGATTGGATTCACGCACAACGATCTCCATTCCAACAACGTTATGTACACAAAGACCTCAAGGACGCACCTTTGGTATAAGATAGATGGACGCGCAATGAAAGTTCCGACGCACGGATACTTGATAAAGCTGATTGATTTTGAGAGAGGCATTGCGTCAATAAAGCTCGTAGGCATGAAGCAGCCAAAGGTGTTCATGAGCGACCATTTTGCAATGGACGAAGAAGCGTGCGGTCAGTATAATTCGGAACCTTTCTATGCCCAGAAGCACGACACTATCAAGCCGAATCCGTCGTTTGATTGCGTGCGTCTGGCAACATCAATGTTCTGGGATTTGTTTCCAGACGGACCAGAATGTAAGGATTACGCTTCAAACCCTATTTTCAAAACAATCGTTCGTTGGATGACGATGGAAGACGGATCGTCTGTTCTCTTCGGAAAGAAGCAAGCCGAGCATGAACGATACCACGGCTTTCATCTTTATAAGGCAATCGCCAGGTTCTGCAAGGATACGGCGATTCCCAAAAAAGAACTGACTGGACTGCTTGAAGTGTTCGGAGTCAATGAACCTAACTCGGTTGAGTTTGATGTAGTTTTATCATAAAAGAGATTGAACCCAATGTTTCTCGTCAACATTCAAATACCATTCTACAGTTTTTAACAATCCTTCGTCAAACTTTACAAGCTCGTTCCAACCTAGGTCAACGAGCTTTTTATTTGAAATGCTGTATCTAAAATCGTTGAAATCTCTGTCCTTTACAAATTCCACATGGTCTTCAATTTCATCTGAATTTTTAATGATTTTAACAAGTTTCCGAGTGATGTCCATAACGCTGAACTCATTTTTGGATCCGATGTTGTAAATGTTTCCATCAGACCCTTTCTTCACGATGACATCAATCGCAGAAGCTACATCGTCAACATGTATGAAATTTCGGATCGTTTCTCCTTGACCGTGAATGGTGCACTTCTTTCCGGCTGACAGAAATGTGATGAACTTAGGTATTAATTTTTCAGGATACTGGCGAGGTCCGTATACATTATTCCCCCTTACAACAATGACTGGAAGCTTGAACGAATGATAATAAGAAAATACGAGATGCTCCGCGGACGCTTTTGTTGCAGCATACGGGTTTGTAGGTGTCAAAACCTTCGTTTCGCAACACTCGTCCTCGTCTGAACCAACCTCGCCATACACTTCATCTGTGCTTATATGAATGAACCTTCGTATGTTTCCGTAATGTTTACAGCACTCAAGAAGACTATGTGTTCCGATAACGTTATCTACAGTGAATTGGATAGAGTTTCCAAACGAGTTGTCCACGTGCGTCTGTGCTGCAAAATGTATAACGGTATCTATAGAATGTAATTTCAAAATGTGGCTTATCATGTCTCTGTTCTGGATGTCGCATTTGTAGAATGTATAATTGGCGAGCTCTCCAGAAATATTGCGCAATGATGAACAGTAGTCAAGTTTGTCTACGTTTACAAAATTGACGGTTGGATATTTATTGCACATATAGTTTATAACGTTTGATCCTATGAACCCGCAACACCCTGTCATCAAAACACTCGTAGGTTGATACATTTATTGAAATCGTGTCGTTCTGGTGTAAATTGCGTTTCCATATTCAATAAACTTACTGATACGAAAGTAAATGACAGACACCGATTTCGCAAAGTCCCACTTGCGAGACCATCTTGCGACTCTGCTGATTTCTCCACTTTCAGACGGATTTTGGAGCATTCACACGACGTCAAAGGAACTTTGCAAACGGAATGGACAGACCGACCAGATTCTTCGTACGTTTCAAAATATGCTCACAAAGATCCCAGAATGGACAGACTCAACTTTGGAAACCGAAGTGGACCGGATCGTGAAGATAACCAAGTGCTCATACTTGGACGATTTGCTGATGGGAGTATTCATATCCTACATGAAATCGTTCACGAACCTACATTATCGCGGTTCTGCTTCCCACGTGGACATTGACTTTGACAGGCCTACGATTGCAAAGTTTATACACGAACTTTACATTCAGTCTGCTCGAAAGATATGGCAGGTGGCTTACTTGTTCAAGACAACCGGGGTTTCTTCCGAACAGCAAGCCAGGAATCGCCAAGATATCGAAAAGATCATTCTTGATCGTCTTGAGGACGTGATTCGGTCGTTCTTGCCTTGGGAAACCATCGCCAAACAGTTCTCCGAGACGCAAACGCCTCCTGCGCCGCAGCCCTCTGGAAATCGCGTAACGTTTGAAGATGACAGTAGCGATGATGAGGAGGAGGAAACTGACGATGAGAGCGTTCCTCCTCCGTTGACTATTACTGACGAGACAGGAACGATTGAATTTGAATCGCTGGATGCAAAGGAGGAGCCCGAAGATCCGATGAAAGAGATTGAATCAAAAATCTCTTCGTCCCTCGTTCTAAATCTGTAAGTTTTCACTTGATAGCCGAATAAATGATGATTGTAGTTGCGTCAATCGGCGTGGCCCTTGTCGCATTCATATTATACGCACTGGAGCGCCGGTCTAAGAAGGAACCTATTATATGGGAAGATGCACTGAAGATTTCCGTTTTCGGTGGACTCGTTACAACCGGTGTAGTATTCGCTACAACTTCCGAACCCGTCTCAGAAGTCGTGTCGGCTGCGGTTTCAGAAGCTCAGGCGGTCCAAGATATGTTCGTTGGCACGCCGTCCTTTTAGTTGATCGTCGAAAACGAATTCTGGATTTTTAAGCAGAATATACCATTCTCAAAAACACACCAACCCGAAATGGACTTTACCACTATTCAGTTTGTTGTGAATACTCTTTCTGCGCGCTTTGCATTCAATTCCGAGGATGCTATTCGTATCGTTGAAGATGCGGCTGCGATGTCCGTCCCTGCTTACCAGAAGGCAGTGAAGCTCGCCGAGGCGACGCAGTCCAAGCTTGACGAGCTCAACGCCAAGGTCCGCGACGGAAAGGTCCGCAAGGGTGTGGACGCTCCTGCCAAAATCGCCGAGCTTGAGAAGAAGCTCGAGGAGCAGAAGGCTAAGGTCACCGAGGCCATGGCGCGCGGAATCAAGAAGGGTCGTGCTCCGAAACCTGCAGATGAGGCTGCCGCCGAGCCTGCTGAGCCCAAGGCCGAGAAGCCTAAGAAGGAGAAGGCTCCTGCCCAAGAGAAGCGCATCCGTCGCATGTCTCAAACGTTCATCAAGCAGCTCGAGAATGCCTTTGATGCTGCCAGGATGGAGATGAAGAAGGAGAACTCGCAGGAGTTTGCGAAGTACGCAAACGAGCTGACGCAAGACGACTTTGACGCCAAGTCGCTGTCTGACCACATGCGCGACTACGTTGCGTCCATCGCACGCCAGGGCGCACCCGCTGAGATGCCCGCAGACCACAATGTTCAGACACTTCGCTACGAAGAGCTCGTGACCACGAAGATGACTCTGGTTGAGGCGTATGGCCCGGGCATCTACTGGAACACGGTGACCAAGAACTTCGTGACGGGTCCTTCCGCCGATGATGAAGAGGAAGTCACGGAGGCCCAGATGAACGACACGACGTATGCTGTCGGAGATTCTTCTAAGCGAGTCTACGCGAGCCTTGACGGTTCGGACGAGTTTGCGGGCTTCCTCGGTATCGGAAAGTTCGCAACCCTGGTTGTCGCCCAGTTAAACTAAAAACTAAAAAAAATCAAAACCAAAAAAACCTTTTTACCTTCTGCGTCTCCGGCGTCCTCCGACTGTCGCACCTTGCTCGGATGGCTGAGAAGGGTTGCCTCTAAACGCAGCAAGTATGAATATCACAGGCGCAAACAACCAGAATGTTGATAATGGCAGAACCGCCGCCGCGATGCCCATAGCGAATCCACCGTAATGAAACGCCAGCGAAATTGATAAAGTATACACGAACACAACAACAGCTGTAGCTCCATTCGACCACACACTTCCCATCATAGAATATACGTATCCAGCGGGCGTTTTCGGGACATATGCTGGAGACGAAAGCGCTAGAGTAGCACCGTCCTGAGTTGTTACTGAATTTTCTTCTCCGTTGATGCGATACTTCAAAATAAGACTTTTTGCTTTGTTTTCGGCAAGGTCTTTAACTCCGATGTTTGCAGGCGAGACACTTATAGTCAACGTCTGCTTATCAGGGGATATTAGCCTCTTAATCTCTTTTGTGACGTCAACTCTTGATCCGCTAATAGTCGTCAGGGTAGCGTCCCCGTATGATGCGCTGAGTATTTCAATCATTCTCCTTATGAAGAGAACACAACATTTCCTATCCCGCCCATGATCCGAAGGAAATTGTAGGATTGAACATATGCGCGAACCGTGTATGTGTATTTGTAAGTTTCGCCAGTCGCAGACTTCCTAACGATCGTAACTATATCTTCGGGACCATAAATAGGTTTTCCATCAGACCCCAAGACGTTCGGGTTCGTGATGACAAGAGGGTTTTTTGAAGTAGCCGTTGATTTTAGAACACAAATCGCGGTGTTTGCAGTCCCGTTCTCAACATCGTCGGCGTAAGGCGGGGACACGAACGTATTGCGAAGAAGCGTCTTGTTGAACATGGACCCGTTCAGATGTCCCGATGGCTGTATTGCATCGTTGTTCAGTGCAAACGAGTATTCGTAAACTCCTGGAATGGGATTGCCGGTCTGATGGCGATACAATTGAATTCCAGAGAAAAACAAGGTCTCTTTTGGCGCAAATCGTTCCTTTCCGTCCAGTATTATCGTTGACTCCAAAAGAATGTCTCGTCGGTTCACGTTGTCTGGCTGTACGAGTCCGGTAGTATACCACCCCATTGCATTTGGCGTAAAAGGAGATTTATTGAAGTCCTTCCAGTTCGTGTAATTATCGTAGTCGTTGCGCGCCACGCTATCACTACGCTGAGCCAGCCACACGACACGAGTCACTAAGTTTTTCATAGTCAACTCCAAGTCGTTCGCAGGGCCGTATTGCCCTTCCGCCTGAACCATGTCGACTTGCGATATCAGAAAAGAATGGTCGGTTTTTGCAAGGTAAGCTAGTTCAGAGTCTCCTACGAAAATGTAGTTCGCTTCTATGAACGGATCAAAATTCCAAGAGGACAAGTATTGGATTGAATTTACAGTGGGAGTTTCGTAAAGCGGTGGAGACAGGAAGTGCGAGAGATTGAATGTTGAAACGCTCGTGTCTGGAGATATGCGCTCTCCAAAGTTCGGGTTGGATCCAGATATATTCCCAGACGTTCGGACATCTCGCACTGTGAACAAATCATATGCGTTTCGCAGCTCCACTACGATTTCAACTTCAGAGAGTTGGAGAGCAACAAGAGGGAGAGCTTGTCCAGCCGTCTCACAGAACCAGAAGTGAAGGGGGATAAGGAGATTGCGTCCGCGAATGGACGGTTCGGGATAGGATGTGGAAGCAGAAATTGCGTGAGGATACTGGTTGATTCTGTCGTCTGCGTTTGCAGGATCATACAGGTCTGGAGTGTTTCCGACCATACGATCCAGCACGGCCTTCTTGTTGGCGTCAAACGTCAAATTTGCGTACATCTTCATCCATTCTCCAGTGTGCCGAACAATCTCCTGACCGTTTATGAGAATAGAGACGTAACGTATCATATTGTATCCTAAATTGCGGACCCACTGGAACTCGTATCCGATCGCTTTCGACGAAGAATTGATGGACCCGCCCGAAATTCCAGTCAGGGATACAGGCACGACTGGAGAGTAAATGTCCGGGATGTCTATGTTGAGGTAGCAATCGTGTAACAACTGAGCATACCGCTCCACCTTTGTCCTCAGCTTCAATGTCCCAGAGGTAGGGAATTTGAGGGATGTAGTCTTGAACGGTAGACGAAAATGCTCCATTGCAAACTCCGTGTGGCGCTTATACACCGAGCGAAAGTGAGTAAAGGACGGGTTTCCAGTAACAAGCTGATCCTGAGCCCCTTTTCCAACTAATTGTAGTAATCCGCCTGCCATTGCTCTATTGTATAGAGCAGTATTTAACTGCTTGTAGGAACATATCGCGTCAACCAATCAAGGTCCTTGCGTTCGTTGTTCTCTGCATAAAAGCCACCAGACCCATCATAGACCTTCTTCAAAGTCTCAAAGTATTCTTCGTACATCAGTGCTACGCGCTCCAGCGAAAAGTTCTTCATGGCCCACTCTCTGCAGCTGCGACGACTGATGTTGTCAATGTTCTTCGCCGCCCACACGAACTGTTCAATAGTTCTGCAGCGATACCCGGTGACTCCATGCAAATTATTCTCTGCAAACCCGCCCCAATCTGTAGTGATATTCGGGGTTCCGCAAAACAGTGCTTCTATTGTTACCCCGCCGAACGGTTCATTGTAATGCGTCGGTGCAAACAAGGCCTTTGCGTTCCGCATCAGCTCACACCTCTGTTTCGGCTCTACATATCCAATTTCAACTACGTGCGCTGGAACTGGATTTCGGATAGAAGCAACCGACCCCTGTCCCGCAACAAGAAGTTTCACTCCGAGTCGTTCTGTCACATCAATCGCAATTCCAAGGCCCTTGCAGTCAATGATTCTTCCTACAAACAGGAAGTAATCTTCAGGGGTCTCGTTGAACTCAAAATCTTCGGGGTCAAAGTAGTTTGGAATCACTGCATCATACCAGTGCGGAGATCTGTCATACTTTCCGTAAACAACATTCATAACAGCATACGACTCAAAGATAGACTGCTTCGTGAACGGGTTGTTCGTGCACCCAATTCCAGGCTCAACCGGGATCAAGTCGGGATGAGCATTCGCGATTGGTTGCTGGGCGTATCCCCAAAAACACAGAAGAAAGTCGTGCTTCTCCTTTCTACGTCCGACCTCCACAATCGCACGAATGTTGAAGGTTTGGTGTGCATGATCTCCAGTGTTGTGCTGAAAGAAGTTCTTTCGCCAGTCGTGCTTGCCGTATGCCTTCTCAAGATCGGCGTCAAACATGATAGGCACGTGCTCGGTACATTCTACCTCTGAGTCCTTATGACCGTAGTGGTAGACCGTATGTCCTCGCGCAGTCATCATCTTGCACCATTTCAGCGCCTTTTGAGTGAATGCACACGCCGAGTAATCCTTTCGTGTAATTGTGTGTGGAAGCGAAAGAACGTGGAAACGCATTTATAGGTTCAGTTTGTCATCGGTTTAAGTTCATGAGATATACGCATTATAGGCATTCACTCGGAACGGACTTTCAAATCCAGAGATTGGGCCCATCTCGGCAGGCTGCATTGGAAAATGGTTCGTCTTTTGTTCGTAGGAAGACGCAGGTTCCAAATTCATGGCGGTCATGACTGCTTCTCGCTTAGGAGACGCAGGTGTTGTCCCTTGAACGATGACCCAGACTATAACTGCGGCGAGTAAAATTGCAAGGAGTGCAGTCCACATTTATATCAAGTAGCTAAAAAACGGAAATCCTTTTCCATATCTTTGGATAACATAAGATGGAGGAACGAGCCCTTGCGACGCTTAAAGTCATTTTGAAGAATCGTGGCGCAAAAGACGGGAGCTCTTACGACAAAGTGGGGGCGCCGATGAAGGACACGCACATGTTCACTTACGACGGAATTCTCATTGTATTCAGCGAGAAAACCCGAGTATCCGAAAACGAGTTCAACAACATAACCGAATTCGCAGAGGAGAACGGATACAATAACGGTATCGTCATCGTTACGCCTTCCAGACCTTCGGATTCTGTGTGGACTGCAATTCGTCGGCGTGCTGCAGATCTTGAGAAGCCTCTCGTTCTCGTATTTGAACTTCGTCATCTCCAGTTTGATATTTCGGCACACCGCAAGGTTCCAAAGCACCGCGTTCTCGCAAAGGACGAAGTGGACGACGTCTTGAAGAATTTCCACGCAAAGTCGCCCACGCTGTTTCCGAAGATTGATTCACAGGATCCGATGGCGCGATGGATTGGGGCTAGACCTGGCGATGTTCTAGAAATAACGGGGCTGTGCGAGTCCTCCGGGGAGAATAGGCGCTACAGGCTTTGCGTTGAAAGCTCGGCGGACACCTGAGTAAATTATTAGAACAACCAATATCAGCATAGCGACTCCGAGCAATAACAAGTAGAACTGGTTCACCCCAGTAACGTGCTCAATTTTTGAAGTTAGGTCTGAATGAACTGACTCCAGCGATGCAGTTTTATCACGACCGTCTTTGAGTGCTGAGTGCTGAGTCTTGAGCTTTTCTGAATCCCCGCGAATCTTGTCAACATCTGCCTGGGATAGACTACATCCGCCTTCGCTTACCAGTTTTAAGAACGCGTCAACGTGCGCGGTCATCTGTTTGTTCGTGTCCAGTGCTTTTTGAATGTGGACACACTGCTTGGCCCTGTCCGTCTCGGCCTTTGCTTGGCTCATTGCGTCGGTATACTCAGACTTCAGTTGGTCGTATTTTGTTCGGAATGCAGTTAAGTTTGCGTCCCTTGACGCTTTGAATTCCGAGGGGTTCATTACATTTTGTCTAGATAGAATAAATGCCGACTGTTATTGCCATGCGAGATTTCGGAGACCCGAATATGAAACAGAAGGCTCTGTATCCCGCCGTAGATGCCTCTATGATAACCCAGATGAAACGGCGGTCAGCGATAATTGGGGATCTTGTATCCAACCCGAAAGGACGGAAAGGAACTGGAGCTGTCGTCGACGGTCAGAATATTCGCGGATTTACCAACTCAAGCATCCGTTCTACGTTTCTAACCAGAGGCTCTGGATTGACCTTTTTCCGTGTTCTTTAGTAAGTAGATGGATTACGTGGGGCTATCCGATGACGTGAGTTCACATATCCGCAAGGCAGGAGATGCTGGAAACCAAGGAGACCCTCTCAACCATCTCAATTCGGCGTCTGGTGGCGACAGAGGGCGGCAAACAATCGTGTCGCATCTTTTGATGGACTACGACGACAAGACCTTGAACGCCATCAAATCAAAAAAGCTGGTGGATACTGCGAATACACACAAGAACTTATTGACTACAAACGAAGGAGAGATTGAAAGGCTTCACTCGCACGCTCGCGAGCTTGAGACGAAAATAAACGACGAAACCGCGAATTTGAAAATGGGCGATTTGCGATCCACCATTCTTCAAGTTCTTCTAGGAACTGTCATGGGAGTTGTGGGAATCTACATCGTTCTAGGTTGGTACGAACACGTTCATGCGATTGCATTCGTGGTGTTGGCGATTGGCGTAGGGTATTCGCTTTACATACGGCCTCCAGTGGGCGGCGTGAATGCATCCATCGGAGAATGGGGGTATCCGCGTGATGCCAAAGAATTGTGGGAATTGTTAGTGAAGCCAGCCAAATGATTAATGTCTGGGAGTTATAACAATGAAGTCACGGCGACTAAATTTACTAGTCGCGATACTGGCACTGACCGTTGTGTATCTCGCGTTCACTAGTAGAGAGCATATGCTCTTCTCCTCGAAGGACGACATCTTCTTTCTGAAAGAGGGTCAACCAGATGGCGGCCTAAGAATACCGTTACCTACAGACGTAACAATAAAATACGGTGCAGACACTCGGTGGGTAAAAAAGGCCTTTAAGAAGGGCTATATGTTCAGATGCGACAATAATGAGTTCGGCAATGATCCTGCTTACGGAACTAGTAAATCTTGCTATACAGTTGGTCCTGATAACATAGAAAAGCCCGCGCAACCTCCCAGCGAAACCATTCAGGTTGTCAACAAGAACGGAACGTTCGTAAAGAAGGGCGGAGACGACATCGCAGCCGTTGAACCGGGGTGTGTTTTCGTCTCAAGTTCGTCTTTAAGTCTTGACGCGTGTAAGTCCGCGTGTTTATCAGACCCTGCGTGCACAAACATAAACTACCACGTCCCAACTGGCGGTTGCCAGTTTCGGAGATGCAATAATCCATCGGATCCTGTAGGAAGAAAGTATTCGGGGTGGAACATGTATGCCTTCATCGCTTCAAACCCGATGGACCCAACAGGAGCCATGACTTCTTTTGCTGCGAAAATGAAGGGAATCGGAGAAGTTGCGTCAGAACGCGGAAGCAGCGCTTTTTCGTCTGCTTCTGAACTTCTGGGCTCTACAGTGTCTAGCTTTGGGTATATACTTAGTGTGGTTGCTATCATTGTAATAGGTGTCATCATAGCAGCGGTTGCGTGGAAAATGTTTATGGGATCGTCATCGGCTTCCACAATTAATTCTGCTCCGACTATAATAAGCAGATGAAACAGTCACATATACTAGCAGGTGTAGGCGTAGCTATGCTAGTGCTTTTTTACGTAACGTCTGTCCAGCGAGAAGGGTTTGATACCTCACGAGGACAGTTTATAAAAGCTACAGGAGGAGACGATTCCGTGTGGTTCCAACCCGCCGGAACAAACGATAAGTATCCTCTTTCCTCGTGCACACTGTGTGGATCGGAAAACTTCTGCGATAGTATTGTGATGAAGCCGTTATCTGTAACGAATGCTTTAACGACAAAGTCACTTTTTACATGTAGTATGCTGAGTGCTCCCTCCGCACCTCCTCCTGCTGCTGCTGCTGTGTTTGCTTTGCCTCCGTTGCCTGCTGGGTTTGCTTTGCCTCCGTTGCCTGCTGCTGGTGCGACCGGTGCTGCTCCTAGCAGATTGTCTACTGTTCTTGCAGATATCGCATATTTGAAGTCTCTTGGGATACCTGACGATGGTACTTCAGCTAACGAAGCAATGAGGAGGGCTCTTGCTGAAAAGGCATCATTGGAGGGTGGAACACCTGCGAGGTCCGCCGCCCCAACACCAACGCCTTCGTCCAACACATCTACTGCTGGAAGAACAGATTGGAGTGGTTACATCTCTAGTCTTGGAACTGCAGAAGACCTTCAGAAATCTCTGACAGATAGAGCCAAGAGCACGTATGGATCCTTTTTGTCTGTCATCGCGTCTGGAATTGCAAAGTTTGGAATTGTAGTGATAGTTGGTGCCTCTATTGTCGTAGGAGTTCTCGTGGTTTGGAGCATGTGGAACGCCTTTATCGGCAGGTCCACGACTCCTGCAGTTCCCATGGTTGGAGCCCCTTTAATGCGGTGATAATACACATCTTTAAACTTTCAGAGTATCAATGGACATTCATGACCCCCGCACAATCGCGGATTTCCAGAAGTTTACCTTTTCTGGACATCTGAGATCACACGTATACAAGGTGATAGACGAGAATATCAAACTCGGACACGCAGACTACACATGTTACTGGCTCTTAGAGCTGCTTTGTTCTGGTCTAGTTCATTCCATGTGGCACACTCTGTTTGAATCGGCTGCCAAACACATAAACAGGGCAGCACCGAACGTTTTCTTGTATTTGGTTCAGAAATATGAGCTGTTTTCAACGTATGAGGGACAGTATTCCACCCTGGCAATGACAGGTATTCGGAACAATTCCGCCGTGCGTACGTTGATCTGCGAGGTCGGCGCATCCGTCTCCTTGTGCAGAAAAAACAAGATCCCGCCTCTTCCGAAAATAAAGCCAGAGCACGACTTTCAGCACCTCACGATACAAGAATCTCTCAAGGCGCCGTCTGCAAACTACGCACGCCATTTGACGCTGGAAAACGATCCGCTGGAATTATACGTCCCCCTTAACGAACTCGTGTATTGTCTTCGTCCCGAATCGCGAGATTACGCACGTGCGATGTATTGGACGGCATGGATGCTGAAATACGCATCGCAGTTCAAAAAGCAGTCCAAGGTTGATTTTCTGTGCCATTCGCGAACGAATATGTTTGTGGATCACTCATATTCCAACCACGTAATTTGGGCGCTGTGGAGTGTAGTGTTGGACGCATCTAAGGATTCCCCGCAAGCAGGTGTTCTGGCTCCTTACATAGATGCACTTTTCAAACTACACTGTCTTCGTTGGACTCCCGCCGTTCTGAAATCAAGAACATGTTTTCTAGTCACAGCCATGATGTTCATTTGCGAAAGCACGACTCTGGACATTCACGCCCGAGTTCCTGGCGATATTTCCGTCGTCCAGCAATTAACTACGAATGTTCCTCAATGGATTTCTGCAATTTTACAGACGAAAAAGACGTTTTCGTAGCAAAACGGATTCTTGGATCAATGGTTACTGATTCCAACTTCAAAATGAAAGTCCTAATATTCGACACCGAGACAACTGGACTTCCCAAGACGCGCGCAAAGGCAATTCTTCAGCGCAACAATTGGCCTCACATCGTTTCAATTTCGTGGCTTGTAATGGATAGCAACACGAACGAGATTCTTACGCAGAAATCGTATGTCGTGAAACCAGAAGGATGGGAAATTCCCGAGGAGTCTACAAAAATTCACGGAATCTCGACAGAGTTCGCAGAGAAGACAGGAGCTCCTTTGAAAGATGTCATGCGCGAGTTTCTGGAGACGCCGCGAGACATGATTGTGGCGCACAACTTGGAGTTTGACGAGAACGTGGTGATAAACGCAATGTATTGGGATTTGGAGAATCATCGGTTTTACGGATTTGAGCCGCCAAAGTTCTGTACGATGGTTTCAAGCACGGAAATGTGTAAGCTTCCGAAGAGATTCGGTTACGGTTACAAGTCTCCGAAACTCAGCGAACTTTACGAGCACGTATTCAGGACAAAGCCGATCCTAGCTCAACTTCACGGGTCTATGTATGATGCCAAAATCCTCGCCGATATACTGATCGCAAGTCCAGTTCTACGGGCGAAAATCGGTTTAAGAGCAAAGCCGGCAATAAGACCTAATGAGGATCAAAAAGAAGCTGGTAGTATCCTCTACCTGTAATAAGACAACTCTAATCACGCGCAATTGGGGGAACGACGGATGGTGTTATATCCCTGACCTGAAAGTCCGTCAACGTTTTTTCACTACAGATGCGAAAGATGTGTTTGAGTTCAAGAGTGAGAAGTGGGAGGGGATTATGCCGCTTCCGGCTCATGAGGAACGTGTGAACTACTTTCTTCTTTCTGAGAAACCTCTGGTTTGGGAAGAGAGCTGGTCGTGGGGGTGCGAACGATACGAAGAGACCAAGGACCACACGAGCACCCTCCACGGTTGACCTCCTCAACGATATTAGACACGATCACCTTCTTTATCTCTTCAGACGTGGCCTTCTCTGCCACAGAAACAGCCACTCGCTTGGCAACGTGTTCGGCTTCCGTAAATGCTTCTTCTAGCTTTCGCTTTGCCATTTTGTATTCTTCCTACATTTTAATGCGTAATAAAAACGTTTAAGAAAACGCTTACAACAGTAAAGATGATTTTCCTAGACGTTCTCTACATCTCCTTATCTACGATCGGAATCATGGCTCTTTTACAACTGATAACGTTTGCAGCAGTGCGAATTCTCTACCCGCCCGAGCCCCAGGTGATTTATCGTACCGTTCCTGCTCCGGCTCCTGCTCCCATCGTCCAGTCGCCGCCACGGGAGCCGGCTGGCGCTACGCCGCTGTTCCCTATGACTGAATCTCCCCCTGTTTTCACACAACAAACGCAAGAGGTACAACTGCCAGAATATGAACCACGTATCCCAACGTCTACAACATCAGTACGCATGGACACCGGCCTTCCGAACGGTATTCAAGAAACAGTCTCCCGAGGGTGAAATGTTTAAAGTTCCTCAGACCATCGGACGTTCCGGGTGGGTCGTATTTACATATGAAAAAAACATTCCTGTGTGCGTCTGGATAACGCCACAGGAGTGCTTGAAGATTCCGTGTTGTGTCGATGAACGCGTTTGCAACGACACGTTTTTGCGGGTTGAAAGAACAGGACCATTGGAGTTCGTTGTGGCGGATATTTGGGTTTACAATTCCAACTGTGTGTTTGCGTGCTCGTCGTTCCAGCAGAGATACGAATGGCTTCAGTCGTGGTTGAAAGTTTGTGTTTCTCACATTCCCGGAACCGCCAAGTTCATTCACAAGTCGGAGCTGACGAAAGAAAAAGTCCGGGGATACGAAATGTATACGGACGACATTGGAGCCAAAGGGGTGTATATGGAAGACGACGGAGTCAAAAAGGTTCGTGTAAAGAAAATGGCATTGCCGGATTGTTATGAGGTAGAAGGAGGAGGATACCTTCGTGTTCCAGATTTGGAAACGTCGCAGTATTTGCGGACTCTTGGAGCCGAGTTTTCGGTTTCAGGAGTCAAAGAAGAGGACGGATCTTGGACAGTGAAAAAGTTCTAGAATGATGTTTTTTTGTTTTTTGATTATTAGATCTCCTCAAGCGGCGGCATCGGGTTCACATGCTGTGCCCACGCATCTGCGAGGGGGTTCAGGCGCTTCTTTGTGGGGCGCTCCGTGTAGACGAGGTGGACCTTGTTGCGATACTCAATGATCTCGTCGTCTTTGAAAAGGCGCTCGTCGGCACTCACAATTTCCGACAGGTTCTTGAAGTCAAAGTGGAGAGGGTCCAGACCAAGCTCGGCGAGGAGACGCTGGCGGAAGTCCGTGCTCGAGTAGATCCGCCACATTTGATGGTGGAGTCCATGTCCGTGATCGATTACGGTCCCAATAGGGCAAACAAACTTAATCACATCGTAGTGACTCACGAAGTTGTTAAGAAGCACGGCGTCATCCGCCAGGGAGCGCCGCAGGGCAGCACCAAATCTGCTACGCATATGTCCGAAGCCTTCAATGTTGTGGAAGTCGAAGGACTTGAACTCGAACGCAAATGACCAGTTGGAGTACTTCAGGTCATCAATGATGCGCTGCGACTTAGGACGCATCTCGCAGGCGTAGAACTTCACGGCGGTATCAACGAACGGCTTCATACGCTCTGCCTCCTTTTCGGCACGGATCTTGCGACGGTCAGTGACGAGCTCAGTCATTTGGGCGGGCGTAAAGAGGGATTGCATTTTTCTTGTGAGATGGTGTTCCATTCCTACGAATCCGTTTTCGACGTGAAATGTAAAAATTATCGGCCAAGAGTAAATGCCTCACCGAAAGTCTCATAAGGTTCGTCGTGGAAAGAAGACCGGTCGCAAGACTATGAAGATGAAGCGTGGCGGGTATTACGGATTCGCCCAGGGCCCAGCTGTTGCGCCTGGAGCCGCCAGCGTAACTCGTGGAACTGAAGTGCCTAAGGGAGGTAAGCGTTCTCGCAGCCGTCGCAGTCGCAAGATGCGCGGAGGAATGGGCGGATGGAGCGTCGTGAAGGCTGCGTCTTTCAACGGCGAATCCGCTGGTAACGGAAATGCCGTTTACACCCCCGTAATTCGTGGTGGGACGAATGATGTTGTGCGGACCGAATAGCGTCGAAAACGGATTTTCATTTTGTATAGTTTTGAATGCACTTTCAAATGGAATTCATGATCAACCATACACGCAAGGAGATTCGTGACATGACCCAAATGAATGAAAACAATATTGGGTCTTTTCTGACCAAGTGGGGGTGGAATGACAACGATGATGTGGAGATCATTCATATTGATGGTTTTGACGGCTTTGATAGGATTCTTGGGCTGATTGAGGACGACAAGTATTTCATCACGGAAGAAGACCGGTGTCCGTTCGCATACGACGCTGCAGAGTTGGCGGATGACTTTGAAGAGGTTATGTCGCAGTCAAGCGTTTATAGCTGCGAGCGTGGTTTCACCGGCTGGGACGAGCCTGGCGCAAGCTTTGATTGGTGAAATATGGAGCGTTGGATTCGTTGCATTCCGTCGGCGATGACATACGCATGATACGCAGGGTCGTTCGTTGAAATATAAGGACCGCCAGTCACGTTCACAATCTGGTTCCACTGATAAAACCTGCTTCGCAAATACTTAAATCTATAATAATCCAACCACCTAAAAATCGTCCTTTGAAAACCAATTAACGAAAGAATATCTGTGTATTTTTTCGTTAAGATCATGGACGCCAACAGCAGAACTGGGCTCAAATACATGTCAAAAATGACAGCCCAAGATGGATTTGCGTATTCGTCTCTCAGGTCAATGAACTCTTCCGCGTCTTTGAAATAATCGGACGCGTTCTGTATGAAATAATTAGTCAGACTTGGGCTTGACCACATTTACTACACCGTCTGATGTAATTTCGCGAACTTCAAACGTCAGACTGTCCATGTAGCTCCACTTCACCAACTTTCTTAGAACTGTTAGAGGGTCCTGCTTTGTAGAACGCTCTTCAGGTTCTAGCTGTGTGATTTCAAAAAGACGTGCAGGAGTTAGAAGCTCGCCTGGCTCCACATGCTCCTCTACCTCGTCGGTCACGTCCTCTTCCTCCCCGTCGTCCCAAACTGCAGAAATGTATAGCCAAGGATACTTTGGACCTGGAATTTCAACTGTGATCTGCTTCCTCGGCTCGTCCTCTTGGAAAAAGAACCGAAAACACCCTCGGCGGCATGCGAACATGAATGCGTACGCGGTGTACAAAATATTGACGCACATTTTTATTTTAATAGGGAGTCGTCGTTGAAAACGGGTAGTCAACTTCCTCAGACACATCTGCGTTTATTTCTTGACGTTCCTCCAGTTCGGTCGGCATCATAGTAAACGATTCCGTTCTCTTTGACCCCATATTGACCATTTTCTTGGGCTTGGTTTCCGTTTTCTTCGGATGCATTTTCTCAGTGAAATGCTCCTTTGCAGTGTTCAGTGCAAGACGATCCAGATCTATTCCCATCGCAATCGCAGTGGCAAGAGACGTTATGATAAAGGGAGCTGCGACGATTGCCCACGAGACAACCCCAAGTTTCACTCCACACAAAGCATCCAGAACAACGACCCCGATGATTCCTACAGCCAGCTTGATTCCTGCAACTACGAACATCCCGAACGAAATGTCCAGAGCAATCTGGATCGTCACGAACAACAAATAGAGCAGCGCAGGGGGGCAAAGTGAGTCTATAAAACGCATCTTCACGTTCTTTACACTCTACATATAAAATATGGCGGACCCTATTATGCTTATTCGTTCACTTGTCGGATGCTCAGAAGACGACGCCAGAGATGCCTTGAACAAAACAGGGGATACAGTTTCCGCGATTGACTTGTTGACACCGCAAACACTTCTGCCAAAGGGAGACACCTACGTTCGCAAGCCAGGTTCGTTCAGGCGCACCGACATAACTGAAGATGAAGCGTATCTCAATAACTTACGGACGACAATGGAGGCAATGGACGCTGAAATTCAGGAGAAGGTTACTGCTTCAAATCAACCCGCTGATTTGCCTGGAGTCGCGACGCAAACCCTCCACGAAGAAACGGTTCAACAAAATAGTTGTGAGCAGCAATGTCAGCTTCCTTCTGTGGAAGAAGAGGCTGAAACACCGGAAACTGAGAATCCGTGACGCTCTGGATCTCCTTGCGATTCGCAGTAGAGTGACCGTGAAGAACCTTTGTCTGATTATCGATTCCCTCTACATTTCCAATCGCTAAAAAGGGAGTAGTCGCATACGGCCGAGGGAATGTCTGCTTGGGTCCAGGCTGGCGACTCGTTCCTGGGTCGCCCCACATGAGAGAAGACTGCGTGTCCACTGCACAACCGTCTTCGGGTGCGTTGCCCAAATTTCCCTTTGGAATTATTCCGATGTATTCCGCTGCAGAACGAAAGATGGAGATGCCGCCACATCCAGACTGGCTCTGCGATTGAGAGGGAATGCTCGTAGGAGGAAAATGCGTATCGCGTGTAGGCGCATTAAATAACGACATCTCTTTACACAGAAACCAGAAAGAAAACGGAAAGGCTTTCTCGGAAAGGAATACAGCATCAAAATGACCACATACCTTCAACCTTGCGATTGGATCGAAAGCGACTCCAATTACAAGTATGTTGTGGACGTTTACGGAAGAACTGGTAGTGGCGACATTGCAAGAGTTCGTCTCACTGGATTCCAGCCATATTTCTACCTCAAGGCATACGAGAATGAAACCATTCAGGATATACTGGCGGCTATTCAGGCATCTGCTGGTAAATCTATGATGGGTATGCGAATCATGAAGGAAGAAAAATTAGACGCCATGCGTGGATTCACGAGTCTCGTTCCAACAAAGGTGTGGAAGATTTCGTCTCCGGCGCTGTGGATGTTCAAGACAGTCAAGCGTATAATTGTTCCTCCGAGCTCGTATGTCGAAGATGAGGTCTCAAAGAAAGACAACGATTGGAAACCATTTAAGATTGGGTCCCGAGTCGTAAGCGTTTCAGATGTATTTGAAATAAATCTCCCTCCCTACATTCGGCTCTTCCACGAACGCGACATTTCTCCTGCCTCGCCGATTGAATTCCCAGACATTGTGAAGGAAACGCCGGAGGGATGCAATGTGGACATTTGCTACGAAGTTCCGTATGCCGAAGTAAGTGCCAATCCCAGCGCGTCCATCCCTCTTCTTGTAGGGTCTTACGATTTGGAAGTGTATTCGGAATCGGGACAGTTTCCAGTATCTTCAAACCCAAACGACGCGATTTCGCAGATCGGCATCAGTCTTCGCTGGAACGACAAGATGCTGGAAACGGAGGACAGACGCGTCTTTGTGCTGGGATCCGTCACGCCATCAAAGGACTCAAGCGTTACGTTTGTAAGTTGCAAGACGGAGAAGGATTTGCTCACAAAGTTCAACGATTACATCCACTCGGAGAACCCCGATATTCTGTGCGGATACAACACGTTCGGGTTTGACGATGCTTATATTGCAGAACGGGCAGCAAAGTGCGGTGTGGAACTACACTTTGGACGTATTGAATCTAAGCAATGGGGAACTCGACAGGACAACGTGAAGACCGAGAAAAAGACGTTTGAGCTTGCGAGTGGAAAGTTCGCGGTGCGATACCTTGATACGCCGGGTCGCTTGAACTTGGACCTGTATTTGAGCATGCGGCGCGAGCAGAACCTGGATTCTTACAAGCTTGACAATATCGCATCCACATTTCTCAGAGACAAGGTAGTGAAGTTTGAGCGTCTGAGTGAGATGAGCGTACGCCTCCACACGAAGTCTACACGCGGACTGTTTGTAGGGAATTTGGTCCGACTGGATGTGGTCACAAACACACTCAATCCATACAAGGAAGGGTTCAAGTTTCCTGTGGTGGAAGTGAGCAAGAACTCGTTCGTGATTGACACAGAAGATACATTTGAGGGACTGGACACTACGAAACTGGAGTGGTCGTTCGCAAAGGACGACGTGGACCATCACGACATCTTTGCAGCACACACCGGAACCGCCGATGACCGAGCGAATATTGCAAAGTATTGTATCCAGGATTGCGACCTGGTTCTCACCCTCATGGCAAAGCTAGATACTCTCGTGAATGCCCGCGGAATGGCGGACGTGTGCCGAGTCCCTGTCCAATACATCTTCCTGAGGGGTCAGGGAATCAAGATCTTCTCGGCTGTCGTTTACAACGCGTCCAAGCGAAACCAAATCATCATGACGCAGGAAAGCGTGGAGGGTGATATGGGGTATGAAGGCGCAATCGTTCTGCCTCCAAAGATCGGGATGTATCTGGACCAACCGATTCCTGTTTTGGATTTCAACTCTCTGTATCCGTCCAACATGATTGCCTACAATCTGTCTCCCGACACGATGGTCTACGTAAAGGAAGTGAACAGCAGTGGAAAGACGACGCGACACGACATTTGTGGAAAGTCGGACGGATACCAGGTTGACGAGATTGTGTATGATATCAAGGACTCTGAGGGAAATGAGGCAGGACGAGTCTATTGCGGATTCGTTCAGCCAACATCAAACCCACTAACAATGGGGCTGCTTCCAGTGACACTTGAAACCCTTCTCAAGAAGCGAAAGGAGACGAGGAAGTTGATGGAGGCAACGGAAGACGATGCTCAGAAGTCGGTGCTCAACGGTCTTCAGCTTGCTTACAAGGTTGTTGCGAACTCTATTTATGGACAGTGCGGTTCCAAGACGTCGCCGATTCGGAAGCTGGAGGTTGCGGCGTGCACAACTGCTCTAGGCAGAGACAGGATTCAGTTTGCTAGTGGAATCGTCGTGAACGAGTTTGGCGCAGAAGTTATTTATGGCGACAGTGTTGCGTCGTATACTCCCATCCTCATTCAGCGAAACGGCGTTCAAACCATCATGGGGATAGAGGAACTCGGGAACCTCGGGGAGTGGAGAAAGTGTGCCGACTCCGACAAGGAATACTGCGAGCTTGAAAACATTAATAGCTGGACGGAGACTGGGTGGACGCCCGTAGAGCGAATTATTCGTCACACGCTCGCTCCACACAAGAAGATGGTCCGGGTTCTCACCCACACTGGATTGGTGGACGTCACGGACGACCATTCTCTCTTGAAACTTGACGGAACCGAAGTTTCGTCTAAGGACTTAAAAGTCGGCGACGCGCTTCTTCACGCACCTTATCCTTCCCAGACGGAGTCGTTCCTGGGGTGTGAGGTTACTGCGAGGATCGCAGGGTTCTTTGTGGGAGACGGAAGTTGCGGAGTATACGAGTGCCCCAGCGGAAAGAAGTCGTCTTGGGCCCTGAATAACTCGAACCTGGACATGCTGGAAAGCTACAAGAAGATGTGCGAACAAGTATATCCTGAGTTTGGATGGATCATCAATCCGACACTGGTTTCGTCTGGCGTCTACAAACTGACGATGCTTTCCAAGAACTACGGCAGTGCAACCGAGTTCATCCAGAAGTTCAGAGATATGTATTATGTGGGTCAGCGCAAGAACATTCCTGACTGGATTCTGAATGGAACGCCCGAGGTGAAGCAGGCGTTCTGGGACGGACTTTACGATTCGGACGGAGACAAGGACATGAATGGATACGTGCGCATTGACCAAAAGAATCAAATCACATGCGCCCAAATATCGCTTCTCGCTTCCAGACTAGGATACTCTGTCTCCATAAACACACGAACAGACAAGCCATACATTTGCAGGATGACTTGCACTACAAAGTCCCAGAGGAGACCCGCTGACGCAATCAAGAAGATGCACGAAATTTCTTATTCAGGATTTGTTTATGATCTCACTACTGCGTCGCACCATTTCCAAGCAGGCGTGGGACAAATGATCGTCCACAATACAGACTCCATCTTCATCAAGTTTCCCACGAAGGACCTTCGTGAATCAATGGACTTGGCCAAGAAGGCTGCAGAAGTCATTACGTCGCGGTGCCGAAAGGCCCACAAGATTGAGTATGAGAAGACGTTCCTCCCATTCATCCTGTTCTGTCGCAAGCGGTATATGGGTATGATGTACGAGGATGATGTAAAAAAATGTAAGCGCAAGTCCATGGGCATCGCGATCAAGAGACGAGACAATGCGCCAATCGTAAAAGATATATTTGGAGGCGCTCTGGATATCCTGATGGAGGACAGAGATATCCGGAAAGCCCAGCGGTTCGTCCAGGACATGTTGGTTCAAGTCATGCAGAACAAGATGCCTCTGGATAAGTATATTATCACGAAGCAGTTACGCGACGACTACAAAGTTCCAGGTCAGATTGCGCATCGCGTCCTCGCAGACAGAATGGAGGAACGGGATCCTGGAAACAAGCCCCAGGTCGGCGATAGGTTGGCATATTTGTATGTCACGGAGCGGAAGGGCGAGAAGAAGCAGGGAGACAAGATTGAGCATGTTGATTATGCAAGGGAAAAAGGGTTAAAGCCGGATGTGGAGTTCTATATCACGAACCAGATCCAGAATCCAGTGGCACAGCTCTTTGCTTTGGCTCTGGAACAGCTGGAGGGATACCGCCCAAGCATTCAGAACAACTACAAGGCGATGTATCATGCGTTTCTGGACGATGGAATGGACGAGGAGGAAGCCACATTGAAAATTCTGGCGAAGAAGGAGCGTGAGTTGGATTCAATCATGTTTCTTGGGGCTCAGTATTTGAAGAAGCACAAGGTCGGTCCTATGGACAGGTTTATGAAGAGGTAGCTTTCATACTGAACGAATAAGAAACGTAAATCAATATGAACCGCCAATCATCCCACATCGTGCTCTCAAAGTCGGTTCTCCAGAATCTTAACTATCACCTAGAAATTGAAAAGGTTCTCGATCAGATTTATCGTCATGTTTGTAGGGAAGCTATGACTAGGAAGACGAACTACAAATACGATATTGCTTGCACATTTCCACACGGACATGGTCCTATGGGATTAAACCTTGATGTGTTTATCACTGGTTTATTAACGGCTCTAGTGAAAGAGTTCCCAGATTGTAAGATTGAGCGTATCAAGACGTACGGATACGAAAATAAGATTGTGGAACACTTCATTGTTATTGACTGGTCGTAGTAGTTTTCAAAGTTATCCACCCAAAATAATAAATGAACGGTGGTTGGCTTCTAATCGGTCTCTTCTTTTTGCTATTAATAGTCTTTGGGTCAATGTAGTTTTCAATATGGCTTCATATAACACAAAAAATGGTGTCTTACTCGAAATTTCACACTGGGCTTTTTCAGTCTTTGTACGCTCTTGGAAAGGACGCTCAGCTTTCCAGATACAGAGGAGGCGCATATAAAGACTCTATTAAAATCGGCAAGTATATGGTGGAATCCACCGAAGACGAGTTTGATGCTCACTTAATTATATGGAACCCCGACAGACCGTGCTTGAATGCGTCAATAGACAAAGCCGACAAGATTGCCGTATTGAACGCGGCAAACTATGATCCGAGGTGTACGGTAGATGGAAACATGGCGAGAGGCGAAGGGACTCGCGAGATGATTCGTTTCTTCTTGAAGCTATTGAAAGAAAAGGGAGCCGATACAGTGGAGTTATCGGACAAGTCTACGGTTACGTGTAATGGAGTCAAAATCCGCTTAGGATTGATGTATTTTTTCAAGTTTGGCGAAACGTGGTATGAAAAGTATTTCGGATTCAAGCCAACCGAAAAATACAGAGCCAAATATGATTTCGTAAAACAAAAAAGACATTTGGCGGGGGATTTGTCACACAAGCCATGCGATTACTTTACTGACGATGTCATTGATGGTTTGGTAAATAAAGTAGGACTTGGGTTTTTTTATAATATTTCGTGGAAGAAGGTGCTTTGAGCTTACGCGGCTACTAAAAACAAATGGGCGCTACACAATCTACGACAACAAGTCAGCTGAAAAACGACAAGGGACTGCCGTGCGTCCAGACCATTTTTAACTCTCCGCGTTTCCGATTCGCCTTCAAGATGAAGGCAACGAAGGAAGAGGCAGAGAAACTGAACGAGAAGTGGACGGACTTTACGAGTGGCGTCAACGATGATTTCGCCTACTTCACGGACACTAACTCGACTCCGCAGTTCATCAAGGTTTCAAGGAATGGAGACAAGCTGACATTCAATGTGTCCACGACTGTTACAATTGAAGAGGACGACATCAAGAAACTCACAGATATGTTCTCCCAAGCCACAAGTGCAGTTCACAAATACTACGCAGTTCCGTCCAAGGCAGGATTGAGCGTCAAGGAAAAGTCGTCTTCTCTCAACCTGCTTGCCTAGTTAATCGTATGGTTTTCAAGACAGAGTATAAGTCTATACAATATGGAAGACGACACATTCGCAGACATTGTTTATGGACTCGTGGAGGGACGCAACCAATTTTTCGGTAGAACCATCAACCAGTTCAGGCCGCCAGTCCGAGACTCTATTATGATGCGATACATGATGAACGAGATCTCGTTTTTGGAGCTGACCAACCGAGTTCTCCAGAACTCCATTCGTGCGACTCAAAACACTGCGTCCCTCGTTTTCAATCTCCCTTCCAACTTTCTGGATCCAGTCCCCGTCGCACCTACTCAGGCCCAGATTGCAGCCGCCACGGAAACGTTGACGCAACCGACAGGCGAAACTCAGTGCGCGATCTGTCAAGACAATATCACGGTGGACGCAACTCGGATTCGGGCGTGCGCACACGTATACCATCGGTCCTGTATTATGAACTGGTTGACGATGAGTTCCCGTTGCCCTGTTTGTCGCCACGATATTCGCTCAGCACATCCTCCAGCCCAAACATCTTCTGCTTCCGCAGAAACGTCTCCTCCGCCGGCAGCCCAGTAGGAGGAAGAACGTATTTTGGAAACACATCGGATTTTCCATACTGAATACGATGAAACAGCCGACGAACGTCGTGCTGACATTCTTTCACAAACGGAAGAATGTCTGTATCTGGAAACAGGGCAGTCAATTCAGTTGCGCGGGGAGGAAAACACTTTACAATTTGAACAAATTCAGGGCTCCGTTTGAACGTCATCGGAATGTCGTTTCCTGTGAACAATACTGGAACTCTGCGTTCGGGATCTTTTAGCCATTCCACTATCTTGCGTTGGGCATGCGGATCACTTCCGTCCACTTCATCCAGAATCACACATGTCACCTTTGACTTTTCATTGCGTAGGAACGAGTGGATGTTTATGGAGGATCTGCATGCGTCCTTCAATTTCTCCACATCCACAAAACTTCTAATGTTCCGGCTTGCGTTGATTTCCAGCGGCTCAAACCCGAACGTTCGTGCAGCACACAGAGCCAAGGTCGTTTTTCCAATTCCAGGAGTTCCAGTAAGAAAGACGCTAGACTTATACGGTGAACGAACAAGGTAATCCTTCAGAACTCGCTTTGGTTCTTCGTGTCCAACCACATCTCTCAAAGTCATAGGTCGTAACGTTTCAGATAACATTATCGTTCTATGGTTGCGATGCCGTAAATTGATTTACACAATCCACGAATAGTTCAAATGCTGACGTAGCTCAGTGGTTAGAGCGCGGATCTTATAAGTCCGTTGTCGTGGGTTCAATCCCCACCTTCAGCATTCTTTTATACAAATAAGTAAAGAGTATGGATATCGCAAGACATGTATTTGACACATATTTTAAAGACACGACGAATCCACTTGTGAGACACCACTTGGATTCGTATGCGGATTTGTTAAATACGAAACTCCCCGATTACATTCGGGGGTCCAACCCATCTAGATTGACTTTGGTGGACAATCGGGCGGTGGACGTTTACATTGGAGGCAGGGACGGAACTAAGATTTTCTACCTTCCTCCCGTAGACGAACTCGGAAACGCCATTTTGCCACACACTTGCAGACTTGAAAACAAGACGTACGCTCTTGACGTTCGTGCCACTTTTGAAGTCGTATACACTTTTGCAGACAAGAAAGAAGAGGTGAGGTCCTTTGAGAACGTCCTTATTGGAAAGATGCCTCTTATGGTTCGCAGTCACCTCTGCTATTTATCCACGATGACTTCCGAAGAGATGTATGGCGTTGGCGAATGTAAATTTGAACTGGGAGGTTATTTCATTATTGGCGGAGCCGAGAAGGTCTTGCTTTCCCAAGAACATCTCGGAACCAACATGTTTTATGCAGGGAAACGACCACACAAGCCTGCTGGATCTGACGGTAAGCGAACGCTCGTCGAGAAGGAGAAGAGTAGTAAATTACAGGGCGCAATCAAAGGAGAACCTGACGAGTATTTTTCTGCAGTCAGGTCTGCGTCTGAGGACGGAACGAAAGGACCCTATTCTCATTTTCTGGTGATTCCGCCACAGAACAACACCGACCTGGAAGATAACAAGGTTCTGCTGAAACTGAAGAATATGGAAAAGGAAACGGGAATAAAGGACTACGGACAACTCCAGACGGACAGATTGGCGATCATTACGTTGCCGGGGTTCACGCAGCCTGTTCCACTTCTCAGCGTGTTTTACGCATTAGGAGTAACTAGCGACCGAGATTTATACGACACCATCTTTGCAGGATTGCCGGATAGTGAAAAGGAGAGTTACGACCGACTGTTTGCCGAGCTGGTTCTTTCTCACCAAAGGTTCACGGAGCAGGAAATGATGAAGGAAAAAGATAGCGATCAGGACCCAGACTTATTGTTTCTGGCTCGGCAGACACGAACCAGGAGTGAAGCCGGAGTGTTCATGAACTTGACGGACGATATGTTTGCCCACTGCGAGCACGGAGAGTCAAAGATGCGACGCAAGGCGTATCTTCTCGGACACATGACGAAGATGGCAATGGATATTGCGGTTGGAATTGCAAAGCCGTCGGATCGCGATCATTACCGATACAAACGCATAGACTCGTCTGGAGAGCTATGTTTCCAGGAGTTCCGCAGGGTGTTCAAGGAGGTGTCCAAGTCTATGTTGACGAAACTGGACAGCACACTGCACTACCAGACGAAAGCCTTTGAGGGCGCCAAGTTCCCTGAGCTCGTTCAAGAGGAACGCATAGGCTCCATTTGGCGATCGTACACATTCTTGTCAGAGTTTGAAAAGTCATTCAAGAAACAGTGGGGTGGAAAGGACGGGATTTCACAGGAACTGAGCAGACTCGCTTACCTCGGAAGCGTATCTCATCTGCGTCGCGTGAATCTTCAAATAAACAAGGACACGAAGATCGGCTTTGAACCACGCAGAGTCCACGGGAGTTCGTGGGGGCTCATGTGTCCAACCGACGGACCCGACGATGGACTGTTCAAGACCATGACTATGTTTTGTACGCTATCTAAAGCCACACCTTCTCAATTGATAATTCAGTATTTGAAGCAGATGAAACTTATTCCTCTTCATCTCATCCACCCTTCCACTTGGAACCCAATATGGACAAAAGTCTTTGTGAATTCTGACCTCGCAGGGGTGATTCCCGATAAGAACACAGAAGTAATTCACGGAATGCTTTTAGAGTTGCGCAGATCCGGCAATATTCCGTCGGATGTATCTCTCGCATGGAATCGGACGAAGAACGAATACAATATTTTCACGGACGCAGGTCGTCCTATTCGTCCCGTATATCGCGAAGGAGTGGGACCGAATCAGGTGAAGCAGATAAAAACATGGAGCGATATGGCGAAGAATCTATTTGATTACGTGGACGCCCAAGAAAGCGACACGATACGCATTTCTATGGAACCGTTCTCTCAAACTCTTCCTTCGGAAATACACGGACTTGCGATCTTCTCGCCGTCGACAAGTATCATTCCGCACTCGGACTTCAATCAGGCGCCAAGAAACGTTTTTAGTTGTCAGCAAACAAGACAGGCGTGTTCGTGGTACAATACTGCATTCAACAAGCGGTTCGATACCCTTTCAACGTGGCTTAACTATGCTCAGCGGCCCTTGTCAACCACTTGGACGTACAACCAGATGCTAGGATGTCTTCCCTACGGCGAGAACGCCATTGTCGCACTGGCTATTTATTCTGGATATAACCAGGAAGACTCTATTCTTCTGAACGACACAGCCTTGAAACGCGGACTGTTTAACACGACCTACTATCATTCCTACGACATTACCGAAAAGATGATTGATATGGAGGCGCAGACACACACAGAGTTTGGAAACGTGGCTGCAAATTCAAAGTTTCGCGATACGGTTGCAAGAAAGGAAGGATACAACTACGATTTGCTGGATGGCGACGGTTTCATTCGCGAGGGAGTTGAAATTGACGACAAGACAATCCTTGCAGGAATCGTCAGTCCCAAAATGAACAACAATGGAGAAGTGATAGCATACGTGGACTCATCCTACAGTCCAAAGCGTGGTCAGCATGGAATCGTAGACTCCGTGTATCGCTACACGACAAAAGACGGACTGCTGGGAATAAAGGTCAGGATCGCCGAGTCCCGCGTTCCAGTGCTGGGAGACAAGTATTCTGCGCGTCACGGACAGAAGGGAACTGTGGGAATGCGTGTTCCCGAGGAGGACATGCCGTATACATCTACTGGACTGCGACCGGATATGATTGTGAACCCGCACGCGTTCCCTTCTCGCATGACGATAGGTCAGTTCACAGAGTCAATGTCCACAAAGCTAGGACTTCACATGGGATGCTCGGTGGACGCAACGCCGTTCTCGTCGCAGAACCGAGTTCCAGAAACAAAAATGCTTTTGGAGAAGGCAGGGTTTCATCCGTATGGCCACGAGATACTTTACAACGGACAAACTGGCGAAATGATAGAATCGGAAATCTTTATGGGACCGACCTATTATTTGAGACTCAAGCATATGGTGGAAGACAAGCTGAATTATCGCGCGACAGGTCCAAAGAAGCTGTTGACTCATCAACCTACCGATGGACGTGCAAACGACGGCGGATTGCGTATTGGAGAAATGGAGCGCGACGTTCTGATTGCCCACGGAATTTCAAAGTTCCTCAACGAAAGCATGATGGATCGCAGCGACGGATCTACGATGCTTATGGATCCAGAAACAGGGCGACTTGACGCAAAGGCGGACACTGAAACTCTGAAAGTGTCCTTCCCGTATTCTTTGGGCGTTCTGGTAAAGGAGCTGGAGGCCAACCATCTGTCCGTAAAACTCATTTCTTCGTAAAAACGAATTTTCGTATAGCGAGGGTATACAATACAACATCACAATGTCCGAGCATATTTACGTAGTCAAGCGCAATGGCGAGCGTGTTCCTGTATCCTTTGACCAGATCCTTCAGCGGATTCGTTCCTTGTCTGAGGGTATTGAGCATGTGAACCCCGACCTAGTTGCCCAGAAAGTTTGTAATCAGCTCCAGGACGGAATGAACACGAGTCAGTTGGACGAGTTTGCAGCAGAGACGTGTGCCATGATGCAGGCGCGCTACCACCCGAACTACGGGAAGCTCGCTGCTCGTATCGTCATCAGCAATCACCAGAAGAACACGCCCTCTACTCTTCTGAATTGTACCGAGGCACTGTATCACACTCCCACGCAATGTATTACTGACGAGTATCATGACCTTGTGACAACTCACCGGAACATATACCAACAGATGATTGACTATTCTCGCGACTTCATGTTCGACTACTTCGGGTTCAAGACGCTCGAGAAGGGGTATTTGCTGCGTAAGAACGGAGTGATTGTGGAGCGCCCCCAGCATATGTGGATGCGCGTGGCAATTCAACTTCACGGACATGATTTCGCACACGTGAAGGAGACATACGATGCTCTGTCGCTGGGCTACTTCATCCACGCAACTCCGACGCTCTTCAACGCTGGAACACTGAAACCTCAGCTTTCATCCTGCTTCCTTCTCCAAATGTCCGCCGACTCGATTACGGGGATTTATAAGACACTCGGCGACTGCGCCCAGATTTCAAAGTGGTCGGGAGGTATCGGTCTGTCTATCCACAACATCCGTGCGCGCGGCTCAAAAATCAACGGAACCAACGGTGAGTCTACAGGCATCGTGCCGATGCTGAAGGTCTTCAACGATACCGCCAAATACGTGAATCAGGGCGGAAAGCGTAACGGTTCCTTCGCGATCTATCTGGAACCTTGGCATGCGGACATTGAGGAATTTCTCAAGTTGAAGCTCAATCAGGGGGCGGAAGAGGACAGGGCGCGCGACCTGTTTTATGGACTCTGGATCCCGGATCTGTTCATGAAGCGTTTGGAGAAGAACGAGAACTGGACGCTCATGTGTCCTTCGGAATGCCCTGGCTTGTCCGATTGTTTCGGAGAGGAGTTTGAGGCGCTGTACACCAAGTACGAGAGCGAGGGAAGTGGTCGCAAGTCAATTCCAGCCCAGAAGTTGTGGCAGATGATTCTGGACGCCCAGATCCAGACGGGGACGCCGTATTTGTGCTACAAAGACGCAGCGAACTCAAAGTCCAACCAGCAGCATTTGGGCACAATCAAGAGTTCAAACTTATGCACGGAAATCATGGAGTACACGAGTCCAGACGAGACAGCCGTATGTAATCTGGGTTCACTCGCCCTTCCAAAGTTCGTGGAGGACGGCAAGTTCAACTTTGAGAAGCTGCGCCAGTACACGTCTATCCTTACACGAAACCTTGATATCGTGATTGACAAGAACTTCTATCCGACTCCAGAGTGCGAGAAGTCCAACAAGCGCCATCGCCCAATTGGTATCGGGATTCAGGGTCTGGCCGATGTGTTTGCAATTCTTCGGATTCCTTGGAACAGCGAGAAGGCAGCGAAACTGAATCGCGAAATCTTTGAGAACATCTACTACGCCGCAGTGTTTCAGAGCCGCAATCGTGTGATTGAGACATGCCTTACAATCCCTCATTTCGGAGACGTTGAAGAGGGGGCGTATCCGACATTCGCAGGGTCGCCGATGTCAAAGGGACAGTTTCAGTTTGATTTGTGGAAGGACGAGCCGAAGGAGACGGAATACTTGGATTGGAAAGAATTGAAGGAGCGAGCACGAAAGGGTCTCCGCAATTCCCTCCTCGTTGCCCCGATGCCAACTGCCTCCACATCTCAAATTCTAGGGAACAACGAGTGCTTTGAGCCGTTCACGTCAAACCTGTATACTCGCCGAGTGCTTGCAGGCGACTTCATGGTCGTGAACAAGTATTTGGTGGACGACCTTACGAACATTGGATTATGGACGAGCGACGTCCGGTCTCAAATTATTGAGCACAGCGGAAGCATTCAGACAATCACGGAAATTCCTGCAGAGATCCGGGAACTGTATAAGACCGCATGGGAGATTCCTCAGAAGACGTTGATTAATATGGCTGCCGACAGAGCCCCGTTCATTTGCCAGTCGCAGTCGCTGAATCTGTTCCTGGCCGAGCCCACATATGCAAAGATATCGTCTATGCACGTGTATGCTTGGAAGCAGGGGTTGAAGACTGGGTGTTATTATTTGAGAACAAAGGCGGCCACGGGAGCACAAAAGTTCACGGTCGAGCCATCATGTCTCACTTGCTCTGCGTAAAAAACTCTCTCTTGTAAATTATAAAACAAATGAACGACATGAAAGAGAAGCTCGAAGGTGGTCGCCGTCTGAAGAAGGTTTCTGCGAAGACGATTCGCCGCACGCTCCGCAAGGCTGGAATTAAGCCCAAGGGCCGCATGGTGCTCAAGGGAGGCGCTGCTCTGTCTCCTGCTGCGGTTGGTGGAGAATCTTCTCCTGCGCCTGCCGGTGGTCGCCGTCACCGCGGGACTCGTCGCCACAAGTCGCGCTCTCGCCGCTCCCTGTTCGGTCGTCTCCTGCGCTAATATCCTCCAGTAACTTCACGCCAATCTCCGACACCAGCGCGAACAGTTTTTCATTGAAGCCATAATGGCATCCATTCGGTTCCTTGAAGTCCGGGATTTTGCGCGACGACGTGTTCTTCGGATGAACTAAACTCACAATCACTTCCTGGGGAGAAACCTCCCTACACATTTGCTCGCGTCCGCGAATGAATGCGTCACCTTCTGCCACCTTCACAGTTTCGTCAAACCGATTCTCTTCCCAGAACTTCCGTGTGAATATCAGCGTAGCCTCCGATACTCGCTGAGACATGGGAAGAGTCATTGGCGGAACGTTCATGAACGAGCTGTATTTCGTGATATCGTAGCACGGAATCGTCGTACAGAAAGCACATTCCTTTGCAGGATCCTTGAGCATCATTGCCACACGATGCAGAACGCTGTTCTCAGGGTATACGTCATCGTCGTCCATGTTCACAAGCACATCATACATAGCCTTCTCAACCGCCAAATTGCGCTTTGCTGCGATCGTCATTCCTTGGTCACACTTTATATACGTAACGTTCGGGATTCCAATCAACGTATCCTCAATCGGATCGTCTCCGTCGTCCAGAATTACCCACTCCAACTTGTCTTCAGGATACGTCTGGAGAAGGTAGCAATACTTTGCAAGAGCCATGAACGGACGACGGTCCTTGGTCACCGTGATAATTGAAATATCGGGCAAGTCCTCTTCCTTCGGGAACGAGTCCTTCAGAGTATATGTAGGCTCGGAAGTAGAGAGGGCAAGCGGAAGAATATCCTGCATCTTCTCTACCCACGCCTTGTGACGCGACTCGTACTGTGCCCTGACATGTTCTGAACCTGCTCGGCGCTCCTTGAAGGTCATGTCCACATACTCCTCCAAAGCAGTGACGATAGATGCGATCTTCGTGTCCACAAGCGTCCCAAAACACTCGGGCTGTTCCAGTGTGTTCAGCACCTCTCCGTATCGGATACCATCTCCCTCTAATGCAAGCCCTTCCTTGAAAGGACGAATCGGAGACAGAATTAGATTACATCCCACGCTCATTGCTTCGTTCACTGCGTGTCCATACCCTTCCGCTAGACTGAGACACACGCACAGTCCGCATTCCTTGATAAGCTCGTCGTAGTCCTTCTCTTTGAGAACCTCGGATTTCAGAACGACCTTGTCCTCAATTTGAGGAGGGACGGTAACCGCGATGTGATCCGGGGAAAAGACAACGTTAAGTGTAGGGAGCTTTGAGTAGAGCTGCGAGTTCTCCTGTTGGATGCGCATATAGGCTTGGAACAGGGGGCGAGGGTGTCTGTAAATGTTCTTTCCGACAGGAACGATTCCCTTAAAGTAGTTCTTTTTCATGTCTGTGTCCCAGACCTTGTCAATAGACGTCCATCCGATATTGCGAATAAGAGTCTTTGTGATTCCAGAAAACGAGTCCTCCATCTCCTTCGTCTTCACCCAAATTTCGTCGACCATGTCAAGATACGGCTTCCACGTCTTGTAGGTCCACTCTATGTTCGGAATCCAAATGTTCTTACGGGCGTAAGGAAGCAACGAAGGGTTCATGACTTCCAAGAAGATATTCGCATCAGCCTCTTCGCAGTGAGGATGTACGTGAGGGACGCACGCCAGACTGATTTCCTTTCCAAACACTGCCGAAAGAACTCCACGCAGAATTTGAGTGTCCTTGTGCAATCCCGTGTGCGCCTGAAAGTTCGAAACGATATTGATTCTCATTTTATGTTGGAACGCTCTTTTACTAGTAAACGCTTTGTCGCACGCCTCACCACCTTATTGCGAAGAGTCTTTGGCTTTGACTGAAGGTGATTCACGTACCGCTTCCAGCTCTGAATATCTCTAGAAACACATTCAGACGTGAACACGCAGGGGCGATCGCGCCACCAACTAGCAGACGTATGTCCGCACCACTTCCAGAACGACCCAGGGTCTGCGAATACCTTCCGTTCTCCGAGTTCCGTCGTTTCAAGAAGATGCTTGCACACTTGTTTCATTTCTGAAGAACCATACCCATAAGTCTCACTCAACAAATCAGACTTGTATTGTTTGTCAACTATCTCAAGCTCTGTTCCGTTCCACCCCACAAACGAAATAGGTCGTAGCGAATCCCATGCAGGTTCCAATACGAACAAGTGTGTCTTGTATTTTCCATAAATCCTGTCTCTGAACTCGCAGACGTCCATCTTACTTCACTCAAAAAAAGGATTTCAGTTCACCCGTCCGCGTGCCTCGGACTCCTACATTCACCGGATTGGCAATGGCAGGTGCGAATTCCTCCAAATCCTTGCGATAGAACATGTGGAAATCCACCTCTGAAAAGATCTTACCAGAAGCGTATCCGACGACACGACTGTTCAGCTCTTCCAACTCTCCTGCCACGTTGCTCGGATCATTTCGAGAAAACATGAGGTAATAGCTGCGCATAATCACTCGCAACTCGTCGTCGCTCTGACGACTGATGGAATACTTTCCTCCGCTCATCGCAGACACCTGATCGTGAATCTTGCGCTGCAACGTATCCATATTATCAGAACTGAAGAACACGGAGTTGAGGGGGGTGATGCTGTGTATGTGTCCGACGAGATCTGACCTCGCGTCGTCTTCAAATAACGATCTAGTGTCTGAATACACCTTGTAGGGTCTCGCAGAGAACACGGTATTATCGTTTATGTTCGGAACATGTCCACCGTGTGGCGACGGCGGATACTGCTGCGACGTGGAAGTCATATTGTATCGGTTGCTAACTTCCGGGATCCCAATTCGTTCCAGAGCGTTCATCTTACTTACAACTCACGTAATTTTTCGTAGAGAGACTGACTCAACACCTCCTCAATCTCCAAAGTGATTGAATAGTTGACGTTGTCGTTGAATGTAAGCTGGTTGCCGAACCCGTCCAGCAATTCTATCTCAAGGGTTTGGATATTGGTCGGCTGCAAGAACCTCACGGTTTTTGTTGTAGTATTTGTGGATTCATTATCATACAGAACCTTTCCCTTCTCCACACTTACTGGTATTTTTGCAAAGACCGTAAAGAACGAATCGTTCTTCGTTTGGTGCTCCACAGTATTCCAATCGTTGATTGCCAAATAAATGTAAGGGTCTACGTTCGTGTTTATCGGATCTTCTGAAACAATAGTTTGCGCGTTCAAATACGTCGTGAGAGCAAGACCAGAGACACTTGATGACGTTTGCTTGTAAAATCCGAGCATACTAAGAAGAGTCGGGTATACTTGCGGAGTCACAGGGTTTCCAAAGTGAAAGTCGTATGCGTATCCAGAAGCCGTTATCGTGGTTCTCATCATAGAGTCCACCGTGGTTGTGAATGTCGCCGCTCCTGAAATACCGGAAGATTTTAGGGCTTGTGTTACTCTGTCGTGGATATTTGCGTCGTTGTAATATCCTTCTGGGACACTCACCGTAGTAAAAACATCCATACTTGCAGTATTTCTAGAAACTCCAACCGAAAAGGGAGTAGACGATGTTTCAAACAATGTGTTGCTGAGAGTTACATAATTCCCTTCGACTGTTCTTATGAAATACGTTGTGCCTTGAACGATGTTTCCAAACGTCGTGAAGTTGTAGAATGTCGCAGACATTCCAGGGACAAGAGACGCAAGTGAACCCGAAGGAACATATACACGTCCATCTGGCAACTGGTTTGACAACTGTACTCCGCTGAAGGATAACCCTGAGATTCCATTCACGCGTAATCCGAAAGATCTGTTCCCTCTGGCTGTTGAAATATTGTAAAACTTGTTCGGCAGTTCAAGAGACGTCAATTTCACGGACATGGCGTTTTTCACGATACGACTTAACCGAAAAATAAAATGACTAGCAACGCTTGACGCCGTAGAAAGAACTGGAGAAATATAGTTCGGATTCGCCGAAACTGTTTGTGTAATAGATGTGTCGCCGGTATAAAATGCACGATACCTGGTGTCTATGTTGAAGACACTTGTTCTCACGTCCTTGTTGTATCTCACGCTCAACTTACTCTTATCGTCAAAATCTTGCGGTTTCACGATGTCTTCATCTAGGTGTCTGTTCCCTGCAAACCTGCGAAATGCTTCTTGGTCCTCCAGAACTACTCCGCGGTCGTGTGTCTGTGGATCCACGTCCGAGTTTCTACTTACGACATCGTGGAACGAATTCTCCTGATTCGTCAATATCGTCTTTGCGTTCTCTTCGTATTGCTGAGCAAGTATTTGCTGGTACGTCAATGGTTGCTCCATTTGTAGTCACTTGTTATTTCGTTGAAAGTGTTTTTAACCGACAACAATAATAGAGAATGTCGGAGACCCAAACTTACACAGACAGACTTTCGCTAGGACCAGTAGGCAATGCGGGACAACCCGGATCTATTGGAGCCACAGGACCTACAGGACCGACTGGTCTTAGTTCAATTGGACATCAAGGCCCGACAGGTTCAACGGGTCCTACCGGTCCTACGGGTCCTACAGGACCGACAGGACCGACGTCTATTCCTGCAAACTCCGATTTAACCACGAACGTTTCTGGAACACAGACAGTTATTGCAGTCGGTGGAGTTTCGGGCAGCAATATCGTCGCGTATTCTGATGATTCTGGAATAAATTGGGGTTCTTTTGGCCGAGTTTCTAACTTTAATTTTAGCAGTCTTACATGTGTTGCAACAAACGGCAAAGTCGTTGTCGTTGGCGGAGGAGGAAACGGTCGTCCATTAGCACATTCTAGCGCATTTCCAACTACTTGGAGCACTGGAAACCTTGACTATAGCATTTCTTTACCTACAAGAATAATATGGAACCCGTATTCTCAGAAATTTATTGTAGCTTTTAAAGCTACCGATACTCTAAGCAATTATGTGGCGTTATTCTCTTCGCCTAACGGCAACGATTGGTCGCGTATAACTGGTGGCACAAAGGGAAGCAGCGGCAACGAGTTCGACATGTATAGCGTAACTGATATTGCCTGCAGCGGAAATTATATAATCGTAATTGGCGGACAAGCAACATACCCTGGCGGAAGCTTAGTTATCAACGAGAACACAGACGTATTTATTCTATCCTCTGACGGCGGAACAACTTGGAGTGCTCCTCAAAACATGCGCAACTCTGGAGACAGTGCTACACTAACAAAAGCCAGATCCGTAATTCCTTACTATAACACCCAATGGTTAGTTTGTGGACGTCCAGCAAATAGTGGAGTATTTGTAACGTCGCCTATCAATGCGTCTGGAATGTCTTGGACAAATATTTCCACACCTTCTTTCGCGGATTGTGCAGGAGTTGTAAACAATGGAACTCGCTGGTTGGCGGCTACAGTTCCAAACAGTGCTGGAGCAACAGACCTTTTAACGTCTGGCAATACTTTATCAGGTGGATTTACCACGGTGTATTCTAGTCTGTCTGGCGATCCAGTAAAGATACTGTGGTCTGGAAAGAAGTTTTATTACCTCAGGTCTGACGGTCGTGTATTACATTCGTCTAACGGTATAGCACCCTGGACGAATACCAATATCCTGAATGGCCAAGTTGCAGACATAACATTCACTCCGCCAAATATTGCGCTTACGCCTTCTGACGCGTTTGAGCGTTATTTCATGACTTCCTCCATCCGAATATCTGGGTCGTTAAATGCAAATGAGTGGGTTCAATTTAAAAACATTACTTCCTTGCCACAAGATTTGTGGGCTACAGAATCATCAAGGGTATGGTTTCCAGCGCAGAGTATAGATACTCCTACAGCTATTGTATATTCTGACGGAAGTAGTCTAACAGCAGTATAAATAATGTCTATTTTGTCAGCTAGTCAATGGACGGCTCAAAACCGTGCAGTATTATGTGTCGGAAAAATTGGACCCAACGGAAGTAGAGGTTCTGATGGCACGCCAGGACCTAATGGACCCACTGGAGCTACTGGACCGACTGGACCTAGTGGACCGACTGGACCAACAGGGCTTCAAGGGGTAGTCGGGTCAACAGGAGCTACAGGACCTACTGGTCCTGTATCGTTTCCACTGACGTTTTTAAAAGCTCAAACAGGCGGAGGGTATCAAGAATACATTCTGACTACAGACAACGTAAACGGTCTAATCTTCATAAACAACAATTCTGCTGAAAATTCACCGGAAATAGTTCTGAATGTGTCTGGAGCTTCTACGGGATCGTGGTGGATGATAAAGGCTTCTTTGAGGTATCAAGTTACTGTAAAATGGAAGACTAGTGTATCAGATACTGTTCGCATACTCGGCACTTTACCTGTGGCAACAGAGACGAACCCTACAAATCTCATCTATGTGTATTGGGACGGAACGACTTTGAATCTTTATTAGAACAGATATAAGAACGGATGTTGACTGCAAGTCAATGGACTAGACTGAACACAGCTTTGAGGTGTCAAGGACCCAAGGGAGCCGACGGGTCAACGGGACCTACTGGCCCCACCGGACCTTCTTCAATCGGATCCTCTGGCCCCACGGGTCCAACCGGAAGTGACCAAGGAGCTACTGGTCCAACTGGACCAGCCGGATCAATGGGAGCAACTGGAGCAACAGGTCCAAAGGGTGCTCCCATAAACACAGTGGCGATCAACGCAAGCGGATCACTCAACATTTCTGGCGCATCTCGGTTTAGAACAATCTTATTGAATCCATCTATTTCTGGAACTGTTGTGGATTTAACCCCTTCCACTCTCGCTTCTGGCGAATGGGTGTTGATGAAAAATATTGGAACAAATTCAACCACCATAAGCGGAGTATTAAGTAATACTGGATTCAGAAACCTACCTGGGCAAACCATTAACGGAACAGTTGTCCAGTATCAATCGCCTATTGTAGCAATCGCTCGAAACGCCTCTGGATTGTGGATGTATTAAAGCGTGAGAGTAGTCGGTTTTTCCTTGAGAGGTTCCGGCATCGTTCCGTTCTTGCGGTGCTCCACGACTTCGGTCCACGTTTGCTCAAATGCAGCAAGGTTGTTGCTAAGCCATTCCGGGTCTCTGTCCACCGAATGAAATCGCGTCTTTAAGAGAACCCACCACACAAGCTGATAGGACTCCGGGTCTTCGCACCCCAGTTTCTTGAGTGTTTCCTTCTTCCATTCCACTATGACTTTGGCGTCTGGACTATCGCAATATACAAACGATCCGTCATTCATAGAAAGAAACGCAGACTTATGCTGTGTGGCGGTATCAACCCACTCAGAATAATTCACGACCTTGAACTTGAATTCTGCGTAGTCGCACGCATCCAATCCTGCGCAGGCCATTTGAAGCTGCATTTGATGGACGTACATGCTCGGAACAGGCGTGGTCTCGTCAAAGTCCCGTGAAATAGGACACTTGATCTCAAGCAAACGCCCGAATCTCTCTTCATTGTCGGTCTGAATACCGTCGGGCGACGCACCCAGAAACGAATGCTCTGCGTGCGGGATACACGTGGTATCCACGATCTTTACTCCAAACATATTTTCGTAAATCTGCTTTGCAATGGGCTCAAATTGAGTTCCCCACATGAGCGATCGTGCCCCTCCGCCATTCCCAGAGTCTCTTGGCAGCAACTTTGACAGCATCAGTTCCCGTCGTGCTGCTTGACTCGCACCAGCCACTGTCTTGTAAATTTCTGAAGCAGTAAGCATTTCGCCACGTTTCAGATGCCATGCGTCCGTCCGCTGATCGTTCTGTCCATACGTAGCAATAAGGGCGCTGACCTTCTCCTTGATATCCATCTTGCTCTTTATATGCCGCCACGTTGTAATTCGTTTTAAGGCAAGAATCTTTGGAACTTCAAATGGAAATACGGTCTCAGGAGGAATGGGTTCTGTACCGTCTAGAAAAGTTCTACGCTTCTTCCGACAATTTGGAACGCATCGGAAAAATCATTCGCGGAGAGTCTGGTCTTTCTCTTCGTCTCATAGACTGGTTCGTGACGAATTACTCAAAGAAATACAACGTGTCGTATCTCACGGAATCCGGGAAGCACGTCGTTGTCTATCTCTCTTACAAGTCGCATCTCAAGGCGTACAGTAAGAAGCGGTTTGATCCTTTCTGCAGATGGAAGCGCATCAAGTTCCACGACATTGACACTACGGTTGGTCAACTGAACTTCTTTGAATGGGCGCTCACCGATGAGGTCCTTAAGTATCTTGAAGCTCATCACGACGAGATCCATGCAGACATGGAAACTCGTATTCACGAAGAAAGGGAAGAGGATTCTCCTAGAAAGCGCCACGAACTCTCTCGCTCTGCGACAAACACTCTGAAGAGACACGACGTGAATATCGTTTATAAGTTTAATTGAGCGTGCGTATCCTCTACTCTCAGAACCTCTTCACAATACATAAAATGCTTTCGCAACTTCGAAAGGATCTTTTGTATTCAGACACAAGCCGCGACATTGTGGAGCACGACGAGGATATTGACGCAGACCTGATTACTATTGAAGGCCGTGATGTGTATCAGGGCTCCATAGACCCGAGGTTCACTTCATACAATTTGGACGTTCATTGGTTATACGACGATTCTTTGAAGCGTGTGGGGCTCATTGAACATGAATCGCACGACCGAACGATACACGAGTGCTTATGGTTCTACGACAACCCTTACGCCACTTACTTGCAGGAACCAGGCTGGACTACCACGAGTAGCACGATATGGTCACGACTTTCCAACGAGGCTTACCAGGATTGCTTGGAAAACGACTTCAACAATATCGTGGAGATGTCTCTGAACGGAGACACCCGAATCATTTTGCCTCAGATGCTCGCAAACCCGATTACCGAGTTCTACGAATGTTCGTCGTGTCAAAAACGAACTCTTTCAGCGCCGAGCAGTTGCTCTGCAGTGAAAAAGATCTCTTTTAATGGAAAGTTTTACGTATTTTTAGACGATTCGTTTGTTATGTATCACCCCCCTCCCGATTCATCTATTTGGTCTACACTGCGCCTGCAGCACGACGGCGGCGAGCAGGTGCCGCAGAAGCCGGAGCAGGAGCAGGAGCAGGTGTCTCCTCAGTCATCTCCTCAGTCACCGAGTTCTGAGGAGCATCTGGAATCACCGGAGAAGCCTCCTCCACATCCTCTCCCTCCTCTTCGTCTGGCATGAAGACACTACGTGCATTCATGCGGGACTGGGGAAACACCTGCGCATACGTCATACGCCAAGTGACTCCAAACCCGCCTCCTGCAATAATGTAGATGGATCCACTGACTACGAGGTTTGAATCCACTCCCTTGGGGAATACGGAATTCAGAGAGGTAGGAGACACATAGACTGGGTTCCCCTTTGAATCAATGATATCCACATTGACCCGGTTGTCGTAAACAGGAACCTTGATGGTAAGGCTGGGAGGATACTTCCCGTTGGGAATGTACTCGCCATCCACCTTGTCCACAGAGAGACGCATCAGCTTCTTGAAACCGTCGCGAATCGCCTCCTCAGAGCGCTTCTTGCCGAACCACTTTACGCTGTTCTCAACTGCTGACGAAATGATCTTCTCCTCCATATCCAGCAGGAAGTTGTAGAGCTTCGTGGTATCATCTGTATCCGGCGCACGGTCCTTGCCGTAAGGATCGCAGCCCTTCATGGACCCAATGAGAGTGTAAGAAGTGTTTCCACCCTCTGCCTCGCGCTGAAGAACTCCGCCGGGGAATGCCATGCGAGGAAGACGCAGCTGTAGGTTCTGACCATCGTACTTGATGCTTACTGGCGGATTACGACCATTCTTTGCCTGTCCGATAACGAAACTCACGCGGCTAGTATCAATGTTGCGAACGTTCACGATTGCGTTGGTACTCATCTTGTTGTATGTGTCTTGTAGTATCCTGAACGATGTAAATCCGTTTTCAACGAAGAATTCCACTTTTTATAAATGAACACGTGTTTATCGTGTAAAAATAAGACGAGCAACGAAAGGTGTAAGAGCAAAAGCATCAATGGGCTCACTATGTGCGGACACCATATTAAATCCAAAACGCCGAGGCTGTGGCATATTGTCAACAACTTGGACGCGAAAGCCACTCTTTTATCTAGAATGTGGAGAGGTCATGCTGTTCGGATACGTCTCAAACACGCAGGTCCAGGTGTATTGAAACGATCCATATGCCACAACGAAGAAGAGTTAGTATCTGCAGAACCAAAAAGTTCTCAGCATCCTTTTGAATACTTCGCGTTCGAGGAAGGTGGAAAGGTGTGGTGGTTTGATGTCAAGAGCATACTCTCGTGTCTCAGTTCGTCTTTGACTCCTACAAATCCCTATACTCGTCAACCTCTATCCATTGAAACTCGGCGAAGACTGAGGACGGTATACGTCTACAGAATGCGGCACAACTTGCCAGTCCTCTTCTCTGTTCCGAAGCGGACTTTCTACGAAATCATAGATCTTTATTGGCTGAGAACGTGTCAGGTTCTTCATGAGAATGGATTTGAAGATGTGAATCCGTCTTTGTTTTCTAGATTCACAAAGTCTGAATATCAAGTTTTCTTGAGCTATATTGTTCGCGATATGATTGCGATTGCAAACGATCATCCTCCATTTTTACTTAGATATGTTACATTACTGAGGCGAATGCGAGATAGAATCTCTACTGTAGATTACGAACATGTACAAATGTGTGTTGCCTCCAATATCACTGCTATTTTACACGACTTGGCGAATCCATACCATTTTTGTTTCATAGTTATGAGTGCCCTCCACCGCTTATGATTTAAACAGGTCAGGAGGATAGAGAGTATAACCTGCGTTAGAAATGCCCCGCACTAACTCCTCCAATACTACAAACATGCCCGCCGCTACCAAGAAGTCCGCCGCCAAGACCCCCGCCGCCGCCTCCGCTGTCGTCGTCCCCGTTGTCCCTGCGCCTGCCCCTGCGCCCGTCGTTGCCTCTACGCCTGCTTCCACGGCCACCACCGCCGCCGCTACTCCTCTGCCAGCCGAGACCCGCTCTGCCGATGCCCTCCTCACCTCCGTGCAGGACCGCCTTCGTTCCCTGAGCACCGAGGTCAGCACCCGCATTCGTGAGCTGATCCGCGAGGCGACCGACGCAGCCAAGGCCATCAAGCGTGAGTCCCGCGAGTCCAAGCGCCGTGTTCGTCGCGACCCTTCCACGATGAGCACGGAGGAGCGTGCGACTTACGATGCCCGCCGCGCCAACAACGCGTTCCTGAAGCTCCGCCCCATCTCCGACGAGCTGGCCAGTTTCATGGGTCTGCCCGCCAAGTCTGAGCGCAGCCAGACGGATGTCACCAAGTTCGTGGCCTCTTACGTGAAGGCCAACAGCTGCTTTGACCCCTCTTTCAAGCGCCGCATTGTGCCTGACGCCAAGCTCTCCAAGCTGCTGCGCGTCACCGACAAGCAGGAGGTGACTTACCTGAATCTCCAGACGTTCCTGAAGGTTCACTTCCTCAAGCCCGCCGCCCCCGCGACGGCGTAAGTTTCCTGTTTTTAATAAAACAGGTGGTGGACAAATAAATGGGCCTAGATGACCAAATCCTATTCGTATTTGAATGGGCTCTAGTAATATCAATAGGAACAACGGCGGTTCTGTTCTTTTATGTTTTAACAAAGCGTCTATAGTTCAGTGGTAGAATGCAACTCTTCCAAGGTTGTAACACGGGTTCGATTCCCGTTGGACGCACCATCCTATATTGTCTAACGGCTAGGATACTTGGCTTTCACCCAAGAAGTCGGGGTTCGATTCCCCGTATAGGAACCATATTGGTCTCAAATGACGCCCAATATGATTCGTCGAAAACGGACTTGATAAGCTTTGGCTTGTGAATGATGTATTCAAAATGGAGAAGCTTCTTCACGCAATCTTCCTGAAATCTCCGCCGAATTTGTGGGATGCGTTTGAGGCGGAATGTCAGAAGTTCTACAACGAACCTGCGCATTCGCTGACAGACATGAGGACTCGCGACAACAAGAAGGTTCGCGGCGACATATTTGAAGACTTCTGCGTTCTCTATTTGCGCAACGTTGGCGGGTACGACAACGCATGGAGACTAGAAGATGTTCCGCCTGAAATACTTGAGAAGATGGGAATGAAGCGTCAGGATTTCGGGATTGATATCATCGTGGAAAAGGCAGGTAAGTATTCTGCAGTTCAGTGCAAATACAAAAAACACGTAAGCTCAAAAATCAATATGGTCACATGGAAGGCGCTCTCCACTTTCTACGCACTCTGTCTCCGCACGGGTCCGTGGGAGAAATACATTGTAATGACCAATTGTTCTTATGTGCGGCACCAAGGCAAAAAAACTCAAAAAGATGTTTCTATCGGTCTAAAGAAGCTCCAGACAATGACCAGCGACCAGTGGGTATCCATGTGCAACCTAGTGGGGCAAACTATCTCCGTCGTCACCACGGAAAAGCCGAAGACTGTAGAGGAATTGCGGACGGCGAGGCTCAAGTTTCTGGGTGTCTGAGTAGAAGAAAGTGTGGTAAAACGAAAGCAATATTTTTGATTTAAAAAATAAGCAGCACACACAAATGTCGAATGCGAATGCGAATATTCGGCTTCGCCAAGACACCACTGGAAATTGGGCGAGCGTTTCCGGAAGCGCCTTTTTAAGACAAGGCGAACCTGGCGTAGAATTTATCGGTGGTACCGGAGTAAGATTAAAGATCGGGAACAGTGCCGGTAATCTAAGTAGTTCATTGTTCAAAGACCTTCCATACGTAGGTTCGGATCTACCGTTGTTTTCCGCTACAAACACAAATGTTAAGCTTAAGAACATCAACGGCGATGTATTGACAGTTGATAGTAGTGGTGTAACCATCATTAGACCTGTCACTATAACGAGTGGAGGCAGTTTGAACGTCTCGGGAGTTTCTGCTTTGAATGTTCTGAATGTCCAAAACACATCAACATTTTCTGGACTAGCGACTGCTAACGGTGGGCTGACAGTTCCTATAGGACAGACCTTAACTTCTAGCGGAACTCTGAACGCGTCTGGTGCAAATTTCTCGGCGTTGGTCAACGCAAACAACGGTGTAATTGTAACTGGAAACATATCTGGAGGGACTCTCACCACTAGCGGAACTGTAAATATCGGAGGGCTTCTTACTGCGAATGCAGGAATCACAGTATCCGGCGCATTGAACGTTTCGGGGGCGACAACTCTATCGGGTCTGACGGTTCAAAACGCTTCAACTATGACGGGACTTCTTACTGCAAACGGCGGAATCAGTAGCATTGGGAATATTTCGGGCGCTTCAATCTCTGGAGGAACGCTGTCCACTAGCGGAACCGCGATTATCGGAGGGCTTCTCAGTGCGAACGGAGGAATCACGGTAAGCGGAAACATTTCGGGAGGAACGCTGACGATTTCCGGAACTGGCGTTTCTGGCGGAAGACTCCAAATCAGCGACCCGACAGTGAAAGACGGAAGCGTTCAGATTCAGGCAACTACGACTCTTTCTGGC
>Ga0187842_1000028_pt1 | contig 76091 bp, 73 predicted proteins | sample SpaLakP09_SKY_41_FD_134514 | JGI IMG/M metagenome (GOLD analysis project Ga0187842, IMG submission 134514) | Oligotrophic lake water microbial communities from Sparkling Lake, Wisconsin, USA - SP09_SKY_41 | ecosystem: Environmental > Aquatic > Freshwater > Lake | place: USA: Sparkling Lake... | reverse complement strand
CGGCCAGGCCGTCACCGGCGCCGCCGAAGACGCGAAGAACTAGACACCCCCTTCCCGACCGCGATTCCCCCCCGACGCGCGGTTCGGTTGAAGAAGGCCCGCTGGCATCCCCCCGCCGGCGGGCCTTCGCTATTTGCGCGGCCCGCAACGCCGTCTAGCATCCCCCTGCAGGCGTCCGCAGAGACGCCATGACGACGCGGGGAGGCGATCGATGACGGAAGCGGTTGAGACGAGGGCGGAGCCGAGCCTGAAGACGGTCGTGGTGGCGTCTGCCGCCGGCACCGCCTTTGAATGGTACGACTTCTTTGTCTTCGGCTCCCTGGCCACCGTCATCGCGCGGCATTTCTTCGCCGACGCCGGCGAGACCGTCGCCTACATCCTCGCCCTGCTGACCTTCGGCCTCGGCTTCATCGTGCGGCCGCTGGGCGCGCTGGTGTTCGGCTGGTTCGGCGGCCGCACGGGGCGAAAGACCACCTTCCTGGTGACCATCACCCTGATGGGCGTGGCCACCGTGGCCATCGGCCTGTTGCCCGACCACGGCCAGATCGGTCTGGCCGCGCCCATACTGCTGCTGATCATGCGCGTGCTGCAGGGCTTCGCGCTCGGCGGGGAGTACGGCGGGGCGGCCATCTATGTCGCCGAACATTCGCCGCCGAAGAAGCGGGGCCTGCTGACCGGCTGGATCCAGACCACCGCCGCCTTCGGCCTGATCGGTGCCCTGTCGGTGATCCTGATCACGCGCCAGATCGTCGGCGTCGAGGCCTTCGATGAATGGGGCTGGCGCATCCCCTTCCTGCTGTCGGCCCTGCTGCTGGTCGTATCGCTGTGGATCCGGCTGAAGCTGAACGAGAGCCCGGCCTACCAGCGGATGGAAGCCGAAGGCGGCGAGCGCCGCGCGCCGTACAAGGAAGCCTTCCTCCAGTGGGGCAACGGCCGGTTCGTGCTGATCGCCCTGTTCGGCATCATGATCGCCCAGGGGGCGGTCTGGTACTGCGGCTATTTCTACACCCGGTTCTTCATGGAGCGGGTGCTCAAGATCGACGTCAATACGGTCGACCAGCTGGTGCTGATGGTGACCGTCGCCTCGGCCGCGCTCTATGTCTTCTTCGGCTGGCTGTCGGACCGGGTCGGGCGCAAGCCGGTGATGCTGTTCGGCATGATCCTGGCGCTGGTCGCCTTCTTCCCCGGCTTCCACGCCCTGACCAAGGCCGCCAATCCGGCGCTGGCGGAGGCCCAGGCCGCCGCGCCCGTGACCGTGGTCGCCGACCCGGCCACCTGCGCCCTGCAGTTTGATCCAATCGGCAAGGCCGCCTTCTCCAGCGCCTGCGACATCGCCAAGAGTGTGCTGTCCAACGCCGGTGTCTCCTACGGCAACGCCGAGGCCGCGTCGGGCTCCATCGCCATGGTCCGGGTCGGCGGGATCGAGGTCGCCTCGGTCGAGGGCGCGGGCATGGACGCCGTCGCCCTGAAGGCCGCGCGCACCGGGGTCGAGACCCGCATCAAGGCGGCGCTGGCCGAGGCCGGCTATCCGGCGAAGGCCGATCCGGCGCGGATCAACATGCCGCTCGTCTTCGGCATCCTGATGATCTTCATGGTCGCGGCCACGGCCCTGTACGGGCCGCAGGCGGCGGCCCTGGTCGAGCTGTTCCCGACGCGGGTGCGCTATACCGCCATGAGCCTGCCCTACAACATCGGCACCGGCTGGGTCGGCGGCCTGTTGCCCGCCGCCAGCTTCGCGCTCGTGGCCTGGTCGGGGAACATCTATTTCGGCCTCTGGTACTCCGTCGCCTTCACCGCCCTGGCCGCGGTCGTGGCCCTGATCTGGCTGCCGGAGACCAAGGGGCGGGACCTCGATGCGATCTAGGGCAATTGCCTCGATAATGGACGCCGAACACGGTTCGCCCTAAGGCTGATCCCGCTATCGGGGGAAAGCCATAATGACCTCAGCGTCCGGCCTCAGCGCGACGTCCGACCCTGTGCTCGGACGCGACCGGATCGGCGAGCTCGACATCATCCGCGGCCTCGCTCTCTTCGGGGTGCTGTGGATGAATATGTTCGGCTATTTCGAATACATCGTCTCTGACGAGCGGGTCGTTCACCTCTTTGGCGAGACCCTCGACCGTTACGTCGGGCTGCTGGGCACCTGGCTGGTGCACGGCAAGGCGCAGGCGCTGTTTTCGCTGTTGTTCGGCTTCGGCTTTGCGGTCCTGAGCGACCGCGCCGAGGCGCGCGGTGCGAACGCCGGAGCCATTTACCTGAGGCGGGTCCTGATCCTGTTGGCGGTCGGCGTGGCGCATCTCCTGCTGATCTTCGCCGGGGATATCCTGCACGCCTACGCCCTGATGGGGCTGGTCCTGATGATGACGCGGCGCTGGCCGTCGAAGCTCCTGCTGGTACCGGGGCTCATCCTTGCGATCGCGTCGGGGGCCGCCGCGACGCTTTGGTTTGTGGCGACGACTCCCGCCGGGGAGGCGCCGGCGGTCTTCGCGCTTCTCGAAGCCGGAATGACCCGGCGCTGGGACGTCATGCTCGGACAGGACTACGCCGCCTTCGTGCGCGAAAACCTGACCATGGCCGGGCCGGAGTTTTACTATTCCCCGCTGGGATATTCGCTGCTGGGCACGATCCTGGGCCGCTTCCTGCTGGGGGCCTGGATCTATCGGCAGGGCTGGCTTCAGGACACCGCGCGATACGCCGCCGGCTTCCGCCGCGCCCTGCCATGGCTGTTGACCTTCGGGCTGGGCATGGCCGCGGCGGGACCGCTGTTCGAGGTCCTGGACCTCGCCGCCAGAGGCCCGGTCGGCCTCGGGCTGGAGCTGGTCACGGGTGCCTCGCAACTGGTGCTGGCCCTCGGCTATGGCTGCGGGATCGTCGTGCTGTGCCGGTCGGACGCAGGGCGCAGCCGGCTGTCGGGGCTGGGTGCCGTAGGGCAGATGGCCCTGACCAACTACCTGACGCACAGCCTGGTCTATCTGTTTGTGCTCAACGGCTTCGGACTGGGGCTGCTGACCTATGCGGGACCGACGGTGCTTGCACTTCTGGCGGTGGGCGTCTTCGCCCTGCAGATCGTCTTCAGCCGGTGGTGGCTGGCGCGGTTCCGCTTCGGCCCGCTGGAGTGGCTCTGGCGTTCGGCCACCTATGGCCGGTGGCAGCCGTTCCGGGCGACGCGCGTTGCTGAGCCGACGCCTGCGGCGTCCTGACCTTGCCGGGAGCACGCATGAAACAGCGCCGTCTCAAGCCACTGGTCTGGCCGGTCGCGGTGCTGATCATCGGCGCGGCGGCCAACTGGCTGGCGGAGTTCGCGGTCGGCCGGTGGCAGGACTATCAGCTCTACAGCATCTCGCGGCCCGTGGCGGACCTGCTGCTGCTCATCGGCGCGGTCTGGCTGGTGGTGGCGGTGATCGGTGTGGTGCGCGGCCGGCGCGATCGAGGATCAGACCGGTAGCGCCCCCGCTTGACCACCGTACGCATGGCCACGCTCGAGGACACGCGGGTCACGCCGGGGATGCGGGTCAGTTCGCGGGAGTGGACGCGCTCCAGGTCGTCGACGTCGCGCACCACCAGGCGGAGCAGGTAGTCCGAGCCGCCGGTCATCAGATAGCACTCCACCACCTCCGGCACCGTTGCGATGGCGGTCTCGAAGGCGGTCAGGGAGGCCTCGGCCTGGGACGACAGGGTCACGGTCACGAAGACGCTGATCGGCAGGCCGACGGCGCGTTCGTTGATGATGGCGGCGTAGCGGCTGATGACCTCGGCGGCCTCCAGCGCGCGGAGCCGGCGCAGGCAGGCGCTCTCGGACAGGTTCACCGTCCGGGCCAGGTCAGCGTTGGTCATGCGGCCGTCGCCCTGCAGGGCGCGGATCATCTTCCGGTCGGTGTTGTCGAGGGCGACAGCAGAAACAGTCTTCAAGGACGCACTCCTTCGCAGGTTCTGCGACTTTACAGCGTTCATACGACGAAAAGAACAGGAACCTGCGGTCGAACCGCCGCTAGATTGCCGCCCGAAACGGAGCCGCCGCAGATCGGCCCGTCCCGGCTGAAGAGGAAACGGTCATGCGCGTTGGCGTCCCGAAGGAAATCAAGAAGAACGAACACCGCATCGGCCTGACGCCGACGGCGGTGCGCGAATACGTCGCCCACGGCCACACCGTGTCGATCGAGACCGGTGCGGGCCTCGGCGCGGGCTTCACCGACGCCGACTACAAGAAGGCCGGGGCGAAGATCGTCGCCGATGCGAAGACCATCTTCGCCGAGAACGACATGATCGTGAAGGTGAAGGAGCCGCAGAAGGTCGAGTGGGAAATGCTCCGCGAGGACCAGATCCTGTTCACCTACCTGCACCTCGCGCCCGATCCCGAGCAGACCAAGGGTCTGATCGCCTCGAAATGCGCCGCCATCGCCTATGAGACCGTGACCAACGCCCAGGGCGGCCTGCCGCTGCTGGCGCCGATGTCCGAAGTCGCCGGCCGGATCGCCGTCTTCTCGGCCGCCGAGACCCTGCTGAAGCACAACGGCGGCATGGGCCTGCTGTTCTGCGGCGTCCCGGGCGTGGCCCCGGCGCGCGTGCTGGTGCTGGGCGGCGGCGTCGTCGGCCTGAACTCGGCCCGCATGGCCATGGGCCTGGGCGCCGAGGTGGTGGTGCTGGAACGCTCCATCCCGCGCATGGCCTATATCGACGAGGTCACCAATGGCCGCGTCATCACCCGCTATTCCTCGATCGGCGCGATCGAGGAGGAGATGGTCAAGGCCGACGTCATCATCGGTGCCGTTCTGGTCCCGGGAGCCGAGGCGCCCAAGCTGATCAAGCGCGAGCACCTCAAGCAGATGAAGCCCGGCTCGGTGCTGGTCGACGTCGCCATCGACCAGGGCGGCTGTTTCGAAACCAGCCACGCCACGACCCACGAAGACCCGACCTATGTGATCGACAACGTGGTCCACTACTGCGTCGCCAACATGCCGGGTGCCGCCCCGCGTACGTCGTCGGAAGCCCTCAACAACGCCACCCTGCCCTTCGGCCTCGCGCTGGCGGACCATGGTCTGGAAGCGCTCAAGAAGAACCCGCACCTGGCACGCGGCCTGAACGTGCTGAAGGGCGAACTGACCTATCCGGCCGTCGCCGAGGCGCTGGACATGCCGTGGAGCGATCCGTTCGGCGTCTGGGCCAAGGGCTGAAACTGAAGACCGGAAGGGCGGCTTCGGCTGCCCTTTTCACATGCGGATCGGCTTGCCATGTTCGTCATCATGGCTGAGATCGTACTCCGGACGCTGACCAACGAAGCCGACGACGAGCGGGTGCTGATCGTGCGTCGGGCCGACGGCGTCTTTACCTATCGCCGCGGGTGGCATGGTGAAGGCGGCTGGAGCGATGGGCTCGATTCGGGCCTTTATGACTCTGCGGGTACTGCTGAAGCGGAAGCGCGTCTGCGGGTTGGCTGGCTGGTTCCGGCATTCCACTAGGCTTCGCCTGTAAATCGCCGTGCTCTTGAGGCATAAGCCGCCCTCAAGCAGCGAGCGACCACGTCGCGAGCGTTAGCGCCCACTTAGAAATCCCGCGATGAAGTTTCTCGACCAGGCCAAGATCTATATCCGCTCCGGCAATGGCGGGGCGGGTGCCGTCTCGTTCCGGCGGGAGAAATTCATCCCGAACGGCGGGCCCGACGGCGGCGCCGGCGGCAATGGCGGCAACGTCTGGATCACGGCCATGGACGGCCTGAACACCCTGATCGACTTCCGCTACCAGCAGCATTTCAAGGCCCAGACCGGCGTCCACGGCATGGGCCGGCAGATGCACGGGGCCAAGGGCGAGGACATCATCCTCAAGGTCCCGGTCGGCACCCAGGTGCTGGACGACGACAAGGAAACCGTCCTGCTGGACATGGACTACGCCGGCAAGACCGAGATGCTGCTCAAGGGCGGCAACGGCGGCTGGGGCAATGTCCATTTCAAGGGCCCGTCCAACCAGGCGCCCGCCTATGCCAACCCCGGCCAGGAAGGCCAGGAGCGCTGGATCTGGCTGCGGCTGAAACTGATCGCCGACGTCGGCCTGGCCGGCCTGCCGAACGCCGGCAAGTCGACCTTCCTCGCGGCGGCCTCAGCGGCGCGGCCCAAGATCGCCGACTATCCGTTCACGACCCTGGTGCCCAACCTCGGCGTGGTCGACCTGTCGCCCACCGAACGGTTCGTCATCGCCGACATCCCCGGCCTGATCGAGGGGGCGTCGGAAGGCGCGGGCCTCGGCACGCGCTTCCTCGGCCATGTCGAGCGGTCGGGTTGTCTGATCCATCTGATTGACGGCACACAGGACGACGTCGCGGGCGCCTACCACACCATCCGCAACGAGCTCGAAGCCTATGGTGCCGGTCTGGCCGAGAAGGCCGAGGTGCTGGCCCTGAACAAGGTCGACGCCCTGACCCCCGAGGCGCGCGAGGAGAAGGCCGCCGAGCTGGGGGCCGCGGCCGGCCGCCGTCCCATGCTGGTGTCCGGGGTCTCGGGCGAAGGCGTGACCGAACTGCTGCGCGCCGCCTGGACCGAGGTCCGCAAGGATCGCGGCGAGATCGCGCCGGCCGAGACCGACGAGACCGTCATGGAAACGCCCGGCGGCTGGGCACCCTGATCGCCTTCAGGCGCCCCGCGTCCATTCCATGATCCAGCCCCAGTCCCAGGTCGTGCCGCCGTCGCGCGAAACGCCCTGGCGCCAGCGGCAGCCGGTGGCGGTGATCTGGTCCCAGCAGCCGCGATAGATTACCGGCTGGCCGTCTTCGGTATCCGGCGTATCGAAATTGCCGACGCCGTCGATGAACCGGCCCGGCGTCCCCGCCGCGCCCGGGACGCCGACTTTCGCGTTCATCCAGTAGTCGAGCCAGACGCCGCTGGCGGCGTCGAGGGTTCTCAGACCCATGCCGCTGAAGTCCCGCGCCGGGATGCGCAACTCCTCAACGTGAGCGACGCCGCCGAGGATGCTCCAGCAGGTCGCCTCACCCTCGAACACGTCCCAGTCGCCGGGGGCCTTCAGGCGGCGGTGGGCGATCCGCCATTCGCCGGAGAGGAAATCGAATTCGCCGGCTCGCGCAGGCAGCGGGGCCGCCTGGGCCGAGGCGGGGACAGCGCCGGCCGTGGCGAGGGCGGCGGCGGCCTGCAGGACGGACCGGCGGCGGGGGCGGGAAAGGGTCATGAGCGTCTCCTGTGAGATCGGCACCCTGTTCCGCATCACCTGACACGGAGCGTCAGGATTTCCGGACGGCGGAAAAAATCGGGCCGTCGATCGCAGGCGACACGGGAGGGGCGGCGTGTTAGCTCCCTTGTGAGCATAAGCCCCCGCGAGCCCGTCTTGCCCTTCTTCCACGCCGGACCCGCGCCCAAGGCCAGAGGACCCAGACCCGGCGCCCTGCGCGATGGGCTGGACCTGTCGCCCGGCATGGCCGTCGGTCTGTTCGGCGGCTCATTCAATCCGGCCCATGACGGACACGCCCATGTCGCCGAGACGGCCATGCGGCGGCTGGGACTGGACCGCGTGATCTGGCTGGTGTCGCCGCAGAACCCGCTCAAGGACGCCCGCGACAGCGCGCCGCTGGCCGAGCGGATGGCCTCGGCGCGGACCGCAGCGGCGATGGCCGCCGGCGGCCCCTTCATGATGGTCTCCGACGTCGAGACCCGCATCGGCACCCAATGGACCATCGACACCCTGCGCACCCTGACGGCGCGCCACCCGGGTGTCCGGTTCGTCTGGCTGATGGGATCGGACAACCTGGCCAGTTTCCACAAATGGCGCGGCTGGACCGACATCATGCGGATGATGCCCATGGCGGTGATCGCCCGACCGGGCAGCCAGCTGGACAGCCGCACCGCCCCGGCGGCCGCGCGCTTCGCCTCCGCGCGGGTTCCGGCCGCCCGTGCGCGACTGCTGCCGGCGCTCGACGCGCCCGCCTGGACGTATCTGACGGCCCCGCTGAATCCCCGCTCCTCAACGGCGCTGCGGGCCGCGCGTGACGCCGCCGCGCGTTTGTGATAGGCTTCCGCTTTAGTAATCTCCCCGGAGCCCTCCGCTGACCCCCTCGCCCGCGCACGACGCGCAAGACGCCGCCAACACGGCGCACGAGATGGACGAATTCGAGCCCATCCAATCCGACGGTCCGCAGGCTCCCCTTCCCGTCGGCTCCACCGCTCTGGAAACGGCCATCCTGTCGCGTCTCGACGACGACAAGGCCCAGGACATCGTCCTCATCGACCTGAAGGGCAAAAGCCCGATGGCCGACACCATGATCATCGCCTCCGGGCGGTCGCACCGTCACGTCGGTGCCCTGGCCGACCACCTTCAGCGCACGCTGAAGGAAACCGGTCTGGGCAAGGTCAAGGTTTCGGGCCTGCCGCACTGCGACTGGGTGCTGCTGGATGCGGGGGACGTCATCGTCCACCTGTTCCGCCCGGAAGTGCGCGCCTTCTACAACATCGAGAAGATCTGGTCGGTCGAGAGCGGCCACCGCGTCGACGCGCGCGCCTGATCTCCTGAGCCCGAAGTCCTGACTCCATGAAGCTGGCCGTCATCGCCATCGGCAAGCCGGGGCGGGGACCCGAGGCCGTGCTGGCGGCCGACTATGCCGAGCGCGCCACCCTGGCCGTCGGGCCCTGGGTCTTGGCCCGCTCGAGCTGGTCGATCTGGAACCGCGCAAGCCGGGCAAGGCCCCCGAGGCCGAGCTGATCCTCAAGGCCGCCGAGGGGGCGCATCTGATCGCCTGCGACGAGCGCGGCAAGACCTTCTCCAGCCGCGCCTTCGCCGACCATATCGCCCTGCTGCGGGATCGCGGCGAGCGGCGGCTGGTGTTCGCCATCGGCGGGGCCGACGGGCTGGATGAGAGCGTGAGGGCGGCGGCGGACTCGACCCTCGCCTTCGGGCCGCAGACCTGGCCGCATGCGCTGGCGCGGGCGATGCTGACGGAGCAGCTGTATCGCGCCGTGACCATTCTGGCCGGATCGCCCTATCATCGGGATTGATGCGCGCCCCCGTCCTGATCCTCTGCCTGAGCCTGATCGCCCTGCCTGTGGCGGCGATCGCGCGCCAGTCGCCGCCGGCGGCCGAGGTCGGCCGGCTGCAGGCCGAGTTCCGTGACGAGCGCGCCCGCGCCCTGCGCCTGCGCGCGGAGGCCACCGAGGCCGCCCGCGAGATCGCCCGGCTGGAGGACCAGTTGACCGAGCTACGCGCCGCGGTCGGGCAGGACGACGCCGTCATCGCCGGCCAGCGTGCCCGGCTGCGCGAGTTGAGCGCCCGCGAGGCGGCGCTGGTGGCCCAGCTGTCCCGGGCGCGCGGCCGTCAGGGCCGGTTGCTGTCCGCCCTGCAGATGATGAGCCGGCGCCCGCCGCCGCCGCTGCTGGTCCCCGCCGACAAGGCCGTGGACACCGTGCGGGCCGCCATACTGATGCGCGCCATGGCGCCGGCGCTCCAGTCGCAGGCCCAGGGCCTGGCCGACCGTCAGGCCGAGGTGGTCCGGGTCCGCCGCCTCAGCGCCCTCAACAGCGAACAGCTGTTCACCACCGAAAGTGCCCGGGGCGACCGGCGCGCCGAAATCGAGGCCCTGACCGGACGCAAGGCCGGGCTCCAGGCGGTGCTGAAGGCCGAGGCCGAGGGCGCTGAGAGAGCCGCTCGCGTGCTGGAGGCCCGGCTGCGCTCGCTGGGTGCCGCCGTCCCGCCGCCCGGGACCGAGGTAGAGCCGGCCTCGGCCCGCCTGCCCGCCGGGCGCAGCCGTCTGTCCCCGCCGGTCGAGGGCGCGCCGTCGCGGCGTTTCGGCGAGGGGTCGAGCGGCTGGAGCTGGCGCGCCGGCAGTGCCGAAGTTCGCGCCCCTGCCGCGGCGCAGGTCGCCTTCGTCGGGCCTCTGAGCGGCTGGGGACAGGTGGTCATCCTCGACCTCGGCCCCGGCTGGCGCGCGGTGATCTCCGGGCTGGACGAGGTTTCGGTCGAGGCCGGCGACCGTGTGGTGGACGGCCAGAGCCTGGGCCGGACCGGCGCGGACGGCGAGCCGGCGTTCGAACTGCGCCGCGACGAGCGACCGATCGATCCGGAGCCCTGGTTGCGTTAGGGGCGAAACTGCTTCCCATCCGCCGATGACGCTGATTTTATCCGGGAATCGCCGATCGGCCACGATTTCGTCGCCGGTCGGTCCGTAACTGCCCGACCAAGAGCCGCCTCCCTGTCCGCTGAAAGAATCCCGATGCGTAAATTGTTGCTGGTTGGCGCCGCCGCCGTGACCCTGGTGGGGCTGGGTGCCGCGAGCGCGACAGGCCAGACGCCGCGTAACGAGGCGTTCCGGATGCTGGCGTTGTTCGGGGATGTGCTGGGCATCGTCGAACAGGCCTATGTCGTCCCGGTCGACGACAAGAAACTGATCGAGGCGGCGCTGCAGGGCATGATGTCGGCGCTGGATCCCCATTCGAACTATCTGCCGCCGGCCGGTTTCGACGAGCTTCAGGAGCGGACCTCGGGCGCCTATTCGGGCGTCGGGCTGACCATCCAGGCCGAGGGCGGTCTGGTGAAGGTGATCTCGCCCATGGACGGCGGACCCGCCGCCCGCGCCGGCGTCAATGCCGGGGACGTCATCTCCTCCATCGAGGGCCAGAGCGCCGCGGGCCTGACCGTGAGCCAGGTCTCCGAGAAACTGCGCGGTGCCGTCGGCACCTCGGTCCAGGTCACCTTCCTGCGTGACGGCGAGGAGCCGCGCGAGGTGACCCTGACGCGTGAGGTCATCAAGATCGAATCCGTCACCGGCCGCATCGAGGGCGACTTCGCCTATCTGCGCGTCTCGACCTTCAACGAGAACACCGGCCGCGAACTGGGCGAGACCATCACCCGACTCAAGGCCGAAAACCCCGGCATCAAGGGCTATGTGCTGGACCTGCGGAACAATGGCGGCGGCCTGCTGGACGCGGCCATCGCGGTCTCCGACGCCTTCCTGGAACGCGGCGAGATCGTCAGCCAGCGCGGGCGCAAGGCCGATCAGATCCAGCGCTACGGCGCGCGGCCGGGCGACCTGACCGGCGGCCTGCCCCTGGTGGTGCTGATCAACTACGGCTCGGCCTCGGCCTCGGAGATCGTTGCCGGCGCCCTGAAGGACCACCAGCGGGCCACGATCGTGGGCCTGACCAGCTTCGGCAAGGGCTCGGTCCAGACCGTCATCCCGCTGCGCAACGGGGCGGACGGCGCCCTGTCGATCACGACGGCGCGCTACTACACGCCCTCGGGGGCCTCGATCCAGAAGATCGGCATCGAGCCCGATCTGGAAGTGTCGCGCTCGCTGGCCGAGGCCCGGATCGTGTCCCGGTCGAACTTCATCTATTCCGAAGCCGCCTACGCCACGGCGCTGGACGCCTCCATCGGGGCCGAGCGCAAGGGGCCGCACACCCCGCACGAGGCCCCCGGAGAAGGCTGGCCCGAGGACAAGGACTATCAGCTGGAACGGGCCTTCGACGTGCTGCGCGCGGGCGGAAACCTGGCCCAGCTGGCGGCCGCGCCCGAGGGCATTGTCGTGACCGAGCCGGGCACCGCCCTGGCCGCGGGCGAGCCGGAGCCCGCGCCGGAAAACTGACGCGGCCAGGGACGACACATGGATAACGGCGCGTTAGGCTTTCTTAACCGACGCCCGCCACTGTGAGGCCTGAAGGAGTCCGCTTCGCGGACCCCCGTTCGAGCGTCCAGTCCTGCCCATGTTCGCCAAGCGCCAGTCTGTTCTCGCCACGACCGCCGGAGCGCCACCGGTGCGCCGGTCGCTGCGTGAAAACCTCGCCCCCGTCGGCCGCATCCTGAAGAAGCCGCCCGTCGCCGTCGCCGGTGCCGGCCTGCTGCTGCTCGGTGCCGCCGCCCTGTTCATCACCGTGCTGGGTGACCCGCGCGCCGGTGCCCCCTCGGCCCGCGCCGCGCTGAAGCGCGAAGCGCCTGTGGCGGCCCCGGCCCCGACCGGTCTGGAAGCCTTCTCGGTGGGCGCCTACGGCTCCTGGCAGGACCTCGCCGCAGACGGTGGCGCTATTGATCCCGCCCTGGGCGGCGAGGCCGTGATCACCCTGCCCAACGGTGCCACGGTGTCGGGCAATGGCGCGCCGGTGACCGCCCCGCGCGTCGCCGCAAGCCCCCTGCCCGCCGCCCCCATCGCCGGTCTGAGCCAGCCGGGCCCGAACGGCCCGCTGCCGACCATCGCCACCGATGGCCGCGTCCCGGCCCAGGCCTATGCCCGCCCGTTCCGCTCGAACGGCCGGCCGCGTGTGTCGATCATCGTCGGCGGCCTCGGCCTGAACGCCGTCACCACGCGCGCCGCCATCGAGCGGCTGCCCGCCGAGGTGACGCTGAGCTTCGTCCCCTATGCCGAAGGCCTGCAGGGCTGGATCGACCTGGCGCGCGCCCAGGGCCATGAGGTCATGCTCGAAATGCCGATGGAGCCGTCGGGCTATCCCGACAATGACCCCGGCCCCCACACCCTCCTGGCCTCGGCCGAGGCGGCCGACATCCAGGCGCGGATGAACTGGCTGCTGGGACGGGCGACCGGCTATTTCGGGGTCACCAACTATATGGGCGACCGGTTCGCGAGCTCGGACGCGGGCATGAACGCCTTCATGAGCATCCTGCGCCAGCGCGGCGTGGCCTTCCTCGACGACGGATCGATGAGCCGCCGCCCCGGGGCCTGGGCCCGGGCGAGCGCCAACCGCATCATCGACGAAGAGCAGAATCCGACAGCCATCGTCGCCCAGCTGAACGCGCTGGAGGCCCTCGCCAAGGGCCGGGGCCAGGCGCTGGGCACAGGCTTCAGCTATCCGGTCACCGTCGAGGCCGTGGCCCGCTGGACCGCCGACATGGACGCCCGCGGCCTGCAACTGGCCCCGGCGAGCGCGATGACGCAGCGGCCGGGAAGATAGGGATGAGGGATTAGGGATCAGGGATTGGAAGCAGCCTCTCCCGGCTCCGTCCCGCGCCAAACCCCCTTCCCTCCCTCATCCCTAATCCCTAATCCCTCATCCCTATGAGAGACCTCTCCCGCTACCGCCCCAATGTCGGCGTCGTGCTGTTCCATCCGGACGGGCGCGTCTGGTACGGGCGTCGGGCCGGGACCGGGGGGCCGCACAACTGGCAATTCCCGCAGGGCGGGGTCGACGACGGCGAGGACCTTGAGGCCGCCGCCCGGCGTGAGCTGGCCGAGGAGACCGGCGTGGTATCGGTCGAACTGATCGCCCGCACCGAGGAATGGATCGCCTACGACTTCCCGCCCGACTACGGCGGGTCGAAACAGGCGCGCGGCTGGGCCGGCCAGAAGCAGCAGTGGTTCGCCTTCCGCTTCACCGGCGAGGAATCCGAGATCGACCTTGAGGCCCATGAGGAGATCGAGTTCGACGCCTGGCGGTGGGGGCCGCTCAGCGACGCGCCGGACCTGATCGTGCCGTTCAAACGGGCCTCGTATGAGCAGGTCGTGGCCGTGTTTGCGCCGCTGGTGGTCTAGGCGGCCGCGCAGCCCTGCGGCTTGAGCACCCGCTGCGTCGAGGCCGGATATTTCGCCATCAGATGCGCCGGTCGGAGCGGTCTCGCGCTGAACCCGCCGCCGCAGTTGGGGCAGACGCCCTTGAGCACGCCGTCCACGCAGTCAGCGCAGAAGGTGCATTCGAAGGTGCAGATGCGGGCCTCGGCGCTGTCGAACGGCAGGTCGCGGTCACAGCATTCGCAGTTGGGGCGAAGTTCGAGCATGGCCCGAGGCTAGCGCCGCTACTGGCTGGGCGCCAGACGCATGAGGACGATCCCGCTGACGATCAGCAACGCCGCCAGCACCCGCCACAGGCTGAGATGCTCCTGCAGGAAGACCACGCCGACGATGAAGGCACCGACCGCGCCGATGCCGGTCCAGACCATATAGGCCGAACCCATCGGCAGGGATTTCATGGCCAGGGCCAGCAGGCCGAAGCTGGCCCCCATGAAGGCCAGGGTCGCCACGCTGGGCCACAGACGGGTGAAGCCGTCCGACTGCTTCATGAAATAGGCCCACACGATCTCGAGCAGGCCGGCGATGATGAGGTAGGTCCAGGCCATGACGGCCCTCCGTGCAAAGGGCCGGGCCGTCCCGGACTTTGCCCGCGATCCAGGATCGCCGGGGCGAGGACGTGGCCTCGTCTGCAGGGGCTATCTAGGACCTCACGGCTCGCGGTCAAGGTCCGGCGGCGCGCAGCGTCAGGATCACGATCTCCGGTGGCGCGCGGAACCGCACAGGCAGGATGGACACGCCAACGCCGCCCGTCACGAACAGCTTTCGCCCTCCTTCGTCATAGGCGCCGCATGCCCAGCGTTCGGACATCGCAGAGGCGTGGACCAGCCGGCCCAGAAGCGGCAGGTTCACCTGCCCACAATGGGTGTGGCCGGCGAGGGTGAGGGCGACCCGGTCGGGCACGTCGACGAAGGGATCGGGCCAATGGGTGAGGACGATGACCGGGGCGCGGTCGGTCACATCGGTCAGGGTTCCGGACACGTTCGGCGGCTGGCGCGGGGAATGCATATCCGCCAGTCCGGCGAGCCAGAAATCGCCGCCCGGACGGGTGATCCTTTGCGCCCGGTTGTCGAGGACGCTGACGCCAGCGCGGGTCAGCGCCGCGGCGATGGCCTCGTCATCGTACCAGGAATCGTGATTGCCGAGCACCCCGTGCGACCCCAGCGGGCTTTTGAGTCCGCGGAAGGCCTCGACGCCCCGCAGGATTTCGGACTGTTGCGCGGCGGCCCGGACCTCGGCCGGCTCATGGCCCCCGGCATAGTCGCCCAAAAGCACAACGATGTCGGGCCGTTCGGCGTTCATGCGCTCCACCAACCTCTCGATCCGCGCGACATCGGTGTGCGGGGCCGCAACATGGGTGTCCGAGACGACGCCGATACGCAGCGGCGGACCGCGCCAGCTCGCGCTCTCGATGGTGACTTGGCGCACGGTCAGGGTCGCCGGCTCGACGAGGAAGGCCCAGGCTCCGAGGAACCATCCGATCGCGACGACCGCGCCGAAGCTCCAGGCAAAAATAATCCGGCGACCGCGAAGCAGCCGCCGGATCAGGAATGCACAAACGACGGGTCCGACGATCGCCGCGAACCAAGCCAGGACCAGAACCATGTCCGGCCCGGCCATCGTCAGTCTCAGGCCGCCGCGACTTCCGAGGCCTGTTCGGCCAGGATGGTCAGGCCGGCCGGGGTCACGTCGGCGAAGCCGCCGTGGACCTCGAACTGGCGGCGCGAACCGCCGTCGATGACCGTGACCACGCCTTCGCGCAGGGCGGTCATGAAGGGCGCGTGGTCGGCGAGGACGCCGAAGTCGCCCTCGACGCCGGGCGCGTCAACCTGGTCGACGAGGCCGTTGAAGACCTCGCGCTCAGGCGACACCAGCGAGAAGCTGAGCTTGCCGGCCATGGATCAGGCCGCCTCGGCGGCGAGCTTCTGGGCCTTCTCGACGGCTTCCTCGATCGCACCGACCATGTAGAAGGCGGCTTCCGGAAGGTGGTCGTATTCGCCGGCGACGATGCCCTTGAACGAGCGGATCGTGTCTTCCAGCGAAACGAACTTGCCGTCCGCGCCGGTGAACTGCTCGGCCACGAAGAAGGGCTGCGACAGGAAGCGCTGGATCTTGCGGGCGCGCGAGACGATCAGCTTGTCCTCTTCCGACAGCTCATCCATGCCCAGGATGGCGATGATGTCCTTCAGCGCCTTGTACTGCTGCAGGACTTCCTGGACCGAACGGGCGACGCGGTAGTGCTCTTCACCGATGACCAGCGGGTCCATGATCCGCGAGGTCGAGTCGAGCGGGTCCACGGCCGGGAAGATGGCCTGGGCGGCGATGTCGCGGCTCAGCACGGTCGGTGCGTCCAGGTGGGCGAACGAGGCGGCGGGGGCCGGGTCGGTCAGGTCGTCGGCGGGGACGTAGATGGCCTGGACCGAGGTGATCGAGCCCTTCTTGGTCGAGGTGATGCGCTCCTGCAGGTTGCCCATCTCGGTGGCCAGCGTCGGCTGATAGCCCACGGCGGACGGGATACGGCCCAGCAGGGCGGACACTTCCGAACCGGCTTGCGTGAAGCGGAAGATGTTGTCGACGAACAGCAGAACGTCCTTGCCTTCCTCGTCGCGGAAATACTCGGCCTGGGCCAGGCCGGTCAGGGCGACGCGAGCGCGGGCACCGGGAGGCTCGTTCATCTGGCCGTAAACGAGGGCGCATTTCGAGCCTTCGGTCGAGCCGCCGTTCTTGGTCGGGTCCACGTTCACGTTGGACTCGATCATCTCGTGGTACAGGTCGTTGCCCTCGCGGGTGCGCTCACCCACGCCGGCCAGAACCGAATAACCGCCGTAGGCCTTGGCGATGTTGTTGATCAGTTCCTGCATGGTCACGGTCTTGCCCACGCCGGCGCCGCCGAACAGGCCGATCTTGCCGCCCTTGGTGTAGGGGCACATCAGGTCGATGACCTTGATCCCCGTGACGAGGATTTCCGACGAGGTCGATTGCTCTTCGAACGAAGGCGCCTCGCGGTGGATCGGGCGGTACATGGTGGTCTTGATCGGGCCCTGCTCGTCGATCGGCGCGCCCACGACGTTCATGATGCGGCCGAGCGTGCCGGGGCCGACCGGGGCCAGGATGGAGGTGCCGGTGTCGGTCACGGCCTGGCCGCGCGTCAGGCCTTCCGAGGTGTCCATGGCGATGGTGCGGACCATGTTCTCGCCGAGGTGCTGGGCGACTTCCAGGACCAGGGTGAAGGGCTTGCCGGTCTTCTGGTCGACGTTCTGCGTCTCCAGGGCGTTCAGGATCGCCGGCAGCTGGCCTTCGAACTCAACGTCGACGACGGCGCCGATGACCTGGGCGATCCGGCCCACGCCGGTGCCGGCCGTGTAGGCGGCGTTGCCGGTGGCGGAGGCGGCTTTCGGGGCCTTGGGAGCAGCCGGCTTCTTGGCGGCGGGTTTCTTGGCGGTGGTGTCGGTCATCGGTTCGTTCCGTTCGGAAGGTCGTGCTTGGCGTGTATCTGGGCGTATCTGGGCGGGGTTCGGATCAGAGGGCTTCTGCGCCGGCTATGATCTCGATCAGTTCGGTGGTGATCTGGGCTTGGCGCTTGCGGTTGTACTGCAGGGTCAGGCTGTTGATCAGGTCGCCCGCGTTGCGCGTGGCGTTGTCCATGGCGCCCATCTGGGCCCCGAAGAAGCTGGCCTGGTTCTCGTACAGGGCGGCCAGCACCTGGGTGGTGATGTTGCGCGGCAGGAGCGTCTCGAGGATTTCCTCTTCCGACGGCTCATACTCATAGGTCGCGCCGTTCAGGTCGATCGGCGGGGCGTCGCCGTCGACGACCGCCGGGATCAGCTGTTTCGGCGTCGGGATCTGGGCGATGACCGACTGGAAGCGGCTGAAGAACAGGGTCACGACGTCGGCGTTGCCGCCCTCGAACTCCTCGGCGATCAGGGCCGCGATCGGCTCCGCCGCCGGCAGGCCGATGACCTTGTGGTCCGACATCTCGAACGTCTTGACCAGCTTGTCGCCGTACAGACGCGTCAGGCCGTCGCGGGACTTGCGGCCCACGGCGATGATGCGGACGTCCTTGCCGGCGGCGATCAGACTGTTGATCCGCTCGCGCGCGGCCCGGATGACGTTGGTGTTGAAACCGCCCGCCAGACCCTTGTCGCCGGTGGCGACGACGATCAGGTGCTTCTGGTCCTTGCCCGTGCCGGCCAGCAGCTTCGGCGCACCGTCGCCGGACACGCCGGCGGCGAGGTTGGCGATGACCGCAGCCATCTTGCGGGCATACGGACGGGCGCTTTCAGCCTGGTCCTGGGCGCGCTTCAGCTTGGCCGCGGCGACCATGTTCAGGGCTTTCGTGATCTTCTGCGTCGACTTGACGCTTCCGATCCGATTGCGCATTTCCTTGAGGCTGGCCATCCGGCGCTACTTTCTCGCTATCCGGTCCGGTCTCAGGCGAAGGTCTTGAGGAAGGCGTCCAGCACCGACTTCAGCTCGGCTTCGAGCTCGGCGGTGAGGTCCTTCTTGGCGCGGATGCCGTCCAGCAGGCCGGCGTTCGACGACTTGATGCGAGCCAGCAGCTCGCTCTCGAAGCGGCCGATGTCGCCGACGGCGATGCCATCGAGGTAGCCGCGCGTACCGGCGTAAACCGAGACGACCTGCTCTTCCATGGTCAGCGGGCTGTACTGCGGCTGCTTCAGCAGCTCGGTCAGGCGGGCGCCGCGGGCCAGCAGTTTCTGGGTCGAGGCGTCGAGGTCCGAGCCGAACTTGGCGAAGGCGGCCATTTCCCGATACTGGGCCAGCTCGCCCTTGATCGAGCCGGCGACCTTCTTCATCGCCTTGGTCTGGGCCGAGGAGCCCACGCGCGACACCGAGATGCCGACGTTCACGGCCGGGCGGATGCCCTGGTAGAACAGGTCGGACTCGAGGAAGATCTGGCCGTCGGTGATCGAGATCACATTGGTCGGGATGTAGGCCGACACGTCGTTGGCCTGGGTCTCGATCAGCGGCAGGGCGGTCATCGAGCCCGAGCCGTAGTCGGCGTTCAGCTTGGCCGAACGCTCCAGCAGGCGGCTGTGCAGGTAGAAGACGTCGCCCGGATAGGCTTCACGGCCCGGCGGGCGGCGCAGCAGCAGGGACATCTGGCGGTAGGCGACGGCCTGCTTGGACAGATCGTCATAGACGATCAGGGCGTGCATGCCGTTGTCGCGGAAGTACTCGCCCATGGCCGTGCCCGAGAACGGGGCCAGGAACTGCAGCGGGGCCGGCTCGGAGGCCGTGGCGGCGACGACGATGGTGTAGTCCAGGGCGCCGCGCTCTTCGAGCGTCTTGACGATCTGGGCGACGGTCGAGCGCTTCTGACCGATGGCGACGTAGATGCAGTACAGCTTCTCGCCTTCCGACGCGGCGGCCGCGTTGGTGCTCTTCTGGTTCAGGATGGTGTCGATGGCGACGGCGGTCTTGCCGACCTGACGGTCGCCAATGATCAGCTCGCGCTGGCCGCGGCCGATCGGGATCAGGGTGTCGATGGCCTTCAGGCCGGTCTGCATCGGCTCATGCACCGATTTCCGGGGAATGATGCCCGGGGCCTTCACGTCGACGCGGCGACGCTCGGTGAACTGGATCGGGCCCTTGCCGTCGATCGGCTCGCCCAGCGGGTTGACGACGCGGCCCAGCAGGCCCTTGCCGACCGGAACGTCCACGATCTCACCGAGGCGACGGACCTCGTCGCCCTCGGCGATCTGGTTGTCCTGGCCGAAGATCACGGCGCCGACGTTGTCGCGCTCGAGGTTCAGGGCCATGCCCTTCACGCCGGCTTTCGGGAATTCGATCATCTCGCCGGCCTGGACGTTGTCCAGACCGTGGATGCGGGCGATGCCGTCGCCGACCGACAGCACCTGGCCGACGTCGGACACGTCGGCTTCGACGCCGAAGGAGGCGATCTGCGACTTGAGGATGGCCGAGATTTCGGCGGCGCGGATGTCCATGACAGGCTCTCTGTTATCGTCTTGTCAGCGCGCCGGTCGGGCGCGTTGAATTCTGGTGGGTCAGCGCGCTTACGCGCGCTTCAGGGCAAACTTCATCTGGTCGAGCTTGGTCTTCAGCGAGGCGTCGAAGAGTTTCGAGCCGACCTTGACCTTGAGGCCGCCCAGGATCGACGGATCGACGCGGGCGGTCATTTCGGGATCCTTGCCCAGCGAGGCGCGCAGCGCCGACTGGATGGACTTCATCTGGGCGGCGGTCAGCGGCTGGGCCGAGACGACCTCGGCGGCGACCACGCCGGTCTTCTTCGCGTACAGCAGGTCGAAACCGGCGATGACGGCGGTCAGATCGCGCGAGCGGCCGTTCTGGGCCAGCAGGCCGAGGAAATTCTTCGTCACACCGTTGAACCTCGCCTTGTCGGCGATGGCGGTCAGACCCTTCTGCTGGTCCTCGGCGGCGATCACCGGCGACTGGGCCAGACGGCGCAGGTCAGCGCTCTCGTTCCAGGCCGCGCGCAGCGAGGCCAGGTCGGCGCGAACCGCCTCCAGGGCGCCCGTTTCATCAGCAAGGTCGAACAGCGCCTGTGCGTAGCGCTCGCCGACTTCCGTCGTCCTGTAGTCGTCAGCCACTAGTCATGTCCGCGCGGTTAGCGTTCGGGTTGGCGACCGGCGGCGTGTCCGCGCCAGTCAAAGGTCTGAAATGCTTTGAGAAAGCACTTGGGGGACGCGTCTTGCAACGCGCCCTCCGGCTCAGCCGGGCGCCTGATAGCATCGTAACCCCCCGACCGCAACCGAGGCGGCGGGTCGCAGTCCGTCTGATTGCCGCACCCTGTCAGTGGGCGGGGCGCTTGCCGCGAGGGATGACGTGCAGGATCGCCACGATCACCCCGCCGGTCACAAGCCCGACGATCGCCGAGGCCGAGGCCGTCGCCAGCCATCCCGTTACGGGGCCGATGAGCGGAACCTGCCCGGCGGCGTGTCCCAGACGCTCGATCAGGCCAGGCAGGAGGTCGAGATGGAATTCATGCAGGCCGTGGACCAGAATCCCGCCGCCGACCCACAGCATGGCCCCGGTGCCGATCGTCGCCAGCGCGGCGAGTACCATCGGCATGGCGCGAACCAGGCCTCGCCCGAGGGCGCGGGTTGAAGCCAGACGGCGCTCCGCCAGATGCAGGCCGATATCGTCCATCTTCACGATCAATGCGACCGCACCGTAGACCGCCACGGTGATCAGCAGTCCGACCACGGCCAGGGCCGCCGCCTGGGTCGCCAGCGGACGTTCGGCCAGGTCGGCCAGGGCGATGGCGGTGATCTCGGCCGAAAGGATCAGGTCGGTGCGGATGGCCGAGCCCACCATCTTCTTTTCCTGCTCTTCGGACGACAGGGCCAATTCGTCCGGCGCGATCTCGCCATGGTCGTGACCCGCCACCTTCTCCCAGATCTTCTCGGACGCCTCGAAACAGAGATAGGCGCCGCCCATCATGAGCAGCGGCGTCAGGGCCCAGGGCGCATAGGCGCTGATCAGCAGGGCCCCGGGCAGGAGAATCAGGAATTTGTTCTTCAGCGACCCGATGGCGATCTTGCCGATGATGGGCAGCTCACGCTGGGGCGAGAACCCCATCGCATAGCCGGGCGTCACCGCAGCGTCGTCGACCACGACCCCGGCGGCCTTGACGCCGGCGCGGCCGGCGGCGGCGGACACGTCGTCGACCGAGGCGGCCGCCATTTTGGCGATCGCGGCGACGTCGTCGAGAAGGGCGGCAAGACCTGAGGGCACGCTTCACCTGACAGAACGAATGCAGTTCCTTTCTGGCTAGGCGAGCCCGGCAGCCGGGTCCAGTGGGCTGTTCCGGCGCGGCGCCCTGCCGCGCCCTTCCCCTACGGAAAATTCTGGCGCGGCGTCCCCGGCTGTCATATCCCAAGGCACATGACCGAAATTACCGCACTCCTGTCCGACCCGGCCGCCTGGGCCGCCCTTATCACCCTCGTCGTCATGGAAGTCGTGCTGGGGATCGACAATCTGATCTTCATCTCGATCCTGTCGAACAAGCTGCCGCCCGAGCACCGGCAACGGGTTCGCCGCATCGGCATCTCGCTGGCCCTGATCATGCGCCTGGCCCTGCTGTCGATGATCGCCTGGATCGTCAGCCTGACCGCGCCGGTCTTTACCGTCATGGACAACGCCTTCTCGTGGAAGGACATGATCCTGATCGCGGGCGGCCTGTTCCTGCTCTGGAAGGCGACCAAGGAGATCCATCACAGCGTCGATCACTCCAAGAGCGATGACATACTGGAGAAGGACAAGACCGACATGGTCATCTCCAACGTCGGCTCGGCCATTTTCCAGATCATCCTGCTGGACCTGGTGTTCTCGATCGACTCGATCCTGACCGCCGTCGGCATGACCGACCACCTGCCGATCATGGTCGTGGCCGTGCTGGTCGCTGTCGCGGTCATGCTGCTGGCCGCCGACCCGCTGGCCAACTTCATCAACGAGAACCCGACCGTGGTCATGCTGGCCCTCGGCTTCCTGCTGATGATCGGCATGGTGCTGATCGCCGAAGGCTTCGGGGCCCATGTGCCCAAGGGCTATATCTATACGGCCATGGCATTCTCCGCCGCGGTCGAGGGTCTGAACATGGTCTCGCGCAGGGCACAGGCGAAGAAGGCGGCTGCCGCCGAGGCGCGCCTGGCCGGGCTCAACAAGGCGGAGACCGCCGAGCCGGGCATTTGATCATGAGGGTCGCGGCGCTCCTGTTCGCCCTGCTTCTGGCGCCGGTTCCGGCGGCGGCGCAGTCGACAGCAGCGCCCGCGGCTCCGGTCACGCCCGTGCCCGTCTATGGCTTCGAGGTCGTGCGCGCCTATCCGCACGACCCGGAAGCCTTCACCCAGGGACTGGTGTTCCGGAACGGCGAGCTTCTGGAAAGCACCGGCCGCTATCCCTCGACGGTCCGGCGCGTCCGGCTGGAGGACGGCGTCGTCCTGCAGCAGCGCCAGCTGGACGAGGAGTATTTCGGTGAGGGGCTGACCGCTGTCGGCGACCGCGTCCTGACCCTGACCTGGAAGGGCGGCAAGGGCTTTATCTGGGACCCCGCGACGCTCGAGCCCGAAGGCCAGTTCACCTATGCGGGCGAGGGCTGGGGCCTGACCCACGACACGACGCGCCTGATCCTGTCCGACGGCACCGCGGCGCTGCGCTTCCTCGATCCGGCGACCCTGGCCGAGACCGGCCGCGTGCCCGTCACCCTGCAGGGCCGGCCGGTCGGCCGGATCAATGAGCTGGAGTGGATCGAGGGCGAGGTCTTCGCCAACCTGTGGCAGACGGACTATATCGTCCGCATCAACCCGGCGACGGGGGCGATCACGGGCATCATCGACCTGACCGAACTGATGCCGGACCGCAGCGGGCTGGACCCGACCGACGCGGTCCTGAACGGCATCGCCTGGGACCCGGAGGGCCGCCGGCTGTTCGTGACCGGCAAGAACTGGCCGAAACTGTTCGAGATCCGGCTGACGGGGCCGCGCTAGCCTCGCTACGCGAGGCCAGCGCTTTTTCTTGTTGGGCCGCGGTCACAAGGCTCCGCCTTGTCGATCCGACGCGGCCTGGCGCTTCGCGCATGCCCGCGCTCAAGCAGCGAGCGACCGCGTCGCGAGCGTTAGCGCCCCCTACAGGAAACTGTACGGGTCCACGTCCACGCTTAGGCGGACCGAGCCCGGAACCTTCACCCGCGCCAGCCAGGCCCTCAGGAAGCCCTGCAGGTCGACGTCGCGGTCGGCGCGGACCAGCAGGCGTTTGCGACGGCGGCCGCGCACCAGGGCCAGGGGGGCGTCGGCGGGGCCGTAGACTTCGAGACGTTCGGCGTTGGGAATCGAACCGGCCAGTTCGCGCGCCAATTTCTCCACCGCGACCGCATTTTCGCTCGACAGGATGATCGCCGCCAGCCGGCCGTACGGCGGCAGGAAGGCAGCCTCGCGCTCGGCCAGTTCGGCGGCGACGAAGGCGTCCCGGTCGCCGGCAGCCAGCGCCATCAGCACCGGATGCTCCGGCGTCCAGGTCTGCAGGATGGCGCGGCCCGGCTTGTCGGCCCGTCCGGCCCGGCCCGTGGCCTGGGTCAGCAGCTGGAAGGTGCGCTCCGCCGCCCGCAGGTCGCCACCGCGCAGGACGAGGTCGGCATCGACCACGCCGACGAGGGTCAGCAGGGGGAAGTTGTGCCCCTTGGCCGCCGCCTGGGTGGCGACGAGGATGTCGATCTCGCCGTCGGTCATGCGCTGGATCAACGCCCGGGCGGATTTCGCATCGGGTGTGGTGTCGGAGCTGAACACCGCCGTCCGGGCCTCGGGGAACAGCTGGCGCACCTCCTCCTCGACCCGCTCGACCCCGGGCCCGACCGAGACCAGGCTGTCGACCGCGCCGCAGGACGGGCAGAGTTTCGGCCGTGCCATGGTGAAGCCGGTCAGGTGGCAGATCAGCCGGCCGGTGTAGCGGTGCTCGACCAGCCAGCTGTCGGTGTCGGGGGCCGTCATCCGGTGACCGCAGGTCCGGCACAGGACCACCGGCGCATAACCGCGCCGGTTCAGGAACAGCAGGGTCTGTTCGCCACGCGCGAACGTCTCGCCGATGGCCTCGCGCAGAGGCTGGGACAGCCAGGTCTGGGGGTCGGGCGGGCACTGTCGCAGATCCAGCAGGGTGACCTCGGGCAGGACCGCCGCCCCGTGCCGTGCGGCGAGCTTCAGCCAGCCATAACGGCCCTGATGGGCGTTCCACAGGGTCTCCAGCGAGGGCGTGGCCGAGGCCAGCACCACCGTCGCGCCCTCGATCCGCGCCCGTGCCACGGCAAGGTCGCGGCCGTGATAGACCAGTCCCTCGTCCTGTTTGAACGAGCCGTCGTGCTCCTCGTCGACGACGAGCAGCCGCAGATTGACGAACGGCAGGAACAGGGCCGAGCGGGCCCCCACCACGATGTTGCAGCGGCCGGCGACCACCGCCTCCCAGACCTGCCGCCGGCGCGGCGGGGCGACCCCGGAGTGCCACTCGGCCGGCGCAACGCCGAAGCGGGCGGTGATGCGGGCGATCAGGTCCTGGGTCAGGGCGATCTCAGGCAGCAGGATCAGGATCTGCGCCGGCGGATAGGCCTTCAGGGTCCGCGCCGCCGCCTCCAGATAGGCCTCGGTCTTGCCCGAGCCGGTGACCCCGTCGAGCAGGAAGGGAGCGAAGCCGCCTTTCACTGTGGCTTCGGCCATGGCCGAGGCCGCAGCCGCCTGATCCGGATTGAGCGCCGCGGGGGCGTGATCGGGGTCGGGCGGGTCAAAGGTGGCGACCGCCTCGATCTCGATGACCTCGAGAACACCCTCGTCCAGCAACCCCTTGACCACACCGGAGGAGACACCCGCCGCCCGCGCCAGGTCCGGCCCGGCCATGGACCGCTGGCCGAGAGCCTCGAGCACCGCCGCGCGGGGCGCGGTCAGCTTGGCAGGCGCGCGGTCCCCCACCCGCCGGACGCGCCGCTCCGGCCGCGGGCGAGGCGCGCGCAGGCCCTTCAACGCCGCCGCCGCCATCTCGCCGGGCGCGCTGAGCGTCCAGCGCGCGGCCCATTCGACGAAGTCCACGGTGCGTTCGGGCAGGCGCGGATCGTCCAGCACATGGTCGATCGCCTTGAGCCGCCGGTTGGAGCCCGTCGTCTCGCGCGCCTCGGACACCACCCCCCGCATCAGCCGCGGGCCCAGTGGCACGGCGACCTGATCACCGCGGGTCACATCCATGCCTTCGGGGACCTCGTAGTCGAAGGCCTCGGACACCGGCAGGGGAATGAGGACGCTGGCGACTTTCACCGCCGGGTCCGCTCCGCTAGAGAGACGCTCATGAAACTCTTTCTCGACACAGCCGACGTCGCCGTCATCAAGGACATGGTCCCCACCGGCATGGTGGACGGCGTCACCACCAATCCCTCGCTGATCGCCAAATCCGGTCGCAACATCGCCGAGGTCATCGCCGAGATTTGCGCCCTCGTCGAGGGGCCGATCTCCGCCGAGGCGGTGGCAACCGATTTCGAGACCATGGTGAAGGAGGGCGACAAGCTCGCCGCCATTGCCCCCAATGTGGTCGTGAAGCTGCCCCTGACCTGGGACGGGCTGCGCGCGGCGCGGGCCTTCGCCGACAAGGGGATCCGGACCAACGTCACCCTGTGCTTCTCGGCTGCCCAGGCCATGCTGGCCGCCAAGGCCGGCGCCACCTTCATCTCGCCCTTCGTCGGCCGGCTGGAAGACCACGGCGCCGACGGCATCGGCCTGCTGGAGGAGATCCGGGTGCTGTATGACGTGCACGGCTTCGACACGCAGATTCTGGCCGCGTCCCTGCGCAATCCGAACCATGTCAGCGCGGCCGCCGTCGCCGGCGCCGACGCCGCGACCATCCCGGCCGACGTTTTCAAGGCGCTGGTCAAGCACCCGTTAACCGACAAGGGGCTTGATGCCTTCCTGGCGGACTGGGGCAAGACGGGCCAGTCCATCCTGTAGTGTCACCTCGAGGAGAGGTCTTTGAGCGGCAAGCCTGACCTCTTTTCGAAGCTTCCGCCGGCCGAGCCCCACTGGCCGGAGATCCGCGCCTGGCTGCAGGCCAACCCCCAGACCCTGCTCGACGACCGCTCCCTGCTGGAGGAGATCGGTCTCAAGCCGCATGGGCGCAATGTCGTGGAGTTCGGCCGGGCCGCCCTGACGAAGCTGGAAGAGGCCGCCGAACGTGAGGCCGACGCCCGCAAACGGATCGAATCCATCGCCCGGGCCAATTTCGCCGCCCAGACCCAGACCCATGTTGCGGCGCTCGACCTGATGGAGGCGCGCAATCCCTCCGATCTGGCCCGCCGGCTCGATGCGGTGGCGCAGGGCCGGTTCGGCCTGGCCGGTGCGGCCATCGCCCTGGAGAAGCCCGGCGGCGTGCCGTTCGGCTGGCGCGGCCTTGAGGCCAACGGGGTCGATGGTCTGCTGGGCGAGCACGGCCTGACCTGGCTGGGACCCAATTTTGACGGGCTGAACCTGTTCGGCGCCAATGAGGCCGAGGTGAAGTCGGTCGCCCTGATCCGCATGGCTCCGCAGTTCCCCGGCGCGGAACCGGCCGCCCGCCATGCCATCTGCGCCTTCGGCTCGCCCGATGAGGACGGTTTCACCCCCACCATGGGCTGCGAACTGGTGGCCTTCATCGCCCGGGTGGTGGAACGGACAGCCGAGCGATGGCCGATCCTCAACTGAGCGCCGACGAGGCCCTCGCGGCCTGGCTGGAGCATCTGGCCCACGAGCGGCGGCTGGCCCCGAACACGCTGGAAGCCTATGGCCGCATCGGCCGGCTGTATCTCGCCTTTCTGGCGCGACACCGGGGCGGACCGCAGCGACTGGCCGACCTCGGAACGGTCACTGCCGCCGAGGTGCGGGGCCATCTGGCGGAACGCCGCTCGGGCGACCATCCGCTGGCGGCGCGGTCGATCAGCCAGACGCTGTCCGCCATGCGTGCCTTCCACGGCTTCCTCGACCGGCGCTGCGCCACGCCCGCCCCGCAGCTGGCCCTGGTGCGCGGCCCCCGGATCAAGACGTCCCTGCCCCGCCCCGTCAGCGAGGACCAGGCGCGCGGCCTGTTGCAGGAGACCGACGCCGACCCTGACGCCGAGGCCTGGGAGGCCGCCCGCGACCGCGCCGTCCTGACCCTGCTGTACGGCTGCGGCCTGCGGATATCGGAGGGCCTGTCGCTGAGCCGGTCCGACGCCCCCCTGCCCGAGGCCCTGCGCATCACCGGCAAGGGCGGCAAGACGCGGCTGGCCCCCGTCCTGCCCGCGGTGCGCGAGGCGGTGGACGGCTATCTGGCCCTGCAGCCCTTCCCGCTGGCACCGGCCGACGCCCTGTTCCGCGCGCGCCGCGGCGGGCCCCTGACACCACGCCACGTCCAAGCCATGGTCCAGCGCCTGCGCGGCCGGCTGGGCCTGCCCGCCACGGCCACCCCGCACGCCCTGCGCCACAGCTTCGCGACCCATCTGCTGGGCGCCGGCGCCGACCTGCGCTCGATCCAGGAACTTCTGGGCCACGCCAGCCTGTCGACGACCCAGAAATACACCGCTGTCGACGCCCAGAGGCTGTTGGACGCATATTCCGGCGCTCATCCCAGGCGCTGACGGGCCCGGGCTGGTCAGCGCCACTCAAGGGGGTAAAGTGACGCTCGAAACCGCTGGGGAGGCGGCGCTGAGCGTACAGGATTTACAGGGCCTGGATCGTCGCGGCCTGATCGCCGGCCTGACCGCAGCCGTCGGCATGGGCGCAGCCCGGCCCGCCGCGGCCCAGGACGCGCCCGAAGCGCCGGATCCCGGGTTCGACACACAGCCGATCCAGCTGCTGACCAATCTGTTCACCCGGGTCGGGGCTGCGGTCTTCATCAACAACCGTGGGCCGTTCACCTTCGTCATCGACACGGGTGCCGGCACCACCTCGATCGCCGACTCCCTGGCGGACGAACTGGCCCTGCCGGCGCTCCAGCCGGTCATGGTGCACGGCATCACGGAGGCGCGCATCACCCGCAGCGTGGCGGTGAGCCGGATGCAGCTCAGCGGCCTCGGCTTCCGCGACCTGACCTGTCCGGTGTTCCCGCGCGACCAGCTGGGTGCCGACGGCCTGATCGGTCTCGACGTTCTGGGGCGTTTCAAGCTGCGCTTCGACGTGGTGCGCCGCGCCGCCAGCCTGACCATGCGCGGCGTCGCCATCGTCATGGGCGGCGACATGCAGACCGGCTCGCGCATCCGGCGGGACGGCCTGCGGGCGGTGACCGGGCCCTTCGGCCAGATGATGCTGACCCAGGTGACGGTGGACGGCCAGCCGACGATCGCCTTCATCGACAGCGGAGCCCAGTATTCGATCGGCAATCTGGCGCTTCAGCGGGCGATCGCGGCGCGCCGCCGGGACGGCGGCCGCCTGTCGCGGTCGGTGCCCATCTATGGGGTGACGGGCCAGAGCCTGAGCGCCGATCTGGCGCGGGTCGATGACCTGCGGCTGGGCGCCAACCGGCTGGGTTCGACGCCCATGCTGTTCGCCGACCTGCACTGTTTCCAGACGCTCGGCCTGAGCGAGCGCCCCGCCCTGCTCATCGGCGCCGATCTGCTCGGGCGGTTCAGGGAGGTCACGCTCGACTTCCCCACCGACACGGTGACCTTCACCGGCCTGCGCCGCCAGTCGACGCGGACGCTGGAGCTTCCGGGCGTTTAGGCCTGCATCGTCCAGCCCTCGACGCCCATGGCCGCCTGTTTGACGGCTTCCGAGCGGGTCGGGTGGGGATGGCAGACGCGGGCGATATCTTCCGACGAACCGCCGAAGGCCATGGCCACACAGGCCTCGCCGATCATCTCGCCCGCCTGGGGGCCCATGATATGGACGCCGAGGATCCGGTCGGTGGCGGCGTCGGCCAGCACCTTGGCGAAGCCGTCGGTCTCATGGTTGATCTTCGCCCGGCTATTGGCGGTGAACGGGAATTTGCCGACCTTGTAAGCGACCCCAGCGGCCTTCAGCTGGTCTTCGGTCTGGCCGACCCAGGCGACCTCGGGGGCGGTGTAGACCACGCTGGGGACCAGGTTGTAGTCGACGTGACCGGCCTTGCCCGCGATCAGTTCGATGACCGCGACGGAGTCTTCCTCAGCCTTGTGGGCCAGCATCGGGCCGTGGGTGACGTCGCCGATGACCCAGACGCCGTCCGCAACCTTGAAGTGGTCGTTGTCGAGGAATCCACGCTTGTCCGGCGTGACGCCCACCGTCTCCAGACCCAGACCCTCGGTGTAGGGACGGCGGCCGATGGCGACGAGGACCACGTCGCCCTTCAGCGTCTCGGCGGCACCGCCCGCGGCGGGCTCGACGGTCAGTTCGACGCCGTCCTTCGACGATTTCGCCGCCGTGACCTTGGACCCCAGTTTGAAGGTCATGCCCTGTTTGGTCAGGCTGCGCTGGAAGGCCTTGGCCAGGTCGCTGTCCATGCCGGGGGTGATGCGATCGAGGTATTCGACCACCGTCACCTGCGCGCCCAGACGACGCCAGACCGAGCCGAGTTCAAGGCCGATGATGCCGGCGCCGACCACAATCAGGTGCTTCGGCAGGGCGGGCAGAGACAGGGCGCCGGTGGAGTCCACCACCTTGCCGTCCTCGAAGGCCACACCCGGCAGGGGAGTGGGTTCCGAGCCGGTGGCGATGACGATGTTCTTCGCGGAGAGGGTGAAGACCGTTCCGTCCGCGGCGGTGACCTCGACCTTGCCGGTGCCGGCGATGCGGCCGCGGCCGCGGACCCAGTCGACCTTGTTCTTCTTGAACAGGAATTCGATGCCCTTGGTCAGGGCGGTCACGCTCTCGGACTTCTGTGCCATCATCTGCGCCAGATTAAGCTTCGGCGTCACCTCGATGCCGAGGCCGGCGAATTCCTTGCCCGCCATCTCATAGAGTTCCGACGCGTGCAGCAGGGCCTTGGAGGGCATGCAGCCGACGTTCAGGCAGGTCCCGCCCAGGGTCTCGCGCATCTCGACACAGGCGGCGGTCAGACCCAGCTGGCCCGCCCGGATGGCGGCATTGTAGCCGCCCGGACCGCCGCCGATGATGACGACGTCATACGAGGCGCTGGAAACGGCGGCTTCGGCCATGGAATCTCTCGGGTCTGTCTTGGGCGCGGAAAGGCGCGCGGAACCTAACGGCCCGCCCGCAAGGGTCAACCGTCACCCCGCATATAGGGGGCTTCGCGGCCAATCCGCAGCCGTGACTTCAGAAATTCAGCTGGCCCGCTTCGCGCCTGCGCCGCACGCGCCGACTGGCCACGACGACCAGAATGCCCAGCAGGAAGACCGCGCCGAGCACCAGCCAGACCGGATCGACCGGCAGGCCACCCAGGCTTTCCGGCGCGGCCATGGGGGTCGGACCGGCGGAGCGGGCGGCGACGTCGCCACCACCGTTCTGGTCCAGCGCCAGCCGCAGGACGGCGTCGGCGATGAAGCCGAGGAAATAGGCCACGGCGGCCTTGGGATTGCCCGAGCCCAGCAGCAGGGCCGCGATCAGATAGAGGCCCACCGCCCCCGCCCACAGGGCCCAGGCCGGCAGGAAGCCGAACAGGTCGCCGCCGGACTGGGCCTCGGCCCCCATGCGCGACGCGGCCACATCGGGTCCGGCGCCTTCGAGGAAGGGAGAGATGAATGGCCAGGCCAGCCAGCCGGCGTAGCCGATGACCGCGAGGACGACGATGAATCGCAACAGCTTCATAAAGAACCTCCCGCCCCCGCGTTAACTACCATACCCCCGCCCGACGAACGGTGGAAGGCGGCGGCTCAGGCTGCGTTGGGCAGAGTGATGGAGACCTCGGCACCCTCGCCGGGCGCGCTGTCGATCGACAGGACGCCGCCGCACTGGCGGGCGAAGGCATAGGCCTGGGACAGGCCCAGACCGGCCGCGCCCTCGCGGGTGGTGAAGAAAGGCTCGACCGCGCGGGCGGCCAGGTCGCGGTCCATGCCCGGGCCGCTGTCCCGCACGCTCAGGCGGACGCCGCCCTCGAGCATGGTCTCCAGCCGCACCGCGACCGACCCCCGACCCGCGACGGCCTCAACGGCGTTGCGGGTGAGACTCTGGACCGCACCCTCGAAGGCGACCGGGTCCAGACTGACGGGCGCAGCCTCTGACGGGCCCTCGATCATCAGGTCCACACTCGGCCCGGCAAGGGCGCGCAGACGGGTCTCCATGCCACGCAGCAGCACCCCGGCGTCGAGGACCCGCAGCACCGGCTCGTCGTCGCCCTGCGAGAAGGCGGTCAGGCGACGGGTGAGAAGCTCGCCGCGCTGGCCCGCGGCAAGCGCGGCCTGGCCGATGCGGCGGACCCGGGCAGGGTCGTCGGCCTGGCGCAGCATCATGTCGAGCGCGCCGGTCATGACGCCCAGCAGGGCGTTGAAATCGTGTGCCAGTCCGCCGGTCAGGCGGCCGACGTTCTCCATGCGGCGCCCTCCGGCCAGCTCGGCCTCGGCGTCCTCGCCGGCCTTGCGCGCGGCGGCATAGGCGGCCCGGGCTTCCTCGCGGGCGGCGGCGGCGGCGGCGATCGCCTCCTCAGCCTGCTGGCGCGCGGTCTCGGCGGCTTCGCGCAGGGCGAGGGTTTCGTCGGAGACGGCTTCCGGCGCGGCCGGCGTCTCGATAACTACCGGTTCGGCGGTCGGAGTCGGCTCAGCCCGCTCGCCGGCCAGCAACAGGGCGTCGACGCGGCCGTCGGTGTCGGTCAGCGGCAGCATGGACCAGCGGATGCCTTCCTCGGCACCGCGGCGCGAGTCGAAGGGCTCGGCCTCACCCGCCGGAGCGGACAGGGCGGCGCGCAGGGCCTGACGGCCCTCGACGCGCTCGTCCTCGGCCAGGAACAGGTCGGCGAAGTCGCCCTCGGCTTCGGGGCGGCCGAGCACCAGCAGGGCGGTGCGGTTCGCCTCGCGAACCCGGCCGTCGGCACCGACCACGATCAGGGCGCTGGAGGCGGCATCGAAGACACGGCGGGTCAGGTCGTCAGACGGGGCCGCGGCGGGCTCCGGCATGAACTGTTCCGGCGTCTGCAGGCCTTCAGTCTCAACGATGGCGGCGGTCGAGCCGGTGACCTGGCCCAGTTCGTTCTCGATCGGCATGGCCGTGACCGAGACCAGCATCTTGCGGCGCGAGGCGGGGTTGGCCAGCAGATGCTGGAAGCCGCGCACCGTCTGGCCACGCAGGGCGCGGGCGCTGGGCAGCAGGTCCGGCGGCACGGGACGGCCGTCGGGGAAGGTGATGCCCCAGGTCGCGGAGTGGAACCGCAGGCCGATCAGTTCGGCATCCTTGCGTCCCAGCAGCTGGTGGGCGGCGCGGTTGGCGAAGACGAATTTGCCCTGCAGGTCGGTCTCGACCAGGGCCACGGGAATGGCGTTCAGGGTTTCGAACAGGCGCTTCTGGGAATCGTCGGCGACGCGCTGGACCAGATCAAGCTGGTCCGAGGTGCTGACGTGGCGCGTACCGTTGCGGAAGGCGAACCACAGGGCGACGAGGCCCACGATCCAGCCCACGGCGGCGACCGCCCCCAACACCCACATCCAGTTCACCTGGCCTTCGAGAAACATGCGACCCGACTGTCCCGTTCTGGCGCCACATGCGCCTGTCCGGGAGACACCTTGCAAACGGCGAACCGAACCGGCCCGCTTTCGCCCCGAAGGCGACCTAGCCGGGCTTTCGTCCGCCGTCCAGCGTCAGCGTGCCGGTTCAGGACAGCAGACAGGAAAAGAGGCCGGGCGTCGCCGCCCGGCCTCTTCCTCGTGCGGACTGGTGTGCCCCTGATCAGAAGGCGACGCGCATCACCAGCTGGTAGACCGGGCCGGCGGATTCGGTTTCCAGCTCGTACTCGTCGTAGACGCGGGCGATCTGGTCCGCCTGGTCATTGAACTTGTCGAACACCTCATCCTTGGAGCTGTCGAGCAGGTTGGACCCGGTCAGCCGGATGACGGTGTTGGAGAAGATCTGCTTCTCGATGAACACCTCCAGATCAGCGCCGTAGGAAGTCGAAACCTCTTCCGCATAGACGCGGCCGAAGGCATCGCCCTGTTTGCGATAGGTGGCACCGAAGGCGGCACCCCAGGTCGGGATGTCGTGGGTGAAGCCGAAGTTGACCACATAGTCCGACTGGTCGTTGAAGCGGCGCTCGCCCAGGACGTCCTCGACATTGCTGTCCAGCCAGGAGGCGTTCAGGAACACGCCCGTGGTCTCCATGCCGATGAAGTCCAGCGGCGTGGAGAGGTCGAACTCGACGCCATAGACCTGGCCGTCGCCGACATTGTCGATCGACTCGATGAAGGTGCCCGGTCCGCCGCTGCCCTCCAGGCCGGTGTTGACGTCCTCGATCAGGTCCGTGACGTCGCGATAGAAGGCATTGATGCCGATCACACCACGGCGACCCAGGCGACGCTCGAAGCCGAGGTCCACGCCCCAGGCCGTTTCAGGCTCGAGCAGGGGATTGCCGCGGAAATCGTTGTCGCCGTGCTCTTCCTCAAGGGTCACCGGAGCCAGGGCGTCGAAGTCGGGCCGGCGGACGGTGCGGGCGACCGACAGCGTCAGGCGATCCGAGTCCGACAGGCGGTAGCGCAGGCTGGCCGAAGGCAGCAGGAGGGCGAAGTCATTGTCGATGCCTGCGATGGTGGTGTCGGTGGTCTCATAACGCAGACCGGCCTCCCACTTCAGGGCGCCGCTCTCGCCCGAGAACATCAGATAGGGGTCGAACCGGGTCTCTTCGATGACGTAGCTGTTGGTGTTGAACACGAACGGCGGCTGGGCCGGACGCGGGGTCGGCGCGTTGGGAATGTTGAAACGGACCCGGTTGGCCACCACCGTGGTGGAGTCGCGGTCCTTGCTCACCGCCTGGATGCCGAACTCCATCTCGACATTGTCGCTGATCGGGCGGCTGTGCTCGAGGGCGAACGAGACTTCTTCGTCCTGCAGGTCACGGATCTCCAGATCGGCGGTGAAGCGGTCCTCTTCGGGGAAGGGCAGGCCGTCACGCAGGCATTCCGCCTCGTTCTCGAACTCCGTCTGCGCGTCGTCGAAGGAGGCGTAGCCCAGCTTGATCCGGGTCTCGCCGCCCAGCATTTCGCGCTCATAACGGGCGCGGAGGGCCAGGTTGTCGGTCTGGATGTCGATGTCGTTGTCGTTGATGGTCAGCAGGTTGGCATCGTTCTCAATGCCGTTGCGGTACTCGATCGAGTCCTCGTCCTGCAGGCGGTCGGTGCGCACGAACACGCCGGACAGATCCAGCGACCCGCCGCCGACCTCGACTTCGTAAGCGGCGTTGAAGGAATAGTCGGTGCCGTCGCGGACGTCGGTCTGGACCTCGGTGTTGACGAGCGTGCCGCCCGGCTGGTCGAAGCGCTGGCTGTATTTGTTCTTCGGATTGCGGCGGTCCTGCACGCTGGCACCCAGCAGCAAGCGGCCCGGCCCGACCTCGCCGCCGTAGACGGCACCGAAGGTGCCGCCGATCTCATCGTCAGGGAACAGCAGGGCGCCGGCGCGGATGTAGCCGCCGTCCAGCGACAGGGCGTCACGCAGCACGATGTTGATGGTTCCCGCCAGGGCGTCGCCCGACCGGTTGGCCGAGGAGGATCGAACCAGCTCGACCCGCTCGATCAGCTCGGCCGGAATACGGTCGACGAAGAAGGAGCGGTCAGCCTCGCCGCCGGGCACCCGCTCGCCGTTGATCAGGATCTGGGTATAGCCCGGGTTCAGACCCCGCATGCGGACGCCGTCCGACTCGAGAATGTCCGTCAGGAAGGTCACGCTGGGGACCCGCTTGAGCGCGTCGCCGACCGTCAGGGGCTCGAAGCGCTGGAAGAACTCCAGGTCATAGGACAGGGTCGAGACCACGTCGTCGGTGCGGTTGCGCATGATCGGCTCGCCGGCGACGATCACCTCGTCCAGCGACGAGACGGGGCCCTGCGGCGCGGTGTCCGGGCCCGACTGGGCGAAGGCGGCGCCGGCGAAGGCGAGCGGCGCAAGCGCGGCGCCGAGCAGAAGTCCGAGTTTCATGACAAGCATCCCGATGGCCCGGTCGCCCCCACGGTCGCCGGTTCTAACGGCTCAGCTAGGCGGTCGGAGCGACGCGGACGCGACGCTTTGGCGAAGCCGGCTTGGCGTTTTTCGAACGCCAAGGTGACGCTTGGTCCGATGTCGGAGAGACTTTCATCGGGATGACGCTGTTCTGTCACCGACCCTTGCGTTGACGGGTTCGGAGCCCCGTGTTCTGGCGCGACGATCCCGATCCATCACAGGCGCGCTCCATGTTTGTCCGCACCCTGACCACGCTTGCCGCGTCGGCTCTGCTTCTGACCGCCTGCGCGACCCGGGAGGTCGATTTCCAGGGCGAGGGGGAGGGTTTCGTCGGCCAGGGCGCGGGCGTCACGGCCCGGCTTGAGACGCCCTCGGTCGGGACGGCCGGACAGGACGCCGCCGACGATCCGGCGATCTGGGCCGGTGACGCGCCCGTCATGATCGGCGGCGTGTCCACGCGCGGCTTCGTCGCCGGAACGGACAAGAAGGCCGGCCTGTACATCTACGGCCTGGACGGAGCCGTCCTGCAGTTCCTGCCCGAAGGCCTGCTGAACAATGTCGATCTGACCGAAGGCCTGACCGTGGGCGGCCGGCCGCAGGTGGTGCTCGGCGCCAGCGACCGCACACCGGGCAAGACGGGTGTTGCCCTGTATCTGTTCGACCCCACCGACGCGACGGGCGTGCGCCCCTGGGGTGCCGTCACCACCGACGTGGTTGAGCCCTACGGCCTCTGCTTCGCCCGCCGCGGCGCCGAGATCCACGCCGTGCTGGTCGGTCACGAGGGCGAGGTGCGCCAGTTCATCCTGACGGCCGACGCCACGGGCGCGCCGTCGGCCCGCGAGGTGCGCCGCTTCGACGTCGGCACGATTTCAGAAGGCTGCGCCGCCGACGCGGCGACCGATGCCCTCTATATCGCCGAAGAGAACGTCGGCCTCTGGCGCTACGGCCTCGATCCGGCGGCCGGCGCGGGGCGGACCCTGGTCCAGCCGATCGCGCCGGGCGTCCTCGTCGCGGACGCCGAGGGGCTGCCCATCCTTGAGGACGGTGCCGCCCGATATCTGATCGGTTCGAGCCAGGGCGATTCGACCTTCCCCGTCTGGCGCATCGATGGCGCGGCCCCCGTCTATGCGGGCCGGTTCGTGGTCCAGGACGGCGCCGTCGATCGCGTCACCGGAACAGACGGCCTGGCCGCCCGGGGCGGTCCGGTCGGCGACGCCTTCCCGGAAGGACTGGTCGTCGTCCAGGACGACATCAACGACGCCGGGACGCAGAATTTCAAATACATCGACTGGCGCGACATCCGGACTGCGCTCGGGCTGTAGCCCCGGGCGGACGCGGCTGGTCCATCACCGATCTGCGCCCAGGGCTCCAGAATGCAAAAAAGCCCGGCCGAGGCCGGGCTTTTTCGTGTTCCAACTGGAGCGGGCGAAGAGATTCGAACTCTCGACCCCAACCTTGGCAAGGTTGTGCTCTACCACTGAGCTACGCCCGCACTTCAGTCGGAGGCGGGCGTATACCGAGCGGCCCGGTCCCTCGCAAGTCCCCTGCGCACATTTCCTTGCACTCAAGCAGCGAGGCTCCGCGAGCCGAGCGTTAGCGCCCTGCCCGCCGGTCAGCGCGGGGCGAGCCGAATGGCGCCATCAAGCCGGATGCATTCGCCGTTGATGTAGACGTTGCGGGCCAGTTCCAACACCAGCGAGGCGTAGTCGGCGGGCGTGCCGAGGCGGCTGGGGAAGGGGATGGCGGCGGCGAGGGCGTCCTGGATCTTCTGGTCCATGCCGGCCATCATCGGCGTCCACATGATCCCCGGCAGGATGGTGTTGCAGCGGATGCCTTCCTGGGCGAGGTCGCGGGCGACCGGCAGGGTCATGGCATAGACGCCGCCCTTGGAGGCCGAATAGGCCGCCTGGCCGATCTGGCCGTCCTGGGCCGCCACCGAGGCGGTGTTGACGATCAGGCCCCGCTCGCCGTCGGCCATGGGCTCCAGCGTGACCATGCCGGCCGCCGACTGGCTGAGGACGCGGAAGGTGCCGAACAGATTGACCCGCACGGTGCGTTCGAAGCCGGCCATGTCATGGGCGCGGATCTCGCCGGTGTCCTTCTTGCGGCTGACCGTCTTCTGGCCCGTGGCGATGCCGGCGCAGTTGACCGTCAGACGCTCCTGGCCGTGCGCGGCGCGGGCCCTGGCGAAGGCGGCGGCGACAGAGGCGTCGTCGGTGACGTCGACCTTGCAGAAGACGCCGCCGATTTCTGCCGCGATGGCCTCGCCGCGCTCTTCATTGAGATCGAACAGGGCGACCTTGGCGCCCGTGGCCGCGATGGCTCGCGCCGTCCCCTCGCCGAGGCCCGAGGCACCGCCCGTCACCACCGCCGCAATCGACCCGTCGAGTTTCATGGCCGGAGCCCCTATGTTGAGATTGAACCTGAGATCAGTCGCGGGGATTTAGCCGCCATGACCACGAATGCCAAACCCATGACGCCCGAAGACGCACTGGACCCGTCCCGTGCCCTCGTCCCCGCGATCCAGCAGGTCAACGAGGTGCGGGTGCAGAAGGGATTCTGGCCCAAGATCCGGCGCACCGCGGCCCGCATCCCGTTCGCCCGGCAGGTGGTCAGCGTCTGGTATGCCGCCCGGGACCCGGAGACCCCAACGGCGGCCAAGGGGATCATGCTGGGCGCGCTGGCCTATTTCGTCCTGCCCATCGACGCCATTCCGTACATTTTCGCCGGCATCGGCTTCACGGACGATGCGGCGGTGATCGCGGCCCTGGTCGCCACCCTGGGGGCCAACATCAAGCGCCGCCACAAGGATCAGGCCGACGCGGCCCTGGAGCGGCTGCGCGACGCCTAGACCGTCTGATGTGAGCGCAGCCAGCCGGTAATCGACAACCGGTCGCGCGGGGCGAAGCTGGCCACCTGGGTCACCGCATGCCGCATCGGCACGGCGAAGATGTTGAGGGCGTTGAAGGCCGGCGCGTAGCCTTCCTCGATGTGGCCGCCCGCCCCCTCGAAGGCCAGCACCCCGCCCCAGTCGGCGCGCCAGTCGCGGGTCAGGTTCAGCACATAGGCGTAGAGCCGGTTCTTGCCCTCGGCCGCGTCGTCATGGCCGGTCAGGACATGGCCGGGCCGGTAGCGGGTGGCCTGGGCGTCGGCGAAGTCGATGCGGGCGTCCCCGGTCACGCCCCGGACGAAGGCGAGGACGTCCGGCCCATTGAGGAAGGCGAGCACCTCGCTGACCGCGTCCCGCGGTGCGTCCTCCGGCTCCATATCCAGCCGGCGGGTGTCGAAGATGTACTGCATGCGTGGCTCGGCCCCGTGGACGCGGGCCCCGTCGATCCAGCCCTGCTTGCCGGGCTCGGCGGCGACGCGGCCCTTGAGGGGAAGTTCAAAGAACTCGCCCCCCGCCGAGACACTGACCTTCCAGCCATCAAAGGCTTCCATGGCCGCGACCAGGGCCCCGGCGCTGTCAGGATCGAGGACACCCGGAATATGCAGCCGCCGCCGCTCCGCAAACGCCGCCCGCAGCGCCGCGACGTCCAGCGCGGGCGACAGGCGCAGGGTCACGAATCGACCGTGACCACGACCTTGCCCATCACCGACCGGTCGCCCAGCGCCTTGATCGCCTCATGGGCGCGTTCCAGCGGGAAGGTCTGGCTGACGCGCGGACGGATCTTGCCCTCACTCCACATCTTCAGGAGGTCGCCCATGTTGGCGGCGTGGGCGGCAGGATCGCGCATCACCGCGGCACCCCAGAACACCCCGATCACCGACACCGACTTCAGCAGGGTCAGGTTCAGCGGCAGGGAGGGGATGCCGGCCGGGAAGCCGACGACCAGATAGCGGCCGTTCCAGTCCATGGCGCGGATGGCCGGCTCGCAATAGTCGCCGCCGACGGCGTCATAGACCACGTCCGGACCGTCGCGGCCCGAGGCCAGTTTCAGCTCGCCCGACAGCTCCTTCTGGGCCGCCTTGTCCATCTTGCCCGAGGGATAGATCAGGCCGTTGTCGACACCCGCCTCCAGCGCGAACTGGACCTTGTCGTTGGTCGAGGCGGCGGCGGTGACCTGGGCCCCCATGGCCTTGCCCAGCTCGACCGCAGCGATGCCGACGCCGCCGGCCGCACCGAGCACCAGAAGCCGCTCGCCCGCCTTCAGCTGCGCCCGGTCCTTGAGGGCGTAGTAGGAGGTGCCATAGGTCATCACCAAGGCCGCGGCCGTGTTGAAATCCATGGCGTCGGGGATCTTCATCACCGAGGCGGCGGGCACCGCCAGCCGTTCGACCATGCCGCCCCAGCCGGGCACGGCGATGACCCGGTCGCCCTTGCGGACATTGGTCACGCCCTCGCCGACGGCCTCGACCACGCCCGCGACCTCGCCGCCCGGCGAGAAGGGCCGTGTCGGCTTGAACTGGTATCGGTCCTCGATGATCAGGGTGTCGGGGAAGTTGACGCCCACCGCCCTCACCTCGATCACCACCTCGCCCTTCATCGGCCGGGGGTCCAGCACCTCCTCGACGACAAGGGTTTCAGGACCGCCGGGGGCCTTGGACAGGACAGCGCGCATCAGGGAGTCTTTCTTGAAGGGAGGAGGCTGAGGTCGACCTGGCGCACCCAGCCGGTGATGGACAGACGGGGGGCACCGGCGAAGGGGGCCACGCAGGAGACGGCGTGGGGCTGGGGCACACGGAACAGGTTCAGGGCGTTCCAGGCGGGGCTGTAGGCCTCGGCCACATGGCCGTCGGCGTCGATGAAGTTCAACAGGCCGCCCCAGTCGGTCCGCCAGTGCGGCGTCAGGTTCAGGACGAAAGCGTAGAGCCGGCCCTTTTCGGCGGCGGAATCGTCATGCTGCGTCAGATAGTGGCCGCGCTCATAGCGGGTCGCCTGGGCGTCGACATAGTTGGGGCGCGGGTCACCGGTCAGGGCGCGGACGAAGTCGAGGAAGTCCGGGCTGTTGAGGAAACCGTAGGCGGCGGCCAGTTCGACGGCCAGGGGCTGCCGCTGCTCCGCCAGGTCGCTGATCCGGACGCTGTCGAACATATAGTGGAAGCCGTCGCGCGCCTCGGCGTGGGCCAGCTGCATGAAACGCACGGCCTTGTCGGGCGGAAACGCCTCCAGCTGTTCGACGGGGATGTCGATCGTCTGGCCGCCGCCCATGGTCGAGCAGATCCACTGCGTCTCCGTCGCCAGCGCCCGATGCAGCATCTCCGCCGAGGCGGGCTTCAGGAAGCCGGGGATGTGGATACGGCCGAACTGTTTGAAGGCGGCGCTCATGGACGCCGGCCTCAGCGCCGGATCGATCCCGATCCGGGCGGAATTCGAAACCACAAAGGGCCCTGAAGCTTGCACGGATCATCCCTTGGCGCGCATGACGGGCGAAAGCGCTGCCGTCTTCGTCAGACGCTAGCGACCCACGACCCGAGTTAAAAGAGGCCCTGATGACCGGCAGACCCGCCCTCATCCTCCACGGCGGCGCCGGCGCCCGGCGCGAACGCGACTACACGTGCGAGATCGCCCATATGGGCGAGGTCGTGGCGGCCATGAAGGCGCGGCTGGACGCGGGTGCCTCAGCGCTGGATGTGGCGGTCGAGGCGACGGTCCTGCTGGAGGATTCCGGCCTCTATGTCGCCGGACGCGGCGCCTCACCCAATCTGGCCGGTGCCTATGAGCTGGACGCCAGTCTGATGGACGGCGCGACGCGCAAGGCCGGGGCCGTCGCCGCCCTGCAGGGCTTCCGCAATCCGGTCGTGGCCGCCCGTGCCGTATTGGACCGAACGCCGCACGTTATGCTGGCCGGCGAGGGCGCGGCCCTGTTCGCCCTTGACCAGGGGCTCGAACCCATCGCCGACGAGGAGGCCTGGTTCACCCGGGCCGGTCAGGGCGAGGACAATCACCCGCCTGGGACCCTGGCCCACGGCACCGTCGGCTGCTGCGTGCTGGACCGCGACGGCCGGCTGGCGGCGGCGACCTCGACGGCGGGCGTGTTCGGCAAGATGCCGGGTCGCGTCGGCGACACCCCCATCCCCGGTGCCGGCAGCTGGGCCGACGGCCGCGTGGCCGTCTCGGGCACCGGCCAGGGCGAGTATTTCATCCGCGTGGCGGCCTGCGCCCAGGTCAGCTGGCGCGTCGGGGCGGGTCAGACCCTGGCCGAAGCAGGGCGGGCCGTGATCGAGGAGATCGGCGGCATGGGCGGCGACGGCGGCCTGATCGCGCTGGACCGCGACGGCAACATCACCGCGCCGTTCAACAGCCAGGGCATGAAGCGGGCCTGGCTGACGACCGACGGCGGGATCGGGGTCGAGGTGTTCGGCGCTGGACCGGCGCGCCTTACGGCGATTTAATCCCCGGAGGAACGCGGTTCATCCGGCGTTCACCGCCCGCCACGCTTAAGCTTGCCGCGAAAAAAACGGGGAGCCCGAAATGAAAACCGCCATCACCGCCGCCGTCGCCGCCGCCCTGCTGTCCGTCGCAGCCTGCGCGCCCGTCATTGAGGGCGGCCCGCCCATGGCCCTGCCGATCGGCCTGCAGGAAACCGCCCAGGCCGGCTCGGTCACCCTGTCGACCGGCTGGCTGGACGCGGAGGATGACTTCGCCCTGACCTTCTCGACCGAGGTCCATGAGGAGCTGCGCCGCTGCATGTGGGGCACGGCACCGATCAACATCCGCGTCCATATCGACGAGATGCAGCGCGCCGGCCGTCTGGAAACCCTGCTGACCGGCGAGGGAAGCCATACCCTGTCCGGCACCGTCGAGTTCGTCGATCCGGCGGACGACAACCGGGTGGTGGGTCGCTTCCCCGTCTCGGTGGCGACCAGCGCCCAGGGCCGACTCGGCGCCCTGCTGGGCGACCGCCAGATGATGGTCTCCGAAGAGTTCGGCCGCGCCGTCTGTGAACAGGCCTTCGGGCGCAATCCGCGCGACCGCGGGCTGCACAATGCGACGGGCGGCTGAGCGGGACCCCCCTGCCGGCTACATCGGCGGGGTCACGCCGTCCTTGCCCATCGCCAGGAACCCGGCAGCCGTCGTGCCCTGCGGGATCACGGCGTAGACCTTCTGACCAACCGCCAGGGAAGCCCGTTCGGTCGGCTCGAAACGCACGACCGGCGTGCCCTCGGGAATCGTGACATTGGCCGAGCCGCCCGCGTAGGAGATGGTCAGCACACGGCCGCCGGCCGAGACTTCATTGCCGGCGACCGTGCCGTTGGTCATCGCGCTCTGGCTCGCCACCGTGCCGTTGGTCATTGCGCTCGACACGACCGAGCCGCCACCGCGGGAGGCGACAACGCCCGGTACGTCCCACTCATAGTGACCCTCGCCGGCACCGCGCATCGACTCCGGGAAGATCACCAGCTCCAGCGAACGCAGCGCCGTCTTCGGACCCTCGGTCGCGGTCCCGACGAAATCGCCGTCCTGGAGGGTCGCAAGGCTGGACGCCACGACCCAGACAAACCGCGTGGTCGCCGCAACCGGAACGGCGACCGTCCGGCCGTCCCAGGTCTGAACCGTCATCGAACCGTCCGTCACGGACTGGACGGTGCCGCGCACGCGCACGGTGCCATTGGCCGCGTCGACGACCTCGGCCGCGGGGGGTGTCGGTGCCGGGGGAGAGCATGCCGCGAGCGTCGCCAGCACGGTGGAGACAAGGGCCAGAGTTCTGATCGGTGTCATCATGCATCCGTTCGTGGGAGAGGGGCGGCGTTCGAAGGCCGGTTCGGGCCGGATAATGCACGTTCGTGGCGGTGCCTGCCACGGCCCGGCGTCTGCGACCAATGGTCCACGATCCGGAGCCGTGCGCCGACGGCGAACCTGAGGCGGGCGAACGTCGGCTTCGCCCCTTAGCGGACGCTACGGATAGACCAGGCTTGCCTCGTTGAGGGGCAACCTGGGCCTGACAGGACCACCAGTGGGAATCTGGAATCCATCGCCTCGCCGCACAAAGACCGGTGAGAGTGTTTGCTCTGATCCCTCGCCGGTCAGGTAGCCGACCACAATGCCCGACGATCCGTTGGCGAATGGCGCATCACAACTTGTCCAAGCGGGGGTCCGCAAACGCATCTCCGCGCCTCGAACATCCCCCTGAATAATCCGGCGAACACTCAGCCGAAGCCCAGAACCATACAAGCGCCGGACATCGCCGGACTCGACAACCACCTCCAGCACAACGGCGTCTACTGGCACAGGAGATGGGAGAGCCGAGTGGATGAGGGCTTCTTGGCTCTCGGCGATCAAACATGCTGACGCAGGTTGCGCGATAGCGATTGCGCTGGCGACAAAGGCAATGCCGAGCCGGATCATGAAAGTCCTTCCAGTCATCCCCACCCTATCAGGCAATCGTCTGCGTCCCACCCATAGCCGACCTTCGGAGCATCCGCTTCCAGCGCCAGACTTCGCCAAACAAAAAGGGCCGGCGGATCGCTCCGCCGGCCCTCGTTGTGTCGTGAGGCGTGAAGCCTATTCGGCGTCGCCGCGCGCCAGGTTGCGCAGGACGTAGGGCATGACGCCGCCGGCCTTGAAGTAGTCCAGCTCGGTCTGGTTATCGATGCGGCAGCGGACCGGGAAGCGGGCCATCTTGCCGTCCGACGGACGGAACAGCTCGACCCACAGGTCCTGACGCGGACGCAGCTTGCCGATGTTGACGTCGGACAGGCCGCGGATGGTGACGATCTCCTCGCCGGTCAGGCCCAGACGGGTCCAGCCCTCGGCCTTGAACTGCAGCGGCACCACACCCATCCCGACCAGGTTGGAGCGGTGGATGCGCTCATAGCTCTCGGCCAGCACGGCGCGGACGCCGAGCAGGCGGGTGCCCTTGGCCGCCCAGTCGCGCGACGAGCCGGTGCCGTATTCCTTGCCAGCGAAGACGACCAGCGGCCGGCCCTCGGACTGGTAGCGCATGGCCGCGTCGTAGATCGACATCGTGTCCTGCGACGGGAAGTGGCGCGTGACGCCGCCCTCGATGTCAGGCGTGATCTTGTTGCGGATGCGGATGTTGGCGAAGGTGCCGCGCATCATGACTTCGTGGTGCCCACGGCGGGCACCGTAGCTGTTGAAGTCCAGCGCATCGACGCCGCGGTTGGTCAGCCAGGCGCCGGCGGGCGAGGTCTTCTTGATCGAACCGGCCGGGCTGATGTGGTCGGTGGTGATCGAGTCGCCGAAGATGGCCAGCACGCGGGCCTCGACGATGTCGGTGACCGGGGTCGGCTCCATCGACAGGCCCTCGAAATACGGAGGGTTGGCGACATAGGTCGAGCTGTCGTCCCAGGCGTAGGTCTGGCCGCCCTCGACCTTGATGCCCTGCCAGTGCTTGTCGCCCTTGAAGACGTCGGCATAGCGTTTGGCGAACATGGCCGGGGTGACGCATTTCTTCTGGATGTCGGCGATCTCTTTCGAGGTCGGCCAGACGTCCTTCAGGAACACGTCCTTGCCCTTCTTGTCCTGACCGATCGGATCCTTGGAGATGTCGATCCGCATCGAGCCGGCGAGGGCGTAGGCGACGACCAGCGGCGGCGAGGCCAGGTAGTTGGCCTGGACGTCGGGGTTCACCCGGCCTTCGAAGTTGCGGTTGCCCGACAGCACCGAGGCGCCGACGAGGCCGTTGTCGTTGATGGCCTTGGAGATGCTGTCCGACAGCGGGCCCGAGTTGCCGATGCAGGTGGTGCAGCCGTAGCCGACCAGGTTGAAGCCCATGGCGTCCAGATCGGCCTGCAGGCCGGCGGCGGTCAGATAGTCGGTGACCACCTGCGAGCCGGGGGCCAGCGAGGTCTTGACCCAGGGCTTGACCGACAGGCCCAGCTTCTTGGCCTTGCGCGCCACCAGGCCGGCGGCGATCAGGACCGACGGGTTGGAGGTGTTGGTGCAGGAGGTGATGGCGGCGATGACGACGTCGCCGTCCCCGAGGTCGAACTTCTCACCCTCGACCTTGACGCGCGGGGCGTCGACCGGACGGTTGAAGACTTCGGTCAGGGCGGTTTCGAAGGCGGGGGCGGCCACGGTCAGCTCGACCTTGTCCTGCGGGCGTTTCGGACCGGCGATCGACGGTACGACCGAAGACATGTCCAGTTCGAGGATGTCCGAGAATACCGGGTCTTCCGAGGTCTCGTCGATCCACAGGCCTTGCGCCTTGGAGTAGGCTTCCACGAGGGCGACGCGCGCCTTGTCGCGGCCGGTGGCGGTCAGATAGCCGATGGTCGCCGCCGAGACGGGGAAGAAGCCGCAGGTGGCGCCGTATTCCGGAGCCATGTTGGCGATGGTGGCCTGGTCCTCGATGGTCAGGCTGATGACGCCCGGGCCGAAGAATTCGACGAACTTGCCGACCACGCCCTTCTTGCGCAGCATCTGGGTGACGGTCAGGACCAGGTCGGTGGCGGTCGCGCCTTCCGGCAGGGCGCCGGTCAGGCGGAAGCCGACGACTTCCGGGATCAGCATGGGGATGGGCTGGCCCAGCATGGCCGCCTCGGCCTCGATGCCGCCGACGCCCCAGCCCAGAACGGCCAGGCCGTTGATCATGGTGGTGTGGCTGTCGGTGCCGACCACGGTGTCGGGATAGGCGACGGTCGCCTTGCCCTCGGCCACGGTCCAGACGGTCTGGGCCAGGTTCTCCAGGTTCACCTGGTGGCAGATGCCGGTGCCGGGGGGCACAACGCGGAAATTGTTGAAGGCCGACGAGCCCCAGCGCAGGAATTTGTAGCGCTCGATGTTGCGCTCATATTCGCGCTCGACGTTCTGGTTGAAGGCGCCGGGCGTGCCGAAATGGTCGACCATGACCGAGTGGTCGATGACCAGATCAACGGGGTTCAGCGGATTGATCTTCGAGGCGTCGGCGCCGAGGGCCGACATGGCGTCGCGCATGGCGGCCAGGTCGACGACGGCGGGAACGCCGGTGAAGTCCTGCATCAGGACGCGGGCCGGGCGGAAGGCGATCTCGTGCTCGACCGAGCCCTTGTTCTCGATCCAGGCGGCGACGGCTTTCAGGTCGGCTTCGCTGACGGAAATGCCGTCCTCGTTGCGCAGCAGGTTCTCCAGCAGCACCTTCATCGAGCGCGGCAGGCGGGAAATCCCGGTCAGGCCGGCTTCCTCAGCGGCCGGAAGGCTGTAATAGGCGTATTTCTTGCGCCCGACCGTGATGTCCCGGCGGGTCTTGAGGCTGTCGACTGACGGCATGGAGAGGCTTCCTCTGGTTCACGCCGCCCGACAATCCGGTTGCACGAACGCGCGGTCGACGGCGGGGCACACAGGTCCCCGACGCGCGCGGCGAACGCCTGCTGCGGCGGGGCCGGATATAACGAGCGTTGCGGGTCGCGTCCATGTATCCACGATGGAAGCAGGGTCATTGAGAGGGATTCGCAACTGGAGGGGGCACGGATGATTTCCGTCACGTCCCTCACGGTCTCCCGCGGCGAACGCGTCCTGTTCCGCGACCTGTCTTTCCAGATCGCCTCCGGCGAGGCCGTGGCCCTGACCGGGGCCAATGGCGCGGGCAAGACCACCCTGTTGCGCACCCTGGCCGGCTTCATCCGCCCGGACGCCGGGACGGTCGCCTTCGCCGACATCGAACCGGCGCAGGCCCGGGCGAGCCACATCCACTGGCTGGGTCATCTGGACGGCCTCAAGACCGGCCGCCGGGCGCGCGAGGAGCTGGACTTCCACGCCCGCTGGGCCGGGGCCGAGGCGGACGGAATCGCGGCCGCCATAGACGTGCTGGCACTGGAGCCCCTGCTCGATCTCGAGGTCCGCAAGCTGTCGGCCGGTCAGCGCCGCCGCCTGGCCTTCGCCCGGCTGGTCGCCGCGCCGCGCCCGCTGTGGCTGCTGGACGAGCCTTTCGCCCCGCTGGATGCCCGCTGGCGGGCCGCCCTCGGCCTGCTGATGCAGACCCATCTGGACAAGGGCGGCGCCATTCTCGCCGCGGTCCATGATCCGTTGCCGGTCGCGGCGCGGGAGCTCGACATCGGGGCCGGGCGATGAAGGCGCTGATGGTCCTGTTCCGGCGCGAGCTGGCCCTGGCCTGGTCCGGCGGCGGCGGGCCGCTGCTGGCCTGTGGCTTCTTCCTGTGTCTGACGGTGCTGATCCCGCTGGCGGCGGGCGGCGACCCGGCGGGCCTGAGGCCGATCGCGGGCGGCATCGCCTGGCTGGCCCTGGCCCTGTCGTCGATCCTGTCGCTGGAGCGGCTGTTCGAGCGCGATCTCGAGGACGGGGCGCTGGACCTGATCGCCCTCGGCCCCGTGCCGCTGGAACTGGTCGTCCTGACCAAGGCCAAGGCCCAGTGGCTGGCGGTCGGCGTGCCGCTCGCCCTGACGGCACCGGTCGCGGCGATCACCCTGGGCCTGCCGACCTCGCTGGCCGGGCTGGTCGCCCTGTCCGCCCTGATCGGTTCGCTCGGCTTCGCCTTCACCGGGGCGCTCGGGGCGGCCCTGGCGCTGGGATCAAAGCGCGGCGGCCTGTTGATCGCCGTCGTGGTCCTGCCCCTGTTCATTCCGCCGGTGGTGTTCGGGGCGGGGGCGCTGGAGCGGGCCGTCAACGGCCTCGACCCGGCCCCGGCCCTAGCCTTCCTGGGCGCTTATGTACTGTTCGCGGCCGTGGTCACGCCCTTCGCGGGGGCGGCGGCGGTGCGCAACGCGCAGGGGTGAATCCGGCCGCGCGAAGCGCCCTTCAACCCCTTGGCGGCGCAGGTTCATCACAACGGACACAACGCTCTCACAGCGGGCACGACGGGACCGGAGCCTGACGAAATCCCGCAGTGTTCGTCGTGACCTCGTTGTGTCCGTTGTGATGAACCTGCGCGTTCGAAGCCCGTTGCGCTTCGCGCGATCGGACTCGCCGGTCAGGCCTTCTTGACGAACTCCACGCGCAGCACGAGCCCGCGGACCTTGTCGACATTGGCCTCGATCTCGTCGGTGTCACCGGTCAGGCGGATGTTCTTGACCAGGGTCCCACGCTTCAGGGTCACCCCGCCCGAGCCCTTGACCTTGAGGTCCTTGATCAGGGTCACGCTGTCGCCGTCGGCCAGGATGTTGCCGTTGGAGTCCTTGGTCACGTCGTCGGTCATGTCGGGGTCTTTCGGGTCGGGAGGAAGCGTGGCCTTAGCACACCGCCTGCGTCCTCGCGCCACCCGGTGAAGTCCGTATATGGCGCGCGTCGTTCCGGGCCGCTAAGAGGTCGACGATGTTCGGCCTCGCCAATCCCGACCGCTTCCTGCGCTTTACCCGCCCGCTGACCCCGGTGGTGTGGGGGGTGGCTGTCGTGTTGCTGGCCGTCGGGACCTGGTTCAGCTTCATCGCGCCCGAGGACTATCAGCAGGGCGACACGGTGCGGATCATGTTCGTGCATGTGCCCGCGGCCTCGGTCGGTCTGATGATCTACGGCGCGCTCGGCGTTTCCAGCTTCTTCGCCCTGGTATTCCGCCATCCGCTGGCCGACGCCGCCGCCCGCGCCGCCGCCCTGCCCGGTGCCGCCTACACTGCCCTGGCGCTGGCGACCGGCAGCCTGTGGGGCAAGCCGATGTGGGGGGCCTGGTGGGCCTGGGGCGATGCGCGGCTGATGTCGGTGCTGATCCTGTTCCTCTTCTACCTCGGCTATATGGCGCTGCGCGCCTCGATCGACGACGAGGCCAAGGCTGCGCGCGCGGCCGCCGTTCTGGGCCTGGTCGGGCTGATCAACCTGCCGATCGTCAAATTCTCGGTCGACTGGTGGAACACCCTGCACCAGCCGGCCTCGCTGATGCGGGCCGACGGGCCGTCGATGTCCGCCGTCTTCCTGACGCCCCTGCTGCTCATGATGGCGGCTTACGGGGCCCTGTTCCTGGCCATCTGGCTGACCTCGATCCGGACCGAGATCGTGCGCCGCCGCGCGGTGTCGATCCGCGCCCGCAAGGCGCTGGAGGCGTGATGATGCTCGACCTCGACATGGGCCGCTACGCCGCCTTCGTCTGGCCCGCCTGGGGCCTGAGCGCGATCGTCCTGGCCGCCCTGGCCGCCCGCGCCCTGATCGCGGCCCGCCGCTGGTCGGCCGAGCTGAAGCGGCTCGAGGACGAGCCCAAAGCATGAGCCGCTGGCTGTCCGTCGTCCCGCTGATCGTCCTCGTGGCGCTGGCGGCCCTGTTCATCGGCTGGTCGCTGAAGCGCGATCCGTCGATCAAGCCCGACGCCATTGTCGGCCAGCCCATTCCCGAGACCGTCCTGCCGATGTTGACGGGCGACCAGCCCGGCCCCGGCCATCTGGACCTGAAGACCGCCGGCGTCGGCAAGCCGATGCTGGTCAATGTCTTCGCCAGCTGGTGCGCCCCCTGCCGCGCCGAACATCCCGCGCTGATGGCCCTGAAGGCCCGCGGCGTGGCCGTCGTCGGCGTGGCCTGGAAGGACGACCCCGTCGCCACCCGCGCCTTCCTCGACGAGCTGGGCGACCCCTATGCCATGGTGCTGGTCGACCGTGACGGCCGGGCGGGCCTCGACCTCGGTATTTCCGGCGCGCCGGAGACCTTCGCCGTCAACGCCATGGGCCAGGTCGTGGCCAAGTCGTCCGGTCCCCTGCTCGACGCCGCCGAGATCGAGCGTCTGGTCGCGGCCATACAGGCACCGGCCCGGCCGCTGCCGACCGCCACGCCGCGCGTGCCGGCGCGTTAACCTCTTTCCGACGGTTTTCGTTAACCCTGTCGGCATGAGCGCGATTCGACCCAATCTGCCGTCCTTCCCGACACCCCTGCAGCCCGCACAGGCTCCAGCGCGCGCTGCGCGGTCGGACTTCTTCAAGGCCGCGCTGGACGCCGTCCAGACAGGCGGGGCGGAGCCGGTCGTCCGCGCAGCGGCGCCGACGTCTGCCGGCACAGCCCGGGAAGACCAGCCGCCGCGCCCCGGGGCCCTGCTGGACATCCGCGTCTGATCATCCCCCGCGACGTTCGGCCTTCACGCGAAAATGAGCGGCGCGTTTTCGTCCGCCGTGATTAACCTCTCCGCCATGCGCGCGAGGGGCTGGATCATCCCTGCGGCGGCCCTGGCGGCCGCCCTTGTCGCGGCGGGGTCTGTGGCCCAGCCGTCGTCGGCCCGCGCCGCCCGTGAGACCGCGCCCCCGCCCGAGCCTGTGGTCATCGAACTGTTTACCGCCCAGGGCTGCGCCGGCTGTCCCGAGGCCAATGCGCGGTTCGAGTCGGTCGCGGCCGAGCCCGGCGTCATCGCCCTGACCTACGCCGTCGACTACTGGGACTATCTGGGCTGGCAGGACACCTTCGCCCGTCCGGAATTCGCCCAGCGCCAGCGCGCCTACCGCAAGCCTCTGAGACTGCGCAATGTGTCCACGCCCCAGGTGGTGATCGATGGCCGTCGTCAGGTCGTGGGGGCCCAGGCACCCGCCCTGCAGAGCGCCATCGACGAGGAGGCCGCGCGCCGGGTGTTTCCGCCGGAGATCGAATTCCGCACCGGCGGCGAGCGTGTCGGGGTCGGCTCGGGCCGCGTCCCCTCCGGCGGTGCCGAGGTCGTGGCGGTGACCTTCACACCCGGCCCGCAGGAGGTCGTCATCGCCCGCGGCGACAATCGCGGGCGCACGGTGCGGCACATGAATGTCGTGCGCTCGGTCCGGACGCTGGGGGAATGGACCGGACGGCCCGCCCTGTACGCCCTGCCCGGCGCGAGCGAACCGGGTCAGGCCGTGGCCATTCTGGTCCAGGCGAAGGACGACCGCCGCATCCTGAACGCGGCCGTTCTGGCACCGCGCTGAACCTCCGGCCCGGCGCTGTCAGCTTCCGTCAGTATCCCTGTTCTCCCAAAGCCCCGGACAGTGCATGATTGGCCTGCAGTCCGTGGGCCGGACAGCAGGCGGGAACGGTGATGCGTATCGGCGGACGGACATGGATCGGTGCGGGCCTGGCGATCAGCCTGCTGTTCGGCTGCGCCGCCGTGGCGACAGCGGCGCAGGACGAAGGCTCGATGACCCCGGCCGCGCGCGGCGTGACCCAGGTCCTGACCGCCGCCGAACTGGCCGCCTGGGGCCGTGCCCGCAATGACGCCGGGGCCCTGATCATGGCGGCGCGCCTGCTGGCCGAGGTGCCGCTGCGCCAGACCGACGGCGAGATTCCCTTCCTGACCGCGACCAGCCTTCTGGATGAGGCGGCTGCGATGGCGGGCGACAATCCCGGCGTGGTCGACGCCATTGACCGGCTGCGCGACCCCCTGACCCGCGGGGTGCGTTCCTCGACCTTCGGGAACGGACCGGTGTTGACGGTGAAATCGCTTCAGGCCCGCGAAAGCTGGGCCTTCGCGGTCGAGGCGCGCGGGGGCGAGATCCTGCGGGTCGCGGCCATCGGCGACGGCGACACCAACATCGACCTGACCGTGCGCGATGCGCGGGGCGCCGTGGTGTGCCGCGACGGCTTCGGCGACCACTATCCGGTCTGCACCGTCTCGCCGCGGGCGGGCGGCCAGATGCAGGTCGATATCGTCAACCGTGGCGCGGTCTGGACCCGGGTCCAGGTCCTGAGCAACTGAGGCACGAACGGATGGTCGCAGCCGGATTCGCAAGGTCTGTGGCCGCGGTCGCCGCAATCGCCGCCCTGCTCGCTGCCGGCCCCGCACCCGCGCGCCAAGACTCCCCCGCCGCCCTGCGCGCAGAGGCGTATGAGGCGGCGCAATGGGCCATCGCTTCCGACGCCGCCGACGCCCTCGCGCGGGTCTCGGCCCGCTTCGCCCAGGGCGACGATGCGCTGGGGCGGCTGGCGGAGGAGCGCGAGGAGCTGATCGAACGCCGCGACCGCCTGGAGCGCGAACTGGAGCGGCTCTATGCCTCGGAAGACGCCGAGGCGCTGGCCAACCGGACCCGCACCCGCGCGATCTGGGAGGCGACCGTCGAACGACTGCAAACGGTCGACGCCGACATCGACGCCCGGTTCCCCGCCTATTCCGAACTGACCAGTCCGCGCGCCCTGTCGATCGCGGAGACCCAGGCCCTGCTGGGTCCGGACGAGGGCCTTCTGCTGGTGCTGGTCAATCCCGAGGCGACCTATGTCTGGGGCGTGTCGCGCGAGCGGGTCGAATGGGCCCGTGCGGACAATCTCGGTGACGCGGCCATGACCGCGGCGGTGAACCGGCTGCGCGCCTCCCTGACCAGCGCCGGCGCCGTGCGCGGCGGGCAGGACGTCGACCCGCTGCTGTTCGCCGGCCCGCAGGCGACACCATTCGACCGCGCCACAGCCCATCATCTGTACACGGAGCTTGTCCAACCCGTTGAGGCCGCCTTCGCCGGCAAGAAGACCCTGATCTCGGTCGTCACGGGTGCCCTGACCGCCCTGCCCCTGTCGGTGCTGACGACCGCCGCACCGTCCGGTTCCGACGCCACACCCGAGGCCCTGGCCGCCACACCCTGGCTGATCGACCGCTACGCCCTTGCCACCCTGCCCTCGGTGTCCAGTCTTGAAGCCCTGAGGTGCCATCTGGTCGCCGACCCGGCCCAGCGCAGCGCCGGCTGCCCGCCGCGTCGCGGAGCCGTGGTGCGGCGGGCCGAGGCCGGCGGTGCCCGCCTGCAGCTCGCCGCCTTCGGCGCGCCCCTGCTGACCGGCGAGCCGACGAACGCCACCCGCGGCTCGCCCGCCGCCGACGACGTCATGGGCGAGGGCCGGTTGGCCGATGTCGGCAAACTGCGCGCCCTGCCCGCCCTGCCCGGCTCGAAGCTGGAGCTGGAGACGCTGAAGACCCGCTACCCCGACGCTGTCGTACGGATCGGGCCCGAGGCGACGGAGCACGCCGTGCGCGCCGACGACGCCGACGCCCTGTCGCGAGCGCGGTTCGTGGTCTTCTCGACCCACGGCCTGATGGCCGGATCCGCCGCCGCCGAGCCGGGACTGGTGATGACCCCGCCCGACCAGGCCACCGAGGCCGACGACGGCTATCTGAGCGCCTCGGAAGCCGCCCAGTTGAAGCTCAACGCCGAGTTCGTGGTGCTGTCGGCCTGCAACACCGCAGCATCAGACGGGCGGCCCGGCGGCGAGGGCCTTTCGGGCCTGGCGCGGGCCTTCTTCTACGCCGGGGCGCGGTCGGTGATGGTGTCACACTGGGAGGTGTCGGACGCCGCCACGACGACCCTGATCACCTCGGCCTTCGCCGATCTGGACGGTAGCCGCGCGAGCGATCCCGGCGTCCGCGCCCGGGCCCTGCAGGCGGGCATCCGGGCCGTCCGCGCCGAACGCCGCTGGGCCCATCCGGCGTACTGGGCGGCGTTCACCCTGGTGGGCGAACCGGGTTAGGAGATCAGGGTGTAGGGCTTAGGGCCTGGGGCTTGGAAATCATGGCGTCCAAAAGGCCGCCGGGTCCCCATCTTCCCAGGGCCTAAGACCCAAGCCCTCGTCAGGCCCCTGCCTTCTCCGCAAAGCTCAGCGCGCCGGCCGCCAGCATCGGCACCTGCGCCGCCATGGTCCGGGCGTGGGCCGAGGCCGCCGTGCCGTCCCGCACCCGCCCGGCGATGCCCTGGCAGATGGCCGCCAGCCGGAACAGGTTGTAGGCGAACAGCCAGTCCAGATTGGCCGGCGTCGTCCCGGTCAGGCGGGCATAGCGTTCGACCGTCCCGGCCACCGACGGAATGCCCAGCGCCTCGATATCGGCACCGGCGAGCCCGTTTCGCGCCGTCGCCGGGATGACCCAGGCAATCAGCAGATAGGAAAAGTCCGCCATCGGATCGCCCAGCGTCGACAGCTCCCAGTCCAGCACGGCGCGGACCTGCGGCCCGTCCGTGGCGAGGATCAAATTGTCGAGACGGAAGTCGCCGTGGACGATCCGCGTCGGTCCGTCCGGCGGCAGGGTCGCGGGCAGGAATTCGATCAGCCGGTCCATGGCCGGGATCGGATCGATCTCGGAGGCGCGGTACTGTTTGGTCCAGCGGCCGACCTGGCGCTCGAAGTAGTTGCCGGGTCGTCCGTAGTCGGACAGTCCGATGGCCGCCGGGTCGAAGGCGTGGAGCGCCGCCAGGGTGTCGACCTGGCTGTCGTAGATGGCGCGGCGCTGGGCCGGCTCCAGGCCCGGCAGTTTCAGATCCCAGAGCACCCGCCCCTCGACCTTGTCCATGACGTAGAACATCGAGCCGATGACGCCGTCGTCCGTGCACAACGCATACGGCCGGGCGACCGGATAGCCCTGGGCATGCAGGGCCGAGATGACGGTGAACTCGCGGTCGACCGCATGGGCGCTGGGCAGGAGCGTCCCGGGCGGCTTGCGGCGCAGGACATAGGCGTGTCCGGGCGTGACGAGTTCATAGGTCGGATTCGACTGGCCGCCCTTGAACTGGCGCACCGTCAGCGGACCGGCATAGCCCTCGACGTTCGCGACCAGCCAGCGATCCAGCGCCGCCTCGTCGAGCGCATAGCGGGGGTCCACCTCCCGGGTGCCGGAAAAGGTTGATTGGGCGTCTTCGGGGGCGGTCTGGGTCATGCGTCTTCCGGGTGAGCGGCGCTGATGGCCGCGCGGACCGCGCTGCGCCAGCCCCTGAGCAACCGTTCACGCTCTTCCGGTGCCATTCGGGGCGCCCAGCGGGCCGGTGCCTCGACCGGATGGTCCTCCAGATCGCCGATCAGGCCGACGCCCAGCGCCGCCAGCTTGGCCGCACCCAGCGCCGTCATCTCCTGAAACGCCGGGCGTTCGACCACGACGTCGCAGATGTCCGCCACGAACTGCATGGCGAAGGCGTTGGCGGTGACGCCACCGTCGACCTTGAGCACCTTGAGCTTCGGCGCCCCGTCCTTCGCCAGGGCGTCGAGCAGGTCGCGGGTCTGGTAGGCCAGCGACTCGAGCGCCGCCCGCACCATCTGGGCCGGACCGCTGTCGCGGGTCAGGCCGACGATGGTCCCGCGCGCCCCCGGCTCCCACCAGGGCGCGCCGAGACCGGAGAAACCGGGCACCAGATAGACGCCGCCGTTGTCCTTCAGGCTCATGGCCATGGCTTCGGACTGGCGCGACTCGGTGATCACCTTCAGCCCATCGCGCAGCCACTGGATGGCGGAACCGGCCGAGAAGATGGAGCCCTCCAGCGCCCAGGCAACGTCGTCTCCGACCGCATAACCGAGGGTGCCCAGCAGGCGACTGGTCGAGCCGACCGGTTCCGCCCCGACATTGGCGACCAGGAAGGCACCGGTGCCATAGGTGATCTTGGCGTCCCCCGCCTTGAGCGCGCCGTGGCCGACCAGGGCCGCCTGCTGGTCACCGGCCGCGCCATGGATGGGCAAGGCCGCGCCGAACAGGGTCGGGTCGCTGTCGCCGAGGGGGTCCGCGCAGCCGCGGATTTCCGGCAGGACCGCCATCGGGACGTTGAACAGGTCCGCAAGATCGGGCCGCCACCGACGCGTCGACAGGTCCATCAGCGAGGTGCGGCTGGCGTTGGTGGCATCGGTGACATGGCTGGCCCCGCCGGTCAGCTTCCAGATCAGCCAGCATTCGATGGTGCCGACCTTGACCTCGCCCGCCGCGGCCCGGTCGCGCGCGCCGGGCACGGCGTCCAGCAGCCAGGCGAATTTGGAGGCGGAGAAATAGGGGTCGAGGATCAGACCGGTCGCCGCCTGGACCATGGGCTCATGACCGGCGGCGGCCAGTTTGCCGGTGACATCCGCCGTGCGCCGGTCCTGCCAGACGATGGCGCGATGCAGGGGCTGGCCCGTGGCGGCATCCCACAGCACCGAGGTCTCGCGCTGGTTGGTGATGCCAATAGCGGCGAACCGGCCGACCCCGCCGGCCTTGCGGATCACCTCGCGGCAGGTCTGCAGGGTCGCGGACCAGATCTCGGCCGCGTCATGCTCGACCCAGCCGGGATGCGGAAAATGCTGTTCCAGCTCGATCTGGCTGACGGCGACCGGCCTCAGACCGCCCTCCGGTGCCGCCTCGAAGGCGATGGCCCGGGTCGAGGTCGTGCCCTGGTCGATGGCGAGGATCAGGCTCTTCATATTGGCATCTTACGCAGAGGCCATGCGTGCGGTTAAGTGGGCGAATGCATACCGCCTCCTTTGCCGGCGTCCGCGACGCCGCCCGCCAGATCGCCGGCCAGGCCGTGCGCACGCCCCTGATCGAGAGCCCGGCGCTGAATGCGCTGACCGGCGGCCGTATCCTGCTGAAGGCCGAGAACCTGCAACGCGCCGGGGCCTTCAAATTCCGCGGTGCCTGGAACCGCATCAGCCGGCTGACGGATGAGGAGAAGGCGCGCGGCGTCGTCGCCTATTCCTCGGGTAACCACGCCCAGGCCGTGGCCTGCGCCGCGAAGATGCTCGGCATCGAGGCCATCATCGTCATGCCCGCCGACAGTCCGAAGGTGAAGGTCGAGGGCGTCATCGACTTCGGCGGCGAGGTGCGGATGTACGACCGCTATACCGAGAGCCGCGAGGCCATCGGCGAGGAGATCGCGGCGTCGAAGGGCTCCATCCTCGTCCGCCCGTTCGACGACCCCTTCGTCATCGAGGGCCAGGGCACCATCGGGCTGGAGATCATGGAACAGGCCGACGGCCTGATCGACCAGCTGGTCTGCGGCGCCTCGGGCGGCGGGCTGATCGCGGGGATCAATCTGGCCATGGAAGCCCTGTCACCGGACAGTCCGGTGATCGCCGTCGAGCCGCACCACTACAACGACATGCAGCGGTCGATCGCCGCGAACGAACGGCTGACCTATGCGCCGGCGCCGGGCACCATCTGCGACGCCCTGATGACCGACCGGCCGGGCGAGCTGACCTTCCCCATCAACCGCCGCGTCGACCGGGTCGAGACCGTGTCGGACGCCGAGGTGGCGGAGGCCGTGCGCTACGCCTTCAAGGTGCTGAAACAGGTGGTCGAGCCGGGCGGCGCGGTGTCGCTGGCAGCAATTCTGGCGGGCAGGATCGAGACGCGCGACCGCACCACCGCCGTCATCCTGTCGGGCGGCAATGTCGACCCGGCCCTGTTCGCCGCCATTATCGAAGACCGTTTCACGCCCATCCCCTGAAGGAGCCGACCGCATGAGCCGCACTGAACGCAAGGGCGCCCCCACTCCCGTCGCCGACCTCGCCGGCCTGATCGGTCAGGAGATCGGCGTCAGCCGCTGGATCACCGTCGACCAGGCCCGGATCGACGCCTTCGCCGAGATCACCGAGGACCGTCAGTTCATCCACATCGATCCGGTGGCGGCCGCGCAGACCCCGTTCGGCGGCACCATCGCGCACGGCTTCCTGACCCTCAGCCTGCTGTCGGCCATGACCTATGACGCCGTGCCGCCGCTCGAAGGCGTGGTGATGGGGGTCAACTACGGCTTCGACAAACTGCGCTTCCTCGCGCCGGTGCCGGCGGGTTCCAACGTCCGGGGCCGGTTCAAACTCCTGTCCGCCGACGACAAGGGCGGCGGCCGCTGGCTGCTCAAACACGAGGTGACGGTCGAGATCGAGGGCGCGGACAAGCCGGCCCTGATCGCAGAATGGCTGGGGATGCAGGTGGTGGGCGGCTAGCCCTCCCCCAGGCACCTCAGCGCCACTTCCAGGTTCCGCAACCCGTCCTCGCCGGTGACTGCCGGCGGCTCGCCGGTGCGGATCGCGTGGGCGAAGGCTTCCAGCTCCTTCTTCAGCGGCTCGGCGGGCCAGCTGTTGACGGCGCGGGTCTGGTAGGAGCCGTCGGCCTGCTGGCCGAAATACTCCGTGACCTGACGGGTGATCAGGTCGGCGACCACGAACCGGTTCATCGTCGCGACCTGCAGGGTGCGGACCTTGTAGGGCGTGACCCAGTTGGTGGTGATGTGGGCGATGGTCCCGTTGGCCAGGCGAAACTGCAGCAGGGCCGTGTCCTCGCGTTCGGCCTTGGTGCGCGCGAGCTGGGGCTGGACTTCGGTGATCTCCGAATCCGTCAGGTGACGGATGATATCGATGTCGTGCACCGCGAGGTCGATGACCACCCCGACCTCACCCATGCGCGGCGGGAAGGGGCCGACGCGGGTAATCTGGATCGAGATCACGTCGTCGCCATTGATGGCGCGCTTCACGGCCTCGACCGCCGGATTGAAGCGCTCGACCTGACCCACCATCAGCACACGGCTGTTGGCCTTTGCGGCGTCGATCATCCGCTGGGCGTCAACGACGGTGGCGGCGATCGGCTTTTCGACCAGCACATGCACGCCGGCCTCGAGCAGGGCGACGCCGAGGTCGGCATGGTGGCGGTTCGGCGTGGCGACCACGGCGGCGTCCAGCCCGGCGGCGACGAAGTCAGCGGCCGTGGTGAAGGCCTTCGCGTCATACAGGGCGGCGACACCGTCGGCCGTGGCGGCGTCGGGGTCGAAGACGGCTTTCAGGTCGAAGTCGCGGATGTCGGACAGGACGCGGGCGTGGTTGCGGCCCATGACGCCGACGCCGGCGACGCCGACCTTGAGCGGGGGAAGGTGTTGGGTCATGCGCGATCCTTAGCGGAAGCTGGCGACCGCGGCGATGATCCTGTCCTGGGTCACCTCATCGAGATCCGAATGCATGGGCAGGCTGATGACCCGCTCCATCAGCCGCTCGGTGACCGGCAGACTGCCCAGGCCCCTGGAGAACCGCGCATAGGCGGGCTGCAGGTGCATGGGCACAGGATAGTAGACGGCCGTGGGCACGCCCTGGTCCTTCAGATGTGCGGCGAGGCCGTCGCGGTTCTCGTGCTCGATCGTGTACTGGGCCCAGATCGAAACCCCGCCGTCGATCACGGTGGGCACGCTGGCGACATGGGGCGCCAGACCGTCGGCATAGCGGTCCGCCGCGCGGTTGCGCCACTCGATCTCCTGGGGGAAGACCTTCAGCTTCTCGATCAGGACGGCGGCCTGGATGGTGTCCAGACGGCTGTTCATGCCGATCCGCATGGCCAGGTATTTGGGGTCGTGGGCGAAGGTTTCGCCGGGCTTCATGTCCTTGGCGACGACCTTGCCGTGGACCCGCAGCGAGTCCATTTCCTGGGCCAGATCCTCATCATCGGTCAGCACCGCCCCGCCGTCGCCGTAGCAGCCCAGCGGCTTGGCCGGGAAGAAGCTGGTGGTGGTGACGTCGGCCCATTTGATGGGATGGTCGCCATTGAGGGTACAGCCGAAGCCCTGGGCCGAATCGGCGATCAGCTTGAGGCCGTAGCGGTCACAGATGGCCCGGATGGCCGGATAGTCGGCGGGCTGGCCGAACAGGTCGACGGCGATGACCACGCGCGGCTTGAGCCGGCCTTCCTTCAGGGTCGCCTCGATCGCCGCCTCCAGCTGGACCGGGTCCATGTTGAAGGTCCGGGAGTCCACATCCACAAACACCGGCGTGGCGCCCAGCCACGGCACGACCTCGGCCGTCGCCGTAAAGGTAAAGCTGGGACAGAAGACCGCATCGCCGGTGCGGATGCCCCAGGCGATCAGGGGCAGGATCAGGGCGTCGGTGCCGTTGGCGCAGCCGAGCGCGTGCTTCGCCTGGCCGAAGGCGGCCAGATCAGCCTCGAACTGGCGCACCTGCGGTCCCATGACCCAGGCACCGCCCACGACGGCTTCCTGCACGGCGGCCTCGATCCGGCCGTTGAGACGAAGGCGCTGGGCCTGAAGGTCGATGAAGGCGATGCTCATGTCGGGAATATCTCCGGGCGCGCGCGGCGTGACGGCGGCGGTCGACGCCGCTGCGGTTGCGGCCTCCTACCAAATCGGCCGCCTTAAAGCCAAATCACGCGCCGTCACTTCGCGTGACGGGTTGCAACGACCGTGTACGGCGCCGTATGCCCGGAAATCATGAATTCTGGCGTTCCCGCCGTCTTCCTCGATCGCGACGGCGTGCTGATCGAGGACACCGGCTATCCCCATCTGGAAGAACATCTGCGCCTCGTGGCGGGCGCGGCCGAGGCCGTGCGGCGCCTGAACCAGCTCGGCTATCTGTGCGTCATCGTGACCAACCAGTCGGGCGTCGCGCGCGGCCTGTTTTCCGAAGACCAGATGAAAGCCTTCAACGCCCTGATCGTCCGGAAGCTGGCCGCCAAGGGGGCGGTGATCGGTGCCATCTACGCCTGCCCCTTCCACAGCGAGGGCCGGGTCGAGGCCTATATCCATCCCGACCATCCGGACCGGAAGCCCAACCCCGGCATGATCCTGCGGGCCATTGCCGACCACGGCATCGACCCGGCGAAAAGCTTCATGATCGGCGACCAGCCGTCGGACATGGAGGCCGCCCGCCGTGCCGGCGTCCCGGGCTTCCGCTTCGAGGGCGGCGACCTGTTTGATTTCGTCCGGGAACTGCTCGGTCACTGAAGAGCTGACACCCGCTGTCAGGTCACGTCGGGTGGGAATTCTTCCGCCCATGAAATAAGCTTGGCCGTCAGCCCTTGGAGCCCGTCATGACCAAGACCTTCGCCGAGCGCCGCTGGACCAGTTCCGATGGCCTGAGCCTGTACGCCCGCGACTATGCCGCGGCGTCCGGGACCGCGAAACTGCCGGTCATCGCCATCCACGGCCTGCCCCGCAATTCCGCCGATTTCGACGCCATCGCCCCGCTGATCGCCCAGAGCGGCCGACGGGTCCTGGCCGTGGACATCCGCGGCCGCGGCCAGTCGGACCGGGCGCCGGATCCGATGACCTACCAGCCCGCGACCTATGCCCAGGACGTGCTGGCCCTGATGCGCGACCTCGGCATCGAACGGGCGGTCTTCCTCGGCACCTCGATGGGCGGGCTGATCACCATGGCGCTCGCCGCCATCCGGTCGAAGGTCATCGCCGCCGCCATCATCAATGACGTCGGTCCCGAAGTGTCGCCCGTCGGCCTGGGCCGGATCGCGGCCTATGCCGGACAACCGGTCGAGATCAGCAACTGGGCCGATGCGGCGGCCTATGCGCGCAAGCTCAACGAAGTCGCCCTGCCGCACCTGTCGGACGCCGACTGGGACGCCTTCGCCCGTCGCACCTTCCGCATGGGCACCGAGGGCACGCCGATTCCGGACTATGATCCCGACATCATGGCCCCGATCCGGGCGGCCGGAGCCAAGGCGCTGGTCCCCAATCTGTGGCCCTTCTTCACCCGGCTCACCAAGGGTCGGCCGGTGCTGCTGGTGCGCGGCGAGACCTCGGATCTGCTCAGCCCCGAGATCATGGCGAAGATGCAGAAGCGCGCCCCGAAGATGGACGTCGTCGAGGTTCCCGGCGTCGGCCATGCGCCCATGCTGGACGAGCCCGAGGCCAAGGCGGCGATCTTTCCGTTCCTGAGCGAGCTGCCCTGACAGGGAGGGCTTAGGGCTTAGGGGTCGTCTCCAGGACCTAAGCCCCAGGACCTGAGTCCTCAGTCCGGAACGTTCGCCTCCAACTCATCCAGCCATACCCGCGCGGTCGCATCGGACGGCGCGCGCCAGTCGCCGCGCGGGCTCAGCGAGCCGCCGGTCACGACCTTCGGCCCGTTGGGCAGGGCCGACCGCTTGAACTGGCTGGTCTGGAAGAAGCGGAACAGGAATTTCCGCAGCCAGTGTTTGATCGTGGGCAGGTCATAGGCCACCCGCTCGTCGTCCGGCGTGGCCGTCGGCCAGTGGCCCGTCGCCGCATCCTTCCACGCCTGATGCGCCAGATACGCGACCTTCGACGGCTTCAGGCCGAAGCGGCTGATATAGAACAGGAAGAAGTCATTCAGCGCATAGGGGCCGACGGCGGCCTCGGTCGACTGGAGCTTTCCGTCCGCACCGGCAGGGACCAGTTCGGGCGAAATCTCTGTGTCCAGAATGGCCTGCAGAATGTCCGCCGCCCCGCCCGTGTGCTCCTTCATCGCCACCCAGCGGATCAGGTGCCGGATCAGGGTCTTCGCCACGCCGCCGTTGACGTTGTAGTGGCTCATATGGTCGCCGACGCCATAGGTGCACCAGCCCAGGGCCAGCTCCGACAGGTCGCCGGTGCCCAGCACAAAGGCCCCGTTCTGGTTGGCGAGCCGGAACAGATAGTCCGTCCTCAGACCGGCCTGCACATTCTCGAAGGTGATGTCGTGCACCGGCTCGCCGCTGGCGAACGGGTGGCCGATGGCCTCCAGCATGGTCCGCGCGGTCGGCCGGATGTCGATCTCGGCCCCGGTGACGCCCAGCGCCTTCATCAGGGCCCAGGCGTTCGACTTCGTGCCCGCCGAGGTGGCGAAGCCGGGCATGGTCCAGGCGAGGATGCCGGTCCTCGGCAGGCCGAGCCGATCAAAGGCCCGGCAGGCGACCAGCAGGGCCTGGGTCGAATCCAGCCCGCCCGAGACGCCGATGACGAGCCGTTCGGCGCTCGTCGCCTTCATCCGGCGCATCAGCCCCTGCACCTGGATGTTGAAGGCCTCGTAGCAGTCCTGGTCCAGTCGGGCCGGATCGTCGGGGACGAAGGGGAAGCGGTCGAGGGGGCGGAGGAGGTTGTTGTCCGGCCCCGGTCCGGCCTCGAACGGCACGACCGTCGCCGGCTCGCCCTCCAGCCGCGCACAGTCGGCGAAGGTGCCGTTGCGCAGACGGTCCAGGCCGATTCGCTCGACGTCGATGTCGGCGACGGTCAGTTGGCTTTCCAGGGCGAACCGTTCGCCTTCAGCCAGTTTCGTGCCGAGTTCATGGATCGTCGCCTGCCCGTCCCACGCCAGGTCTGTTGTGCTTTCGCCCCAACCGGAGGCCGTGAAGACATAGGCCGACAGGGTCCGCATCGACTGGCTGGCGCACAACACGGCCCGCTCGTCCGCCTTGCCGATGACGATGTTGGAGGCCGACAGGTTCAGCAGGATGCGAGCTCCGGCCAGCGCCGCACGTGTCGATGGGGGCTGCGGGGCCCAGAAATCCTCGCAGATCTCGGCGGCGAAGACGAAGCCCGGCCGATCGACCGCCTCGAAGATCAGGCCGGGGGCGAAATCAACCGACTCGCCGTCGAGAACGATCGTGTCCTCGGACCGGCTGGCGGCGGGAGCGAACCAGCGCTTCTCATAATATTCCCGGTAGTTGAGCAGATAGGTCTTGGGCACCACACCGAGCACGGCCCCCGAGCCCAGCACCACGGCACAGTTGTAGAGGGCGTCGCCATTGCGCAGCGGTGCCCCGACGACGGCGACCACACCCGCCTTGTCCGCAGCCTCGGCCAGGACCGCGACCTGCCGCTCCACCTCGGCCAGTAGGGCGTCCTGCATCAGCAGGTCGTCGATGGCGTAGCCGCTCAGCGACAGCTCAGGGAAGACGATCAGGTCGACGCCCTGCGCGCCCGCCTGCTGGATCAGGGCGATGTGCTCCTCGGCATTGGCGGCGGGGTCGGCGGTGTGCACCACCGGCGTCGCGGCGGCCACGCGGACGAAGCCGTGGGTGCGGGGCGAATGGAACGGGTGGATCCTGGGCATCTTCATATCCGCTCATCCCGGCGAAAGCCGGGACCCAGTCCTGTCCAGCGTGACGCCGCTGGAGCGCGAGTTATGCTCATACAGGTCCAAACCGTTCATCCAAAGCACCGGGTCCCGGCTTTCGCCGGGATGAGCGGAAAAGGAATGCGGGTGACTGCGTTCGCAGGGTCCGCTAAGCCCGCTGCATGAACGACGCGCCGAAAAAGGGCTGGCTCTCACGCCTGACCGAGGGCCTCTCCCGCTCCTCGAAGCAGATGACCGAACAGGTCGTCGCGACCTTCATCAAGGAACCGCTGTCCGAGGCCGCGCTCCAGGGGCTGGAAGAGCATCTGCTGGAGAGCGATCTGGGGCCCGCGGCCACGGACCGGATCGTGGCCCGCTTCCGCGAACTGCGCTTCGGCGCGGGTGCCAATGAGCGCGAGGTCAAGGAGGCGCTGGCCGAGGCCGTGACCGCCGAACTGGTCAACCACGAGGCCCGCTATGAACCGCTGAACGGTCCGCGGCCGTTCGTCACCCTGTTCGTCGGGGTCAATGGTTCGGGCAAGACCACGACCCTGGGCAAGATCGCCGCCGACCTGACCGGCCAGGGGGCCAAGGTGATGATCGTCGCCTGCGACACCTTCCGCGCCGCGGCCCGAGAACAGCTGAAGGTCTGGGCCGAGCGCGCCGGGGCCTCTTTCGAGAGCCGCCGCGACGGCGCCGACCCCGCCGGCCTGGCCTTCGACGCCTATACCAGGGCGAAGGCCGAAGGCTACGACGTCGTCCTGATCGACACCGCCGGGCGGCTGCAGAACAAGTCCGCCCTGATGGACGAACTGCTGAAGATCGTGCGCGTGCTGAAGAAGATCGATCCGGAGGCTCCGCACGAGACCCTGCTGGTGCTCGACGCCACCGTCGGCCGCAACGCCCTCGCCCAGGAACAGATATTCGGCCGCACGGCCTATGTTTCCGGACTGGTCATGACCAAGCTGGACGGCACGGCACGGGGCGGGGTTCTTGTCCCCGTGGCCCAGGCGTCGGACGCCCCGATCAAGCTGATCGGCGTGGGCGAAGGCGTAGAGGACCTGCAACCGTTTGACGCGCGAGCCTTTTCAAGGCTGCTGGTGGGGCTTGAGGACTGACGCATGACTGACGCCCCCGCCCCGGAACCGACCGCCAGGAAGGAGTCCGGCCTGCGACAGGCCGTGGATTTCGGCGGCCTGCTGGCCTTCGGCCTCGCCTTCCTGGTGATGCGCCTGCGCGGCATGAGCGGCGACGACGCCCTCGTGCACGCGACCTGGTTCCTCGTCGCCGGCTCCGCCGTGGGCGTGGCGGTCGGGCTGATCGTCGAGAAGCGACTGGCCCTGATGCCGCTGCTGGTCGGCGGTTTCGCCCTGGTCTTCGGCCTGCTGACCGTTCTGACCGGCGACGGCCTGTGGGTGAAGGTGAAGGTCACGGCGCTGAACCTGTCGCTGGCCGTCGCCCTGATCGGCGGCGTCCTGCTTCACAAACAGCCCCTGAAATCCCTGCTGGGCACGGTCATCCCCATCAACGACCGGGCCTGGCGAACCCTGACCCTGCGCTACGGGATCTATTTTCTCGCCGTCGCCATCGTCAATGAACTGGTCCGCAGCGAAGCGCTGGTCGGCTGGGCCGCCGCGCAGATGGGACGCCAGGACGTCGACCCGGCTGACGTCTGGGTCAGCTTCCGCGGCGTTCTGTGGATCGCCTCCTCCGCCTTCGGCCTGTCGCAGATCCCGCTGATCATGCGCAACCTGACTTCACCGGATGCGCCGGTCGATCCGATGGCTCCGGCGGAGCCCGACACCGCACCCTGAAATATCCGGACCGACGACGGACCGTTCGTCGTCAAACCGTAAAGCACCGCTGCTACGCATGGCCCATCGCGGCCGAAGGGATACGGTTCATGGTCAAGTCCGGGAACAAGCCGAAGCGCGGCGGCAGCCTCGCTGCGTCGCCCAGCCATCTGATGCACCGTGTGCTGCAGCTGGCGCTCGACATCTATTCAGAAGAAACCGGCCCCGACGGCCTGACCCAGCGTCAGTTCGCCGTGCTGGAGGCCGTGTCGCAGAAGTCCGGCCTGACCCAGACCGATCTGGTCCGGGCCACGGGGATCGACCGCTCGACCCTCGCTGACCTCGTCTCGCGCATGACGACCAAGGGCCTGCTGGACCGGGTGAAGTCGGCCGTCGACGCCCGCGCCAAGGCGGTCAGCCTGTCGGTAGCCGGCCAGGCCGCACTGGACGCCGCCCGGCCGAAGGTCGAGGCCGCTGACAAACGCATCCTCGCCCTGCTGCCCAAGGCCAAGCGCGACGGCTTCCTGGACCTGCTGGCCGAATTGGCCGGCGAGGCCGACGCAGCCCCCGACAAGGCCAAGGCCGAGGCCCGCGCCGCCAAGAAGGCCGCGCGCGACGCGAAGAAGCTGGCCAAGAAGGCGGCCAAACCGGCGAAGGTGAAGGCCGAGAAACCGGCCAAGGCTCCCAAGGCCGAAAAGCCCGCCAAGCCTAAGAAGGCCAAGGTCGTCGAGCCGGCCTGACGCCGGCTCGTCTTCAGTCCATCAACTGCTGCGCCAGATAGACGTAATGCCTCGCCCAGCGGCGGGCGTTGGCGATCGGGTCAGCGTCGTTGGAGTGACCGCCTGACGTCTCTTCGTAATAGAGGTGATCATAGCCCATCTCGCCCAGACGGGCGGCGAACTTGCGCGAATGGCCAGGGTGGACGCGGTCGTCGCGGGTGTTGGTGGTGATGTAGACGCGCGGATAGTCCGCACCCGGACGAAGGTTCTGATAGGCGGAGTAGCGGGCGATCCAGGCCGCCTCTTCCGGGATGCGCGGGTCGCCATATTCGCCGATCCACGAGGCCCCGGCAGGCAGTTCGTGGTAGCGCAGCATGTCGATCAGCGGGCTCTCGATGACCGCCGCATGGAACAGCTCCGGATGCTGGGTGATCGACACCGAGGTCAGCACCCCGCCGTTGGAGCGGCCGTAGATGCCGGTGCGGCGCGGCGAGCTGATGCCCCGCCGGTGCAGGTCGGCGGCCACGGCGGCAAAGTCGTCGAAGGCCAACTGGCGGTTCTCGTTCAGCACCGACTGGTGCCACTGCGGTCCGAACTCCCCGCCTCCGCGGATATTGGCCTGGACGAAGACGCCGCCGTTCTCGAGCCACAGCTTGCCCATCTCGGGCTTGTAGGCGGGCGGGAAACTGACCTGGAAGCCGCCGTAGCCGAACAGGATGGTCGGGGCCGATCCGTCCATCGCCATGTCGCGCGGGCGGGTGACGAAATAGGGGATCATGGTCCCGTCCGAGGACCGGGCCTCGAACTGTTCGGTGACATGGGTGGAGGCGTCGAAACGGGCCGGCGCCTGCCGGACGACCTCGGATGTCGCGGTGACCGTCGCCAGGCTGAGGGTCTGGGGCGTCAGGAAGCCCTGTGTCGAGACGAAGAATTCGCCACGCGACTTCGAGGAGTCGCCCAGCGAAACGTCGACATTGTCCGGCACGACAATGTCGGCACGCGGCCAGCCGAATTCGCCGCGGTTTTGGAACACGGCGAGACGACCGACGACATTGTCCGAGATGGCCACCACGACCCGGTCGTGCATGACCCGGACGCCCCCGATCGACTGGCGCTCTGTGGGTTCGAAGATGGTCTCAACCTGGTTGGTGATCACCACCGGACCGTCCGTAGGACGGACACAGGGAGTGCAGATCGCCAGCAGGGAGCCGGCCTTGTGCGACCGTCCGGGCCGCGCCCAGTCCTCATCCGGCGACAGGATGAAGGACCCGCCCTGCACCCCATAGACACTGACCCGCTCGGGCAGGTTCAGCTTGACCGGACGGCCGTCGACCAGTTCCCAGGTTTCCGAGCGGAAGGTGTCGAGCGGACGACTGATCAGCACCGCCTGCACCGCGCCGGCCCGGTCGCGATAGACGCTCGGACTGACCCCGTAGCCGCCGTCCCCGATGTCGCCGCGATAGACTTCCGTCGCCTGCGCCAGCGTCTGGCCACGGCGCAGCGATTTGACGATGAAGGGATAGCCGCTCTCGGTCAGGGTGCCGGCACCGAAGTCGGTCGCGACCAGCAGGGTGTCGCGGTCCAGCCATTCCAGCCGGTGCTTGCCCTCGGGCAGGCTGAAGCCGCCGTCGACGAAGCCTCGGGTGGTCGTGTCGAACTCGCGCACCACCACCGCATCCTTGCCGCCGTCGGACAGGCTGATCAGGCAGCGGGTTTCGTCCGGGGCCAGACAGTCGGCACCCTTGAACACCCAGTCGCGGCCCTCGGCGCGGGCCAGGGCGTCGATGTCGAGGATCGTCTCCCAGCGGGTATCGGCCGAGCGGTAGCTGTCCAGCGTCGTGCGCCGCCAGACGCCTTTCGGATTGGTCGCGTCCTGCCAGAAGTTTCCGATGCCGTCGCCGAGGAAGCTGGGGCCGGGGATGCGGTCGGTGGCGGTCAGGATCGCCTCCGCCTGCCGGCGGAAGGTCTCGTAGCGGCGGTCGCCGGTCAGGGCGGCGAGGGCGCGCTGGTTCTCGCCGGCGACGAAGGCCATGGCCTCGGTGCCGTTGACCGCCTCCAGCGCCAGATGGTCGTCGGCGGCGCGGACGCCCGCGGGGGACAGGTCCGCGGGCATGTGCGGCGGGGGGACCAGCAGCGGACGCGGCACGTTCGCCACGGTCAGCATCGGGACCTCCATCGTCGCCGGCGCGCCCGCACAGGCCGCGAGCATCAGCGCCGGGATAGCGGCGGACAGGATCAGTCGGTTCATCGCAAAACTCCGCACATTGAAACCCTCCGCCGCCGGAGGATGGCCTATTCCGCCGCCGGGGCGTCCATCAGCCGCCGCGTCAGATAGGTGTATTCCAGCGCCAGCCGCCGGGCGGTCTCGCGCAGGTTGGCCCCCGCCGCGTGGCCGCCGTCGGTGTTATCATAGAACAGCACCGGATAGCCCAGCTCCTCCAGCCGCGCCGCCGCCTTGCGGGCGTGGCCCGGATGGACGCGGTCGTCCTTGGTCGAGGTGTGGATGAAGACCTCGGGATAGGGCTGACCGGCGCGCAGGTTCTGGTAGGGCGAATACTGCTGGATCCAGGCCCGCTCTTCCGGAATGTCCGGGTTGCCGTATTCCGCGATCCAGCTGGCCCCGGCCAGCAGGCGGTGGAAGCGCAGCATGTCGAACAGGGGCACCTGGATGACGGCGGCGTTGATCAGGTCCGGGCGCTGGGTCAGCATCGCCCCCATGAACAGGCCGCCCTGCGAGCCGCCCATGATGCCGAGCTTCGGCTGGCTGGTGATGTTGCGGGCGATCAGGTCCATGGCGACGGCCTGATAGTCCTCGTGCGCCCGCTGCCGGTTTTCCTGCAAGGCCGCCTGGTGCCAGTTGGGGCCGAACTCGCCGCCGCCGCGGGTGTTGGCGATGACATAGACCCCGCCCCGCTCGAGCCAGAGCTTGCCGACCGTGGCCGAAGAGCCGGGCAGCAGCGACGACTGGAAGCCGCCGTAGCCGTACAGCAGGGTCGCGTTCGATCCGTCCATGGCCATGTCGCCGCGATGCACGACGAAATAGGGGATCATCGTCCCGTCGGCCGAACGGGCCTCGAACTGGTCGACCGTCATGCCCTCGGCGTTGAATTTGGCGGGCAGGGATTTGGTCAGGTCGGCCGAGCCGGTGGCGGCGTCGGCGAGATAGAGGCTGGACGGATTCAGATAGCCGGTGACGCTGACGAAGATCTGGTCGTCGCGCTCGCTGGCCGAGCCGACGCCGACCGAGACGTTCTGCGGCAGGTCCATGCGGCTGCGTGCCCATTCGCCCGAGGGATTGGGTTCATAGACATAGACCGAGCCGCGCACGTTTTCGTACAGGGCCACGACCAGTTTGTTGCGGGTGCTGGTGATGCCCTCGATGGCCTCGCGCGGGCCGGGGCGGATGACCAGCTGGGCCCGGACGGTCGGATCGGCCAGCCAGGCCGTCAGGTCATAGGCGATGACGTCGCCGGTCTTGAATTCCTGCCCCGAAGGCGCGGTCCAGTCCTGATCCGTGGTGAAGACCATCTGTCCACGGACGAGGGCGTTGATGTTCGACTTGGCGGGCAGCTCCAGCTTTGTGGTCGTGCCGTCCGGGTTCAGCCGGTGGGTCTCGCCTTCATAGAAGCTGACGCCGCGGTTGATCAGGGTGGCCTGGACCACGCCGTCGGCGTCGCGCAGGGTGTAGCCCGAGACCGAGACGTCCGAGGGCTGACCGGTAAACACCGTCTGCGCCTGGTCGATGGTCTGGCCGCGCCGCAGGATCTTGACGATCATCGGATAGCCCGAGCTGGTCAGGGTGCCCGGGCCGAAGTCGCGCGAGATCAGCAGGGTGTTCTCGTCGACCCAGGACGCACCGCCCTTGGACTCCTCCAGCACAAAGCCGCCCTCGACCCAGGTGCGGGTCGCGCGGTCGAACTCGCGGATGGTCACGGCGTCCTTGCCGCCGTCCGACAGGGAGACGAGGCAGCGCGTTTCGTCCGGCGGCAGGCAGGTCGCGCCCTTGTAGACCCAGTTCTTGCCCTCGGCCGCGGCCAGGGCGTCGAAGTCGAGGATGGTCTCCCACTGCGGCGCGTCGGTGCGGTAGCTGTCCAGGGTCGTGGTGCGCCAGATGCCGCGCACATGCTCGGCGTCCTGCCAGAAATTGTCGATCGTGCCGTCGTGGTTGAAGCCCGGCGAGGGAATGCGGTCGCGCGACTGGACGATCTCCAGCGCCTGCTGGTGCAGACCTTCGAAACGCGGATCGCCGCGGAGAACGCCCAGCGAATGCTCGTTGTGGGCGTTGACCCAGGCCATGGCGCGCTCGCCGTCGACCTCTTCCAGCCAGACATAGGGGTCGGTCGCGTCCGAGGTGGCGAAGGCGCCCTCCGCCAGCGGCGGATTGGGCGGGGTCGGTGTCTGGGCCATGGCGCTCGTGCAAAGGGCAGTGGAAACGAGAAGCGCGGCGAGCGCGGTGGTGCGGATCATGTGGTCAGGTCCCCGGCAATGGTCGTGCGGCACCTTAGCGGCGGGTCGGGTGGCGGCAAGGCGGGGCGGGCCGAGGTTACGGCTTTGTCATCTTGAGGGGTGAGGCGACAGGCGACCCGGTTCACGCCCCCTCATCGGGAATGCACAGGATCTCGCCGCAGGCCTTGCAGTGCACCGCGTCCGGGTCGTGCTTTTGCAGGCCGCAGGTCGGGCATGGGAACCGGACCTTGTGCGGCTTGATGATGGTCTGGGCCAGCCGCAGGAACAGGGTGATGCCCGTCAGCATGACCACGATCGACAGGACCCGCCCCCAGGCGCCCGGCAGGGTGATGTCGCCGAACCCGGTCGTGGTCAGGGTCGCGACGGTGAAATACAGGGCGTCCAGATAGTCGCTGATCCCCGGATGGCTGCCCAGGAAGCTGGAGTAGACGAAGCCGGTCACCACGAAGATGAAGGTCACCAGCGAGGCGAGGGCGCGGGTGATCTCCTCGACCCGTGTGTCGTCGTACTTCCGTCCGACCGTGCGCCAGAAGCAGTCCGAGTTGAGCAGGGTCCAGAGCCGCAGCAGGCGCAGGAAGCCGAGATTGAACAGCCAGGCCGGGAACAGCAGCGTGGCCAGCACGAACAGATCGACCCAGGTGGCGGGTTTCTTCAGCCAGTCCTTCCAGTCGGTGTGCGCATAGGCCCGCGCCGCCAGATCGAGGATCAGGACAGCCGCGATGACATAGTCGATGACGTAGAAGACCTGCCCCGCCTCATGCAGGATCGGGGCGGCGAGGAAGAAGCCGATGATGGCGAAATCGATGACGATGACCGCCAGCCGGAACCGGACCGCCAGGGGCGAAGAGCCGTGGTAGAGGTATCGCAGGCGGGCCCTCAGCCTGAGGCCCTCCGCACGGAGCGCGACGGTCGGGTCGGCGGCAGGCCGGGTCGCAGTTCTGGTTCGCCTCATGGTCAAGCGATAACGCGGCTTGCTCGCGCAAGGAACCGCCAACCGCTATATGGTCCTTCCATGACCCGCCCCTTCGTCAAGATGCACGGCGCCGGCAACGACTTTGTCGTCGTCAATGCGCTGGAGACGCCGTTCGCGCCGACGGCCGACCAGGCGCGCGCCATCGCCGACCGGAAGACGGGCGAAGGCTGCGACCAGCTCATCGCGCTGGAGCCGTCGACGACCGCCGATGCCTTCATGCGGGTCTGGAACGCCGACGGCGGCGTGGTCGAGACCTGCGGCAACGCCCTGCGCTGCATCGGCTGGATGCTGCTGCAGTCGACCGGCAAGGCCGAGGTATCGATCGACACCCTGGGCGGTCCGACCACCGCGCGCCGCGCCGCTGATGGCCGGATCACCGTCGACATGGGGGCACCGCGTCTGGACTGGGAACAGGTCCCGCTGGACGAGGCGATGGACACCCGCAGCATCGAGCTTCAGGTCGGCCCCATCGACGCGCCGGTCCTGCACACGCCCGGCGCGGTCTCGATGGGCAATCCGCATGTGGTCTTCTTCATGGACCATACGCCCGACGACGGCTTCGTGCGCGGCACGGGGTCGCTGATCGAACACCACCCGCGCTTCCCGGAAGGCGTCAACGTGGGCTTCGCTCACGTCCTCGCGCCTGATCACGTCCGCCTGCGCGTCTGGGAGCGCGGGGCCGGCCTGACGCGCGCCTGCGGCACCGGTGCCTGCGCCGCCCTGGTCGCCGCCGCACGGCGCGGCCTGACCGGGCGCGCCGCCACCATCGAGATGGATGGCGGCACCCTGCGGATCGAATGGGACGAGGCCACCGACCACGTCTTCATGACGGGGCCGGTCGAGGTCGAGCGGACGGGCACGCTGTCGATCTGACGCTGCGTCAACGGTTGTCCCCGCCCGTCCCGCGGCTTAGGAACGGGCATGGCCGATCTCACAGACAAACAGACCTTCTCCGACGAAGACGCGCTGGAGTTTCACCGCAGTCCGACGCCGGGCAAGATTTCCATGGCGCCGACCAAGCCCATGGCGACCCAGCGCGACCTGTCGCTGGCCTATTCGCCGGGCGTCGCCATCCCGGTGCTGGCCATCGCCGCCGATGCGGACAAGGCCTACGACTATACGTCCAAGGGCAATCTGGTCGCCGTGATCTCGAACGGCACGGCCATTCTCGGCCTCGGCAACCTCGGCCACATGGCGTCCAAACCGGTGATGGAGGGCAAGTCCGTCCTGTTCAAACGGTTCGCCGACGTCGACAGCTTCGACGTCGAGGTCAAGGCCACCGATCCGGACGAGTTCATCACCGTCGTCAAGAACATCGGCGACACCTGGGGCGGCATCAATCTGGAGGACATCAAGTCCCCGGAGTGTTTCGTCATCGAGAGCGAGCTGCAGGATCTGCTCGACATCCCCGTCTTCCATGACGACCAGCACGGCACGGCCATCATCTCGACCGCCGGCCTGATCAACGCCTGCCACATCACCGGTAAGAAGCTGGAGGACATCAAGGTCGTCCTGGCCGGTGCCGGCGCAGCCGGGCTGTCGTCGATCGGCCTGATGAAGGCGGTCGGGGTTCGCGCCGAGAACACCGTCATCGTTGACCGCGACGGCGTGGTCTACAAGGGCCGGCCCAGCGGGATGGACCAGTGGAAGGCCGCCCACGCCACCGACACGCCGCACCGGACTCTCGCCGAGGCCATGGTCGGCGCCGACGTGGTTCTGGGCCTGTCGGCCAAGGGCGCGATCACCAAGGAAATGGTGGCCTCCATGGCTCCCAATCCGATCATCTTCGCCATGGCCAATCCGGATCCGGAGATCACCCCCGAGGACGTGGCCTCGGTCCGCTCGGACGCCATTATGGCCACGGGCCGGTCCGACTACGTCAACCAGGTCAACAACGTCCTCGGCTTCCCCTACATCTTCCGCGGCGCGCTGGACGTGCGCGCGCGGCGGGTCAATCACGAGATGAAGGTGGCCTGCGCCCAGGCCCTGGCCGCCCTCGCCCGTGAGGATGTGCCGGACGAGGTCGCCATGGCCTATCGCGGACGCAAGCTGAAATTCGGCCCTGACTACATCATCCCCTCGCCGTTCGACCCGCGGCTGATCTGGTACATCCCGCCCTTCGTCGCCCAGGCGGCGATGGACTCGGGTGTGGCGCGCAAGCCGATCGAGGACATGGACGCCTACCGGACCGAACTGCGCTCGCGGCTCGATCCGTCCGCCGCCCTGATGCAGAACATCTCCGGTGCCGTGCGCGCCGCCCCGAACAAGCGGGTGGTGTTCGCCGAGGGCGAGGAGACCGCCGTCATCCGCGCCGCCTGGGGCTTCAAACAGGCCGAACTGGGCACGCCCAGCCTGCTGGGCCGCGAGGAACTGATCCGCAAGAACGCCGCCGAGGCCGGGCTCGACTTCGACGCCATGGGCATGGAGATCGTCAACGCCCGGGTCAGTGAGCACAATGTCGAATACACCGACTGGCTCTACGCCCGCCTGCAGCGCCGCGGTTATCTGCGCCGCGACGTCCAGCGGATGATCAACCAGGACCGCAACTATTTCGGCGCGACCATGGTCGCCCGCGGCCAGGCCGACGCCATGGTCACCGGCGTGACCCGCAATTTCAACATGGTGCTGAAAGAGGTCCGCCGCGTCCTCGACGTCAAGAACCGCATGATCGGCATGTCGATCCTGCTGGCCAAGGGCCGCACCCTGTTCGTCGCCGACACCTCGATCCACGAACTGCCCAATGCCGAGGAACTGGCCGAGATCGCCATCCAGGCCGCCGAGACGGTCCGCAAACTGGGCAAGACCCCGCGCGTCGCCTTCCTCAGCTATTCGACCTTCGGCAACCCTCCGGGCGACCGGGGCGAGAAGGTGCGCGAGGCCATCCGGATCCTCGACCAGCGCGGCGTCGATTTCGAATACGAGGGCGAGATGCCGCCCGAGCTGGCGCTCGATCCCGACGCCCGGGGCGCCTATCCCTTCATGCGCCTGACCGGCCACGCCAATGTTCTGGTCATGCCGGCCATCCACTCAGCCTCGATCTCGACCCGTCTGGTCCAGTCGCTGGGCGGGGCGCGGGCGATCGGCCCCCTGCTCGTCGGGCTGGAGAAGTCCGTCCAGATCGTCAGCCTCGGCGCCTCGGTCAGCGAGATCATCACGGCCGCGACGTTCGCGGCCTATGACGAAGGGGCGGCGGCGGAGAGCTGAAGGGTCAGGTCGACCCGACCGCTTCTTTCAGCCTGCGGTTCCGGCGATCCAGCAGCCAGCAAAGGAAGACGGCCGGAATACCGATGGCCGCTGTACCCGCGAAGAACATCGCGTAGGCGACCATCAATTCGTGCCCTTGCTGAAGGCCGTCGACGACGACCCCCGAGAAGCCTTTGAGGAACTTCCCGAGCAGGGCGTAGAAGGAGCTGAGCAGGGCGTACTGGGTGGCCGTGTAGCCAATCCCGGTGAGGCTGGACATGTAGGCCACGAGCGCCGCCCCGGCCAAACCCTCGCTGAAATTCTCGACGAACAGGACGCCGGCGAACATCGGCTTCGAGAGGCCGACCATGGCCATCAGGGTGTAGCCCAGGTTCGACATGGGGCCGATCAGGGCGCCCAGAAGGAGGGTCCGGCCGAAACCGAGGCGAAGGGCGCAGATCCCGCCGGCCGCAATCCCGGTGATCGAGCCCGCCAGACCAAAGCTCAGGCGCATGGCCCCGATCGCCTCCTTGGTCAGACCCAGGTCGAGATAGAACGGCCCCACCATCGGTCCCATGACGAAGTCCGGCAGGCGGTAGAGGCTGATCGCCGCCAGCATCAGCAGGGCGGCGGTCTTGTGCGTCTTCAGGAATTGGATGAACGGGCCGACGACGGCGTCGTACATGCCGCGCAGGGTCCACGGTGCCGCGCCGCCCGTGGCCCGGGCTATGGCCATCCGGTCCAGCGGCTCCTTGGCGAACAGGGTAGCGATGATGGCGATCGACATGGCCGCGCCCCAGATGAAGTAGGCGCCGTTCCAGCCGAACCAGGTCGCGAAGAACAGGATCAGCGCGTTGCCGGCCAGCATCGCGAACCGGTAGCCCAGTTGGTAGGCCGAGGTCAGCAGCCCGAGGTCCTCGTCGTTCTCGGCGGTCTCGATCCGCCAGGCGTCCACGACGATGTCCTGGGTCGCAGAGGCGAAGGCGGTGACCAGGGCGGCGGCGCCGAGGGCGGTCAGTCCGCCCTCCGGACCGACGATCGCCATTGCAATCAGGGCCGCGCCGACCAGGAACTGGGACAACAGCATCCAGCCGCGCCGCCGGCCGAACCGGCCAAGAATCGGAACGTCGAACCGGTCAACGACCGGGGCCCAGACGAATTTGAAGGAATAGGCCAGGCCGACCCACGAGATGAAGCCGATGGCCGACAGGGTGACATCGCCCTCCCCCAGCCAGAGGCTGAGCGTCGCACCCGTCAGCAGGAAGGGCAGGCCCGAGCCAAAGCCCAGCAGCAGGGTGATCAGGACGCGGCCCCGGCCCAGCGCCTTGATCACGTCCTTCGTGCTCGCCTTGCGCGGCGCGGCCTCCGTGGAGCTGTCGGTCATCTCTGGCGTCCCTCGCAGGTGACGCCCCCGCGTCCCTATCCGGCGGCGACCTTGGCGCGGTCCGTGCGGTTCGTCCAGCGGGCGAGTGCGGCGCGCAGGGAATCGAGCTCCAGCGGCTTGACCAGATGGTCATCCATGCCGGCCTCGAGACAGGCCTTGCGGTCCTCGGCGAAGGCGTTGGCGGTCAGGGCGACGATGGGGGTGCGGTCGCCGGCGGCGCGGATGGCGCGGGCCGCGCTGGGCCCGTCCATGCCGGGCATCCGCATGTCCATGAAGACCAGATCGT